>Ga0180438_10012602_pt1 | contig 10037 bp, 6 predicted proteins | sample SS_ome_12_FD_132455 | JGI IMG/M metagenome (GOLD analysis project Ga0180438, IMG submission 132455) | Hypersaline lake sediment archaeal communities from the Salton Sea, California, USA - SS_3_D_2 metaG | ecosystem: Environmental > Aquatic > Non-marine Saline and Alkaline > Hypersaline >...
CTTCCTCACGAGTTTTGCCTTGTACTCAAACTTGGGCAAGGAGTCCTTCGGCACCAGCTCGACGTTGGCGCGAAAGATCAGTTTCTCCCGGATGAGAGTTTCGATTTCCTTTTTCATCTGATCGTGGTCGCCTGCTTTCTCGCCATATTCGACCTTGATGTGGATCGGTGGATTCCACCCTTCAGGAGGCGGGGCGTAAAGCTGGATCTCGATGGCGCCGGTCGTCCTTGGCGATAGACTGGCAACGGTATCCCGAACCGCCGCGGGGTAGACATTCACGCCCTGCACAATGATCATGTCGTCGGTTCTTCCAAAGACCCGGATGCCATAGCCCGTTCGCCCACACTCACAGCTCGTCTGGGTGACTTCCACATGGTCTCTCGTCCGGAAGCGCACCAGGGGAATGCATTCGCGATCGATGGAGGTATAGACGAGTTCTCCGCGCGCTCCCTCTGTGATGTCCTGAACCTCGCCCGTATCCGGGTCGATGATCTCAGGATGAACAATACCCTGGGCGACGAAATGCATTCCGTGCTTGTATCGACACTCCGACCAGATCTGGCCGCACATGTCGCCGTTTCCCATCATTTCGAGAAAGAGGCATCCGAATGTCTCCTCCACCTTTTGACGAACCGAGGGGATGGCCGCACCAGGTTCACCTCCCGCCAGGATGACCCTGATTCCCAGGCTCTTTGGATTGATTCCCCGTTTTTCGAGGGAAGCGGCAAAATGGAGGGGGAAAGAGGAGGTGGACAGGAACGCATTGGCGCCGATGTGTTGGAAAGCGGCGATCAGTCGATCGGTTGCGCCGACGCCGATGGGGACGACCGTGCCGATCGCCTGGATGGCATCGGCATAGGATGCGGCGATGAAAAAAGGGGCGACCACGAGGGGGACGATGCTGTCGGGACGATATCCGCCGGTCCAAAAGGCCCTGGCCGCCGCTTCCCGCCAGACCCCGACATCATGGTCGGTGACACCGATGAAAGTGGGTCTCCCTGTGGTCCCGCTCGTTGAATAGACTCGCTTGACTTTTCCCATGGGGCACGCCATGTGGGTCCCCAGGGGTGGTGCTTGAAGCTGACTCTCACGGAGCTCGGCCTTTTCTGTAAATGGGAGTTTGCTCAGATCCTCAAGCCTCTTGACATCGCTGAGTTCCACGCCGGCTTCGTGAAATTTTTTCTGGTAGAAGACCGAATTCTCCCAGACATACTTGAGCTGTTTCAAAAGCGCTTTTTCTTGAACATCGTGATACTTCTCCGGAGACAGGGTCTCCATCTTCTCATTCCAGTACTCTCCATGCGCTTTTCCCATCGTGCCGTTCACCTCTTTCCTGAAAAATGGATTATGGGTGAAAGCCCCGTCTTCTTCCTGAAACAGGGCGGGTCCGGGTTGCCGCTATTTCCACGTGAGTCTGTCTCCCCATTTCTTTTTCGTTTTTTCCACAATCTCGGGGTCATCAACGGTCACCGGTGCTTTTTCACCGTAGAATTCGTAATCCTCCCACGACATGGTGGCATCGATTCCCAATCCGGCCTGCCATCCTTTCTCTTTGAGGGGAACCGCAGGGTCGAGCCACTGCCCCGCCCGTCTTGGAAGGACGTAAACATCCCGGTCCGCCTTGACTCGGGTCGAAAGGGCCCAGTGGACCCTGTTGTAATCCCAGATGTCGATGTCTTTGTCGACGACAATCACATGTTTGTACCGGGCATAGGTGGACCCCCAGATCGCATCCATGACCTGCTGGGGGTGCCCCTTGAACAGCTTGTCGATCCTGGCGATGGCCTCGTAGGTCACGTCGCATCGGAGATCGAGCAGTCCGGGAACCAGTTTCTTGAGTGTCTTGTATGCCTCGGCCTGGGAAGCCTTTCCGACCACAATGGCACTGTCCGACGGATACCACTGTTCCCGTGCCCCCAGGAACATGGCGTTCTCCCGGTGGGTGATGTTTGTGATTTCAAAGACCGGGTTGCTCCTCGCCTCTCCGTAGTAACCGGTGTATTCTCCGAAGCCTCCTTCCATGTGTCTGACCTCGGGTTTGATAAAGCCCTCAAAAACGACCTCCGATGTGGCCGGCACCTCGATGTCGATGGTTGTGCACTTGACCATTTCCACCGGCTCGCCGCGAAGGGCTCCGGCCAGATGAAATTCGTCCACACCCGGCGGGGTCCGTGTGCAGGAAACGATGAACACGATGGGGTCGTAACCCGTGATGACCGCCATGGGCATCGGCTCTCCCCGGTTTTCGTATTTCATGTAATGCTGGCGGCCGTGGGTGTAGGCAGGGGCCCCCCAGCCCAGAAGATTTTTCCCCAGCGTGGCCATCCGATAGATACCGGCGTTGAGGAGGCCCGTGTCCGGGTCCTTGGTGATAGACACACCGAGTGTCCCGGGAAAAACGCCGCCGTCGTGCTGGTGCCATTTCACATTGCAGATCCGGTTCAGATCGATATCCGATTGAGCGATCGTCCTGTCCTGGCAGGGCCCTGTTTTCACGAGTTTGGGTGGAATGAGTCTTTCTGTTCTTTTCATCCATTCTTCGTTGAATTGGCTCCATGCTTCGAGCCCGAGAGCCCACAGGAATCGCCGATCGGCGCCGAGCAGATTGGTGATCATGGGGAGGTCCGCACCCTTGATTCGGTCAAAAACAAGGGCCGGACCGAATTCCTGAAGTCCGATTCTGGAAATTCCGTTGACTTCCCACTCGGGGTCGACCTCGTCCGTGATGTGAACAAGATCGTTCTTTGTCTCAAGAAAATCCAAAAACTCCCGCATATCGTACCAGTTGGTCTTTGCCATAAAGCCCCTCCACGCTTGGATGTTCCAAGGTTCTGATACACAGCATTCCCGGTACTATGGCGGGCCGATCTGCCGTGTTACCATCCCGGGGGTCGGGAGACCGTGATATGGGGTTGCACCTCTTCATAGGTGGGCCACCACGCCGGTTTGATATTCTTCCCGAGAGGATGCACCTCATGGGCTTTCCGGCCTTCGGGGAGTGGCGTCTTTTTCATCTCTTCCCGCAGCTTCTCTGTCGCTTCCCGGTCGACCTCATACTCCAACGCCTCCTCATCCCCCACCTTGATCACCACACCGTAGAATTTCCGTGCCGCTTCGAGTGAAAGCCACCCATCCATCACATCCCTGATCACGAGATCCGGGTCGCGCTCCCGGGGGTCACCGGCGCCGCCGCCGCCGCTCTGGGAGAACCAGATACGGTCACCCTTCTTTATCTCGATGCCCGTGGCATACATCCCGACGTTCTTCTCCTTGTCCGTTCCTGGATTGACGATGAGCTTTCCTCCGCCGCCGTTGGTGCCCCCACCGATGCCGTATGGGGTAAATACCTCCCGATCTCCATGGATCGTCATGGTACCGTCCGAGATTACGTCGATCTCCCTGACCAGCGGAAACCCTCCTCTGAACTTGCCATGGCCGCACCAATCAGGCACGGCCTCATAGCGCCTGAACAGGATGGGAAACCATCTCTCTTCCAACTCCTGGGGAATGGTCTTGGCGTTCGCAAACCGCATGAAAATCAGGTCCTTCCCGTCCCTAAAGGTTCTCGCATTCTCTCCCCCGACGGAAAAGGTATACTGGACAAAATCTTTTCTTGTTCTCGGGTTGTAGCCGCCTGTACACAGGTTGGTGAGACTGACCGAGCCGGGATACACCCGCCACGGGTGTGTCTTGGCGAGCATGGATGACATCAGAGCGATGGTCACCGACTCGACCTTGTCAAAGGCACCTGAACAGTACCCTGTGGTGGCCGATGGAAACACGACGTGGACACAGGTCCCGGGTTTGGTCACAATGTCCACGTTTCGGGTGATGCCATGGTTCAAGGGAAACAGGTGAGGGAACCCGATCATGAAACCCAAGTAATTGGCGCCCAAACAGGTGCCGCGAGGTCCCCCCCAAGAGCCTATGGGCGACGGATCGGATCCGGTCCAATCAAAAGTCAGGTCCCTCCCCTTCTTGGTCAGTTTGCAGTGGACCCGAATGGGTGGCTCGCCCGGTGCCATGACATCCTTATCGCCGTAGTCATCGAATTCCCATTCACCGTCATCGATCTCATCGAGCTCGCGGAACAGCAGTCGTTCCGTGTAGTTGAACTGCTCCTCAAAGGAAAGTTTGACCGTGTCATTGCCATATTTGGTGCACAGGTCCTGTACGCGTTTTTCCAAGAGACATGCGGCGCCAAACTGGGCAGCGAGGTCACCCCGGCGCTCAACAGCCCCCCGGCTGTTGTAGGCCCAAAAGGTAAACAACTCCTCATTCAGCGTGTTGTCCGAAAAGAGTTTTATCGGGGGAATCCGGAGACCCTCAGCATAGCAACTCGTGGCTCTCGGGTTGAATGTTCCGGGGAGAGGCCCCCCCATGTCCGGCCAGTGCACCACCGTGCACGCAAAGGCCACCAGTTCATCCCCGGAGAATATGGGTTTGAACAGGTGGGTATCGTTCACGTGGGCGCCCACTTCGTAGGGGTCACTGAACATATAGGCGTCGCCGGGCTTCATTGTTTCCATGGAAATGTGTTTCAAGAGGTTCAGCAGGGCGTCTTCAAATGAGCCGTAGTGAGCCGCTGCATCGGTATGACCATGAGCGACCAGCCCGCCATCAACGGTCAGAATACCGTTAGAGCGATCCCTGCCCATGCCGACCACAGGGTGATAGGCAAACTGCTCGATGTTGGTGCTGCCCTCATAGCAGGCTGACACAAAGGCATTCCGCAAGACCTCAAAGGTGATGAGATCCATCTTGAGTTCTTTGATATCTTTCAGTCCCTCTTTGACGCTGATTTCTTGCTCAGCCATTTTTTCCTCCTATCGTTCAACGTTGATGAGAATGTTGCCATACGAATCGATCTTGCAATGGCTGCGGGGCGGAATGACCGTGGTTGTATCCGGCTGCTCCACAATGGCCGGCCCGTCGAAGGTGGCCCCGACAGGGATCAGTTTTCGCTCGTAGATGTCTGTCTCGACGAACCCGGCATCCCTGAACCACACCTTTCGGGGTTTTTTCACCGCATCCTTTATCGTGCCGCCTCGCGCGATTTCTTTCATCTCAGGTTTGGGAACGATCCCCATCGCAATGGTTCTCAGGTTGACAATCTCTGTTTCAACATAGCCCGGCGGCAACGTGTACCCGAATTTGGTCTGCATGGCCGTGACAAAATTTTGAGTGATCACTTTGAGATCCTTGATTCTCCCGTCCGGCACATCAACGGTAAAATGGGTGCTCTGGCTCCAGTACTTCACATCGGCCAGCCTCTGGATCACCATATTCTTGTCATCAATCCCCTCTTTCCGGAGCGTTTTCACGGCGCGTTTCACAAGGTCGTCCATCTCCTTGTTGAGGTTGTCATAGTCGAGCTGGCTCTCCAGGGTGAAAATCGGTTTGACAAACTCGTGTCTCACATCGACGCGAAGTGCGCCAAAAGCCGAAGCATACCCGGGCAAGGGCGGCACAACGACATTGGACAGACCGACCTCACGGGCAATATCACAGGCATACAGGGCCCCGCCTCCGCCGTAGGGGACGATGGCGAAATCGCGGGGGTCCCACCCCCGCGAAACCGTCTGCAACCGGATACCCAGCATCAGGTTGGTCATGGCCACCATATACATATTGGCCGCCGCCTCTTCGGCGCTCCACCCGTATTTCTCTCCGATTTTTTCCTTGAGGGCCTTGAAGGAGAGATCAGGGTAAACCGTCATCTCTCCGCCCAGGAAGTAGTCGGGGTTGATTCGACCGAGAACAATCTGGGTGTCCGTATTGGTCGCCTCCTCGCCTCCGGCCCCATAGCAGGCAGGGCCGGGCACGGCCCCCTGGCTCTGGGGGCCGACGTTGAGTATGCCCCCCTTGTCCACCCATCCGATACTGCCACCGCCCGCTCCCATATAGAGCGTATCGACGGAAGGCAGGCAACAGGGGACGTTCCACAGGATCTTCCACTCCCGGGTCATCGCGGGTGACCCTTGATAGATCATGGAGACGTTGTTGGTGGTCCCTCCGGTTTCAAAGGCGATCACATTGTCGTAACCGGCCAGGGATCCACAGTAGCCGGCAAAGCCCACGGCGCCGGACACCGGAGAGGAATGGAATGTCACGGCTGGGAGTTTGATGGCCTCTTCAATGCCAACCAGCCCTCCCGAGCCCGTGGTAATCAGGATGGGGCCGGTGAATCTCCAGTCGGATTTGAGTAATTCAAGCAGCCCTTCCATATACTTTTTCATGATTGGAGCCACGTACGCATTCAATACGGTTGTCGTCGTTCTCTCAAACTCCAGCATCTCCGGCCGCACATCCCATGAAATCGTCACGTCCACATCCGGAAGCTCCTTCTGGAGTATCTCTCGGGTCCTCATTTCGTGCTCGGGATGCATGAAGGAATCCATGTAGACCACGGCAACAGACTCGATCCCTCGCTTTTTGCATTTCCGTGCAACCACTCTGACGTCATCTTCATTCAGGGGAACAACCACCTCACCCCAGGGGCTGACTCTTTCCTCGACGGTCAAGACATTTCTTCTCGGGATGATGATATCCGGGGGATCCCAATCCAGCTCAAAAGCCGATATTCTCTCGGCTCTTCCTCCCCCCAGGACATCACGGAATCCCTCCGTCGTCACGAGGGCGGTTTTCACCCCCTTTCTTTCTTCGACAGCGTTGGTCGAGACGGTGGCGCCATGTCTGAACGATCGTGCCTCTTCTCCGGACAGGTCCGCTCTTTTCAAGCCGTTGATGATCCCCTCGTAGTAGGTGGGTGGCGTTGTCGAGACTTTGCCGATTCGTTGTTCTCCGGTCTCCGTATTGATACCAATGATGTCGGTAAAAGTTCCCCCAACATCCGTACCCACAATCCAGTTCCTCTCACCCATCAGAACAACCTCCTTATCTGTATTTTTCACAGGTGGGGCTCCGCGCCGTGCTCTCGATTGTCCCCCACCGGAACCATCTCCCCTTTGAGATGATTGATGGCACAATTGGGACAGTACGAGGGCGGAGGATCCTTTCTATCCCTTATGAGGGCAAAGTTGCATGTTTTGCATTGGTAAACGATCTGTCCCTCAACCTTCGGTTTCCTTTTCATGACCCTGCCACAACGAATCTGACGTGGATTGACGCTGTCACGGTGTCTCCAATCCGGTCTTCAGGAGAACAAAATCTCAACATGCTGAGGTCGGAGGGAATCCGTGACAGGTGCCTCGACATATCGCATCAGTCGTCCCGATGTTTGGATCACGTTATGAGATCGATCAGGATTTTCACGTGCGGCGTATAAAAAAGCGTGCTGGAGTCGATAATTGTGCATTTCCCATGCCAGCGAACGGCGAGCTGTAAGTAACTGATATGAAATCGTTATTTTGTTCAGATTCTGGTCCATTTTCTCAATAACCAGCGGATCATGACAAGATGACATACACGCGTCTCGACCCAGGGTCGGTGCCGTCGTATCTCCCGAAAAAGAAGCATGGAGACAATCACTCTCTCCCCATCGCCGCGAATCGATCCATGGAGAGATCCCTTTTTACGGTAGGGGACCGTGACGGGCAGAGACGATCAGACCGTGTCAATCTGTCATGGAGTCCTCAAAAGGTTCCGGTGAGCTCACATGATGCTTGGTAACCAGGTGGCGATCGGAGGGCAGAGCATAGCCACCAGTATGACCATGAACTCCATGATGATGAACGGAATGGCGGCGTGATAGACGTCCCCCATGGTCGTATCAGGGGGGGACACGCCTTTCATGACGAAGAGCTCAACACCAAAGGGTGGTGACAGATTCGCAATGGACATGTTCACCAGCATCATGAGCCCAAACCACAGCGGGTCCCAGCCCAATGCCTGTGTGATCGGCATGTAGATGGGAAGGGTGATCATGAGTATGCTGAGCTGGTCCATGAACATCCCCAAAAAGATGACGACAAGCATCATACAGATCAAGAGTGCGAGGGGCGGAATGGGAAGATTCACGGCCAGGGTGACCATGCCTCGTGTGGCTCCGGAGTAGGCGAGGATCTGGCTGAATGCGGTGGAGCCACAGAAGATCATGAATATCATGCCTGTCATCCTCAGCGTATTGGTGAAGGCCTTTCGCACGATCTGCCAGTTCAGGCTTCTGTACACGGCAGATAAGGCGATGGTCGCCAGGGCGCCGAACGCGGCCGATTCAGATGGTGTTGCAAGACCGAGCAGCATGAGACCGATCACGGCAAAAACAATGACGCCAAGGGGGAGCACATGTTTGACAATCGGCACGAACCTCTCGGACAAGGGAAGATAGCGGACCGTGTACGAAGGGGCGATGTGGGGTTGAAGCTTACATCGTCCGATGATGTAGGTTGTGAAAAAAGCGGCCATCACGAGACCCGGAAGAAGCCCTGCGATCAAGAGACCGCCGACGGAAATCCCCGCCAGGGTGGCCAAAACGACCGCCATGCCGCTCGGAGGAATGATGATGGCAAGGGCCCCACCCCCCATGATCGGCCCCAATGACATGGGCTTCTTGTAACCCCGTTTCTCCATATCCGGGACCAGCATTGAACCCAGCATGGCTGTTGATGCCCAGGTGTTCCCACACAAGACGGCGATCAGAACTCCTCCGGCCACGGCGATCAGACTCAGTCGACCCGGTAGACGTCCCAGCAGGGTATCCAGCGCATCGAGCATCCGGGTACCCATGCCCGACTGGAAAAGAACCTCCCCCATGAGGATGAACAGCGGGACCGGAAGGAGGGCAAAGAAAGTGACCGATTCAAAAATGCTGAGAATGAGTTGGGAAAGTCCGGGAAGGCCGCCCCAGAGAACATATACGCCGACAAGGTTGATTGTCATGAAGGAAAAGGCGACAGGGAGCCCTGTGAGCATCAGGACGAGGAGACTCCCAAAAACCATCATCAGAACCAACCACCACTCCACGATACTTATCTCCTCACAAAACAACGACCCACTTAGGCATCACTCGCCGTCTTGGCCTGGTCTTACCATGCCTTCCATTTCTTGAGATGTTCATGCGTCCGCCTGATGAATTGAATGGAGAGAAGGAAGAAACCTAATGGGATGATGGCAAAAATAGGGAAATCCGGTGGTTCTATGGCGGTGGGTTGGTAAGCACCGCTCTGCAGCTTATCCCAACTGACTTGTGCACCAAACCAGGTCAGAAGCAGACAGACCACGGCGCCCAGAATGGACGTGATCGTATTGAACCGGGCCTGGTTTTTCGGACTGAGCCGAGCAAAAAACACATCGTTGGTCACATGACCTTCGTTTCTCAGCACCCAGGCAGCACTGAGAAACGTCATAAACAGCAACCCGTATTCGGTGAATTCGAGCACCCACGTGAGCGGTCTCTTCACAACGGTTCGGGCGATAACGTCCCAGCAGACCGAAATCATCAGAAAAGCAAGAATAGCCGCCCCCAGGAACATGCAAGCGCCAATGATCCGGTCAAAAACAGAGGGTCCCTTTGTCGGCTGTTTTTGATGGGACTGCACGGCCACTCTTCCCCCTTAGGGCTGACGACGGTCCCGACCCGCCCCCTCGGGTGAGGGAACGGGTCGGGTCTTACATCCGTGACTCAGCCACACCACCCAAGAAACCTGCCGGCCGGGCTACTTAACGAGCATTGTCTTTAGTTCGGGTCCGAGTTCCGGCGACTTGCTGTTGACATGATCCCAGGCGGCATCATAGGCCGTTTTCAAGAACGCCTTTCCATCGGCGTCTGAGAATTTGATCGCTTTGACGCCCTTGTCCATCATGAGCTGCCAATCCTCGTCACTCAGCTCCTCATAAAACTTGTTGATGGCCGGATCGATTTTGCGCTTTTTGAACTGGATCATCTTTTTTTGGACGCTTTCGGGTACCTGGCTCCAGGTTTTCGGGTTGACCAGAATAATCGCTGTACCCTGGTAGACCGGGTAATCGATGGCATGCTTTGTCACCTCATGCCAGCTGAAGTCCTTGACAAACCCGAAGTGGGTCATGACAAATCCATCAACGGCCCCGCGTTCCATGGCTGTGTAGATGTCCCC
>Ga0180438_10012604_pt1 | contig 10036 bp, 6 predicted proteins | sample SS_ome_12_FD_132455 | JGI IMG/M metagenome (GOLD analysis project Ga0180438, IMG submission 132455) | Hypersaline lake sediment archaeal communities from the Salton Sea, California, USA - SS_3_D_2 metaG | ecosystem: Environmental > Aquatic > Non-marine Saline and Alkaline > Hypersaline >...
AGCGGCCCGACCTGGAATACGACCCCAGGTTTGCCACGTTCCAGCCCAGAATAGACAATCATGTCGAGTTGCTGCACATTCTGGACGAGACCTTTCGCAGCAGGACTCTGGAGGAGTGGAAGCCCCGGCTGGAGGGTATTCCGTACGCCTCATACCAGAGCCTCCTCGAAGCCATCAACGACCCACAGGCCCGGACAAATGACTTCTTTGTTGCCTACGACCACCCCACCCACGGTCGCCTGGAGGGCATCGCTAACCCGGTGAAGCTGAGCGAGACACCGGCGACGGTACGAATGGCGGCCCCGGAGTTCGGCCAGCACACTGAAGAGGTCCTTCTGGAGTACGGCTACACCTGGGAGGACATCGCCACCCTGAAGGAGCAGGGCATCATAGCCTAGAGCCCCGGTCGCACTGTGCGGGATACTGGCCTTGCCGGGAGAAAGGGCCTACAATAGTACCGGAAGCATCGTGCAGGAGGAGGCCAATACCAGAGAAAGCCCGCCGGGACCGGTCACCGCCTGATTCCACGCCGGGAAGGCCGCGAGTGTCGATTGCCCGGGCCAGCGATTATGACCTGCCCCGGCTGGCCACGGCCGTGGGGGAAAGCCTGCGGTTGATTGGTGGTCTGGAGGCTATTGTCAGGCCCGGCGACCGGGTATTCGTCAAGATAAACCACCTCCCACCGCCATCGCCCCCCGAGCGGGGCATCATCACGCACCCGGTATTTGCCGAGGCGGTCCTCAGACTGCTCAAGAGCGCCGGCGCGGAGATCACCGTGGGCGATGAGATTGAGCCTGGGGCCACCGACGGCTTCAGCGTTTCCGGCTTCCGCCAGATGTGCCAGCGGGTCGGCGTCAGGTTGATTAACCTCCGCGAGGAGGGATTCGTCGCCACGGAGTGCAAAGGGTACTTCCTGGAGACGGTCTACCGGTCAAGGACAGCCATAGAAGCCGACGTGATAGTCAATCTGCCCAAGCTGAAGACGCACGCGCTCACCGTGTTTACCGGGGGCGTCAAGAACATGTACGGGACGATTCCCGTCAACCTCCGCCGCCGACTCCACGGGGACTACCCGAGGAGCGAAGACTTCTCCCGCATGCTGACCGACATCTTCTCCGGCGTCCGGCCGCATCTGACGGTGATGGACGGGATAGTTGCCATGGAAGGGGAAGGGCCGTCGGGAGGCGGTCTGCGGGACCTGGGCGTTGTCCTGGCCAGCCGGGACGCGGTGGCCCTGGACGCGGTGGCAACGAAGATTATCGGGATGGACCCCATGGATATCGGCACCACCCGCTATGCGCACGAGCGAGGGCTGGGGGTGGGCCGCCTGGACAGTATCGACGTAGCCGGACACAGCATCGAGAGCGTCGCGGTGCGCGATTTCCGCCTGCCCGCCAGCGCTGCCCGGACAATCCTCAGCAGAATACCGGCGCCTCTCTCCAGGTTCGCCGTGGGCCAGTTTTCCGTCAGACCGCGAGTGGTGAAACAGCGGTGTACGGCGTGCGCGGAGTGTGTCCGGGCATGCCCCACGGGAGCCATCACAATCAAGGACAAGACCGCGGGCATCGACCGCGGCACCTGCATCGAGTGCATGTGCTGCCACGAGGTCTGCCGCTTCGATGCCATCGTCACCGAGCTTCCGGCCGTGGGAAACGCCGTCAGCACTATCGCCGACACCGTGAGGAAGCTGGCCGGACGCTAGCCACGACCCGGGGCAGTCTTCGGGGCAACACTACTTTCCGCGCGGAATCCTTTCAAGCTCGGGAACCGCCCAGGAGAGGTCCAGCTCTGCCAGCTTCGCGGCGGTCGGGGCAGCCGACCTGGAGTCCCATCCGGCCATCTGGTAGTAGGTCCGCAGCGCTTGCTGCATCGCCTTTCTGTCTATTCCCTTGCCTGCCCGCGGCCCGGTGCTGACGCCCTTGTGGAGACGGTCCGGCAGGGCATCGTCTCTGGCAGTCAGGCCTTCCCTCGCGTTGAAGAGCCTGGAGAGGGCAAGCGCCCGCTCCCCGACCTTCATCAGCTCCCAGGCGTTGGTGTTCCAGCCCGTGGCCGCGCTGACAAGCTCGCTCATGCGGTTCGGGTCATAGGGCACGAACATACACACCACAGCGCTGTTCTTGAAGTGCTGCCAGTTCACCAGGTACGAGAAGGCGCGGACCTTGGCCGGGCCGAGGTCAAGTGGGTCCAGCGGCTCCAGGATGCCCAGTGCCGTCATCACCGCGTTGACGCGCGCGAACTCGGGGTCGTGAACGTTGTGCATGTGGTCCGCCCCGGTGGGCGAGGTCGCGTAGCCAATCCCGAGCCCCACCTTGCCCCTGGGGTCGTGCATCGGCAGCTCCTGGCCCTTGATGTGCATTGCGTACCGGCCGGCGCCTCCGCCGAATTTCTCCGCGGCCCGCTTTACCCCTTCCGCCAGCACATCACCCAGGCCTTCACGCCGCCCGATCATCTCAACCATCCTGGTCATCGCTCCGCCGTTGCCGAACCGGAGCTCTATGCCGCCGGTGTCCTTCTCCGTCAAAATGCCGTTCTCAAAGCACTCCATGGCAAAGGCTATGGTGGTCCCGACCCCGATAGTGTCCAGCCCGAGAGCATTACACAGCTGGTTGCCGAGGGCTATTGCCTTGAGGTCGTCGACGCCACACATGGAGCCAAGGGAGCCGATAGTCTCATATTCCGGCCCTCCGTAGACACGCTCCACGTTGTAGGGAGGCCCGACCTCGACAACGCGCTTACAGTTGACCGGACAGGCAGTGCAGTTGTCGGTGTCCACCAGGATAGTCTCCGCCATCTTCTGCCCCGTGATGCTCTCAAAGCCCTCGAACTGACCTTCGCGGAAGTTGAAGGTGGGGAGTATGCCCGTGGCATTCAGTCCACCGACACCTCCGCTGGTCCCGTAGGATTTGAATCCGCCCATGTACCGATTGATGATATCTGCCGTACTCGCGGCAATCTCCCGGACCTTCTCCTGGTTGGCGACCTTCAGGGGATTGCTCCCGCGGACGGCGATTGCCCTGAGCATCTTGGAACCCATGACGGCACCGAGACCGCACCGCCCGTAGTACCGGTTGATGTCATTGGCGATACCGGCAAGCCGTACCAGCTTCTCGCCGGCCGGCCCAATCTGCGCAACTCGTACTCTCTGGTCGCCCAACTCTTCCTTGAGCTGCCGGTCGACCTCGGCGGTGGTCTTGCCCCAGAGATGAGCGGCATCCCGGATTTCCACCCGGTCATCGTTCAGCCACAGGTAGACCGGCTTGTCCGCCTTACCCTCGATGATTATGGCGTCCCAGCCGGCCCGCTTGAGCTCCGCCGGCCAGAAGCCGCCCGCCTGGGCGTCTCCCCAGCCGCCGGTAAGGGCAGACTTGCCACCGACCCCGCTCCGGCCAAAGCCGGCGGCAGGAACGCCGGTAACCACACCCGCAGAGAAGATGAGCTTGTTGTCCGGCCCCAGGGCGTCAATGCCTGGCTTGACTTCCTTGAGCAGGTAGTAGCCGATGAGGGCTGTCCCACCGAAGTACTGCCGGTAGAACCTGCCCTCCGGCTCCTCGACGCTGGTCACTCTGTCAGAGAGGTTCACCCTCAGGATTTTGCCTGTGTAGCCGCCGGGGGATTCCTCAGCCATGAGATGTGCCTCCTCAGCAGGATAATCGATGCATTCTACATCAACAGCACCCAGCAGGACAACAACACGGGTGAGCGGCGCCAGAGGGACCTGGTCACCCTCCGATGCGCACAATCCTGTAGCGTACCTTGCCCGCGGGTACTGCCACCTCTATCACATCACCAGGGACCCGGCCAATGGCGGCCCTTCCAATCGGCGAAGCGTTGGATATCTTGCCCCTGGCGGGGTCTACCTCACTGGGGCCCACTAGCATGTAGCGCAGTTCTTCGCCCGAAGCCAGGTCCTGGAGCACAATGTCATCGCCGATGCTGACCTTGTGTGTCGGCCTCCTCCCCTCGTCCATGATGGTAGCTGCAGCCAGGGTTTCCTCAAGCTCCATGATTCTCCCCTCCAGATGGCCACGCTGTTCCCTGGCCGCATCCAGAGGCGCATTCTCACTGAAATCCTTGTCCGCGGCTGCCCGGCGGATATCCTCAATTAGCTGGGGCCGCTTCTCCTGCAACGCTGCCAGCTCAGCCTTCAGCTCGTCATATCGTTGCTGGGTCAGGGGAACGGACTCGCGTCTTCTCCGTGCCGGCGGGGCCTTTGCCCCGGACCTGCCTTTCCGCGCCTTGAGGTGGACCGCCAGATTCACGCCGCTCCATCCCTGTTTCCTCGCGTGGGCCAGGAATCCGCGTATGAGCTCCAGCTTCCTGGCGTAGTCCGTGTCCGACTGCGAGAGCTGCTCAGCGTAGTTGGCCACCCGGGAAGGAGATAGTCGAGCGAAGTCCTGCTCCCACCCGTACCAGCGGACAAAACGGTAGATTTCCTGCTGGCTGGCTTCCCGCTCCTCGGCGGCCATGCCTGCCAGAAAACGCCGCGCAGCCTCACCAAGACGGACATCGCTATTGCCGCTGGTCACGTCGGTACCACCTCCTGCAAGACCATATCATACTCCGGTCGTCGGTGCACGCGCAGCCGGGTCCTCGTCACCCTCACCCGGCCGGCTGCCCCGAACCGGGGAAGCGTGCCAGGAGACGGGACGGCAGCCCCATGGAACCGATGACTCTCCGGAAGACGTCGTAGCTCAGTAGCCGGGATACGACGCCACCATGCCAGTCAAAGGAAAGGTCCTCGTCACCGAGCAGAGCATCAAGGATGCCCGCCGACGCCGCCATGTCGAAGAGCCTGTCAATCTGCCCGTCACTCAGGCGTTCGTAGACCTTCCTGGCCCAGTAGCCTGCCCTGAGTTCCCGACCCAGCCTCTGCCTCCACTCGCGCTGGTACCCGGCCAGATTCCTGGCGGAGAGGTTGTCGGCAGCAAGCGACCGGTGCAGGTGGTCGGCAGCGATGTTGGCGCAGAGCAGGCCGTAGTGAATGCCGCCGCCGGTAGTCGGTTTCACCTGTCCGGCGGCAGTCCCAACAACGAGCAGTCTCTCGCCGCAGGTCTTCGGCAGCGGCTTCAGGGGGATTCCTCCGTGCATCACCTCGACATCAGCCGAGACTATCTTCCCCTGCGCGGCGAGGGATGAGAGCAGCTTCCTGATATAGGTCTCGGGGCTTCGCCGGGACAGCAGGCCCACCAGCCCCATGCCTGAGGAGGTCGGCACCAGCCAGGCAAAGAAGGACGGCGCCACTTCGCCGCCGAGATAGACCTCGACCTCGTCAACACCGGGCGCTGTTACCTCTGCCTGGACGCCGGTGACGAAATCGCCGGACCGGCCCAGTCCAAGTCGGTCAGTCAGGCCGGGGTTGAAGCCGTTGGCGAGGACCACCACCCTGGCTTCGAGGTCCAGAGGCACGTCGCGGCGGGACGCCCTGATGACCACCCGGTCGCTGTCAACCTCAATGTCCCTGACACGAGCGCCCAGCTCGTAGCGGACTCCCCGCCCCTGTGCCCGACCGACCATCGATACATTGAGCGATACGCGGTCGACAACGGCCGCCTGGGGCCCGGACCGCCACAGCTTGAGCGACTTCCCCGAGGGCGAGAAGACCCTGGCGCTTTTCACCCAGCGCAGGACGATGTCTTCCTCAATGGCAAAAGATGTGACGCACTCACGGCCGACAAGACCGGTGCAACAGACAGGGTCTGTCAGACTGTTCCTGGCCTCAACCACCACCACTCCATGCCCCATCGCGGCCAGCCTGCCGGCCGTGTGGCTCCCCACCGGTCCGGCACCGATGACGGCAACGTCGTACAACCGCATTCTCCCGGCAGCAGAAGACCTGCCTAATAGCTTACCATGATTCGGCCTTCGGGGTGAACATGGAGGTTGAGACGAGCAGCACGACTCTTTCCGGCATGGTGCCTGGAAACGTCATCCGCCCACCGTCGCGGCAGCAAGCCGCTGCCGCACTGCGGACGAGGAGACCTCACCGAGCCCGAGACATGAGGCAGTTGGGCCGATACAGAGGACGGTGCGGCCGCACTAGCACCTGCCTGCCGAGACGCCCAGGTAGTCCTCCACCAGTTTCATGGCGCAGTAGTCACCGCACATGCTGCACGCGCTGCCTGTCGTGGTGTGCTTGGCGTGCACCCGCCGCGAAAGCTCCGGCCTGAGAGAGAGCTTCTCCTGCTGCTGCCAGTCAAGCCGCTTCCGGGCCAGGGACATCTCGCGGTCCCACTGCTCGGCACCTCTCACGCCCTTGGCGATGTCAGCGGCGTGGGCCGCGATGCGCGAAGCGACTACGCCCTCCCGCACGTCCTCGGCATCGGGAAGACCGAGGTGCTCCGCCGGGGTGACATAGCAGAGGAAGTCGGCACCGGCGGCAGCCGCAATAGCGCCGCCAATCGCCCCGGTGATGTGGTCGTAGCCGGCGGCGATATCGGTCACCAGCGGCCCGAGCACGTAGAACGGGGCTCCCCGGCAGACGGACTTCTGCAGCTTCACGTTCGCTTCGATGTGGTGCAGAGGCAGGTGACCGGGCCCCTCCACCATTACCTGGACCCCCGCCTCCCAGGCACGGTCCACAAGCTCCCCGGCGATAAGCAGTTCCTCAATCTGGGCACGGTCGGTAGCATCGGCCAGGCACCCCGGGCGCATGCCATCACCGAGGCTCAGCGTCACATCGAACTCCCGGCACAGCTCCAGCAACCGGTCGTAGTGCTCGTACAGCGGGTTCTCGCACTCGTTGTGCAGCATCCAGCCAATGAGGAAGGCGCCACCGCGGGACACGACATCGGCGATGCGGTGCTGCTCCCTGAGCCGGGCAACCGCCGACTGTGTCAGGCCGCAGTGCACCGTGATGAAGTCGACTCCGTCGCGGACATGCTCCTCGATGGCGGCGAAGACATCATCCACCGACATGCGGACAATCGCCCCGTGTCCGTCAATCGCCCGTATCCCGGCCTGATAGATGGGGACGGTGCCTATGGGCACGGTGCTGGCAGCGATGATGGCCCGCCGGATGGCAGATATGTCGCCCCCGGTGGAGAGGTCCATCGCGGTATCGGCGCCGCTCTCGATGGCCGCCCGCAGCTTCTCAAGCTCGGTCTCGAGGCTCCCGTAGTCGGACGAGGTGCCGATGTTGGCGTTGACCTTGGTCCTGAGCCCCTGCCCGATGCCACAGGGAACAAGGCTCGCGTGACCGGTATTGGCGGAGACGACTATCGTGCCGCGGGCAACTCCCTGCCGGACAAACTCAGCCTCCACGCCTTCCGCCCGGGCCACAGACTCCATCTGTGGCGAGATAGTGCCTTTCCTTGCCAGCTCAAGTTGAGTCATGGATCGCCTCCACAAAAGACAAGACCAAGGGCTTCGACCGCTACAAATAGACCCTTGGCCTGAATTCCCACCGCTTCCCTCCGCTCGCATTACCGAGATCAGGTTCGCAGGGTTGGCATACACCTCTCAGCCGGTGAGCACCCCTAGCGGTCTCTGCTATTCACTTTGACTCCAGACTAGCACAGGTCCGCCGGGAATGCAAGCAACGCCAGCAGACCACGAGACTGCCTACTGTCTACGCTGCCACCATGTAGTGAGGCTACGCACAGACGCGTGCAGGTAGGCCGCCAGAATACGTATTGACACCTGCGCCATCCTCATGTTACCATACGTCCAATGTTGCGCCCGCAACATCTCCCGGGCTGGCACCTCCTGCCACACGGTCAGGAGACGGGGAGGTCTGGGGTGGAAAGGAGGTGATGCCCGAGGAGAGTGATTCACTCCCTCTCACAGAACCGTTACAACACACTGGATTGCCCTCAGCACGCGCGTGCCGAGGGGTTCCACAAGAGGGAAAGGAGACAAACAGTGAAACGGAAGATATTGTCAATTGCGGTTACGGTAGGGCTGCTGGTGGGACTGATAGCAGCGCCGGCCTACGCCGGGGACCCTCCCACGCTGGAGGAGCAGATTGAGGCGTCAATCGACCTCGGACTGGCCTGGCTTGTCCCTCAGCAGAACGCGGACGGCTCCTGGGGGCCGGGATGGGACGCCACTGCCTACACTGGCTTCATCGTGGTCAAGCTGGAGGACCGAGCCTATGAACTTGGCAAGGACCCCTTCCAGGAGGACCCCCAAGCGCCCGACTACTATGAATACCATCCCAACGTGATAGCAGGCCTGGACTACATCTTCAGCAGGGCAGGCACGTACGGGCTGGGCACAGGGATATGCTTCGAGCTCAGTGGCCATGAGACCTACTGCACCGGGATAGCCATGATGGCCATCGCCGCCAGCCGGACACCCGCCAGAGTCGTCACTGCCCCCAATCCAGTTGTCAACGGTATGACGTATGAGCAGGTCCTGGAGGCCTGTGTGAAGTTCTTCGAGATATCCCAGAACCCCGACGGCGGCTGGCGCTACTGGAAGGACAACCGGCCGAGCGACAACTCCAACACGGGGTACGCCACGCTGGGCCTGCGCTACGCCGAGGAGTTCGGCGTCGCCATCCCGGCGTCAATTGATGCCGGCCTGCAGAACTGGGTAACCGTCATCCAGGACCCGGTGGATGGCGACCCCGATGACGGCGGCTCCTGGTATGAGGTAGCCTGGTCGTGGGTGAATATCCTCAAGACCGGCAACCTCCTCTTTGAGATGGCGTTTGTCGGCGACACGACGGCCACTCCCCGAGTGCAGGACGCCGTCGACTACATCGAGCGGCACTGGGATGACCCTAACCCAGACCCCGGGTGGAGGCAACACCGGCAGGCGATGTACTGCGTGATGAAAGGGTTCGAGAGTCTCGATATCGAGACCATCACGGTCAAGCGGGGTGGTGCAGATGTCGAGGTCGACTGGTTTGTCGAGATTGCCACGGAACTCCTGGCTACGCAGAACGCGGATGGCTCCTGGCCCTGGGACCCGTGGGGAGACAATATTCTGTCTACCATCTGGGCCCTGCTCACCCTGGAGAGGATTGCCCCTCCGCCACCACCACCGTCTGACATTCCGGTACCCATCGACATCAAGCCGACGTCCTGCCCCAACCCTCTGAACGTCAAGGACAGGGGCGTCCTGCCGGTGGCAATACTGGGCACCGAGGACCTGGACGTCACCCAGATTGACCCCGCTACGGTCGAGCTTGAACATGTGGCCGCGCTGCGATGGGCACTTGAGGACGTCGCCGCACCGTATCCTGGCGACTTCAGCAAGCCCCTCGACAGGGAGGACTGCTGGACCGAGGGCCCGGACGGCTTCATGGACCTGACCGTCAAGTTCGACGCGCAGGAGATAGTTGCCGCAATCGAGGCAAGGCTGGAACGTCCGCTTGCTGATGGCGAGGTCCTGACCCTGAAACTCACCGGCAACCTGCTGGAGGAGTTCGGCGGTACGGCCATTGTCGGCAGGGACGTTGTCTGGATTAAGGCCAAGGGGAAATAGACGCCGCGATAGCCGGCCCGACCAGGGCGGCAGGAAGAGTCAACCCCCTCGCCTGTTGCAGGCAGAATAGCGAGAGCGCCCTCCCCGTGGGGAGGGCGCTCCTCTTTCCGGCTGGAATGCCGTCAGCCGCCCCTATTCGCCAGTCCACTGCGGCTCTCGTTTCTCCACCCAGGCCCTCGGCCCTTCGCTCGTGTCCGGCGACGTGGAGTTTATCAGCATGGCCATCTCGGCCATCTCCAGGTTGATGTTGCGGTACATGTCTATCCCCCGCCACAGGAGGCGCTTGGCGAACTGCGTGGCCACCGGCGCCTGGGTGAACTGCCTGCAGAACTCCCGCGTCCTGTCCATCAGCTCATCGTGAGGGACAACCATGCTCACGTACCCGATGCGCAGTGCCTCTTCGGCATCAATCATCCGGCCCGACCATATCAGTTCGAGGGCTTTGGCGATGCCGACGATTCGGGGCAGAAAGTAGCAGCCGGCGTCACCGGGCAGCAGGCCCACCCGTACGTAGTTCATGCCCACCCGCGCCCGGTCAGACATCACGCGGATGTCCGCCATGCTGGCCATGTCCATCCCGGCACCGGCCGCCGGTCCGTTTATG
>Ga0180438_10012605_pt1 | contig 10035 bp, 12 predicted proteins | sample SS_ome_12_FD_132455 | JGI IMG/M metagenome (GOLD analysis project Ga0180438, IMG submission 132455) | Hypersaline lake sediment archaeal communities from the Salton Sea, California, USA - SS_3_D_2 metaG | ecosystem: Environmental > Aquatic > Non-marine Saline and Alkaline > Hypersaline >...
AGGACTACGACGACATCGTCGACGCCATGAGCCGGGCCGTGGCAAGAATGGCCGACGACATCGCCCTCAGGCTGCAACAGGCCACCGAATGACTGGTCCAGTGAAATCGCTCCTGGTAGCCGCCGTATTGGCAATATCGGCACCCGCATCTCTGGCGGCCGCCACGGCGCCCGATTGCGTGGACGTCACGCCCGGCGTCGAGCAGATGACGCCCGGCCAGCTACGTATTTCACGGGAACTCGGGAATGGCAACCTTCTCGACGTACTCGTAGCTACCAGCGCGGAAGCGCGGGCCGCAGGTTTCCAGCACATCTGCCCGGAAACCATCGCCGACACCGCCATCCTGTTCCGGTTCGAACGCGACACCCGGGTTCCCTTCCACATGCGCAATGTCCATGCGCCCCTGGATATCGCCTTCATCGATGCCCAGGGTGTGGTGGTGGACCTCCAGCGCATGGAGCCGTACGTCGCCTCGGTGGTATTCACCCGCCAGCCGCGCTACCAGTCGCAGGCACCCTTCAGACTCGCACTGGAGACCGAGGCAGGACGCATGAAAGAACTCGGCATCTCCATCGGCACGCGCCTGCGCCTCGAATGACAGCCCGCGATCAGCTGCGACAACCTGGGCTTTCCCGATAATGGGCTATCTTGCGGTAAAGCACGCGCACGTCACCTTCGCCGCACTGTCCTTCGCCGGTTTCCTGCTGCGGGCCTGGTGGATGTGGCGGGACTCGCCGCTGCTGCAACACCGCCTGACGCGAACCATTCCCCACGTCAACGACAGTCTGCTGCTCGCAGCCGGCGCCTGGCTGGCGTTCCTGCTTCACCAATACCCGGGTAGCAGCCCCTGGCTGACGGCAAAACTCGCTGCCCTGATCGTCTACATCCTGCTTGGCAGCATCGCGCTGAAACGCGGAAAGACACGCCGCGTTCGCGCCCTGGCCTTCACCGGTGCCGTGCTGGTCTTCGCCTACATGGCGGCGGTGGCCCTGACGCGGAATCCCTGGCCGGCGTCATTGATCTGAGATCTGCGTTTCAAGGCGGTGACAAGGCCTCCGGGGAGGGTGCCGGCGAGATACAGGGCGAAGCGGAGCTGCATGCTCCACATGCCTTGGCCATGCGCCACGGTAACGACACGCAACGCGGCAATGGCGTTCAGCGCCATTTGCTAGACTGCGGTCTCGCATAGACGCGACGGTATACCTTTCGTTCCCCGCACCGCCACCGGACTTCAGGCTGGATTCATGGCACATCTCAGGAGTCAGCTTCACCGCCTCGCCCTCCCCCTGGTACCGGGCACCGGAGACGGCTGGGAACCCTTTCACCTGTTCCGTGGCTCGACAAGGTGCGTCGGCGATCTCGGCTGCCACATCTCGGCACTGGATCCATCGGTCACCCCTCATCCTCCGCATGAGCACACGGAAGAGGAAATCCTCATCGTGATGTCCGGGGAAGTGGACCTGGTCCTGCCCGAACAGGAGGCGATCACCGGGAATCTCCGGCAGCGACTGGTTGCGGGGGATCTGGCCTACTACCCGGACGGGTATCCGCACTCGATCGAGGCCACGGGCCACGAACCCGCCAATTACCTGATGTTCAAGTGGCGGGGGGACAGCACCGATCGACGAGGACCGCTCCGGTTCGGCACCTACTCTCCGATTTCGCCGCCCGGGGATCCGCCGCCCGGGGAGGCACAAGCTTTCTCGACACGCAGGGTTTTTGAAGGCCCCACAAGGTACCTGAGCCTGTTGCATTGCCACCTCACCACGCTGGAACCAGGCGGCGGTTACGAGGCACATGCGGACCCCTATGACGTCGCCATGGTGTTGCTCGAAGGAGAAATCGAAGTCATCGGCGCAACAGTCGGGCCAAAGGGCGTTGTATTCTGTGCCACCGGGGAACCACACGGGATGCTCAACTGCGGCGACTCCATCGCCAGATACCTCGTCTTCGAGTTCCACGGCAGGACCCGGCTTCCCTGGTTGAGGCCATACTACTGGGAGCGGGGACTGCGCACCTGGGTCAAAAAGCACCCGCTGATCAGGCGGGCCGGGAAAAGGACGATCCGGATGACCAGGGATTTGTTCGGACGATGAGTTTCCCGATGCGCTCGGCTTCTCCGCTTCAGCGAGCTTACAGGACAGGACTACAGGTCCCGTGAAAAAGATAAAACCGCACCGGATCGGTCTGGAATCCTCGTCACTGTGCCAGCTCAAGTGCCCGTCATGTCCCACGGCCAGCGGCCTGGCCCAGACCGTGACAGGGAAGGGATGGCTCCGGGCGACCGATTTCGAAACACTGCTCGCGGACAACCCGTGGGTCCGGCAAGTGGAGCTTTCCAACTACGGCGAGATGTTTCTGAACCCCCAACTAACGGAAATCTTCAGGATTGCCCGGGAAAGAAACGTCCGGCTCACCGCCAACAACGGAGTCAACCTCAACCGGGCACCCCCGGAAGTGCTCGAAGCGTTGGTCAGGTACCGCTTTCACAGCATGAAATGCTCCATCGACGGCTGTACGCCGGAGACCTACGCACAGTACCGGTCTGGCGGCGATCTCCACAAAGTGCTGGAGAACATCCGCACGATCAATCGCCTCAAGCAGCAACACCGATCCAGGTTTCCGTCGCTGACCTGGCAGTTCATCGCCTTCAGGCACAATGCCCGCGAAATCCCGGCCGCGAGGCAACTCGCAACGGAACTCGGTATGGATTTCGTCCTGAAACTCTCCTGGGATTCCGGCCTGGCACCGGATGTCGGCAACGAGGAAATGGCACGCGAACTGGGCGCGTCCACCCGGGACGAATACCGTAACCGGTTCGGCGTGGCCTACGTTCAGGGAACCTGTCGCGAGTTGTGGGAACGGCCCCAGATCAACTGGGACGGAAAGCTGCTGGGATGTTGCCGGAATTTCTGGGGCGATTTCGGAGGCAACGCCTTCACCGACGGCCTCCTGCCGAACATCAACAACGGAAAAATCGCCTACGCGCGAAGCATGCTCCAGGGCAAGGCCCCGCCGCGGGAGGACATCCCCTGCAGCACTTGCGATATCTACCGGGACCGGGCCGCGACAGGGAAATGGATCAGCAACAGCTGGGTACCTGTTTCGTTCATCCGGACTCACCTGCTCCATTCGCCCACCAGGAGGGCAATCAAGTCTTTGCTGTCGAAGGCACCGTTGTTCGCCGAATGGCTGAATCGCCGCATCTGACAACGGCGACGGGCTGCGCAGAGCAGTAAAGAGGCATTCTGCCGGTTAGCCCGGCGTGTCCGGCCGCCCGGAGAATCGCGGACTCGTCGCCACGGATCGAGGATGCAAGCTTTCCCGTACCGGAACCGGAAACAAAAAAAGAGCCGCTGAACAGCGGCTCCCTGGAGGCTCGAGGTTTGCGCGCCCTAGTGCTTGAGGAGCACGGAGCTCGGATCCTCCTCGTACATGTCCGGCAACTGGTGGGCGATACCCTTGTGGCAATCGATGCAGGTCTTGCCCTGTTCGAACCCGACGGTATGCGCGTCCACGGCGCGCCGTCCCTGGGTAACGTAGTCCATGGAATCGTAGTCATGGCAGTTGCGGCATTCGCGGGAATCGGTCGCTTCCATCGATTTCCAGACGTTACGCGCCAGCTCGAGTCGCTTCGCCTCGAACTTCTCACGCGTATCGATGGTGCCCAGCGCCTTGTGGTACAGCTCGTTCGTGGCCTGGATCTTGCGCTTGACCTTGTGAACCCACTCCTTGGGCACGTGACAGTCCGGGCAGGTGGCACGTACACCGGTCCGGTTGTTGTAGTGCTTCGTCGTCACGTATTCCGCGTAGACGTTTTCGCGCATCTCGTGGCAGGAGATACAGAATTCCTCGGTGTTCGTCATCTCCATCGCCCAGTTGAAGCCGCCCCAGAACAGGACGCCCAGGACGATGCCGATCACGAGAACGGTGCCCGCCGAGTATCGGGCCAGCTTGCGTTTTTTTTCAGAGTTCATAAGGGATCTCCCGTCCAGCGTTGTTCGCCTGTATCAGCGAACCTTGAGGGCATCCACCGGCTTGAAGGTGTTTTCCACCAGCGGCCTGGCATCCGACTGCGGCACGTGGCACTGGGTGCAGAAATAACGCAGTGGAGAGACGTTGGCGAGTATGGCGCCGTCGCGGCTCTCGAAATGGGTCTGGCTGATCTTGGTGGCGTTGTTCTGCTTGTAGTTGGTCCAGCTGTGGCAACTCAGGCACTTGTTGTGCTTGATGTTGATGACATAGGCGTCGATCTGGTGGGGAATCAGCGGCGGCTGCTGCAGGTAATCCCTCGGGATCACCTCGTTGTCCTTCTGGTAGTGCCGGATGACCGGATCCGACGAAGCCGCGTCGATGGCCTCCATACCGCGAAGCGACTGGATTTCCTGCGCGGTAACTGCCTGGGTTGCGAGACCCGCAATTACAAGGCACCAGATCGTTGCAATGAGAACGTGCTTTTTCATGTCAGGACCTCGCTTTTGTGGCTGACGTTCTGAGAAGTCGATGGGTTGTCGAAACGCGTGGTGATACGAAATACGTCGCGGGCGCAGACATCGATGCAGCGGCCGCAGTTGGTGCATTGACCGGAGAGGATCACCGGGCCCAGGCCCTTGTCGGCCCCCTTGAGCGCCGGCCGGATCACCTGTTGCTCGGGACACACCGCGAAGCAGTCCATGCAGTCATCACAGTTGTCACGTCCGGCGGCGCTGACCCGCACCGCGCTGGCATGACCGATGAGGCCGTAGAAGGCCCCCACGGGACACAGGTGACCGCACCAGAGGCGACGGCCCACCAGGAAGTCGAGCAGGAAAATGGCGGCCACCATGGCCCACCCCAGTCCCATGCCGAAGACCAGGCCCCGGAACACCACCGACACCGGGTTCACCAGTTCCCAGGCGATGGTACCGCTCACCAGCGACACCACCAGGATCGATGCCAGCAACCAGTAACGGGCGCTCCGCGACACGTGGACCCCGCCCTTGATATTGAGCCGGCGCCGCAGCCAGTCGGCCGCATCCGTGATGATGTTCACCGGGCACACCCATGAACAGTAGGCACGACCGCCGACCACGAGGTAGAAAACCAGGACGATGACCGCACCGGTGATGGCGACGGTCTCGGGCCAGTGGCGCGCGGCCAGTTGTTGAAGCAGGACGAAAGGGTCCGTGAGTGGCAGCAGGTCGAGGGTCAGGCTCGAGGCCAGGTTGCCCTTGACGATCCACAACCCGAACAACGGACCGGTGAGGAACAGCGCAAGGATGCCGAGCTGGCTCAGTCGCCGCAGCAACAGCCATTTGTGAGCGCCAATCCAGCCCCTGGTGCGGACCGCCTCGGCCCCGGGAGTCGTCGGGAAAGCGGCCACGTCAGAGCCCCCCCTTGCGGTTCAGGGTGTCGAGCGGGTTGTCGGAGAACGGCACGTCATGCGCCGGCTCCTGGATCAGGCCCTCGCCGCCGTGGTCGTAACGCATGCCCTCGGGCAGGTTGTAGCGATGCTCGATGTCCGGCGAGACCAGGGAACCACCGGCCTGCTCCTTCTGTTCCCAGCCGAGGCGGTAGTGACTGCCGAGCATCCCTTTCGCCAGGTGGAGGGGAAAGACCTTGATGGCAGCCTCTTCCAGGATGCAGCCCTTTTCACACTTGCCGCAGCCGGTGCAGGCATCCGAATGCACCACGGGGATGAACAGGGCATGCTTGCCGCTGCGCTCGTTGTGCTGGTACTCGAGGGTGATGGCGTCTCCGCGAACGGGGCACACGTTGAAGCACACTTCGCATCGAAGGCCGCGAAAGGCGATGCAGTTCTCCTGGTCCACTACCACCGCCAGGCCCATGCGGGCGTCGTCGATTTTGTCGAGACCCGGATCCAGCGCTCCCGTCGGACAGGCCTTGACGCAGGGGATGTCCTCGCACATCTCGCAAGGGATATCCCGCGCCAGGAAGTAAGGCGTTCCGGTGGCGACATTGTCACCGAGTTCCGCAAGCTTCAGGGTGTCGTAGGGGCAATCCCGGACGCACAGGCCGCAACGGATGCAGGCACCCAGAAAGTCGTCTTCGGAGTCCACACCGGGCGGGCGTAATGCCGACGCGGGCAAGGCCCGGGTCTGGCGCGTGTAGAGCCCCAGCCCGAGCGCCACCAGTCCTACACCGCACGCGGTCCTCAGCGTGTCGGTGAGAAACTTGCGCCGCGCGGAGCTGACGCCTGAATTGCTTTCGCTAGCCATGATATGCCTGCCTGCGAGACCGCGGACCGGGCATCGCCGGTCCGCGACCGCAGCGCTTCAAGTCCTCAGGCCTTCATCACCTTGACGGCGCATTTCTTGAAATCCGTCTCCTTGGAGATGGGGCAGGTGGCGTCAAGGGTGAGCTTGTTCACCAGGCGGCTGGCATCGAACCAGGGGACGAACACCAGGCCCTCGGGCGGACGGTTGCGTCCCCGGGTTTCCACCTGCGCGGTGATCTCGCCGCGACGGCTGACGATCCTGGCTGCCATGCCCCGCTTCAGACCGCGTTTCTCGGCATCGGCCGGGTGCATGAACAGGAGGGCATCCGGGACGGCACGGTAGAGTTCGGGAACCCTCCGCGTCATGGAGCCGGAGTGCCAGTGCTCGAGTACGCGACCGGTGCTCAGCCAGAGGTCGTATTCGGCGTCCGGGCTCTCCGCCGGCGGTTCGTAAGGCAGTGCGAATATCACCGCCTTGCCGTCGGGCTTGCCGTAGAACTGGACCTCGGCGCCCTTCTCGACGAAGGGGTCATAGCCTTCGCGGTAGCGCCACAGGGTTTCCTTGCCGTCCACCACGGGCCACCGCAGGCCGCGCGACTTGTGGTACTGGTCGAACTCGGCGAGGTCGTGACCCTTCTTGGGCCCCTCGAGACCGAAGACGCGGTACTCCTCGTACAGCCCTTTCTGCAGGTAGAAACCGAAGTAGTCCATCTCGTCGTTGCGGTAGATGTTGCCGCGATCGTCGCTGACCTTCTGCCGCGGGTACTTGTCCACCTGGCCGTTGGCATAGAGGACGTCGTACAGGGTCTTGCCCTTGTACTCGGGATTGGCATCGAGGATGTCCGCCGGCCATACCTCGTCGGTCTTGAAGCGCTTCGAGAACTCGACGAACTGCCACAGGTCGGAACGGGACTCGCCCGGAGAAGGAACCTGCTGGCGCCAGAACTGCGTCCGGCGCTCGGCGTTGCCGTAGGCGCCTTCCTTCTCGGCCCACATGGCAGTGGGCAGGATCAGGTCGGCGGCCATGGCCGAAACCGTGGGATAGGGATCGGACACCACCACGAAGTTGGCCGGATTGCGCCAGCCCGGGTACATCTCCTCGTTGATGTTGGGCCCTGCCTGCATGTTGTTGTTGGTGGTGACCCAGTAGCAGTTGAGCTTGCCGTCCTTGAGCATGCGGCTCTGCAGCACGGCGTGGTAACCCACCTTGCCAGGCAACAGGCCGGATGGCAGTTTCCACACCTTCTCGGAGAAGGCGCGGTGCTCGGGTTTTGCAACCACCAGGTCCGCCGGGAGGCGGTGCGCGAAAGTACCCACCTCGCGAGCAGTACCGCACGCCGACGGCTGTCCCGTCAGGGAGAAGGGACCGTTGCCGGGCTCGGAGATCTTGCCCACCAGCAGGTGGACGTTGTAGATCATGTTGTTCACCCAGGTGCCGCGGGTGTGCTGGTTGAAACCCATGGTCCAGTAGGACGTGACCTTGCGATCGGGGTCCGCATACAGCTTGGCCAGAGCCTCGAGGTCCTTCTTCGGCACACCGGAAATCTCGTGTGCCTTGTCGAGGTCGTACTCGCTGACGAACTCCGCGAACTCCTCGAAGGTGATATCGGTGGAACCACCGGCCTTGCCCGCGTTCTTGGCTTTCTGCTCCAGCGGGTGCTCCGGGCGCAGGCCGTAACCGATGTCGTCGTTGCCCTTTTTGAACACCACGTGCTTGCTGACGAAGTCCTCGTTCACCGCGTCGTTCTGAATGATGTAGTTGCAGATGTAGTTGAGGATCGCCAGGTCGCCCTGGGGCGTAAAGAAGATCGGCAGGTCGGCCAGTTCGTAGCAACGGTGCTCGAAGGTCGAGAGCACTGCCACCTTGACGTGGGGTGCAGTGAGCCTGCGGTCGGTAAGGCGCGACCAGAGGATCGGGTGCATCTCGGCCATGTTGGAGCCCCAGAGGACGAAAGCATCCGCGTGCTCGAGGTCGTCATAGCAGCCCATGGGCTCATCGGCGCCGAAGGTACGAATGAAGCCGGCCACCGCGGAGGCCATGCAGTGGCGCGCGTTGGGGTCGATGTTGTTGGAGCGAAAGCCGGCCTTGTAGAGCTTGGCGGCGGCATAGCCTTCCCAGACGGTCCATTGCCCGGAACCGAACATGCCCACCGAAGAGACGATCTCTTCCGGCGGCTTGCCCTTGTTGGCCTCGAGGTCGCGGGCGATGGCGGCCTTCCATTTTTCCTCCATGATGTCGAAGGCTTCGTTCCACGAGACGGGCTCGAAGTCGCCGTCCTTGTCGTAGACGCCGTTCTTCTTGCGCAGCAGCGGACGCGTGAGCCGGTCCTTGCCGTACATGATCTTGGACAGGAAATAGCCCTTGATGCAGTTCAGGCCGCGGTTCACGGGCGCATCGGGATCGCCCTGCGAGGCCACCATCTCGTTGCCCTTCACGCCCACCAGCACCGAACAGCCGGTGCCGCAGAAGCGGCAGGGCGCCTTGTCCCAGCGGATGTCGGCGTCACCGGCCGCGAGGGCCTGCTGCACGCCGGGCAGGGTCACGCCGGCGGCTGCCGCCGTGGCCGCTATGGCATTGTTCTTGATGAATTCACGCCGTGTCAGTTTCATGATGCCGACTCCTGTTCGGGTTCGTCATTTTCGGAATGTTCGTAAACCACGGATGCGGACAGCACACCCTTTATGTCGTGGAATCCGGTGATGGTCTCCACGACGCGCTTGTCGCCCTTGTCCTCGACGGTGACCACCATCCGTCCGTCGTCTGTCGCGGCATGGACCTCGACACCGGGCAATTGCTCAAGGGCCTCGCGCACCGGCCCCACCGAAGCGGGCTGGACGTGAACGAGTACCCCGCAAATTCCTATCTCCATCACGCAACCTCGCTGGAACGGGATCCGGGCACCACGCGGATCGCATCCGCGGGGCAGAATCGAACGCAGGCGCCGCAGCCATTGCAGGCCTCTTGCACCACCGTCACCTCGGCGCGCCCGCCCACCATCAGGCGGAAACGGATGGCACGCCGTTCGCATTCGTCGCCGCAGGCACGACAGGTAACCCCCTGTGCCGAAAGGCAGTTGTCGCTGACCGTCATGGTCCAGGGCAGCGGCGGGTGCACGGTGATCGACAGGGCGCCGGGCTCGCAGGCCTCCAGGCACGCCCCGCAGAGGGTGCAACCGCCCACGCGGAAATCCAGTTCGGGAAACCCGCCCGAGCCACGCCGCAGGACGTTCTCGGGGCAACCGTCGATGCAGAGATCGCAGCGGGTGCACAGCTCGGAAAACCGCGCCTCGTCCGCCGCCCAGGGTGGCCTGGGAACGGCCTCGGCACGTGAACCGCCACGAAAGAAGCGGCGACGCGAGGCGTCGAATTCCTTGTTGGTCGTCAGCATCGGTTTTCGGGACGGGCAATCCCTCCTATTACCCTACGAACGTTAGGCCTTCGGGGTCAGAGCGTAATTGACGGAGATCAAGGCAGGGACCCGGTCGTACCCCGAGTCTGGCCGCATGGCGAATCCCGAACGGCCATCGCCCCTGCCGCCCTACTGCGAAAATCTCCTGGATCCGGGCGGCACCCTGAATCCTCACGACGGCGCTGACACCTCGTGGCGGGAACCCGGGCTTTGTATACTCAAAGCCTGTGTACCTCCGATAAGAGGGCTCGCCGTGACGCCTGCGCCGCCAGACATCGCCACGATCCTGAAGCGGCAACTGCTGTTCACGCGACTCGACGAACAGCAGTTCGCGCGCGTCGTCCGGTTGGCGGTGCGGGTGGAACTCGACGAGGGCGAACTGCTGTTTTCCCAGGGAGAGCCGGCCTCG
>Ga0180438_10012606_pt1 | contig 10034 bp, 9 predicted proteins | sample SS_ome_12_FD_132455 | JGI IMG/M metagenome (GOLD analysis project Ga0180438, IMG submission 132455) | Hypersaline lake sediment archaeal communities from the Salton Sea, California, USA - SS_3_D_2 metaG | ecosystem: Environmental > Aquatic > Non-marine Saline and Alkaline > Hypersaline >...
CTCCTCCACACCCTCCCCCCCCCCGGGACGCACGCCGGGAGGCCCTGGCGAGACTCCCAACGTCGCCCGCCGTACCGTTCTCCGCGATGTACAACAGGTAGCCCTCGTTCTCGGGGGTCGCTATCCGCGTCATGGCCCTGACTTTTGAATAGCTCATCTTGCCTTGCCGGAAGGTGTCACTGATCCGAGGCAGGCTGTCGAGTGCACGGGCCACCCGAACCTTCTCCCTGGCGGTTACCATGTCGATGCCGACCTTCCAGGTGAGCCAGTGCGCGGTGGACTGGAATCCCCACCCCCAGGCTTCGCGGCGGTCGAATTCCCCAATGGCCCGAAGCAGCCGGTAGGTAGCCGCGTCGATGTGGGCGCACAGTTCGGTGATTTCTTCCTCGAGTTCATCCACGGACCGAGAGTCAATCTCACAGCCGTCGAGATCGGCACTGTCTGTGAGAGCTACTACCGAGGCGGAATCGGTGTGTATCATGAGTCCCTCCCGAGAAGCGTTTGCGGCAGAAACAGGCGCTTGCGATTTGATATGAGCAGTAGTGTTGGTATAACTCAGGGTGTGATCGATACTGCTGAAAGATAGTGTTACTATTATACGAAATACTCGAAAACGTGTCAAGAGAACACTACTAGTATTTAGGATTTTCCAGACGAAGATACTCTAGTTTCTTCCTGTTCTGGGGGATTCGCATTTGCACGGGAATGACGGTTTACACTTCAACCCACTGACACTTTCATCTGAGGGTGTCGAAAAACACCAATTTGCTGTCATCCCCGCGAAGGCGGGGATCCCTAAGCTCCTGAAGCCAATGGGTTCCTGCCTTCACAGGAATGACGGAAAGGTGGAGACACTCCATTAATCGACACCCTCTCTCGAGACATTCATTGTCGATCAGCGATTGAAGAATTGGTATAGCTCTTATATAGATCCCCCGGTTCCTGCTTCTGCACGATCAATGTACCGATTCATACCTGCAATGAGACGCAGTCTCATATTTCCTATGATTACCTGAACACACGGGTACTGATTCGGACGCTTTACTTTCGGGCGCTATCTTAATCAAGAGCAGCGAGTTGGCACGCGATCAATTTTGACCAAGTATAGAAACACTTGGAAAACATGAAGAGCATTGATGTGTTTGAAGGAAATATGTCGTCAGGGAAGGAGGTGCCCGGACAGCGAGTTGGGTGGCATCTTTAATCAGCTTGAAGTGCCGAATCAGCCGACCTTGGGAAGAGAAATCTTGATTCTGTCTCCATCGTTATCTATCTGCGCACCCTCATGATCCGCGTCGTGGGGAATAGGGAACCGTTGTGAAATTGAGCGATGAACCTCCTGCCTGGCGATCACATTGCCACGAGCATCCTTTCTCTCAGCGATCTGTGTAAGCTCCCCTTGAATCGAAATGCCGTCTTCGTTGATCCTTATGTTCAGCTTGTTGTCTTTGAGGTTTGGTATCTCGAGCGTGATTACGTAAGAGTCCTTCTTTTCTTCCGTGCGGATCTCGACATCTCCGTTTCCCCCTAGGAACCTGTTGCTGAACCAGGCACCCCACGAATTCTCGAAGGAAGGCTTGAGGTTCTTTTTCATCATCCTGTTCATCCTTTGATGAAACTCGTCCATTTCCGTGAAGGGATCGTTTCGTTTCGCAAAAAAATCGTCGCTGAAGAAACGATCGAGAAAACCCCATTGATCATCTCTCTCTTTTTTGAACTTCTCCGTTAGGAAATGTGAGAAGGATTCACCATTTCGAAAGTCGGGAGAAATCGGGCCGCCATCCACATTGCGGAAAATGATCATTGCCTGGATGAGACAAACGACGCCAAGAACGATGATAACCGCAGAGAGTATATAAGACCTTTTTCTACTGTCCATTTTCCTTCCTATCTTTTCTAGTTGAGTTCACAGATTTCTGGAAATCGGTGGAAAAAAGGTTACCCCCTGACCTGGAGTTGGGGTTGCTCAAACCTTTCCTTATTCGATAATAGACCAAGATACTGCAAACTTCTCTTTCTCTTTTTTCATCCCAGCCCTATTCTCGGCCTTGGTCTCGAGGCATTTCTTTCCGTCTTTTGCCTTCTTCAATGTTCCAGACTTCTCCTTCTCAACCTTGGCCTCTTCTTTCTTTATCTCTGCCTTCGCCCCTTCCAAAGGCGACTTTCTCTGTTGGAGTCTCAGCCGTTCATCAGCAAGCTCTATCTCCTTCTCGGCTGTCTTGGCTTTCTTCTTTTTGAGGTTCTCGCTTCTAATGTTCAGGCAAGCTCTGACTTTCTGGCTTGGACTATTCATTTAGCAAAACCCTCCTTCTTCATTGAGCCGAAGCACTAGTCTGAGACGCATTAGAGCACATTTACAGTAGAGTACTTTGCACATCGTGATTCCAGAAAAACAACTACCTCCTTGTCTTTTGCTGGACGAACTACTCCAATACTATGCGGGATCTTCTATGCCAGAGTTTTAGACTTCACTCCCAGAACTTTTTCACTCTCCATATTCTGAGGGCGGCAACGAAAACCAAGCCCAGGGTTACAGCCCCCGAAACCAGGAACAGAGTAACGGCTCCGCTTCCCCTCCCTTGAAAAACAAGTACGAGCTGCATGACGCTGATTGCCCCGCAAAAGAGAATCCCCAGTCCAATGAGCAACCACGTAAGGTAGCCGTTCATTCTTTCTCCATCAATTTGGTCTGGTTTCTGGTGGCTACTTCTTCTTACACGAAATGCCTTTGAGATATCGAAAAAACTTTCTTGCCATGCTGATCAGCAGTTGAATCTCTTTCTCGGGGAGTTCTTTGTACAGGTCCAGGGTCTTCACCAACGTATAGAATTCAGGATTCCTTGCCGCGCCTTTCCTCACCACCACCTCCCTACGAGTAATGCAAGCGCAGTGCCAAGAATTCACTCACTCATGGACCAGCGTCGTCATGACAACTCCCGGTTCTATGTCTGCGAATCTGACGTCGGGGGTCGAGTTTCTCCTGTGTATTCGTTTCAAAGACCCTGAATAAAGAGCCGTTCTGTGCCGTTTTTGCTCAAGAAGGATACTTCACAAGTCTTCGTGTGCCATTTATGCACACGGCCTCACGAAGAAACCTAAGGGACCACATACAGAGACCGCTCGCTCAGAGGCGGTCAAGCCCGCAGTATCCGATGTCAGGGGCAGTTGGCATCTTGCTTGCTTAAGGTTGTATCTCGCGGGGGTACGTTTCTCTCTACTTCAAGCCAAGTAGCGGCACGGTTGTGAAAGGGCATTTATGTGGAAAAGGTTTCTTTGGGTCAGAAATCTTGTATTCCTATTGGCACTGTCCTTTCTGTGCTCAAAGATAATTCAAACGGTGATTCTTTCCGCTCTTTTCCGAAACGAACCAGTGCTGGCGAGGCAAGCACGGCCGGTAAGCGAGTCATATCAACAGACCAATCTGCCTAGAGAGAAATACACGGCAATCTCTTGCAGAAACATATTCAATTCCGAACATGATAAGCGTGAAGAACCACCCGCGACAAAAGAGGAACCCGAGCTAAAAAACATGGAAGAGTCGGAACTAAATGTAGTGCTATTGGGAACCGCGGTGGGTCCACGACAGGATACCTTCGCCGTTATTGAAGATCTAGATACGCACGAGCAGGATTTGTATCAGGTCGGGGATACGGTGCATCAGGAAGCGCAGATCGTAAAGGTGTCACGCTGCCAGGTAGTCCTCAAGAGGGACGGGGCCGCAGAGGTGCTCGAGTGCCCCGAACCGGACGAACGCCAGCGACCTGCCCCCAAGAACGCTGTTCGCCATGCTCGGCGGAGACCCGATGCCGGGATCAAGAAAGTCTCAAACAACAAATACTTAATCGACGAAGAAAGGGTGGAATCAGCCTTGGCTAACGTAAACCGACTCATGACACAGATTCGGGTCGTCCCCAACTTCCGAGGGGGAAAACAGCAGGGCTGGAAAGTATTTGCTGTGCGGCCCAGGAGCATCTTTGCAGAGATCGGGCTAAAGAACGGGGACATTCTAAAAAGCGTAAATGGACGGGATATCTCATCAATGACCAAGGCCTATGAGGTGTTTCAGGATCTCCGGGAAATGAGTAATCTGGACCTTGAGATTTCGCGAAAAGGCCGCGAACAAACTCTGAATTACCAGATTCGCTGAAGGAGGGAGTAGACCAAGATGAAGGTCGTGATCACCTGTAAGGGGAAAACCCTCGAAGACCCAGCAGATCCGCGATTTGGCCACTGTCCCACATTTCTCCTCGTAGACACTGACACGCATCACGTTGAGACTTTGCCAAACGAAGCTTCGTACAGAACCGCAGGAGCAAGCATACGGGCGGCCAAGCTCTTGACCCATCAAGAGGTGGATGCAGTCATTACGGGAAACCTGGGGCCCAACGCTGTCAGGATCCTGGAGGCAGAGGGTATATCTGTCTATGTGGGTGCAAGAGGGTCAGCCCGACAGGCCTTGAAGCAATATCATTCAGGGCAGCTTCCGCGGGCGCCAGCTACACCCGGGAGCCGTATGTCTGGGGAGCGTTTCCGAGGAAGGAAGAGGGCTGGAAGGCACGGCAAGAGAACGGCCCCAAGTCCTGCAAAGTGGAGCGGCCCCGGCAGCGAAGAGGAAGGAGGTAGCAGCGAAGGGAATGAAGTCGGCTTTCCCCCCACCTCCGGTCTTCACGCAGGAGCAGAGCCCTCCGAGCCAGACGACGAGATAGACAGCGGATAGTCAAATCTAATCCAAGGCGGCCGATTTCCTGGAATAGAGAACAGGATGCGTCATGAAAAAAGCAGAGAGAAGACATTCCGTACTGGTGCTCGGGAACAGCCGCGACAAAGCGTTTGAACAGACGCTTTCTGACATCTGCTTCTCCGCTACGTTCCTCAAATCAATGGAGGGCGTTCTCCATAAATTGCGCCATGTGCAGACCACGGCGATCCTGGTAGACCGAGACCAGAAGAAGGCCGATGAGCTAGAACTCGTTCTCAATGTGAGGGACATGGATGAGAACATACCCATCATCTTGATCGGTTCGACCACAGATGAACTTACGGAGTTAATCCTGGCCAGCCAACCCGCCACATTCATTATCCCCAAGCCGATTGGGGATCCTTCCTTGGGGAGTGCGCTCAGAGGGCTGATGCAAAACGCCGTCTCGTAGCAACGCGAGAATGCCTTTAGTCTTCGTGCCGTAGCTGGGAGTAGTCCGTGGGTGGGCCAGTCAGGGGGCGAACTGCCCTGCCTTTACTGGGAGGCCTTATCCTATTTTATGTTGTGCATACGAAGCTTTTTGTACAGTGACCTACGGCTGATGCCAAGTATCTCAGCCGCCCGCTTGCGGTTGTTCTTTGCTGCAGCAAGCGCTCGGATGCCGGCATCAGCCAATAGCTCGAGAAGAAGCCTGTCTCGAGCCTGTAGAAAAGAAGTCCTTGTCGAATATCTGGAAGCTTGCTAAGGTGCTCTGAGGTGGTCTGACGCAGACTTCGCTCTGTAAGCAAGGGGTTTGCGCTTTCAAGGCTCTTAGGAGCGATGGGTCTTAATGGCCCTTTTCTTGCACAGAAGTGGTTGATCAATTTCCCTGCGAAGGATCCTACACAACGACCCTCTGCTCAAGAAAGTAGCAAGTAGATAGGAAATCAAGCAATGCAAGGGATGGAACGATCACGAAAGAGCTCCGCAGAAGTGGGAACGCTCATCCATATAGGTAAACAAAAGGGTTATCTTACCCATGACCAACTAAAGGATTGCCTGCCGTCGGACATTACGGATCGTCAACTGCATGATCTAGTAAAGATGCTTGACGAAATGAACATCGAGGTCATTGATTCACCACGCAGATCCAGCTTTGGGGAAAAAAAATATTCCGAACTCATTCACGAGGATCCTGCGGAGGAAAAGGCCGACAATGGGTTCAAATCAGCAAGCGTCGCCGCGACCAATGATCCTATCCGTCTCTATTTGCGTGAAATGGGTAAGGTAAGGCTGCTAACACGGGAAGAGGAGATAGAAATCGCCAAAAGAATCGAGGCTGGCCAACAACAGGTGCAAAGGCTAGCGATGCAGACACCTTCAGCGATTCGCGAGATTCTTCTGCTCGCCGGGCGCATCCAATCGAACCTTCTACAGATCGGGGATATTCTCAAGACCTTTGAAGATGGCTTAGACGACGGGGGGAATGAAGAAGCAAACCGAGCAAGAATCCTTTTAGAGTTTTCCGAGATAGCAAGGCTTCATCAGGAGACCTTGAGGCCCCTTAAGTTGCCCAAAAAGCGCAAAGACTCTGAGCTTAAGAACCGCCGGAAGAAGGTGCAAATAGCGAAGAACCGCGCATATATTACAAATCTTCTTAACGCAATCCCCTTTAAGGCAAGAGAACAGGATCGAATTGTACAATGGCTAAGAAGCCATCTTCATAAGATCGAGCGATACGAGAAAGAGCAGGACGAAATAGAAAGGGAGGCTGGCTTCCCGATTGATGAGCTTCGGAGCACCTATCTTCGCATCCTTCTGAATCCCGAAGAGAAGAAGCGGCTTGTAAGGCGACTTGGCATGAGATTCGACAAGCTGACCGAAATCTATAAGCGCGTCTCGGACGCGGAACGGAATATCAAGAGAATCGAGTATGAAGCAGAGATGAGTTCGCAAGAACTCAAGAAGGTCGTTAAGGCTATCAAGCTCGGAGAGATGCGAGTGAAATTCGCAAAGGCGGAGCTCGTCGAGGCAAATCTTCGTCTTGTCATAAGCATTGCAAAGAAGTACACGAATCGGGGCCTCCCGTTTCTGGATCTCATCCAGGAAGGCAACATCGGGCTCATGAAGGCGGTGGACAGATTTGAGTACCAACGAGGGTACAAATTCAGTACTTACGCCACATGGTGGATACGCCAAGCCATCAGCCGCGCAATAGCAGACCAAGCTCGAACGATCCGTATCCCAGTACATATGAGCGAGGCAATAGGCAAGCTGGTGCGAACCTCCCGCTGGCTTGTTCAGGAATACGGGAGAGAACCGACACTGGAAGAAATTGCAGAAAGGATGGAGACACCTGTTGAGCGAGTTCGGAAGCTAGTAAAAACTACTAAAGGCCCTATATCCCTGGAAACTCCCATCGGAGAAGAAGGGCACAGCCACCTGGGAGACTTTGTAGAGGATAGAGGGGGCGTTTCTCCCTCAAAGAAGGCCATAAACGCCAACCTGAACGAAATGACCCGCAAGGTTCTTGCTACTCTGACCCCGAAGGAAGAAAAGGTTCTTCGGCTGCGTTTTGGTATTGGGGAGGAGCGAGATTGTACTCTGGAAGAAGTAGGTCAACACTTCGACGTCACAAGGGAAAGGATTCGGCAGATTGAGGCAAAGGCGTTTCGAAGGCTGCGACATCCAAGGCGGCGCAGGAAACTGGAGGGCTTTTTCTAGTTGCACTCATCCTGAAAGAAGAGGAACGACAACATGCACCCGAAGACCACCGTAATGCCCCTGCTTCTGCTGCGAGATGTCGTCCTGTTTCCGGGTGAGACCATCCCTGTGATTTTGGGTGGCGAGAAATCCCTCATAGCCTTGGATAGAGCGTTAGAGAAGGAAGGTAGGCTTTTCTGCGTCGCACAGAGGGATGCGCGGATCGAGGAGCCGAAAAAGAAGGATATCTACGGGGTTGGTACCATCGGTATAGTGGATCAAGTTTCGCGCCTTTTCGATGGTAGGGTCAAAGTTGTCATGGAGGGGAAGAGACGGGCCACATTGGTGGAATATCTTCAGGAAGAGGAATTCGTCCTGGTCAGAATACAAGAAATGGAGGAGATGGCAGGCTCTCCGACCGAAGTTGAGATGCTGATGCGGGAATTCCAGGAAATCATAGAGGATTTTGCCAGGCTGACTCCGGAGACTCCTGCAAACACGATCCCCTCCGTCGTTGGCCTGGAAGATCCGAGTCAGCTGATCGACGCAATCGTGGCCCAAATTGACTTGGAACTTTCCGACAAGCAGGAGTTCCTCGAAACGCGTGCTGTAGTAGAAAGGCTTGCAAAGTTACTCACGCTTTTGAAAAGACAAATGGGAGTGCTGAAAGTCGAGACCGAAATCCAGAGCCAGGTTCTTGAACAGATTCAGAAAGAGAAAAGGGAGTATATTCTCAACGAACAGATGCACGCAATCCGGAGGGAACTCGGTGAAAACGATGAATTCGAAGACGAGCTGGATGCGCTGAAGAATCGGTTCCGTCAGAAGAAGATGCCTGATGAGGCCCAGCACAGGGTGGCGAGGGACTTAGAAAGACTTCGAAGTATGCCACCCATGGCTGCAGAGACGACCGTGCTTCGCAACTATGTGGATTGCGTGCTTTCTCTTCCATGGTGTGAATATACAACAGAGGAGACGGATTTTGACAAAGCGGAGAGGATCCTCGAAGAGAGTCATTATGGCCTCCGAGAGGTAAAGGAAAGAGTTATTGAATATCTAGCAGCAAGGGCTCTAGCCCCGAAACTCCGAGCACCGATTCTCTGCTTTGTAGGTCCGCCAGGAGTAGGCAAGACGTCACTAGGCAAATCAATTGCCAGGGCTACGGGTCGCGAGTTCATACGTGCATCCCTGGGCGGGGTCCGGGATGAGGCCGATATCCGGGGGCATCGGAGGACGTACATAGGGTCGATGCCAGGCAGGATCATCCAGTCTCTTCGGAAAGCAGCGTCGGGCAATCCTGTGTTCCTCCTGGACGAGGTGGACAAGTTGGCGAGAGATTTCCGAGGTGATCCCACCTCCGCCCTCTTGGAAGTCCTGGATCCTCACGAAAACTATGCATTCAACGACCACTACTTGGAGCTGGATTACGACTTGAGTGGAATCATGTTTATCACCACGGCCAACGCCCTGGACAACATCCCAAGGCCCCTTCAGGACCGCATGGAGATCATCCGAATTGCTGGGTACATCGAGCGGGAAAAGCTACATATCGCCAAACGCTACCTTATTCCTAAACAGCTTGAAATCCACGGCCATAGTCAGGAGGGCCTGGTGTTCACCGATAACGCGCTTCTCGCCATCATTCGGCGGTACACCCGGGAGGCTGGGGTAAGAACCCTTGAGAGGCAGATTGCCCAGGTCTGTCGAAAGTCTGCCTGTGAGGTATTGACGAAAGCCAAGAAGGCCCGGATTCGGGTGACGGCAAGAAGCGTGGAAAAATATCTCGGCACACCCAGGTATCGTTTCGAGGTCCGGGAGGGCGAGAGCCGGTTGGGGGCGGCGTATGGGATGACCCGGACGGACATGGGTGGGGAGCTGCTTTCCATTGAGGCAACCGCTATGCCCGGCAAGGGGATCTTGTACATCACGGGCCAACTCGGCGAAGTGATGCAGGAGTCCGCGCATGCCGCCTTGAGCTATGTACGCTCCCGAAGCAAAACCCTCAGCCTGGACCCGAATTTATACCAAGAGGTGGACATCCACGTCCACGTGCCCGAAGGAGATGTCCCCAAGGACGGTTCTTCTCTCGGGATCTCGCTCGCAACGTCCATGGCCTCTGCCCTGACAGGCAGGCCGGTGAAGAGCGACATTGCCATGACCGGAGAGATCACCCTCCAGGGCAGGGTTCTGCCTGTGAAAGGGATCAAGGAGAAGATCCTGGCGGTGCACCGGGGAAACATCCGCAATGTCTTGATCCCGAGGGCAAACATCAAAGACATCCCCGAGGTCCCGTCTCAGGTGCTTCGGCACGTCGAGCTCACCCTCGTTGAGAGTATGGATGAGGTGCTCGACCGGGCCCTGCTTCCCGATGATCTGGCGCGGTGATGGACGCGAGGGATCCGAGGAAGACGAGGGTAGGGGTAGTCTATCGTTACAATAGACGAATGGGGAGATATAGTGAAAGAGGTGGCTTCTTTATTGAGCGTTCTTCTCTTCGAAGTCGTGATGGGGTGCAGTGAAGAAGCATGGGAAGGGAGAGTTACCTATCTGGGCGACGGTCTTGTCACAGAAGAAATAGGAGTGTACGCCTCAAGGAGAGACTGCCTTAGAGCATGTCGCGCCCGCCTCAGTAGGATTGATGTCATCTACAAAG
>Ga0180438_10012607_pt1 | contig 10033 bp, 8 predicted proteins | sample SS_ome_12_FD_132455 | JGI IMG/M metagenome (GOLD analysis project Ga0180438, IMG submission 132455) | Hypersaline lake sediment archaeal communities from the Salton Sea, California, USA - SS_3_D_2 metaG | ecosystem: Environmental > Aquatic > Non-marine Saline and Alkaline > Hypersaline >...
ATTCCGCCCGCACTGCGCGCGAGATTCCCTTTCATGACATTCGCCGGCTGAAACGCCGAAAGCAACACGGCCGGATACATTCCGGTCAGGAGCGCTCCGCCGAGCAGAAGCCAGAGGACGGTCGGCAGGTTTTCGGACTGGAAGAGGAAGCGAAAGGACAGGTCGGAGTAGGTCACCCGACTGAAATAGGGAAGAAAGGTGGAGACCAGGAGGACGGCCAACACGGCGGCCATGAGATTAAGCCCCAGATACTCGAAAAGAAATTGCTTGATGATCTGCTGACGATACGCTCCCGCCACCTTGCGGATGCCCACTTCTCTGGCCCGTTCCAGGGACCGGGCCGTGGACATATTGATGGTGTTGACCAAGGCCAGAATCAGGATGAAGACGGCGATGAGCTTGAGCACTCGGATCGCCTCCCCGTTTCCCTGAGAATCGGGCTCCAGTTCGTGCGGCAGGCGTGAATAGAGATGGATGTCCTCCAGCGGCTGGAGCCGAAGCTCCATGCGGGAGCCGGTCGCACTCCAATTATCGGCCAAGGTTTCCCCCAGCCACCGATTAACCTTGGCCTCGAATTTCCGGGGATCCGTATCCTTACGCAAGCGGATATAGGTGTAAAAGGAACTCGTGTGCCAGTCGGTTTCCGGGGCTTCCAAGGCACTGTTGACACGCGGGGCGGCGTAAGGAATCGATGCGAATGACAACAGGACATCGAACTGGATGTGAGAATTGGAGGGTGTGTCCTCACAGACTCCGCTGATTTTGAAAGGATGTTTATTATTGTAGATGATGGTCTTTCCCAGAGGATCTTCTTCACCGAAGTGGCTTCGGGCCGTCGAGGCGGTTAACACGGCCTGGAGGGGTTCTGAAAGAGCCGTCTTAGGATCGCCTTTGAGAATATGAAAATCGAACAGCCGCAGAAACGAAGGAGTCACGATGAAGATGCGCTGGGCCCTGAACGCGATATCGTCTCCGCATGCAAACGCGGCATATTCGAGAAATGAACGGCTGACCTGCACATAATCTTCGACTTCCGAAAAATTGTGTTTCAAAGCGACGGCCACCGCAGGAACGGTCTTGGCCGACTCAGTCTGCAGCTCGCCTTGGCGGTAGGTATTGTGTTGAATGCGGTAGATACTACGGCTGTGGGTATGGAAGGTATCGAAGCTGGTTTCGTAGCTGATGTAAAGCTCGATGATTACGAAGGCGGCGAGTCCTATGGCCAAGCCTGCGACGAGGATGAGGGTCATGGTCTTTTGGCGGGCGTATTTGCGGAAAGCCAAAACGCAGTAATTTTTGAACATCAGCCCGAACCAATAGAATTTGTTGCCTGCGACGGGGGGTATCGAAACCAGGATCTGCTTCAAATACCAGACATTGGCGGCGGCTCGACCTCGATCCTCGACGATGCCGAGATATATCTCTTCCAAATCCGAGAGTAAGGACTCACGGTCGCGGGCTTTGATGAGTCTGGACAGCATTTTTTCCAAGATGCGGAGAAACCGATTCTTTCCGGTCATGATCCTATTCCTCGGGAGCGAAATTGGGAAATCCCCGCCACAGCGATCTCTGAAGCTCCAGTGCCTCCTCAAGGGCTTCCATTCCCAGGGACGACAACTTGTAGAATCGCTTTCGCCGCCCGCCTTTGCGGCTGTAGAGATCCTTGAAATAGTATTCGATGTGGCCTTTCTCGATCAGCCTGTCGAGGGGGACATAGATGGATCCGATGGACCAGTATTTCCCCGTGATCTTGGATATGAACTCCCGGATGGTGACCCCATAGGCGTCATCCCCCAGGCGCCAGATCGATAGCAGGACGATCTCTTCCTGACGTGACAGTAATTTCATGGCAACTCCCGATCACTCGTTTTCCATGTTTTTCTATAAAATAGAAATACCTGTTAAATTTGTCAAGCAAATTTTTCTAAAAAATAGAAAAAGGTAAAAAAGTGTAAAAATGGGGACAGCCCCTGTAAAAATGGGGACAGTCCCCATTTCGCCATCTCGATTATTTTTGTAAAATAGAGGATCGAATTCTTTGAGAGGGAAATATGCCGATGAAGAGATTGCGCTGGTTGCTATGCTTTACGCTGATCTTGCCTGCCGGCATCACATTCGGGACCATGTTCCCGCAGAACGCCCCCACCCCTGAGGAACACTTCAAAGATGTCCGCAGCCTGATCCTGCGCCTGCTGGACAAATCCCCGGCTCCCTCGGTATCCGTAGCTGCGGCCCGAGACAGCGAAATCATATGGGAAGAATCCTTCGGCTGGGCGGAGGTTGAACAAAAGATCGAGGCCACTCCCCACACCGCCTATTCCTTGGCATCGATATCCAAGCCCATAACAGCGACCGGTTTGATGATCCTAGTGGAAAAAGGCCTGATCGACCTCGACCGGCCGGCCGATGACTACCTGGGTGATGCCAAACTGACCGCCTACCACGGGCAGGCTGCGGATGCCACGGTCCAACGCCTCCTGCATCACACCGCCGGGCTTCCCACGCATTGGCATTTTTTCTACCAGGACGATCCTTACCTGCGCCCCACCATGGACGAAACCATCCGCCGCTACGCCATCCTTACCGCTCCACCCGGATTGGTTTATAACTATTCCAACCTGGGATACGGCATCCTGGACTATATCATTGAAAGGAAAAGCGGGCTCAGCTATCCCGAATTCATGGCACGAGAAGTCTTCCATCCCCTGGGCATGCATGACTCTGCCGTTTATACCGAGCCCGGACCCGAAAACAGGGTGGCGCAGCGCTATACCGGGAAGAAGCGGCTTCCCTTCTACGATTTCGATCACCGAGGCGCTTCCGCGGTCTACTGCTCGGCTCACGACCTGATTCGATTCGGAATGTTCCACCTCAAGAATCACCTACGCGATCAAAAGCCGATCCTGAAAGACAGCACCATCGAACAAATGCAGACGGCCGTCGATCCCAAGGTCCCGGACAGCAACTATAAGCTGGGATGGGCCACGTATGAGGAGTTCGGCTACCGCTTCGTCGCCCACGGCGGCGGTATGCCCGGGGTTTCCACCTTATTGCGGCTCATTCCAGCGGAGAACCTTGCCGTTGTTGTCCTGACGAACGGGACGGGTCTGAACATCGATCTCATCGCCAAAAACATGGTCGGCGCCATGCTTCCGGACTATGCTGAAAAGGTGCTCTCCCACAAATCTCCTCCCCGACGGACTACAAACCCTAAAGAAACGCCGCGAGAATTCCTCGGTACCTGGGAGGGTGAGATCACAACCCATGCCGGGAAGTTTCCGATCCAATTGGTCTTCGCGCCCCAAGCGAAGGTCCGGTGTCGTTTGGTCGGCAAGAAATACGCAGATATGAAGCCCAGGATCCCATTAGGACGATATTCATTCGAAAAAGACATGTTTTTCGCAGGCTTCGGCATCGCGCTTCCGCCCGAAGATATGGCCCGCGACCATCACCATATCCGGCTTTCTTTAAAGCGTCTGGGGGATACTCTAGTGGGAGATGCGGCCGCGCGCTCTTACCAGGGGAAATTCAACCTCCCCTCCTACATCAAATTGAAAAAGAAATCCGAAAAATAGCCTGCCGTATCGAGTTTTATGAATAAATGGGGACTGTCCCCATTTCTTGACCTCAATTAATCGTTGTATCTCCCGACACAACGAGAGATAATCTTACCGTTATGAGCGATCCCAAGACCTTGGACCGACGAGAGTTTATTAGAAAAAGCGGAGCTTATCTTGCCAGCACGGCATTGGCGCCTCCGCTGTTTCACGGCTGCTCCCGAACCGTGATCCCCAAACCACCCAATCTCCTGATCGTGTTCCCGGATCAGATGCGTGCCCATGCCCAAGGCTTCATGCGGGAAGACCCGGTGCTCACCCCTACGCTTGACCGCTTCGCGGAGGAGAGTCTCGTGTTCACCGAGGCGGTCAGCAACTATCCGGTATGCAGCCCCTTCCGGGCCATGCTGATGACCGGCAAATACCCCCATGCCAACGGCGTCCTCGCCAACTGCAACACCAACGGCACCGAGCACGGCTATGAATTGAAAAAGGACGAACGGTGCTGGTCCGACATCCTCAAAGACCAGGGATACGACCTGGGGTACATCGGGAAATGGCATCTGGACGGTCCGTATAAGCCTTATGTCGAGTGTTACAACAACGGCGAGGATTTCGCCTGGAACGAGTGGTGCCCGCCCGACCGACGGCACGGCTTCGGCTTCTGGTATGCCTACGGCACTTATGACCGCCACATGAATCCCATGTACTGGGACTCAGACGCCGGCCGCCACAGCGCCCACTGGGTGGAGCAGTGGGGCCCGGAGCATGAGGCCGACCAGGCCATCCGCTACATCAGAAACGAAGCCGGCCGATACCGCGATCCCGCCCGTCCATTTGCCCTGGTGGTCTCTATGAACCCACCCCACATGCCGTATGACCAGCTTCCGGGACGCTATGTCGAGCTGTATGCCGGGAAAACCCTCGCGGACCTGTGCAACCGGAACAACATCCCGCCGGCCGGCACCAAGTGGGGCGACTATTATCGCCGGCACATCCGCCATTACCTGGCCATGACCACCGGTGTGGACGAGCAGTTCGGCCGCATCCTGGCCGCACTCAAAGAGCAGGAATTGGAAGAAAACACCCTGGTGCTCTTCACCTCGGACCACGGCAACTGCCTCGGCATCCACGACCAGATCTCCAAAAACAACCACTACGAAGAATCCATGCGCATCCCGTTCATGCTGCGCTGGACCGGGAAGATCAAGCCCCGCCGCGATGACCTGCTGCTCTCCAGCCCGGACATCTATCCCACCCTATTGGACCTCATGGGATTCGGCCGTCAAATCCCGGCAACCGTGGAGGGTCTCAGCCACGCCGGAATCATCACATCAACTGGCCGGAGTGAACGGCCGCGTTCACAACCCTACCTTTGGATCCCCTATGGACAGCCGGCCTGGGGCCGCAGGGGTGTACGCACCCTGCAGCACACCCTCATGCTCAGCCGCTTGCCCGACGGGCCCGACGAGGCCGTCCTGCACGACAATCGGAATGACCGCTTTCAACTGGAGAACCGGGCTGCAAAAGAGCCGGATGTGGTGCGCAGGCTTCAGGACGAGGAGCTCATCCCCTGGCTTGAACGCACCGGCGATCCCTGGCTCGAGAACTTGTAGAGTTCAGCCCTCGGATCCCGATCATCGACCGGTCACACCCCAAGTGCGAAGCGACCGGCGGCCAACGGGTTCGGAAGAGATTCAACCCCGGCTCGAGTCTTCCGGCTTTTCCAACCTCAAGGTGACGGCCCGGGCATGCGCCTCGAGCCCCTCGGCCCGAGCCAAGCTTACAGCCGTGGGGCCGATATTTTCCAGGCCCCGGCGATCGACCTCCAGCACCGTCTGGATCTTGAGAAAATCCTTGACTCCCAGCCCTCCCGTGAATCGGGCCGATGAACCGGTGGGCAGGATGTGATTCAGCCCGCTGCTGTAATCGCCCAAGGTCACGGCGGACAGCGGGCCGATGAACAGACTGCCGTAATTCCTCAGCCGGGGCGCCCATTTCTCAGCCTGTTTGACGCACAGCTGAAGGTGTTCCGGGGCCTTCCTGTTGGCGAGCTCGACTGCCTCCTCCAATCGGTCGACCAAGACGATCCACCCGTTGGCATCCAGGGCTTGGCGTGCGGTGTCAGATGTGCCCAGCTCTTCGAGCTGCCGCGCCATCTCTTGCTCGACCCGATCGGCCATCTCCCGGGATGTTGTGACCAGGATCGCTGCCGCATCCCGGTCGTGTTCCGCTTGGGCCAAAAGATCGGAGGCCACATAGGCAGGGACGGCGTCCTTATCCGCGATGATCATGACCTCACTGGGGCCGGCGATCAGATCGATCCCCACGCGGCCGGAAACGATCTGCTTGGCTGTCGTCACATATCGATTTCCCGGCCCAACGATCTTATCCACCGGAGGGATGGTTCGGGTTCCATAAGCCAGGGCGGCAATGGCATGGGCGCCTCCGATCGCATAGACCTCGGTGACTCCACAAATATGCGCAGCGGCCAAAAGCGCCGGGTGCAGGCCCCCTCCGGGCTGCGGGGGGGAACAGACTACGACCTGCTCGACCCCCGCCGTTCGGGCGGGCACAGCTCCCATCAGGAGTGAGGAGAAGAGCGGGTAGCGGCCGCCCGGCACATACACGCCCACGCGCTCCACGGGAAGGATTCGTTGACCGGTCATCACTCCCGGCTCGAACTCCACCTCGAAATCCACGAACGCACTCCGCTGATACTGCGCATAGCGACGGATGCCGGCCGCCGCCCGGCTCAAGCTTTCGAGGAGGTCTCTCCCGATTTCTTGCCCGGCGGAGTGGATCTTCTCCTCCGGTATACGGAAGGCTCGCATGCGCACACCGTCATATTTCAGGCTGTAGTCACGGACCGCATCATCCCCACGCTCCCGGACATCTTCTACGATTCTTTCGACCTGCGGATCGGACCAGGGCCTGAATCGAAGACCGGCGTCGATATCATACTGCTCGAATGGGACTCTTCGCATATCAACCATCTCCTTGACCGGCCTCGACATCTTCTCCTTCCCGGCTTCGCTGTCTCCTGCGGCGGCCGAGTTCTCCCAGGATGTCCTGCCATGAAACTCCGTGTTTCGCCATGAGAACATTGACAAAATAGACCAGGTCGGATACCTCCCAAATTATTTCCCTCGATTCCTGGGCTTCCACCACTTCGCCGGCTTCCTCCAGGATCTTTTCCCGCAGCAGCCGTGGTGTAAGCCGGCTGGTGTAGGACCCGGGTGACGGCTGCTTGATCCGCTCTTCGATCACCTGGTACAGGTCCTCAAGTGCGAAGCCTCGGGGCCCGAAGCAGGAATAGCTCCCGGTATGACAGGCGGGGCCGGCCGGATCGGCAGTGATCAGCAGGGCGTCGCCGTCGCAGTCGGCCCGGATCTTTTGAAACTTCTGGATGTTGCCCGAGGTTTCCCCCTTCTGCCACAATTCCCGCCGGGAGCGCGAGTAGTACCAGACATGTCCGTTGGAAAAAGTCTTGGCCAGGGAGTCTCGGCTGCTGTAGGCCAGCATGAGCACCCGGTTGGCCCCATCCACCGTGACGGTCGGAAGGAGCTCTCCATTCCATTTCAAGCCGGCGACAAACGCGTCCGGCAGAGAGAATGCGCCGGTATAAAGCGCCATCCCGATCTGGCTGTTGATCCCCCATTCCGCCAGCTGCGCGATTTCTTCCAGGGTCGTGATGCCGCCGGCGGCGGTCACGGGATGGGTGGTCAATCGCTGCACGCTCCGGTAGCTCTCGAGCGGCGCCCCCTGCATCATCCCCTCTTTTTCCACCGATGTCACCAGGAATTCACCGGCATAGGGTTCTAAATCTCTGACGACGGACTCCCAGCTCAGGCCGGTCCGCCTGCGCCAGCCTTCCACCACCACCTCGCCCGCATAGGCATCGAGGGCGATGATCACCTGTTCGGGCCCCACCGCCGCAGCCAGAGGAGCCAAGAACTCATGGTTCACGCCGTCGGCGCAGAAGGCCCGGGTCCCCACAATGATCTTACGGGCTCCCAGGTTCAATATCCTTACGGCCTTGTCCAAAGAACGGATCCCGCCGCCCACCCGGCAATCCGCCGCGGCACAGAGCCGGCCGATCAGGGCCTCATTCTCTCCCTTCCCCAGGGCTGCATCCAGGTCCACCACCGCCGCCTGGGAATACCGGTCGAAATCCCGAGCCAGGTCGATGGGATCGTCCCGTTCCAGGACTTTTTCGCGCCCCTGTCGGAGCTGTACCGCCTTGCCCTGCATGATGTCGATCGAAGGTAGAATCATCGCACCGCCATTCCTTTCTGTCTGAGATATTCCTTTATCTGCGGGACGGAAAGCGTCCGATAATGCAAAAGTGATGCGAGGAGAACCGCATCGGCACGCCCGAGTGTCACCGCCTCCGCCACCTGTTCCAGGGTTCCGGCCCCTCCCGAAGCGATGACCGGAACCGAGACCGACTCCGAGACCCGGCGGGTCAATTCCAGATCGTAACCCGCCTGCGTGCCGTCCTGGTCGATGGAGTTGAGCAGGATCTCTCCCGCTCCCTTCTCCACCGCCTGCACGGCCCACTCCAACGCATCGACGCCGGTGTCTTCCCTCCCCCCCTTGATGTAACACCGCCAGGAATCTTCGGTCCTTTTGGCATCGATGGACAGGACCACGCACTGGGAGCCGAAGATCTCGGCGGCATCCGTCAAAAGATGCGGATTCACGAGCGCCGCTGAGCAGACGGAGACCTTGTCGGCCCCCGCCAGCAGGAGCCGGCGCATATCCGCTATGCTGGTCACCCCGCCCCCCACGGTGAGCGGGATGAACACCTCGCGCGATACCTTCTCCACTACCTCCAGCATGGTCTTGCGGCTGCGGTAGGTGGCGCCGATATCGAGGAAGATCAGCTCGTCGGCGCGCTGGCGGTCGTAATCCCGGGCCAGATCAACCGGATCTCCGGCATCCCGCAGGTCGGTGAAGCGGGTGCCCTTGACAACCCGCCCGTCCTCGACGTCCAAACAGGGTATGATCCGAGTGGTCAGCATCGTTCCCCCCAGTTGCGGAGGAGCCGGAGCCCGGCCTCACCGCTCTTTTCCGGATGGAACTGGACGGCCCACACCCGCCCCCGGCCCACGATCGAGGGGTAAAAAGTCCCGTACTCCGTTTCGGCCGCCACGATGTCCGGAGATTCCGCCGCCACATGGAAGCCATGCACAAAGTAGAAATGGCTGCCGGCGGCAATTCCCTGCAGCAGGCATACCGAACGGATGTTGACGATATCGTTCCATCCGATCTGGGGTGACTTCCTTTCCAGGAAGCGCCGGCAGCTTCCGGCAAAGACTCCCAATCCCGCGACACCGGCCGATTCTTCACTGCCGTCGAAGAGCAGCTGCATTCCCAAACATATGCCTAGAAAAGGGCGGTCGGCCTTGATCCAAGCCTTGAGGGGCTCCCAAAAGCCCGCCTTCTTCAATTGTGAGGCGGCGTGGCCGAACGATCCCACTCCGGGAAGCACCAGCCGGTCCACACCGCCCATATCCCGGACATCGTCAATCACCTTGTTTTCCATATCCAAAAAGGAAAAAGCCTTCTGCACCGAACGCAGGTTCCCGGCCCCGTAGTCAACGATCCCGATCGCCATCGATCACTCCTTTGGTGCTGGGCACGTCGCGGATGTCCCGGATATCCAGGGAACAGGCCATGCGCATCGCCTTGCCCAACGCCTTGAACACCGCCTCCAGCTTGTGATGGTCGCTGCGGCCGAAGGGCATGCGCACCACCAGATTCGCCTTGAGGTGATTCGCCAGCGCGTGAAAAAAATCGGGCAGGAGATCGGTGTCCAGGCCTCCGCAGTGACGGCGCCGGAAGTCGGCCTCGAACTGCAGATAAGGCCTTCCGCCCAGGTCCACCGCCACCACGGCCAACGCCTCGTCCATGGGGTACACAAAATAGCCGGCACGGTTGATGCCCCGCCGGTCACCCAAAGCCCGGTCGAAGACTCCGCCCAAAACAATCCCGCAGTCCTCCACCAGGTGGTGCTGGTCCACCTCCAGGTCGCCGCGGGCCGTGAGGCGGAGGTCGAAGCGTCCCGACCGGCAGAAGACATCCAGCATATGATCGAGAAATCCGATCGAGGTTTCGATTTGGGATTCCCCCTTCCCCTCCAAATCGACGGAAGCGAAAATATCCGTCTCCTTGGTCTTGCGGGTCCATTCCGCACTTCGTTTCATATCAGCACCTCTCCCAGGTCATTGACATCATCGACAACCACCTGCGCCCCGGCCGAACGCAGGATCTCCCCCTGGCGGGCACGGTCGGCTTCTGCGATTCCCGGCGCGATCACGCCCACCGGGATCAATCCGGCGCCCCGGGCCGCGTGCATGTCGTCCACCGTGTCGCCGGCATAAAATCCCTGGGCCGCCTCCAAGCGGGCCATGGCCAACCCAATCCCCGATGGATCGGGCTTCCCCTTTCCCGGCGGCACATCCTCCATG
>Ga0180438_10012608_pt1 | contig 10033 bp, 16 predicted proteins | sample SS_ome_12_FD_132455 | JGI IMG/M metagenome (GOLD analysis project Ga0180438, IMG submission 132455) | Hypersaline lake sediment archaeal communities from the Salton Sea, California, USA - SS_3_D_2 metaG | ecosystem: Environmental > Aquatic > Non-marine Saline and Alkaline > Hypersaline >...
ACAGGCTATCAATTGCCTCTCTTGACACCATGCCAAGGGCGTATTGCCTTTGCCTTAACGCTTGTGCTAATTGCCTTTTAGTCATCGCTCACCTCTCTTCTCTCTCCCTCTCTCTCTTCTCTCCTGGTTGCATGGTTTTTGTGACAACCTGGACAACCTTGACAACCACCACAACCAGACAACCAAGGCAACTAAAAAGAAGGGTCAGCGATGCAATACAGTGTTCCCTTGCCCTGGCCCTTCCTGAATACCAGGCCCTCGTTAACCAAGGTTTGCAGATACTTGTAGGTATTCCCCTTATCCCAATCAATCGCTGAAACGGTTTCCGTCAACGTGGATTCCCCCAGGTCCTCCAGGGCCGCCAGAATTTCCTGATGCTTCTCTGTGAGGGTGATGCTCGTTAGGTATTCATCGCATTGCCAACAGCACGTATCATAGTCAAAAAACACGTCATACTCAGCATCAATCAGCTCGCGGCCGGTGATGAAGAGCCTTGCGCCGGCTTTGCCACGCTCTCGGAAAATCCCGATGATCGTGTCGGCAATTTCTCCCTTGGCTGTGCTGCCAGAGATGGCCTTGATCGCGTCCGTGCTACCCAGTTTGTTGTGGTGGTCAATGATGATCACCACCACGTTTTCCTCATTGGCTATGATATGAAGGGGAGCCAATGCCCTTGTTACGGCCAGCTTGTCGTTTTGGTCCACGAAAATTGAGCGGCTAAAGGTGTCAACGATGGTCAAGCGGTAGCCTCCCCATTGGATCAGCCTCTCCAATTTCTCGCTGCCGCCATTTTCCAGGCCCCCAAACTCACTGGAAAAGTCTCGGCCATAGAAGATGGTAAGATTCTTTGCGGCTTCCGTGCTCCAACCTTGCTTCAGCATCCGATCCTTGAAACGTCGCTCAATATCCTCCAGGGCCAGGTATAAAACCTTACCTTGCTCAACCTCTCGCCCGAACATGCGCCCACCACTGGCCACAGCCTGGGCAATCTGCAAGGCCCAGAATGACTTTCCTATTTTGCCAGCCCCAGCAATCAGGGTCATCCCTACGGGAAAGAAGTCTTTGACGGCCCACGTCGGTTCTGGCCACTCCGTTGTCAGGACATCGTATCCCGATATTAAGCCCTGGACAGGCGGCCTGGTTGGGTCCTCGGCCAACTCAGCCCGTCCTTTTGTTTGAGCTAGCGCGTAAGCGCCAGGAAACTTTTGTCGTAGCCAATCCCAAAACCGTGCTTCCTCTGCCGGCGCCAACTTTTGCTCACTCATCGTCTTTTCCTCCATTTGACATTCGCTAGCTTCTGTGCTACACTTGGAGGCACAAAGCGCCTCCAGCGCAATTTCCTATTCACCCGCCCGCCGCTCCCCGGCGGGCCGCTTTTTTCGCTAATGAAGGGATCATCATCCCCCACTCTCCTCAGTTGCGGCCATCTCCTCATCTTCGTGATTCTCGCCGGCCTCTAGGTCCTGAAGTGCAGCTTCTAGAATCTCAGTGATGAAACTCGACCGGCTCTTATCCTGCCGGGCTGCCACGATTCTGGCCTTCAACGCCAGGTCTTTGGGCATGGCCACACCGACAGATACCACACGTTCTCCCTGGCCCATGACATTACTCCTTTCGCGATTGGGAAACACATCTCTCCTCAGTTAAAAAAAGGGGGCATCAGATCACTGCCTGATACCCCCAATCATCGCAAGTCAGCTAGCTCCAGCCCTACCTAGTGAGGCCGGTTTCGGAGGTGTCAGGTGGATAGACTACACCGGTGTCCAGGAACCATCACAACCTTATCCAAGATCAGGTTGTAACGAATGTGCCATCTCAGTGGATATTGCCTGTGCCGGTGCAACACCCACCTGTGCCTCCTTATTGTGTGAATCATTTTACCTGATCCTGCTGACATTGTCAAGTTGGGAGGCTGACAATAGCTCAAATGTTCTGTTGCCTTTTCCTTCAAACCCCACCGGGCACCTTGCCCCTGGCCGATGCCCGCTCTGTCAGGGCGTTGATCTCACGCATGAAATCCCCTGCATCCCTGGCGGTTCTCACACTGGGGAACGCCCCAGCAAAAGCGCCTTCATCGAAAAAGTTCTGGATGACAACACTGCTGCTGCTCGTAGCCACCGCCGGCGCTGTCTGCATCGCATTGACATTCAGCGTCCGTGTCCACTCTGCCGTCAGGCTGGGCAGGTCGCTCATAGCTTGGGCGATGCCTCGCAAACTGGTCTCGAACTTGGAAGGCGATTCCCCCATGATCCCCGCCTCTTGCATGGCATCCATCGCTTCATGCGCCTTGTCAATCAAGTCCTCCAGTTTGCCGATCAGCTTGTCAATCTCCTTCGTTACATAAAAGGTATTTTTTCCACATCACCGTCTTGAAGTGCGGCTACGGTGCGCTTATGTCGCACTATGGGTGCCCGATGTGGGGGCGGGCCCTGGGGTTCTAGAGGCACATCAGCAGGCGGCTCTGCCGGCGGGGGCTCTTCATCCTGGCTATCACCCTCGGCCCCGGGCGTCCAGGTCAAGGCCCATCTGTCACCTTCGACCTTTTTAACCTGGCCGAGTTTTGCCAGATCCTGCAGGCATTTGAGAGTTTTTTTCCAATCTCCATTTATGGCCTTAACCACCTCGTCTACGGACCGGCTTTCTCCATCGGCCAGAAAATCTTCAATGCCCATCCTCATGGCCTCCGCCTCGACCGCCTCTTGTTTCAGAAACCCTCGAAAGCGATCAAGTGCGCTTGTTACCGCATCTTGGGGAAACTCAATTTCGTGCTCGTGCGCTACCTTTCCGCTCATTTCCACACCCGCTTGTACCCTGGCGTCAACCTGTTTTCTTTCTCCCCAATGCTCAGGATAGCGCCGGCTGAGGAAGGCCGCCACGCTGCGCCAGTCCTCGGGGAGTTGTTGACGCCAGAGGTCAACAAATGAGATTTCAGCTCGGGCCTTTGCTGCTGTGACCGCCTCATAGAATTCAAGAAATTTGCTGCCTTGGGGCTCGGCCCACTCCAACGCCTCGGCCCGGTTCAAATACCACAATCGGCCCCTTTTCTCGGCCTCGAAAGCGCCGTCCCTGGCAGCCCTGCGTATCTTTGTGACCGGCAGGTCTGTCAGCGCCGCCACTTCTTTGGTCGTGATCCACACCGGCTCCTGTTCGATAGCCGTCTCTCTCTCAGCGGCTTCTTCCCGGCCCGCTGCTAACCAGCGATAGAAGGTGGAGGTGGACAAACCCACACTCTCACATACGGTTTCAAAATAGTGACCTTCGTTGATCAGGTCCACGATCTTCTGCTGTAGTTCATCGGTTAACTTGCATCGTCTGGCCATAGCTGCCTTTTTCGGAGTTTTGGGACACAAAAGCTATTTTTTAGCCTTCTCAGCCTCTTCAGGAGGTTTGCGCTCAAATTGCAGGTGGGCATGGCGCCCAGGGAACCCCTCAGTAGGCAACAAGAGCCACGCATCAGGAGCGGGGATGGCCTGCCATTCCCCCTTGACGAAATGGTACACATGTAGTTTTCGGGCCTCGACACTGACGGTGCGCGGGTTGCTCTCGGTGTCCATTAAGCGGATGGTCACCTTGGGCGCTGGTGGCGGAGGGGGAGGCTCTGGTGGTGGTGGAATCGGCTTCACCTCCACTGAGTCAATGACTTTGGGCCTTTGCTGCCCCGGCTCAAACTCATCATACATCCCTTTAGCCAGGCCATGATGATCGTAGAACAGATGGTGTTTCCACATGACCAGGTCAATGTCCTGCTCACAGAATTTGCAACGCCTGGTAGTGGGCTGAACCTCAGCCCCCTGATCGGCGCTTTCCTGTTTCTTGGTAGATCTTTTTTTACTCATCATAGCTCCTTTCCAGTTCAGACTTTGCCTGGGCTCCGCTGCGCCGGTCATTGGTCCGCAGCAGGCCACGCCGCTCGAGCTCGCAGCGTATGATGTGCCGTGCCTGATCACGTGGGTCGCGCAATTCCTGCTCTGCAAGTTTGGCTAGGCCGGAACGTTCCGGCCCGTCAAGTGGTACAAAAATCCTTCTAAAGCTCGAAGTTGTCATTTCCAGACCTCCTGGGGTAATAGGAACAAAAAAGCTGTAACCGATTCCCTGGTTACAGCATATCACAAATGAGAGCGACGAAAAAGGTCTATGTTTTCTTTTGACGCCTTTTTAACGCTGCTTTGAACGAGTCACGTACTCCCTTATCCGGGTTTTCGATTTTTGCTTTGTCACAAAACCACGCGAAAGCACTTTTTTCCGATTCACCCTCTAAAATCCGCTGAAAGGCTTCATCATATAAAGGATCTGATGGCCTTCCCGGCTTGCGAAGTTGCAAGTCAATAGTATTGTCCACCTCCACAAGTCCAAAATTAGGAAAACTCTCACAGTGTTTCTGTAATGCGTCAAGGTAGTGATCGTACTCCCTCACCTCACTTTGAAAAATTTTGTATTCACGCTCGGCTTTGTCCTCAATCTCGCCATGTGGATTGCCGTGTAAGAACCAGAATTCGTTTGCTCGATCTGGTGAGAACCTGCTTATGCGTTTCCTGGCTTCTTCTTTCCACATTCCCAAGAGCAATCTGCCAGATTCAGGATCGTCTTGGTGCTCATTCCAAATTTCGGCTAGCTTGGCTCGCAGCATGGTAATGATTTCGGTTAGTTCCATCCCTGTGACATTATGGCACAAAATGTGGCCTCCTGTCGTCTGTTTTTCCTCTAGCCTTGCCCAACTTCCGACTATCTATGTTATGGTAACTAGCTTACGATAACCGCCATTATCATAAGCCCATTATGTTCACTAAGCTATATCTAACCACCCCAAATGCCCCTATTCCAGCCTCAGTCCCAACCGATCGCAGGGTGCATCCACCAAGTCTTGCTCAGTTCCCAGGTATCGCTCTGTCGTCTTGATCGAAGCATGGCCCAGGCTTAACTGGATTTGTCGCAGGTCAGCGCCGCCTTTCTCTGCGAGTTTGGCATAGGTGCGCCGGGTGTCGTGGGCCGCAACGTCCAGGTCCAGGGCTTCGCTGTATTCCTTCACCACGTCATAAATCGCCTGTGCTGTCATGCTCTGGCCGCTGATACGGTCCCCACGCCGGAAGCTCCGAAAGATACGGCCCTCGCTGATGCCCGCTTTCGCCGTCCAATGGTCAATCGCTGCTTTCGCCCAGGATGGCATGGGGATGGTTCTAATGCGCTTCCGCTTGCCCACCAGGTTCAGGATCACCCAGCGCCCTTCCCTCTGCTGGATATGGTCAAAGGCCAGCCGTGCTGCCTCTGAGCGCCTGATACCAGTTCCTATCAGGATAGCCAGGATCGCCCTATCCCTGGCCCCCTTTAGCGTCCTGGGGTTCGGTGCATTTATGAGAGCTTGCGCTTGCTCTCTATCTAGCCAGTTGCCCAGCCGCACGCCGGCCGTCTTGATGCCCTTGACGCGGCCAATGGCCGCCGCAACGTTCGGGTCCAGCAAGCCGTTGTCTGCCGCCTCTGTGACCAACTTGCGAATAGCCGACAAACGTAGGTTGACAGTCGCCGGTGATAGTCCGCTCTCTGCCAACATCGCCTTGTATCTCTGAACGGTGCGCTTGCTCAGGCCAGGCCGTCCCTGCTCTTCGTACCAGATCGCAAAGTCCGATAGGGCCTTGCCGTAGGCTCGTTTTGAGTGTTCGCTGTCTAGGCTGTCCAACACCAGGTTGGCAATTTCCCTTTGCTGTTGCTCAGTTGGTATCAATGCCTGTTGTGTCATGGTTCCTCTTCCAGTTCCTCGGCCATTGGTGTTAACCATTGACCATGTTCTAGGTAGACGGCGATGTCTGACTGGAGTCCTACCAAAAAGGCCCTGTAACTATCCTCGCTGGTCCTATTCTGTAATTCCTTCAGGATGTAGGTTATCCAGCCCGACCACAGCTTTGCGGGATCCACTTCAGCGATTTTTCTCGCTGCCAAATTCAGTGTCCCTATGAGATCTGTGACCACAGCTTCTAAGTCGTCCTCGATCTGTATCACCGGTTTCCCAGCTTTTTGCCATTGTTCAAAAAAGCTCTGTGCGCCAGGACGGTCCAACTGTACTCTTATGCGCTCCCGTGCCTGATCCTCATCCTCAGCCAGTACGATAGTAATTGAATGTCCATGCCCATTCAGTGCTTTGTACCAGTTCATTGGTCTAATCCCCTTTCTGTAAGCTTGACTAGCCCCAAGAAGGGCCTACCGCTGGCCTTTCAACAAACGCCCGTTCTCATCTTGGAGGGCTTTCACTCGCTCGACCTCGCGCCTGTCAATCATCCAAACGCGGCCGGCCCATTTCTGACCTCGCACATCGCCTGCTGCGAGTAGACGGTATAAATGACCGACATGGTATCCTAATTCTTGAGCGGCTTTATCCGCCGTTAGCACGTTGGAGACTTCAGTCATTGCTTTTCCCCCTTCCTATGTTAGCTCGAACCAACATAATTATATCACAGTGCCCTTTTGCCGTCAATCAGTCCCCACCTCGCCCCTCAATTTGCCTGGTTTCTGTTGCCCGGTTCGCACGGTCGGGGCCGTGAGGTATCCGGTTGGTAAGGTGCACCTACAATGGCCGCTAGACTGCAGTTGTAGTAGCCCCGGTCAGGTCCTCGATTATTTGCTCTTTTGGGATCCCAACAAAGGAAGCAACCTGTATTAATTGCTCCGAGCTCAAATTGTGCAACTGTTTCTCGATCTCTGTCCTCATTTCTGCCCCGGTCTTTCTTGTCTCTGTTTGCTCGGCCTCGGCCTGGGCAGTTTCCTCAATTTCCTCCAAAATAGAACCCATCTCCAACACCCACTGCAGAAGCTCCCGATCTTGTTTTGCCATCGTTCTTTGCTTTTCAGCCATGATGCTCTCCTTTCTTGTGATTAAATCTCTGATGGGGAGCCAGTGCACCCCGGCCACCGGCCCTGTTTGCTGTTATCCCCCCCCAACTACCTCCTTTCTTGTGTGATATAATGGGTCTTGACAGATGCGCCTTAGCACTGTGGTGGGGTGTCGGCGTTTCCGGCCTTGCCCACTCAGGCCAGCCTCCCACGGATTGAGAGGCTGAGCCTGAAAGGGTAAGGCTACTCATACGCCAGCGCCGCCGCTTGCTCTGGCAGGGTCACTGGCATGGTCAGTTCGGTATCCTCTGACTCTGGCAGTTCAATCGGAGTGAGCAGAAAATACCTTGTACATCCACACCAGCCACAGGTATAGCTGATGATTTCGGATGGCTCCTTGCAGAACCGACAGGCCCCTACCAGCTTGTCGAGGGGATGTTGCTGACTCTGATTCTGACTCATTTGTCTCTCCTTTCTGTGTAGTTTAGACGGCCCCCTAGTCGCTCTGCTAGCATAGGCTCATAATCACCATCCTCAGTCCGTTGGGTGTCCACAATACCCCCAGGGGAGGGCAAAAACCCCTGAGCCTCCTCTGGAGATGGAAGCGCCGCGTCCTCCAGTGGCGGACTCACTGCCCACATATCACGCTGCAAGCGCATCCCTGCGTCCATCACGTTAGCTACTGCGTCCATCATCTGAGCGGCGGCAGAGATATTAGAAGCGGCAATTTGAGAGGCCGCATCCGCCCCCCTGGTGTGCGCCTTCTCCATCACCTCTCCAAAAGTTACCGCCCCTAGCAGCATGATGAACAGGAACCAACCAACAGATGGAATGGTCAGCGAAATCGTCATGCCCCATATCAAATCATATTTTCCGAACTGCCAATAGGCTATTCCTCCCACAAGGCTGAGCAAGAACATCAATCCAGCCAATTTGAGCAGGAACAACCCCCACGTGTCTACTCTATTCCTATTTTCAGACATAATGATTATCCCCCTTGCAACGCTTTCCTAATCAGTGGTATCAGGTGTGGCCTGATTTCTTTGACGGCATAGTCAAGCAACTCCTTAGCCTTTGGTATAAGATTAGGGAATTGCTTGACTAGCGCCTCTGGCGTCAAGTCATGGTAGACAGCCGCTGCCAGCACATCACCCGTAGGCCATTCAATAGTCCGGCCCGTGACTTCCTTGTAGACCCCTTTGGCAGTCCATACATCGTCCCTCAGTTGCAAAGCTTTTTCGTCCCGAATCGGAAGGCCAACCTCCCTGAGACGACCGGCAAAGCGATTAGCCCCGATGTCTGGAGTGTCGGCCAAAGCCAGACCAGCACCCCAATAGTTGGGGTCAAAACAACTCGCCGGTTCCCCCTCTTCCTCCTCGATAGCCTCAAAGTCCAACTGGTCTTGTGGCCCTCCTCGGGGCAACCGAAGTCCTACCTCCTCGTCCGGCAGATACGGTGCAGTAAAGCGGTCGGTCTTGGGCCCCTTCACCCGCAAGAAGTCCCCGGCCCCTACCAGACACTCCGCCCCTGTTCCCCCTTGTCCTGTGGCAACCTGGGCCGCAGTGGGACTATCCGTGTAACCCACCAGACGATGGCGACAGTTCCGCTTGAAGTCGCAGGTTCCCAGGAGTTCCTTGGTCGGGTTCTGAGCGATGATGACGGCATGAAGGTTCACCGCCCTGGCCTTTGCCATATAAGCTTTTAGCAGGTCTACCACGCCCTTATCCTGCTCCACCAGAGAAGGCAATTCATCTATGAAGTAGAACAAATGTGGGAGTTCCCGGCCAGCCGCAGTACCTTGTTGTTTGATATAGGCCGTGCGCCGCTCGATTTCTCCCAAGCCATAAGCCAGGGCCTCGTGTGCTTCTCTTGGCTCGGTGATAACAGGATGCGCCAGGTTGGGCATGTTGGCAAAGGCAAGAAAGTCCATACCGCCCTTCCCGCAGTCTATGAGGATCAACTTCACTTTGCCCGTCCCGTTTTGCCGTGCCAGGTTGTGGAGCAAGACCTTGATTAGATTGCTCTTGCCGCTTCCTGTGCTGCCAAACGTAGCAAGGTGCGCCTCGTCAGGAGCCTGGAAGTTGATGACTACCGAGTTGCCTACCGTCGTCTTGCCGACAGGGATGGTCAAACCCCGACAGGTTGGGAGTTCGTCAATGGACAGATTAGTCCAAAGTGTCTCAGGCAAGGGAACCTCGATTAGCAAGCCCTCTGCCGCTATCGTAATCCTGATACCAAAGTCAGAATTGTCCTTCTTGGCGGGGATCCCTGCCGCAAAGTTCAACTCCCTGGTTTTACCTATAATGCCTCCCAGGTAGTCAGGGTGAATATTGAGCACCAAAGACATACACCGATAACCCAGGTCCCCCTGAACACAGCCAAAGTGACGACCTACCTGCAAGCCGGTCACCTGCCCGATTTGAGACAGGATAATGCCCCCGATAGCCTGGTAGAACGCCTCTCGGGTATTGTAGGTCGTGTATGGCCTTCGGGCCTGGGCAAACTTCCTGGTATCCTCTTTAACTTTCATAGTTCACCTCTCAACCGTTGCATGGCCCCGTTCGCAACCTTGTCAGCTCCCCTGCTAAAGCCCCACTCTCCTCTTGGCACCCCTGAGCGCTGCCGCAAGGTCCGGGCCGCCTTCGCCCGATGTGCCTGGGCAAAGTCGTAGGTTGACCGGATGGCCCGCTGTTTGCGGGCAAGTTGGCGTTGCAAACGACGATTCTCCCGCTCCAGTCTGGCAACCTCTCGTCTCAAACTGGCAATCTCTTGCCGCTCTGCCCCACAATTTTCGCTCATTTTTCTATGCCCATTCCCATTCCCTCATTCCCACACACATGTTTTTGAGCGTAACGCTCAGGGCAAAAACCTCTGGGAATGGTGGGAATGACGGGAATGGCCTCCATTTTAGTCTAATCCTAGCTTGCTCAGGTTCTCTAGCGCCGCTGCCAGTTCGGGGTCATCATCCTGGGAGTCGGTTGTCTCCTCTGGTTGCGCCACAGCCACGCCTCGCCGCTCCAGTCTCTTGATAGCCTCCAAGATGTCCTTGTTGGTTACATCCTCTTGATCTTGGCCTAGAGAATCCAGCAAACGGCATCTCAGAGCCTCAGACTTGCCCCTGGCGGGCAAGCCTTCTAGCCATCTGTGCAAACGTTTATGCTTTTCAGTGTCATAAGAGAAGGAAACGGTTACCGTTGCCATTTGTACCCCCTAT
>Ga0180438_10012609_pt1 | contig 10033 bp, 12 predicted proteins | sample SS_ome_12_FD_132455 | JGI IMG/M metagenome (GOLD analysis project Ga0180438, IMG submission 132455) | Hypersaline lake sediment archaeal communities from the Salton Sea, California, USA - SS_3_D_2 metaG | ecosystem: Environmental > Aquatic > Non-marine Saline and Alkaline > Hypersaline >...
GGCTACTTCTTTTATGTCAACCATTTACTCTTCTTCTTCGCGCAAGAGGATATGCAGTTCGGCAAGCTGTTCTTCGGTGACCGGTGCCGGGGCATTGAAGGTCAGGTCGATGGCGCTCTGGGTCTTGGGGAAGGCGATGACCTCGCGGATGGTTTCTCTTCCCGCCAGCAGCATCACGATGCGGTCAATACCCAGGGCGATGCCACCGTGCGGTGGCGCACCGTATTCAAATGCCTCCAGCATGTGCCCGAAGCGGTCTTCAATCTCCTCGTCAGTGTAGCCCAGCAGCCGGAAAACTTTGCGCTGCAACTCCGCCGTGTAAATCCTGAGGCTGCCACCGCCGATTTCAAAGCCGTTGCATACCATATCGTAGTGCAGACTGCGCGCCTTTCCCGGAGCCGTATCCAGAAGCGGCTCATCTTCATCCCGAGGTCTGGTAAACGGATGGTGCTCCGGCTCCCAGCCTCCGGTTTGCGTATTTTTTCTCAGCAAAGGGAAATTTCTGACGTAGGCAAAGGCAAGGGCATTCGGGTCGGCCAGTTGCAGCCGTTGCCCTATCTCCAGGCGCAGTGCTCCCAGCGAGGCGTTTACCGTTTCCGCATCGCCGGCCACCAGCAATAGCAGGTCTCCGGTGATTGCTTCCAGGCGCCCCGCGATTTCCTTTATCTGTTCCAGCGTCAGGAATTTGGCTACTACCGAGTGAACCATATCGGGAGTTAACTCAGCCAGGCTGTCGCTTGCTGGACCACTGAGTGCTATGGTTACCAGGCCACCTGCTCCGCAACTGCGTGCCAGCTGGTTCAAATCATCGAGCTGTTTCCGACTGTAGGTGGCGCAGCCCGGCGCACGTATACCTTTGACTTTTCCCCCGCCGGCGATAACCGAGGTGAAAATGTCGAAATTCGATTGTGCCACGATGTCGGACAGGTCTTTCAGCTCGAGGCCGAAGCGCAGGTCAGGCTTATCGCTGCCGAAGCGCTCCATGACATCAGCATAGCTGAAGCGAGCGAAAGGCTGGCTGATTTTCCTGTTCGACTTGAGGGTCGTGACCAGAGCGATGAAAAGCCGCTCCATGAGGTTCAGGATATCCTCATCGTCGACAAAGCTCATTTCCAGGTCGAGCTGGGTGAATTCCGGTTGACGGTCGGCCCTGGTGTCCTCGTCCCGGAAACAGCGGGCTATCTGATAGTACTTCTCCATGCCGGCGACCATCAGCAACTGCTTGAGTTGCTGGGGCGACTGCGGCAGCGCGTAGAACTTGCCAGCGTGGACACGACTGGGTACCAGATAGTCGCGGGCGCCTTCCGGAGTGCTCTTGATGAGAATCGGTGTCTCAATCTCGATGAATTCCTCGGCATCGAGGAAGTCACGGATGAACTTAACCGTCTGATGACGGAGCATTATGTTCTCCCGCATTCCAGCCCGCCGCAGGTCAAGGTAGCGGTACCTGAGGCGCAGGTTTTCCTCCACCTCAACGTCTTCATTGATGTAAAAGGGTGGTGTTTTTGATGTGTTTAGTATCTCGGCTTCTTTAACGATAACTTCAACTTCTCCGGTGAGCAATTTGGGGTTCTCCGTCCCCGGCGGACGTCTGGTTACCTCACCGCTGACCCGCACCACGAATTCACTGCGCATCCGGCTGGCTACTTTGTGGCCTGACGGTGATACATCAGGGTTAAAAGCGACCTGGACGATACCTTCCCGGTCCCTCAGGTCGATAAAGATAAGGCTGCCGTGGTCCCGGCGCCGGTCTACCCAGCCGGCCAAGGTTACCGTCTGACCAACGTGTTCTTTTCTCAATTCACCGCATTGGTGGCTTTTAAGCAAGACCAATCCCCCTGAATCCCGGCACTGCTAGCTGCAGATGGACTTGACTGCTTCGATGACCGTGTCTTCCTGAGGTAGCACGAATCTCTCCAAGGAGCGGTTGACCGGTATAATGACGTCGGGCGTGGCCACCCGTTTTATGGGTGCGTCAAGGTGGTCGAAAGCGCGTTCCTGGACAAGGGCTGCGATTTCGGCACCGACGCCGCCCGTTTTCATCGCTTCATGGGCGATTATCAGTCTTCCTGTTTTCTTTACGGAATCAATTATGGTGTCGATGTCCAGTGGACGGAGCGTTCGCGGGTCAACGACCTCTGCCTCAATCCCCTCATCTGACAGCGTTTGGGCCGCATTCAGCGTTTTCGGCAGCATTGTTCCCCAGGCCACGATGGTGATATCTTTCCCTTCCTTTTTGACCTCCGCCTCCCCCAGCGGGATTAAGTATTCCTCTTCCGGCACAGGCCCGCTTACACCATAGAGAACTCCGGGCTCCAGAAATATAACCGGATTGGGGTCCCTGACTGCCGACTTCAGCAGTCCTTTAACGTCATAAGGCGTGGATGGCATGACCACTTTCAGGCCGGGTATATGGACAAACCAGGCCTCAAAACTCTGCGAATGCTGTCCTCCTAAACCAATGCCTCCCTCGGCAGCGGCCCTGATGACCAGCGATACCTCGGGGTGACCCCCGGAGAGGTAGCGCATTTTGGCCGTCTGGTTGACGATTTCATCCATGCAGATGGTCATCCAGTCGACGCGCATTATCTCAGCGATGGGCCGCATTCCTGCCATGGCTGCCCCCAGTGCGTAGCCAATGATGGCCGTTTCAGAGATAGGGGTATCCAGCACACGTTCCTCGCCGTAAGCTTCGTACACGCCCTTGGTGCTGCCGAAAGCACCGCCCAGCACCCCCACGTCCTCCCCCATGAGGAACACTCTATCGTCTCGTGCCATCTCCTCTTTGATGGCCTCGGCTACTGCCTGACGGTAACTTATCTGTCGCTCGGGCATTTATTTCACTCCTTCCGGGGCGTAAACCCACGTGAAAGCCGTATCCGGCTCCGGTTCGGGGCTGTTCAGGGCAAAGTCAACTGCTTCCTCAAACAGTTTCCGGCATTCGGCATCTATCTGCTCGGCTGCTTTCTCCGTTAAATAGCCCAGCTCTTTCAATTTCGAGCGGAATATCTTGAGCGGGTCTTTGTTTCCCGCCCAGTCCTCCACTTCACCCTTGGGTCGGTAATCTGAGCCGCCGGGCATCTGATCCATGCGCATACTGTGACCGCGCAGGCGATAGGCTACGGCTTCAATCAGGCTCGGCCCCTCGCCATCACGCGCCCGGTCCACGGCGCTTTTCACCGCTTCATACACGGCAATCACGTCGGTCCCATCGACACGGTACCCGGGCATGCCATAGCCATTGGCCCGGGCAGAGATATCGATATTGCCACAGGCTTTGCACTGCGGCATGGACAGTCCATACTGGTTATTGGTGCAGACAAACACGGTGGGTACCTTTAACACCGCCGCCATATTCAGCCCTTCGTGGAAAGTGCCCCGGTTGGCTGCGCCATCGCCGAAGAAGCCCAGGCATATCTGCCCCGTCTGGCGCATTTTTATAGCCAGGCCCACTCCACCGGCGATATTTATACCGGCGCCAACAATGCCGTTGGTGCCGAGAATCTGTCGGCTGAAATCGGAGAGGTGCATTGAACCGCCCTTGCCACCGGTGCAGCCGGTCGCCTTGGCGAGCACTTCGGCCAGTATAACCTTTATATCCGCCCCCCTGGCCAATAGATGACCATGGGCACGATGGGTGGAGATGATGTAGTCCTTATCTCCCAGGGCACTGCAAGACCCGACGGCTACTGCCTCTTCACCGATGGAGACGTGTCCGGTGCCGGGTACCAGCCCCTGCTTGGAAAACTCGGTAATGCCTTCCTCAAAATGCCGGACGGTGAGCATTCGACGGTACATATCCAACAGCGCTTCTTTGGTCAGTGGCATATGTTCTCCTTTACTGATAATTGAACTCGTTTTTTCCGGTGATAATTACAGTTGCTGGCTGATGATTTCTCTTGAAAGATACCATAATTTACCATGTCCGTCAAAATGGGCTGTCATTGTTGCAGCCTGTTATCATACCGTGCCGTTTGCATACGGGCGGCCAAAACATTAAGATAAGTTCTGGTAAGAGGATGCGCAGTGTGAAGATATATCCAACCGGAAGGCTTAATTGATTGTCAAGTAACCGTGGCATCGGTGGGACTTTCCGCCAATGGGGTGGCAGTACCGCCTTATTTTTCAGTTTTACACATCTCAATCATGACCTGTGCACCGGCTTGCTGACGGCACTGCTGCCGCTGGTTAAAGAGGGGCTGGGACTGACCTACCTGCAATCCGGCATACTGCTTTCCGCCTATACCATCACCTCCGGCCTTTCTAATATTCCCGGGGGATGGATCGGTGACCGGCTGAGGCGCAATATCGTAGTGGCTGTGGGACTGGGAGGGGTGGGGTTTTCCACCATCGCCGTCGGGCTGAGCCCATCATATTACCCGATGATTATCATCCTAATAATCATGGGCATTCTGGCCGGTGCCTACCATCCCTCGGCAGTATCGATGCTCTCCGGCTATTATGAAGAAATCAGGCGGGGCAGGGTGATTGCCCTCCATATGGTGGGCGGCAGCATCGGTTTCACCATCGGCCCGCTTCTGGGAGGTCTTATCGCAGATTCTCTGGGATGGCGTTTTGCTTTCATCATACTGGGCTTCCCCGCCATTTGCGCGGTTCCCGTGATAATGAAGAGGTTTGCCCTGGTGGAAAAAGCCTCCGGCATCCAGCCAGCAGCTAAAATCACGGAAAAAGAGCTTCTCCAAGCCCAGAAAGCACCCCGGAGAGCCGGGATATTTCAGGTTTTGCGCCCTCTGGCCACCATCCTGTTCCTGTGCGTGACCATGCAGCTCGTTGCCGGAGCGGCAATGTCCTTTGTCCCCCTGTACCTGGTTGATAAACACGCCATAGCTCCGGCCTATGCTGCGGTGCTGGTAGGCATTTTAAGGTTTGGCGGCATATCGGGCAGTCTGTTTGGCGGCTGGCTGTCCGACCGGTGGGGCAGGAAGCAGGCGGTTATTCTATCGCTGGTAGCTACCGGCCCGGTCCTGTACCTGCTGACCGTCCTGCCGTTTAATGCTGGGTTTATCCTCGTCCTGATTGTCTTCGGCCTGTTCCGTTATATGACTCAGGCAACGATGCAGCCATATCTTATGGATAGCGTGCCGGCCTATCTCAGAGCAACGGCCTTTGGCATTTACTTTGGCATGGGGCTGGAAGGGCAGAGCCTGATACAGCCGGTGGCCGGGTACTTTATGGATATCTACGGCATCGTCAATGTATTTACGGTTATTGCTATAATGAGCGGGGCATTGTCTTTGCTGGCGCTGCTTTTGGCTAAGAGAGCGTGAAAAACCCTCGCTAGTGGGTTTTCTTCACGTAGACTTTGATTTCTCCGCCCTCTTCCTCGATACCCAGACATTCGTGGCCGGTGGTCTGGCACCAGGCTGGCATATCCTGCTTTATGCCTTTATCATCAGCGATAACTTCCAGGATTTCTCCCGGCTTTAACTCTTTAAATTTCTCCGCGGTTTTGACTATGGGCATCGGACAGTACAGGCCTACACAATCGAGCGTTTTATCTGCCTTCATGCCTCCTCCTCGTTAGATAAAGAGGGTTATCTTTGATTCGCGGGCTTCATTCAGGAAAAAAGCCGCCCCGGCCAGGCTGGCGATATGCTCGCGGAAAGCGTCCTCATCAGAGATTCCCATCACATTACAGGTGGTACTGCACGGCACCAGTTTCACGCCCATCTCTTGGGCCATTGTTATCATCTCATCAAGGGATGGGTAATTGACTTCTTTCATTAACTTCTTCATCATCCATGTGCCCAGGCTGAACATGTTGAAGCGGGAGAGCTTCAGCCTCTTGCTGCCGCCCCGGTTCATGAAATTCAGCATCTTCCGCATCAGGCCCTTGCTTCTGATTTTTCCTTCATTTTTCTTGATGATATTCAGCCCCCAGTAGGTGAAGAACATGCTCACTTCCATCCCCATGCTGGCCGCCGTGGTGGCCAAAGTAAAGCCAGCTAGGGCATGATCCAGGTCGCCACTGAACATGACGATGGTCAGCTTATCTTTTTCGCTGGCCATTTCTTATACCTCGGTGTCTTCGCCTTTGACCTCGGCGCCGCAGTAAGGACACTTTTTCTTATCGCGGGGCACCGGCTTCCGGCACTCAGGGCAGTAAAATATGGTAATGCCACACGCCAGGCAATAGGCACCGTCCGGCGCCATCATCTCCTCATCACAATACGGGCAAAAAAGTCGCTTCTTCTTTTCCTGTTTTGCCATTACTTCTTCCCCCCTTTGGCCTGTTTTTTCAGGTAATTGTCGATTGCTTTGTTCAGAGCCTGTGCCCCCAGGTTGGAGCAGTGAAACTTGTTTTTGGGCAGTCCCTCGAGTTCATCGGCAACCAGCTTCGGGGTTATCTTTCTCGCCTCGTCCAGTGTTTTTCCTTTCGCCATCTCGCTGACCATGCTGGAAACGGCGATGGCCGCTCCGCAGCCAAAGGTCTTGAATTTAACGTCTTCCAGGCGGTTGTCCTTTACCTTTATGTAAAACGTCATCATGTCCCCGCACACCGGATTGCCCACCTCTCCGATGCCATCAGGGTCTTCGATTTCCCCGACGTTTCGCGGGTTCATGAAGTGTTCCATTACCTTCTCGCTATATATCGGCATATTAGCTGCCTCCTTTGCCCGTTTTGATGAATTTGGCATACAGTGGTGACATTTGCCTCAGCCTTTCCACAATCGGCGGCATCACTTCAAGTACATAAGCAACATCTTCCTCAGCATTACCAAGGCCAAAAGTAAAAAGGACGGAGCCCTGGGCGACTTCGTGGGAAAGGCCCATGGCGATGAGCACATGCGAGGCCTTGAGTGCCCTGGAGGTGCAGGCTGAACCGCTCGTTACCGCTACCCCCTGGCTATTGAGCAGCATGAGCATGGCCTCGCCTTCGATGAATTCCACGCAGAAGCTGGCATTGCCCGGCAGCCTGTTCTCCGGGTGACCGGTAACTGCGGTGTGGTCGATTTGTGCTGGCAGTTCGGTGAGCAACCGGTCACGCAAATGGCTCAGGTGCTTTATACGGGCTCCCATATCTTTTTTCGCTAGTTCCGCCGCCTTCCCCAGACCTGTGATTGCCGGTATGTTTTCGGTACCGGCACGCCTGCCCCCTTCCTGGATTCCGCCGTCAAGCAGAGGCATGATACGCACCCCTTTGCGCACATAAAGAGCACCGACGCCTTTGGGTCCGTAGAACTGGTTGCCTGCCAGACTCAGGGCATCAATGCCAAGCTCCTTCACATTGACCGGTATTGTCCCGGCGCTGGCGATGGCGTCGGTGTGAAACGGTATGTTGTGTTCCTTGGTTATCCTGGCGATTTCAGCAATGGGCTGGATGGTGCCCACCTCGCCATTGGCGTGCATAATAGAAACGAGCACGGTATCCTGGCGAATGCGCTTACGGACTTCGTCCGGGTCGACGGTGCCAAACCGGTCAACGGGAATTTCGGTGATCTCAAATCCCCATTTTTCGAGCGTTTTGGCGGAATGAAGCACGGAAAAATGCTCGATTGCCGAGACAATGATGTGCCTCCTTTTGTTCTGTTGCGCCAATGCCAGCCCTTTCACGGCGAAGTTATTGCTTTCCGTGCCGCTTCCGGTAAAAATTATTTCATCAGCGTTGGCGCCGATAAGCCGGGCTACCTGTTCTCGCGCTGATTCCATAGCATCTCGCGCGGCATCACCCCAGTTGTGCAGGCAGGAGGGATTACCGAACTTTTCTTCGAGATAGGGCAGCATCGCCTCCCTGACCTCGGGAAGAAGGGGAGTTGTTGCCGCGTGGTCCAGATACACTTTTCTCATTTCTTTAACCTGCTCCTCAGCGCGTGCAGCAGTTCCTGTTCAATTTCAGCATGTGCTTCCAGCAACTTGCGCGTATGGCTGATATAGGCACGCATATCGTGGGCACTCGCTTCCCAGCGATGACGGGCCATGCCGCCGGCGACCAGCTCTTCAGCATGCTTTCTGGAGTGGGCCAGGCGGTTCCTAAGGTCGACGTGCTCAAGAAAGATAGATTGCAGCGACGACTTGAGTTCCTCGTTACCATGTCGCTCGACCACGGACGGCAGCGAGGTCTCCTCAAAGCTAAAGTGCCTCTGCAGTCCCTCTTCAATCATTTTGAGTGTATCTTCAAGCGCCTGCAAGCCCTTGTTCTGGTTTAACCTGCCCGGCATAAAGGCTGTCTTAACCTCTTCAAAGCCCATCATGGCTTCGGTATCATTGGCTACCTTCTCCAGGTTGTCAAAGCGCTGCCGGATAGTCTTATGCTCGGCGATGATTCTTTCAATTGTTGCCGTAGCGTCTTCCATAATTTAATCTCCTCACAGACAAACGCACATATTCCTTATTCCATCGAGCAGAATAAGTATAACATATCGCCCCGGCGTCGGACTAAATTTTTCTCCCGGTATCAGCGAGCTTATCTCAACTGATACAGGACAAGACCGGTGCTGCCAAGGGCAATGCCGGTGATGAGCATAAAGACGCCGGTGCCCATGACCGCCTGGGTCAGGCCGAAAGCAACTACCGCCAGGTACAGGTAGTTCTCCAGGTTCATCGCCTGGGCATAGGTCAGATGCTCCGGGTTGGTGGGGTCATAGCGCCCTTCACCCAGCAGCTCTTCATAGGTGGCGGCGATGCCGCGGCGGTGTTCCCTGATAGTGTCGCCGGCTTTCATCGCTTCCGACAGAGAATCGATGACCTCGTCCCCGAGTTCCGATTCTATGCCCAGCTTCACTTGCTCGGTGCGCATCGCTTCCTTGAGCTGCATATCCCGGGACATGCCCAGTCCGATAAATACCCCACCCATTATGATGGACACCACCCCGATGGACATCACCAGTAACGAAAGAAGGCGTTCCATTTCACACCTCCTCACCTAAATCATAAATGTCATTATAGCAAACTGTATATGACATATGTCACAGACTGGTAGCCATATATAGGTTATGATAGTATGACTTGGGAAAAATTCAAGAAGGTAGACGATGGCTCAGAAATCGCAGGATAAGAAAGAAAAAGTACGCATTCACGTGACCGGGATGACCTGCACTACATGTGCCGCGACCATAGAGAAAGGTCTCGCCAAAACTCCCGGTGTGGAAGAGGTGAAGGTAAGTTTCGCTTCCGAGGATGCTTCCGTTGTCTATGACCCGGAACGGGTGAATCTGGGTACATTGAAGGAGACCATATCCAGTATTGGCTACGATACGTCGACCCATAAATCGGTTTTTCCGGTGCGCGGTATGACCTGCGCTTCCTGCGTGGCACGCGTGGAACAGGCCTTATCCGGAGTGCCCGGCGTGGTTTCAGCCAGTGTCAATCTGGCTTCGGAGAAAGCCACTGTAGAATATCTGGAAGGGACTCAAGTTGCGGCGTTGCAGCGAGCGGTGGCCGAAGCCGGGTATGAACTGGGCGAAGAAGCGGAGACGCTGGAGGACGTCACCACGGCAGCACGACGTGCTATCAAATCTTTACGTAACCGATTTATCTTTGCTGCTGTTATCGGCCTGCTGATTCTGGGGCTGGGGTTCGGCCCACCATTTCCCGGCAAGCCCTATCTGCTCTGGGTGCTGGCCACTCCGGTGCAGTTCTGGGCAGGGTGGCGGTTCTAGCGAGGGATGTGGGGGGCCTTGAAGCATCGGACGGCAGATATGAATACCCTTATCGCTGTGGGTACATCGGCGGCCTATATTTACAGCGTCATGGCCATGCTCTTCCCCCGGTTCTTCACCGCGGGCGGTCTGGAACCGCACCTTTATTTTGATACTTCAGCGATGATTATTGCCCTGATTCTGCTGGGACGTTTTCTGGAGGCCAGGGCCAAAGGGCAGACCTCGGAAGCGATAAAGAAACTCATTGGTCTGCAGCCGAGGACGGCGCTGGTAATACGCAACGGAGAGGAAAGGGAGATACCGGTGGCAGAAGTTGAGGTGGGCGACCTGATAACGGTGCGGCCCGGGGAGCGGGTGCCGGTGGACGGCGTAGTGCGCCAGGGCTATTCCAGCGTGGATGAGTCCATGATTAC
>Ga0180438_10012611_pt1 | contig 10032 bp, 14 predicted proteins | sample SS_ome_12_FD_132455 | JGI IMG/M metagenome (GOLD analysis project Ga0180438, IMG submission 132455) | Hypersaline lake sediment archaeal communities from the Salton Sea, California, USA - SS_3_D_2 metaG | ecosystem: Environmental > Aquatic > Non-marine Saline and Alkaline > Hypersaline >...
ACTGATTTGCCCTCCTGATCGTAAGCAGCACCACACGCTATCTGAATCAGCTTGGATACCTTTACCGCCTCGTTGACTGCAAGAATCTCTCCCGACTGCAGTTGAGCGATCAGCTCTTTCTCCATGCTTTTGTAGGCAACATCTTGCTCCTTTGTCAGCGCAACCTCCCGAGTCATGTAAATCGTTGGCGGCAGGTCTACGCACTGCTCCCGGCTGAATCGAATGGCTGGCTGCATCAGGTCGTAAACTGTCTCCACCGCATTGGGTCGGGAAATCCATCGGTACGGACCCAGCTGCTGCATTACCTCGTTTCTGAAATATGTGTACGACTTCTGCATTGCCGAGGGCTTGATGAGTTTGATCTGGGCATACGCATCTGTCGGTTCATTAGGTATCGGTGTCCCGGTCAAACCCCAGCAGCCTCGCGGATGCTGTTTATTGACCACTACGTTGATGGCTTTCCACATGTCTGTGCGCTGGTTGCGCGCTGCCTGAGCTACCTCGTCCACAATTACCATGTCTATATCGGGACGATCAGCCAAGGCATCTTTGATGATGTGGATGCCGTGATGGTTGACGATGTAGATGTCAGCATCTTCTGCCAGCAGTCGCAGCCTGCGTTTGCGGTCACCATGCAGTACTCGACTGGTCAGGTGAGGCATATTGAAAAACAGCTCATCAGCCCATGTGCGCTCCATGGTAGATAGCGGACATATAATAAGCAGCTTGTTTACCTTCTTACGCCCACGCATGTAGTCGTAAGCCCACAACGAAGCCAATGATTTCCCTGTGCCCAACCCGTTGAGTACAAAAGCGCGGGGGTTAAGTGTCAGAAAACCGGCAGTTAACTCCTGCGCTTCAAATGGTTTCGGGATGCGATTACTGCGCGGCCAATCATAGTACGAGCGTATGGGTGGCGGCGCTTCGATGCCAATGTTGTTAAGCACGCGCATCTCGTCAAGACGATGTGGCACAGCCACATACTCACGCCCCTTCCAGTTAACTCGTTTGCTGGTTGGTAGCAATTTCTCAACACGGCGTGGTCTCCGCAGAGACAACAGCACGGCCTTTTTTTCAGGTAAGACAATCATATAATCGGCAGCGAAATCGGTAACCGGATGGTTACTTTTTCGTCCATCGGTATGTGAACAGCTCTCGGTAGTGGTACTTCATCTGTAGCGCCGGATGTACTTGCAGCGTGCCCTGCCACATTGCGCCCGTTAATTCGGATCACGACACTGTCTTGTGTCGTCCTCTCCAGCTCAAGCACAACAGAACCAATAACTAACTGGCCAAGTTCTTTGTCAATTCTGTCAGGTCTAAACACGACAGAGGTGGGGCTAGGTAAATCCTCACCGACCCACGTACCTGATACACCACCGTTGCGGGCAGTAAACAGGTAGCCCATGGACTCGTAAATCTTCTGGGTTGTTCGCCCGTATGAAACAGTTACACGCTTAGTGGTGCGGGCTAACGGGTTGTAATCCCATTTACCTGTCGTAACCAGATTTACCTTTTCGCCACGCACGGTTTTGGCTTCTAGGTACGACTTTTGTTTTTCCTGTTCGCGCTGACGCGCCTTTCCGAACAGCAGGTTGGTGATCCAGTTCTTTACCATCACCTTTACTTACCCTCCCTTTTTTAATTGCCTCGCGCCTAGCCATCGTGCGCTCGGACCTAGCCTTTCTTTGTTCAGGCTTTGAATGATAATCCGCGTACTCTTTTTTATAGTTGCGCTTACTCGGCGGGTTTTTCGACTTTTTCGTAGACATCAAGTATCTCCTTCAGCATAGCCACACTGTCAACGGTGACAGCAGTACCACCTGCTGTCTTTATCTCATCCTGCCGCTTAACTTGATTAGCAGTCAGGTTTTTCAGCTTGCCGGGAGCCTTGGTTTCAATCGCAAGGAAATGCCCGTCCCAGCAGCAGATGAAATCCGGTATGCCTACAACACCCATACCATTCTGCATTGGTAGATAATACCAGATACCCCGCTTCTTTAGTTCCCGCTTGACAGCCTCTTTGACTCTGCCCTCTGGTGTCTGTGCCATGGTTACCGCCGCTCCTCCCAGTAGCTGCAATCACGTACAGGACAGTACCCGCGACATAAACCAGACGGGCGCTCTGGCCAATCGTTGCTGTCGTAACTGTCCTTGAATCGATCCACCCGTGGCATGTACTCCTCCCAGATGGCAGTTTGGTCGCTGGCAATAAAGCTGTCTTTGTCTACTGACTTCTCTTTAAGCCATACGAACTTTGTACTTACCTTCTCCACGTCGTAAGTGCTGAATGCCAGCGCAGCAAACAGTTCTAACTGAGCATTGTCTGGTTTACGCTTGCCGGTCTTCCAATCGGTGATCTCAGCTGTCTTACCTTGGATCGCTACAACATCGAAAATGCCACGCACCAACGCGTCCTTTGCAAAGAACTCAGTGGGCTGCAAATCCTCAGTCAAACACACCTTTTGTTCTGCGATTACGGTTACTCCCTTCTCCCGCATATCGTCAAACCGGACAGCTAACTTCTCATACTTATCCATCCCGTCACGAAGACGCTTACCTTTGCCAATTCTGTCCTCCAGCGCCTTGTGAACTTTCTGACCCCACACCATTGCATCGGACGGTGGTTCTGTGTAGTCCTTTGCGACGTTGGTGTGGTAGTGCTTGCGCGGGCACGTCTCAAATGATGTGAGACTTGAGTAACTCCACGCGAAGGGTTTTTTACGCATCATTTACGTCCTGCATTTTGGCTTTCAGTTCGGCAATGAATGCGTCAACCTGCATCAACTTTTCAGCCGCCACGCGCATCATGTCGCTTGCATTCTCCAGTCGTGGGTCTTGGCGGCTTATTGCTGCGTTTGCCACGTTTACCGAGTAAACAGTCAACTCCTCGGCTATTTGATTCAGACTCATAATTACTGACTCCCGTACAGTGTGTGCCGGACTCGCATCCGGGTGAGATTCCAAGCTAACATGGTGTAAAAGGTTTAACAACCTGAAGTGGCCAGTTAGTTGGGTGTATGAGTCAACCGGGGGAACCCAGTCAACCCATCGTTTGTGCCTAACTTCTCGCCAGCTCATTGGCGGTCTGGCATTGCTGTGCCAGCGTTTGATAAACGCTATTTACAAACCGCTGCTGATTCTTGGCATCCTCCAGCGCATTATGCGGATTCTTGTATGGCCGGATGTTCAGGCGCATTGCCGTGGCCAGTGACTTAATCGTTCGCACATCACGCTCGTGGTAGAACCGCCAAGGATGGTTAACGCTGTAGTAGTTAAAGTGATTGTGCAGAATGGCGCAATCAAATGACGGGCTATTGGCCCATACTTCCAGCTTTTTAGAGTCGATGTCCTGCCTGTCAAACCACCTGACGAAACTTGTCACTGCCTCGTGGGGTGATTGTGGCACAGTTGACGGCTGGAAGCCGCCCTGCTCGTCCCACCATTTTACGGTGGAATCGCTGATTGTGAAATGCCCAGTCTCAGGATAATGGTCGAGAGCTATTTCTGTGTAGAACTGCTCCTGACCACAGACTGCCCCAATGGAGAGAATCTTCGCTGTATGCTTTGTATCCAGCGTCTCCAAGTCTATGTGGACCTGATGTTGCATTAGTTGATCTCCTTTAGATCACCCCATGATTTGCCTATTTTTACATCCCAAGGCAAAGGTATGGGTGGGGTGAAACCCCATGCCTTCTGGTACGGTAAGTTATTTAACAATTGTTGGCCTTTAACTGCCACACTTTTAGCCAGCTTATCTGGAGCGACAGCAAACAAGCCGTCATGCAGCTCCCATGCAAACCGCGTATTGGTTTTTACGAACAACGGCTTCAGTACCAGCATCGCTAAATACTTCTGATCGGCACCTACCCCCTGTATCGGAAAGTTAACAGCGGTGGACTGCAGCCGCCAGCCATCCTCCGGGTCGTTGAAATCCCCCAGAAGGTGTACACGCCGCCCCGCAATTGTTTTGGCAAACTGGTGGTCGGCAGCAAACTTTATCTTGCGCTTCCAGTAAGCCTTAACACCGGGGTACGTTCGGTGGTACGTGTCGTGGATTAGCTTGGCGTCCTCCATGGTGATATCCATCTTGTGACCAACACGTGCGGTACGTAACAGTGACTTCGGTCCAATTCTGTACTGGCATGAGAGGTTGCCTACCTTACCCATCTGGCGTATCCGCTTGGCTTCAGGATCATCTTCGCGGGCCAATGTTGATAGTTGACCGTAATTCCAGCCTGAGATATTGGCACCCATGTAGGCGTGCGGGTCTTCGCCCGGTTCGCACAGCTCCAGCATCGTCTCATCATCTGATTCAATTGCCATCCACCGATATTCTTGACCGGCGGCATCCCACTCTATAAGTGTGAAACCCGGTGGTGGCACAATGACACGACGATACTGCGAGTCACGTTTCATTTGGTGCAGCGCAAAACCTGTCTGACGCTTATCTTTATTCTTGCCGATGTGTGATGAGTACGTCATTCGTCCGGTATACGTACCGTTCACATTGGGCGTGGGGTGTGAGACAGAACCGCCGCTGTACCTGCAGCTCTCTATGATGTTATTAACGAACTTAGTGCGTAGATTTTTTAGCTGCCGGAACTCACCAATCTCACGCACACGGTCATCAGTAATAGACAACTCGTGTATCGTTTGTGCGTCCGTAGACGGCTCGCCCTTTGGTGTGTACGACACCGGCTTTAGTTCCCACTTTTTAAAGAACAGCTCGCGTAACTGAAGTGGGCTGGCTATGATCTCAGGTGTTACGCCATCCTGAGCCAGCTCATGCTTTTTTATTAGAAGGTCCGCATCGAGTTTGTTCTGCAGATCAGTAGCTGCACCGAGATCGATGTGTATGCCGTTAACATACGCGTCAGCAACAAGTGGTATACATGATGACTCCAACCACGCAGCACGTAGCTGATCGGGAAAGATGGCAAGCTCATCCCAAAACTTCTGTGCCAGCTTGAGTGTGAACTCGGCATCGGCACAGTTGTATTCCATCAGTGTGTGGATGTCACCATCGAAGTCGATACCATCAGCGTAGTCAGCATGTTCTGGGTAGTATTCAGCGACCGCCGCCTTGAGGCTGTAACTTTTACGATACGCGTATGATAAGTCTGACTCCGGTACGCGGGTAAGGTGCTTCCAGAGAAGCATCGCATCCACCCACCGTATGTCCATAACATAATCACGTAGACCCATGTGGATCATCCACGCCGCATCGAATGCGACATTCCACCCAACAACCGCCACGTCACTGGCGGAGGCGGAGCGTGCGAAGTTTGTTAAGCAGTGGAGCATGTTATGTTTATCTCTGCTTGACTCATCAGAGTACGCACGGCTAAGAAGACCTTTTTTGTTTAGCCTGCTGGCAACGGCAAATGAGCGCATTCTTCCGCGCTCACTCCATGGTTGCAGTGCATACTCAGGCTTATCGCCCGTCGTCTCTACATCGTATGCGTACCACTTCTTGAATGAATAAAAGTCTTTCATGGGTCAGTCTCCACAACAGTGGCCAGCTGTTTCAGTGCCTCCGGCCAGTATTTTGCGTGTACGCTCTCCCGATACAGGTCGATAAATACTTTTGCCTTCTCCCGCAGCCGCTGGTTTTCTGCCCGCGTTAATGCGTGTTCCGCTTTTTCATCTTCAAGCGCAGTTTTTTCGCAGGCTAGTAATTGCTCCAACTCCGCGATGCGCTGTTGCTGTTTGCGTAACTTCTGTTGCAGTTCGTGCCGATAATCTGACTCCGGTGGAAGCTGCCCTGTTGTCATCCTGCTCATCACTTATCCTCCAGTGGCAACTTGCGCTCCCGCCCTATTGCGGAATCAAAATGTCCGCAGTGAGAGCAGTACCAACCCACCAACACAGGGGGTATATAGTTACCATCGTTGTCAGTGACACGATGAACCGCCGAAGCGGTCCACCGACATTCTTCACAGGGCTTGCTAGTTGTTTCAGCCATAGTGCTTATTAGCCTCCAATGTTTTTGCCTTGGATATAGTCTGCTGCAGCTCAATCAGCACGTTACTCTGTGCCACACGTTGCCCGCCATAACTCGTCCACGAGAAGTCAACACGCTTACAGGTGTTCGCAGAGTACGTTGTCACCTTATTGGCGTACAGCGTGCGGGTGCGACCGTCAGAATTTACACCGTTACGGTATACCAGCGTGCGACTGCCGCGATCCTTGCCGGACGCCTTCACCTCCTCTTTGAACTTATCCAGCCAGAGCTTAGCTTGCTTCTTGTTGAAGCTGGGATCAGCTGCGCGTGCTTCGGCATTAGCGGACTCAACCTCCCACTTCTTGCGTGCCTGCTGGATCAGATAATCCTTCCGGAAATCTGTCAGACGCTTACCGTTACGGATGATGGGGTCGCTGGCTAACCAAGCGACACACTCGTGGTAGACTTGTGTAGTCTGCCGCAGAATGTCGCCAGCGAGATGCCCCTCGATGTGATAGGTGCGTGCAAAGCTGGTGGTCAGTTCGTACTCAGGCTTATCGATGATGAAGCCATTGCTGGGACCGTAGTTGATCGGATCGTCCCAGCGTATTCTAACTGAGGCGACATCATTCATGTTGCTCGGCCACCGCTTAGTAGTTAAAAACTCCTCTACCGCGTTAACACTGGTGAACCCTATCGTCCACGTATTTTCGTCGCCATTGCTGTGCCACCACCGCTTACGTGTCCAATCCGGGTAGAACAAAATCGGCCTAAACTTTTTCATCACTTAATCTCCCCTTTTCTAACTGCGTTCAAAATGTAGCGGGTATCTGCCAGCTGTTGTTCCAGCTCACGTATACGACCCCAGAGAACAGTCACTTCGTTGGGATCAGCAACAACCTGCACACGTGGTGGTACAACCTCTGCTTTGGGACGCTCAACTACTGGTGTGGTCCAGTCGAGTGGGTGCTGCACAGGCTTGCCTTCTGTAAATTCGCGCATCGCAGCCTCGTGGATCGCTCTGCGCTCGATCAGCTTGGCGCTGCCACCCTTCTTGTGAACACCGTCCTCAGCACATACAGCTTTGTATGTCTGATCTACAGGGCGATAGGGTTGGCGGGATAACCACTCCTTGATCTTCTGCCGAGACGCATCCTTTAAGAAGAATATTTCTTGGCCACGCCTGTACTTCGCGATATCGGTGTGATGCACACCCATCTCATCAGCCAGCTCTGCGTTGGTTATTCCCCGCCATGCCGCCTGTATGCGGAATTTGCGGACCAGCTTGCTGTCGGATTCGTTGACCCGTATTTGATTTTTCTGTGACATGCTATTTCTCCTTAGCCTCAGCTAATTGACGTAAACGTATGTAGTGGTGATACATCTCATCCGGTACGAGAATTTTCTCGTGCTTCAGATGCAGTGCTACCAGCGACAGTATGCTGTCTGCCGATGCTTCGTATTCTGGCAACTTAGTCAGATACCCGATCTGTGCCAGAGAGTGAAGGACTCTCGTCCTCACAATTTCTTGCGCCATGTGACTCCTCCAATCTGCGTAGTCGGTCAAGAACCTCGTGGTGAAACTTGGTCTGCTTTGTCTCAATGCGGATCAAGCGGTCCTTGACCAGTTTGGGAACAACCACATGCCGGTCAGCGTCTTTACGTGCCATGGAGGCGACCCTCCATCTGGTACATGGCGTTGATTGCCAGCTTGGCTTGCTCGCAGGAATTGGTATGCAGGTTAATCACAGTACCAACCTCCCAACGAATAGCCCGGACAGTCGAATCACCGCCGTACCTGAACAGCAGGATTTTGGGATTGCGATCCTGCCACTGGTCAAGCTCACTGCCTATATACAGAATATCGACCGGCACCTCATCGACAATGGCTTTGTATTTAGCCGCTTGCCAGATCAGTTGTTTGCGTTCTTCGTCACTCATGTCAGCGCTCCTGTTGATAGTTGAGTGGATTACAGCTGGGACTGCATCATGCCAGCCAGCTCGGACAGCTTCTCTACCGCCTGCTTACGATGTCCCTCCTGCTCACGCAGTGCATCAGGCGAGCCGATATAACCATGCACAACAACCTGCATTTGTTGTATCGCTGCCGCCAGCTTGGGATCATCAGTCACGTTGAGTTCCTGCGCTTGGTCCAAGGCATCCTGCAAGTTCTCAACAAGTGAGTCACGAAAGATCGACCCTTTCTCTCCGATCTCGATAGACAGCTTGGCCACTGCACGCTGCACAGGCTCCAACATGCGTTGGATAAGATCACGGCGCACACCCTCGACAGCATCCTGTAGTGATTGGCGCTGCTTCTCTTTGATGTACTCGGGAACCTGAACCCTGAAGTCAGAATCCTTCGGCACTGGGGCCACACGCCAATCGATGCTGAACATCCCAGCAACATCCATATCATGTGGGTACTCGTCACGTGAGATGTGCTTGGCACCATGTATCTGGCGTTCATGCATATCAGCTTGGACTAACGTCTCCCAGTTGCGAACGATGTCGGGAACGAGATGATCGATCATCTCTTTAAACTCGTTCATTGTGGATGCGTACTTCTCAAACATCACACCGGGCAACAGGCGCGGACCACGGTCAATCCACGGTGCTGTCATCTTTTTATGCTCAGCGTATGCCGAGTCAAGAATACGCAACAACTCACGCACCGGGCCGGACTTGAACAGGTGCTTGCGGATAGTGATGGAGTCATCACCCTCCTGCTGGCGTATACGCTCCTCCGTATACTTGTCAGCCCTGCGTGATGTAGACAGTCGTTGCCGCTCCAGTACTGCAAGCAGGCACGAGTCTGCGATTGTGTGGGTTTCAACCACTGCATTCATATCAAACATGCTACTTCTCCTTACTCTATTAATGAGTTAGTTCTAATTTCACAGTCTCACCATAAGGCGCGACTATGTCTGTGGTCATTGCCCAGAACACTGGTATGCCGGGGTCGTCACCGAATGGTGTATACCCGTCAGTCAGTATCACAAGGACATCCACATCCGGGTGGTGCTGCATGAACCACCGGATTCCTTCGGTCATGTCAGTACCACCGGACTCCGTACAACGGAACTTTATGGGGTACTCATCGGGACCATACTCGTCAGGCGTGCCCACTACATACGAGTGAACATAAGCCACAATCGTCTTCTCTGGTTGGCATGACTCCAGTATCTTGTTGAGGTTGCCGCTGAACTCAGCATCCTCAGCTGCGCTGATTGAACCAGACACATCACGGATAATGCCGCACTTGCCCATGCCATACCCATCGAGACCGGGCAGCCACAACCGCATCGATACGAACCTGCGATCACACTTATTGAATGAGAAATCATTGTCAGTGTGACGGGTCATAAACCGCTCGCAGTACTCATACCACGGCGTCTTGACAGTCAGTATCTCCTCAACAAGTCGCTCAAGTATTGCCGGAAGCTGGCCGATCTGCTTGGCAGCATTGCGTGCTTGTGCAATCTCCACCATGATCTCAGCCTGCTTCTCACGCAGCTCCGCCTCGGTTGGCATGTTCCCGTGACCACCATCTTCTTCAGATGACTCATCGAGATCACTACCAATACCACCGATGCTGTCACCAGACTCATCACCAGACTCGTCACCAGACTCGTCACCGCCCTGCGGATCAGGTGGTTGTTGACCCTGCTGCGCCTCAAGCATCTGGTCGTACACTTCCTCGACGCTCATATCCTGAGCACCGGGCCAGCGCACACCACCGGGTATGAACTCACCAATACCCATTGCGATCAGCATTTCGTTAATGACAGCATCACATGCCTTGTTCCACAGTGCTGCGTCACGGTTGCCCCGCCGCCATGTATGCATGAACATGTAATGCATACACTCGTGGCAGAGAAGAAACACCATCATGCCCACGGTAAAATCTTTGACCCAGTCCGGGTTGTACTTGATATACCCGTCACGGTTCATGCTGGCAGTGCCGTAAGCGACCTCAGTAATCTTTCGCTTCAGCAATACAGCTGCAAAGAATGCGTGGCTTGTGATGATGCGCGTCTTGGCTTTATCCAATAATGCTACGGACATACGCGCCTCCAATTGAT
>Ga0180438_10012612_pt1 | contig 10032 bp, 9 predicted proteins | sample SS_ome_12_FD_132455 | JGI IMG/M metagenome (GOLD analysis project Ga0180438, IMG submission 132455) | Hypersaline lake sediment archaeal communities from the Salton Sea, California, USA - SS_3_D_2 metaG | ecosystem: Environmental > Aquatic > Non-marine Saline and Alkaline > Hypersaline >...
TTCAAGCCCTGTAGGGGCGTGGTGTCTTCCCAGGAGGGGACTACCGCCCGTACGGATTCCCCCTCGGCCAGTGGTTGGCGAACCAGGACGTTTCCCATATGTCCAGTCGCGCCGGTAACGACGATCATAGTGCTACTACCCCTTCAGCAAAGCGGTTTTTGGTGGGGAGATTGCACCCTCTTGTGGCACCGGCCGCATTGAGACAGCAAGAGGCTCGTCTCGATAGGCAAGACGAGCCTCATCGTAGAAGCCTTGTTGCCAGGGTGCTATCCCCGTCTACTCCACCCTCACACTATACTGGAAACGGAGTGGTCTGTCAACGCTACGCTGGCGCCCTCCCAAATGCCCGGCTCGGGTGGTCCAGTGCGGTATCATCCGCCCACGGTCACGTTGTACCTGTAGTAGTGGGTGCCGGCGGGGAAGATCTCCTCGCCATCGTCCAGCTCGGTCTCGAAGGTGACCTCGGTAACCAATACGTGTTCGCCAGCAGGCCAATCCGTCACCACCGCATAGTACAGGCGACAGGGCTCAACCTCGGTGTCGATGTCCAGCCTGGCGAAGCTGGAGAGGGGCACTTCCACGTCGTTCATCGTGAAGACCAGGTTTATATGCTCCCAGTTCTGTTCCAGTTGCTCTGGGGTGGCGGTGCACCACCCATAGACCCACAAGGCGTCCTGGCCCGGGTCCAGAGCTACGGTGTACTCGTACGTTTCCCCCGCCTGGGACCCGTCCTCGTACTCCTCCTCGGCCAACTCCAGCAGCCAAGGCACTCCCTCCGCCAGGGCGGCCTCGGACTCCAGGGGTGAACCTATCCGGGGCTGGCCCGGCGTTGGCTCCTCCTCTTCCTCCTCCTCTGGAGGCTCTCGCTCTTCGTCCAGGCCCAGGCCATCTTCGGCTTCCCCGGTGGAGCAAAGGGTCACATGCTCGCTGTCCACGCAGCCGATAAAATCGGCGGCCCAGAGGCGGTCCAGGGCATCCATGGCTGCGTCGCCGTCCTCTCCCAGTGCCACGACTGCTACGCGGCCAGCGCTGCGATGGACCACGAAGAGGGTTGTACCTTCCGTGGGGACTGTCCCCAGCTCCTCTACCTGAACGTTGTCTCGAACCTCCCCCTCTTCTTCCTCCGCTGCTGTGGTCGTGGTTTCCTCTTCGTCAACCAGGGTGATGACCACCCCCGCGTCGTCCAGATACTCTTGGACCAACTCCACGTCGTCGAAGGTCCCAACGTAGATGGCGTCGTGGTCAGGATCTGCGGAGTCGCGCAACTCAAGTGTCAGGTCCGCCAGGGCCAGGACGTCCGATAGTTGACCGCTCCGGGAGATGAGGCGCGGATCCAGGAACTCTCCGGAGGTTTGCACCAGGTCCACCTGCCTCTGGAACAGGTAGGGGAAGTCCGTCAGGTTCCACTCCCGTTCTGCGGTTGCCAGCCAGTCTGCGATGTTGCTCAGGAAGCGGTCGTTGTCGGCCACAGCGTGATAGGGCGCCGTGAGGGAGGTGAGATCGCCCAGGGCGAGGACTCTCCCATCGGCGGAGAGAACAGCAGCGGCGAGGTCCCCTTCTCCCGTTCGCAGAGAGGATGAGGTGTTCTGGTCTCCGACGAGAAGACTAGGTCCCTCGCTGCGCAGGGAGTGGGCCGCGAAGAAGACCACTGTTTCCAAATCTTCTACAAGGGGAGAATCGCCATCCACTGGGCTGAGTCTGACGTTGCGGTAGTTGCCCTCGTTGTCCACCAGGTTGTACACGTAGTCGTCGAAGTAGACCACACCCAATGGGCTGGCTAGGCTGTTGATGGCGGGGATGGCGCTCTCGGGGAAGAAGATGTCGCTCAGGTCCAGGAATTCTTCCTCATCCTCTATGGGGATTGGACGGGTGGGATCGGCCATCAGCAGCACACGTCCGCCGCTCTCCACGAACTCCAATACGGCGTTGGATTCTGCCCCTGTGAAGGAGAAGGTCGGGGCCGCTACCACCAGGGCAATGGCGCCGCGCAACTGCGACTCCAGGGAGGTGGTCAGCCCATCGTGGGTCCTGATGGTGGCGCCGCGAGCGATGAGGCGATCTCGCAGGGGGGTAAGGTCATCCACCTCCAGGTTGTTGTAGTGGGCGAGATCGAAGACCACGCGGCCCCCTCCCTGGGCTGCCTCGTCGGTAATGGGGCTGTACTCGGGAGGCGAGACCTCGATCTGCTCGCCGTCGATTTGGGAGATGGTAGGGGGAGTGTATTTTCCCCGGTTGAACCATACCCATCGCCAGGCGACGGGGAAGACGAGGAGGAGAACGGCGATTGTGACCTTGGTCCTGGTTCTCATGGCGCCCCTCCCAATTGGATATCGTAGAGGAGATAGGCTCCGGGCGGCAGGATGCGTTTCCCGGTGACCGGGTCTGCCGCGCCCACCCAGGGCTCCACCTCTCCAGACCCGTTCTCGTCAGCCTCGGCGGCCAGCCGTTCGGGCAGGTCCACGACCCGGTAGTGGGCGATGCCGGCCTGCTGGGCCGCGGCCCTGACGGCATCGGTCTCGGTGCCCAGGTGGTCTATAAGGCCCAGGCGCTGGGCATCGCGGCCGGAATAGGCCAATCCGTAGGATAGCTCAACGCGGGAGATCTTGATGCGCTCGCCCCGCTGGGTGAAGACCGTCTCTAGGAACTCGAGCCTGATGCCCTCGATCCAGCGCAAGAACTCATCGCGGTTGCTGGCGGTGAGCTTGAAGGGCCCACTGGCCAGAACCACGTCGTTGACGCCCAGATCGGCCGGTACGAAACCCCACACACCAACGTTGCCTACGTTCGACGAGGGTTTGGCGTAGATAGGATCTAGGGCCATGGCCGTGTAGTAGGCGCCACTGGCCGCCACGCCGTCGATAGATCCGACGACGGGCATCTCCTGGCGCAGGGACAGCAGCTCCAAGTAGAGTTGCTGGCTGGCGGTCACTTCGCCGCCCGGGGAATCCAGCTGCACCACCACGGCTCTGATGGTGGGGTCTGAACGCGCCTCCTGGATCTGATCCAGGACGTAGCCGGCGCTGTCCACATAGATGTCTCCAGTGAGGCGGATGATGCCTACCACCGGCTGTGGCACGAGGTTCTGGGCCAACCACAAGCCTACCAGGAGCGGCGCAAGGCCCCACAGGAGGACGCTGCCCAGGCGGCGGAAGCCGGAGTCGGACGGGGGGTTGCTTCCGGACAACCCGCTGGCCATTCTCCGGAATCTAGTGGCGAAGCTCCTTCCGGTTGGCTGTCCGGCATCTGGGGTAGAGGGGAGTGTTGCCGTCATGATTCCATCTCCTCCGCAGTGGGTCCGACCAGTCCGACGGTTCGGCAGGTCGATGGATGTGGTTGGTCGGAGTTCTTGTGCCCGGCCGTGTGCTGAATGTGGGAGCGGCACGATACAGATGGTGCCCTTGACGCGCTCTGTGCTGAGCCGTGCGGCCACCTGCCGCACCGGTCAGAGATGGCTCTCTGCCAGACGTTCGTCTCGGCGACACCTCGGTCTTCGGAGTGCGTCTCTGCCGCTAGATCATAGCCCAGGAGGAGGGTGAGGTACAAGCAGGCCAAGACGGCCGGGAAAGAGCTCTTCAGGAAAGTGCCGGGTAGCACTTCATAGCGTCAACCGGCCAGGTTGAGAGATTGAGTAGCCCCGGAAGGGGGACTGGTCCTCCGAGGCTCTATGAAGATCGGGTGCGCTCGACCGCTCTGCTAGGGAGGGTGTCTACCAGCGGCTCATGTCCTGGCGCGGAGCGGATTCGGTGACTACCAGATCGGTAGCCCTGGGCCCGCGCTGGTCGGTCTCCACCAGGAACTCGACCTTGTCGCCCTCGTACAGAGAACGGGGGCCGCCAGGGCGGATCCCCGAGAAGTGCACGAACACGTCCTTGCCTTCATCGCGGGCGATGAAGCCGTACCCCTTGCGATCGCTGAACCACTTGACGGTGCCAGTGATTCTTTGCTCTTCCATAGCTGTGATTCCCTCCTTTCCCCAGTATTGAAGGTGCGGCTGTGCCTCAGGACGCTCTTGCGCCCTTTGCGGATCAGCACATACTCGGCGCCGCGCAGTCTAGGAAAAGAAAGGAGCTACGGACGGTCTTCTTCCTCCCGCGACAGGCAGTGTCGATGTGTACCTTCGGTGCAGATGGTACCACGAATGGTAATTGGTGTCAAGTTCAGTGGCAGGATGATGTGGCTGATGCCCGCCAGTTGGTGCGCTCTACACTTCCGCCGGACGGCCAGACGTTGACAATAAGGGGACTTCGAGGTATACTGATAGTAGGAAGAGAGAGAGGATATGTCTTGATCGACGCACATCATCAGAGGCGAATCACGACTTCGCGGCGCAGGGGTTTGGTGTATCCCTGCGCTTTGTGTTTAGGGGCAGGTGCCAGGGGATTAAGACCACCACACGGAGGGGATAAATGGACTCAGGCATGATCGGGAAGATCGACAAGGCCAAGCGCTACGCAGAGCAGCTGGATAGGATCTCATTCGATCAGTTCGAGGTTACCCTCACGGGCGACAACAGCACGCACGTTGTTACGTTTTCCGACGGCAGGTGGAGTTGTGACTGCGGATTCTTTGCCAGGAGAGGGGTCTGCAGCCATACGATGGCTCTGGAAAGAGTACTGGGGGTGATGCTCCCTGCGACCCCACAGCCTGAACCATCCGCTGTGTGAACTGCCGTGGCAGTGAGATGAGAAGGCGGGGCGATACGCCCCGCCTTGCTTTTTGTACCGCGCCAGATTGTGCCGCGGCTAGAGGAGGAACAGAACTGCTGCCAAGATCCCCAACACAGACGCCAGGGCTAGATCGGCGGGGGTGACGGAAACCGACGGCCCGTGCGATCGCGCAGGATCGAAGGCCCGAGCCTCGGCTGCCGATACTATGTCGTCGCCTCGGCGGAGAGATCCCGCGATGACCGTGACCAACAGGAGTCTGAGCGTCCGCAGCCTGCGAGAGCGGAATCCGCCGCGCAAGCGCATGGCGTGATAGGAGGTCTGCATCGTCTCCTGGATCGTGGGGAGCATGTTCGTGGCCACGCCCAGGGCGAAACCCAAACCCTTGAGCTTCATACCCTCCAGCAAAGCCGCCATCTCGGAGATCGATACCGCGCGGACGAACACGGCCGCGGCCAGTGCGATGGACAGAGCGCGGAGCACCATCCACAACCCGGCCCAGAAGCCTCCCTGAGAAAGACCGAGACCCCAGAACTCCAAGTCTGGTTCGCCGATCACCAGCGGGCTGAGGAGGAGGGTAGGAATCAGGAACAGCCACAACTGCCGCTGGGTCAAGAGTTTCAGAGCTGACCTTCGAAACAGGCCGGCAAGAGCCAGAGTGCTCAGCAAAACGAGAGCCCCTCGGGCCTCCCGGGCCAAGATCGCGGCGGCTACGGTCCCCAGGAAGAAGAACAGGTAGCCGTAACCAGAGAGAGAGCCAATTCGGGCTCCAGTCACTTGGCGGCTATCTTGCCAGACGTCCATGCACCACCCTCCCCAGGTCCCAGGCGATCCATCCGGCCAGGCCGCCTGCTAGGAGCCGGATCAGAAACAAGATGGCGATAATCCCCAAGGCATAGCTGACATTTAAGCCCAGCACGCTTGCACCTTGCTGAACCATGTTCATGTAGACCTCGTATACGCCTTTGCCGAAGAGGATGTACATCATGATGAACTTGTGGAAGAAGTTCCAAGAGATGGCCAGCGCTCCCGCTAGCACAAAACCCCAACGTCTGTCCCTTCGCGCTAAGAGAAGCCCCACCTCCATTAGCAAGCTTTCAGCCAAGATAGCCACCAGCGGCCCCACTTTGACACCGCCGAGGCTGATCATCTTCAGAATGGCGGCCACGATGCCAATCATGAATACTGCCCCAGTTCGGGGTACGAATTGGCGGCCGACGAGGGCAACGATAGCTCCCAAGGAGGCCATGATCACTCCCACCAGAAAGGTGTCGGCCAGTGGGGGGAAGATGACGTGCAGATAGGATCCCAATGACAACTCCACAGCTCCCCAGATGGCGCCAAAGATCGCGATGTAGACCAACTCACGCACCGAGAACTTCACCTAATATCTCCTTCCGCTCATTGATAGTGTTTGCGGCCCCGTCGTTGGGCCTCACTTCGGACAGTCTCCCGTCCCGAAGCGCGAGAATCCGCTGTGCATAACGACAGACAAGCTTGTGATCGTGCGTAATGAGCAGTATGGCCTGTCCGTGTCCATTGAGCCGGCTGAGGAAGTCCATCACGCGGCTTAGACTGCCCCAGTCCTGCCCCATGGTGGGTTCGTCCAGGATCAGCAACTGGGGCTCGAGAGCCAGCACCGAGGCCAGGGCGACTCGCTGCTGCTGGCCGACGCTCAGGGCATAGGGGTTCCGCTCACCCAGACCATCCAATCCGGCGGCGCTGAGGATGGTCGCCAGCTTGTCGCTGGACAGGATGCCGAGATTGCGCGGACCGAAGGCCGCCTCCTCCTCCACGGTGTCGCAGAAGAGCTGGTGCAGCGGGTTTTGGAACAACAGACCCACCCTGCGACCCAATGGCAACCTCCGAAACCTATCATCCCAGATCACAGTGCCCCTTTGTGGCTTCTTCAGTCCGGCCAGCAACCTGGCCACGGTGGTCTTCCCCGCTCCGTTGTCTCCCACCAGGGCCACGAACTCCCCTGGATAGACAGCCAGGTCGATCCCTTGCAGGACAGGGTGGGAAGCGTACCTGGCTCCCACACCCTTCATCTCGACAAGGGGGTTCTTTCTCTCCTGGAGGTTCGCTGTCTCAGAGTGGCATGTGGCGAGAGGTGCAGCCTGGAGGTTAGGTTGCGGATCCCGAAGCCCAAGGTCGCGCAGTAGTATCCTCTCTGCGAACACGGTCTCCGCGGGTCCGTTTAGTACCACGGCGCCCTCGCTCATCACCACCACTCGGCTCGCGAACGCGCCAGCCTCCCTCAGCCTGTGCTCGATAATCAGGATGGTCAAGCCGTGCTCCTGGCGAAGGCGATTGAGAGTCTCCAAGATGGCCATGGTCCCCTTCAGATCCAGGTTGGAGGTAGGTTCATCAAGTACGAGCAGCCTGGGGCGCATGGCCAGCACGGCAGCGATCGCCACCCGTTGTTGTTCTCCGGCGGAGAGGCTGTTCGTAGCTCGTTCTGTCAAGTGCTCGATCCCCGTGGCCTCCAATGCGAAGGACGAGCGTTCGGCCACCTCCGCAGGGGACAGACCCAGGTTGCGCGGGCCGAATGCCACCTCCTCCATCACTGTGGAGCCGAAGAGCTGGGTAGAGGGGTTTTGGAAGACCAGACCCACGTGAGTCGCCATCTCGGCCACCGTGCGTTCAAAGGTCGAGACGCCGTCCACGGTCACCAGCCCGGTCATGGTGGCCTGCGACGCATGGGGGATGAGACCGTTGAGACAGCGGGCGAGAGTGCTCTTTCCGCAGCCGGAGGGGCCGGTGAGCAGGACGAACTCCCCCGGCTCCACATTCAGGGACAGTCCGTCTAGCGCCTTCTGGGCGCCGTCGTATTGGACAAAGAGGTCCTTGATCTCGATCATCTATCCTCAGGCGTCTCGTGGGTGAGTGGGAAGAAGTTCATCGCGGCAGTGGGCGAGCCACTCTATCGCCGCCTCTATCTGCCCGGCGCGGAAGCGGAGCACAAGCTTCTCGAAGCCTTCATGGGGCAGCTCAGCTTTCTGGGCACGCAGGAGATCCAGACAGGACTGGGTCTGAGCTTCGATGAGCTGCTCTACCATCTCCCCGCCGAGGGCCTGCGCCAGGTATAGTTTGCCCAAGAATTCCACCCGGATCAGTCGCATACCCTGGACCGGGGTCTGGAGCCAGTCCAGAAAGGCCTCCCGGCCTGAGGGCGTAACGTGATACACCTTCTTGTCGGGCCGGCTCTCTTGAGGCTCCACGGAGACCTCGACGTGCCCTTGCTCTTCCAGTTCCTTGAGCAGCTTATACATCTGGCTCATGCCCAGGTACCAGATGTGTCCCAGAGGTGACGGAGGCGTGAAGAACTGGTGGAGTTCGTACCCATGTTTGGGATCGGGCATCAAGAGGCCCAGTAAGACCCACTGCGGTGACAGCTCTCTGTCTGACATCTCGGAAGGACCTTCACGTTGGAAATATTCACGGTGTGGATAGCTGATCCCAATTATACACTGCCTTTGTGCCGGGGTCAAACGATCAGATGTCGGATGCCGAGGGGGAGGGGCGACCCGGATGGGGCAGATGTATGACCCCTTGAGGCCTGGGCTGACTTCTCTCCGGGCGTGGTGGGTGAGCGGCTCGGGAGCTGATCGGCGGCGTTCAGCACAGGGGTTGTCTCTCGAAGGGGTCACTGGCGGTCATTGACAGCATTTCCGAAAAGTGCTATACTCGATATACCACGGGGATATTAGTCATGTCTATCTGATATCCCAATGGGCATGGGGACCGTTTGGGGTTGGGAGGTGGTTCGAACATGTTTGACTTGCTGCTGCATGGAGGAACCGTCATTGACGGCACCGGCAACCCGCGATACTGGACAGACGTGGCTGTTCAGGATGGCAGGATTGTGTTACCCCGGGGGCAGACCAGCGGGGCGCATCGGGTGATTGACGCATCAGGCCTGTACATAGTCCCCGGGTTCATCGACCCCCATTCGCATTCGGACTTCGTTTTCTTCCTCGATCCTCGCCCCGACATGAAGCTGCGCCAGGGAGTGACGACAGAGATCGTGGGCAACTGCGGGTCATCATCGGCTCCGCTGGCCGGCAACAACCTACTGTTTCTCGAACCGCACGTGGGGGAAAGCCTCGCGACCCTGGGCAAATACCAGAGTTTCGGAGAATACCTGGATAGGGTTGAAAGCCACGGCCTGATTAACAACCAAGCGTTCCTGGTGGGCCACAAAGCCCTTCGTACCGCCATCCTGCGCATGGAGGATCGGCCCGCATCGCCTGAAGAGCTGGATGAGATGAAAGCGCTTCTTGCGGCGTCTCTTGATGAGGGTGCAGTCGGTCTGTCCAGCGGCCTGCTCTACCCGCCTATGTGCTTCGCTGGAAACGACGAGTTGGTGGAACTCAACAGAGTTGTCGCCGAGCGTGGAAAGGTGTTCGCCTGCCACATGCGCAACTACAGCTCGGAAATGATGCAATCCGTGCGTGAGATGATAGAGATCGCCAAAGGCTCGGGCGTCGCCACTCAGATATCGCACTTCATGCTGGCAGGAAGAGGGAATTGGGGCAGAGCGCCCGAAGTACTGGCCATGATCGATGAGGCGCGGCAAGACGGCGTAGACATCGCTTTGGATCAGTACCCGTACACTGCGGCCAACCCCTATGTACGGTCGCTGCTGCCTCCCTGGATGCACGAGGGAGGTCTCACGGCGACGTTGGAGAGACTCAGGGATCAGGGACTGCGCGACAAAGCCGCCCACGAGATGGAAGAAGGCCTTCCTGGCTGGGAGAGCATCTCCAAGGAATCCGGGTGGGAGAACCTGGTGGTGCTGTCGGACCAGTTGGATGAAGTCAGCGGGAGGACCCTGCAAGAGATAGGCGAATCGGCTGCTCAGGAACCCGCGACGGCCGCCTTCGATATCCTGCTGGAGGACCCTCACGCAGGACTCATCGCACACTGGGTGAGCGAGGCGGACCTGAGAGAGGTGATGAGACATCACTGCCAGATGGTATCCTCGGATAGTTCCGAGCCTGGCCCGCTGGCGCACCCTCGAACCTATGGTGCTTTCCCCAAGATCCTTGGAGATTACGTTCGTAGGGACAATGTGCTGACGTGGGAAGAGGCGGTTCGCAAGATGACGGGCTTCGCGGCCAGACGGTTTGGACTTCAAGACCGGGGACTGATCTTGAATGGCTGGCACGCCGACCTGGTGGTGTTGAATCCGGAAACGGTTACGGCGTGGGCAACCTTCGAGGAGCCGGATCGATATCCGGTGGGCATCGACTACGTGATCGTGAATGGACACATAACAGTGGAACGAGGCCAGTACAACGGTGGCGTTTGCGGAGAGGTTGTGAAGCGCACTGCCTAGGGGGATGGAAGTATAATGGAAGAA
>Ga0180438_10012613_pt1 | contig 10031 bp, 9 predicted proteins | sample SS_ome_12_FD_132455 | JGI IMG/M metagenome (GOLD analysis project Ga0180438, IMG submission 132455) | Hypersaline lake sediment archaeal communities from the Salton Sea, California, USA - SS_3_D_2 metaG | ecosystem: Environmental > Aquatic > Non-marine Saline and Alkaline > Hypersaline >...
TCGCGGTCTTCGAGAATGGGTTGCAACCCACAGGCTGCATAGGCTGCCCCATACATCTGGGGTTGCTCTTAAGCTGAACCACCATATCTAGTGGATCCAGATTGTTAATTGCTGCGAAAGCCCCAGGATCGCGAACAGGTAGAGCGGGTGCCGCACCCGGCAGTAGAACCCGTGCACCTGCAGGTCCCCCTCGACGGACTGCTGGCCGAACAACTGGGACAGCCCCAGGAAGTAGGACGGCCCCGTCTGGAGGACCGCCCCGGCCAGCCCCGCCAGCGCGGCCATCTGTCCCAGCACCATCAGCCACCGCCAGGGTGGGGCGACGACGTACAGCGCCCGGTCGGGCAGCAGCGCGACCATCGCCAGCAGCGGCAGGAGCGTCAGCGTGGCGAAGACGACGTAGGCCAGGCGGTACCAGCGATCGACTCCCGGGCCGAGCTGTCTGCGCGTCCAGGCCTTGAACCGCAGGCTCGCCAGCCAACTGTGCACCACCGCCCACACGACGAAATAGACGCTCAGAATGGCCACACTGGATCCCATACCACCTCCCTCACTACGTCTACCAGACCCTTTAGCGACCCCTGGACGCGCCAGCTTGCTGGCGTCTTCGACCCTCGCGACCCCCTACACACCCCGATCCATCCCGCGACCGGCCCTCCGGCCCGCCTCCAATGACGATCTATGGACGCGCCAGCTTGCTGGCGTCTTCGACCCTCGCGACCCCCTACACACCCCGATCCATCCCGCGACTGGCCCTCCGGTCCACCTCCAATGACGATCTATGGACGCGCCAGCTTGCTGGCGTCCTCCACCACCACGGACCGCCCCAGCGCCTCCCCGATCTCTGCCGGCCGCATCCCGTCCAGCGACTGACCCTCCGGCCCGCCGAACATCGCCGGCGGGAGCATCACCACGTCCCCCAACGCCCGCCCCTGCAACTGCGCCACCACGTCCCCCCCGGTCAGCAGCCCCGCCACCGTGACCGTCTCGCCGAAGAAGCGGTTGGTCACCGGAAAGACGTCCACGTGGTCAAGGTCCATTGTCAGCCGCTGCAGGACCGGGGCGAACAGGGCGCCCGTAACGAGGGTGAATGTTTCAGGTTTCATGGTTCCAGGTTTCAGGTTTGTGTGCCTAACCTGAAACCTTGAAACCTGAGACCTGAAACTGCTCCAATTGTTCAGAAACCGCCTCGTCAACCCCACGCCATTCTCCGTCAAATCCAACCCGTCGTACGCCTCCAGCGGTGGGACCTCCTGTCCCAGCCGCAGGTACCACTCATCCGAGAGGTACGCGAAGTGGGCGCCGAGTTGCCCGTGCAGGCGCTCCTGCCATCCCGTCACCTGGTCGACGACCGCGTCCATCTCGCCATCCGTGTGCACGCGACAGCCGCCGCGGTGGAACTTCGTCAGCCCGACCGGGACGACGCTGACCGAGCGCACCGCCGGGTGCAGTCGGACCAGGTCCCCGATCGAGCGGTCCAGGTGGGGGCCGTCGTTGAGCCCCGGCGTGACCACGATCTGCGTGTGCAGTTCGATCCCCAGGCCGGCCAGGCGGCGGAGCTGGTCCATCACGTCGGGGGCATCCGGGTTGCGCAGCACGCGGCGGCGCAGCTCCACGTCGGTCGCGTGGACCGACACGTAGAGCGGGCTCAGGTGCTGCCCACCGATCCGCTCCCAGTCCGCTTCCTCCAGGTGGGTCAGCGTGACGTAGTTGCCGAACAGGAACGAGTGCCGGTAGTCGTCGTCCCGGACGTACAGCGAGCGGCGCAACCCGCGCGGCATCTGGGCGACGAAGCAGAACTCGCACCGGTTGTCGCAGCGGCGGATGCCGTCGAAGGTCGGATCGGCGAACGTCCACCCCAGCGGCTCGCCGTACCGCCGGTCGATCTCTACCGTGAACTCCGCCCCGTCCCGGCGCGCCCGCAGCACCAGGTGCTCCTCGGCCGCCTGAAACTGCACGTCGATCACGTCCCGCACCCGCTGGCCGTTGATCGACAGCAGCTCGTCCCCCGGCCGCAGGCCCGCGCGCCCGGTCAGGCTGCCGGGGGCGACGGCGGCGATCACCCCGGCGGGCATCTCCCTCCCTCGACCAGCCGCTCCACCTCCGCCAATACCTCCGCGATCGCCATGTCGGTCGTATCCACGACGACGGCGTCGTCGGCCACGCGCAGCGGGGAGACCTCGCGGTTGCTGTCGATCTGGTCCCGGCGGCGCATCGCGGCCAACACGGCTGCGTAGTCGGCCGCCTTCCCCCGCCCCTGGATCTCCTTCCAGCGACGGCGCGCCCGCTCCTCGACGCTGGCGTCCAGGTAGAGCTTGAGATCGGCGTCGGGCAGGACGACCGTCCCGATGTCGCGCCCGACCATGACCACGCCTCCCTCCGCCGCCACCCGTCGCTGCTGGGTGACCATCGCCCGCCGCACGCCGGGGTAGGCCGAGACGGTCGATACGTGGGCGTCCACCGCCGGCGTGCGCAGCTCCCAGGTGACGTCCACGCCATCGGCCCGGACGGTATACTGCCGCCCGTCGTCCGTGTCCGGTGGGGCGACGTCGATCTGCAGCGTCTCCGCCAGTTGGGTCACCGCCGTCTCGTCCGCAATCTCAATCCCTCGCGAAAGCGCCGCCCAGGTGACGGCGCGGTACATCACGCCCGTGTCGAAGTAGAGGTAGTCCAACTGCCGGGCGAGCAACTCGCCGATCGTGCTCTTGCCCGAGGCAGCCGGGCCGTCGATCGTGATCGTAGATGGTTTCAACGTTTGCGCTTGTCCCTTCCTCGTTTTTTCCTTGGCCCTCTCCGTGATGACGTTCCTTTCCCCGCCCTCGAACTCCGCCGTGATCTGGGAGCCTTCTTGCTTTTGGAAACCGTGGCCCCTGATGACCGCAGTGCCCTCACCTCGGCGTCGCTGAGCTTGCGCCACTCCCCCGGCTTGAGATCGCCCAGGCGCAACGACCCGATGCGGACGCGGATCAGCCGGTGCACCGGGTGGCCCAGCATCGCCCCCACGCGCCGGATCTGCCGCTTGCGGCCCTCGCGCAGCACGATGCGCAGCCACGTCTTGTCCTTCTCCCGCCGGAGCACCGCCACCTCGGCCGGTGCCGTGAGCCGCCCGTCCAGGAACACCCCCTCGCGCCACTTCTTCAGCGTGGACTCGGCCGGCAGGCCTTCGACGAGGGCGCGGTACTCTTTCTCGTGCTCGAAGCGGGGGTGGGTGAGCCGGTGGGTGAGCGCCCCGTCGTCGGTGAGCAAGATCAGCCCTTCGCTGCGCAGGTCCAGCCTGCCCACCGGGAAGAGATGCCCCGGCAGCGGCACCAGGTCGCGCGCCGACGTCAGGCGGCCGGTGCCGTCCCCCTCGTCCGAGAGCACCCCGCGCGGCTTGTGCAGCGCCACGTAGGTGCGGGTCTTCTTCACCTGGATCGGCTGGCCGTCCACCGTGATCGGGTCGCGGTCCGGGTCGGCCTTCTGGCCCAACTGGGCCGGCTGGCCGTCGACGGCGACCCGCCCCTGGCGGATCAGCTCCTCGCAGGCGCGGCGCGAGCCGAAGCCCGCGCGGGATAAGATTTTCTGCAGGCGTTCTTCCATCGGTGTGACTCCTTGGGGTTCGGCGGTATTATAACGCAGGTGGGCCGAAGGGGCAAAGGGAGGGCGCATGGCTTCAGGGTTGATCCTGCTGGCGTGACTTGCGCTTCATGCAAAAAGTACTATAATAGTCATCACTTCCAACAAGTTAAGTGTCAAGTTAGGTGTCAACAGGCAAGGTCCCTTTACAGCTTTTGCATCGTCCGCGCGTAAGAAGTGGTGATGGAGATGTTCTGCAAGAGGCCAGTGTATCACAACTATTTGAAGTGGTGCCGGGTTTTGCTGTGTGTCGTATCTCCTGGTGCGAACGTAGAATCATATGTTCAGTATCTTGACTTGACGAAATTGCTCCGTGCGTGTTCCTCGGTCGAAAGACTCATCTATGTCGGCATACTTTGGCGCTGAAGAAGCTTCGGTATTCTCGGCAAAGCAGTCAGTCGCTTCGCCGGTGATTCGTGTCCGTCCTGGTCGCATCGATGAATCAGTATAGACACCTTTGTTGAGCCGTGGCGCATCTAGCTGGGGCGGGCGAGCCCCGTCCGTGTTCCTAGGCAATAATACCAACTGAATATGGTGCTGAAACGTCAACCGGGCTCTGTTTCTGCGGATAGGAGCCTGGATATGTACAGTGCTTCCTGTAATGGTGTGGAGCATCCATTGGTTGTGTAACCTGCTTGGTATGAGGGACAGGGGCAGTTTGGCTCCATATAGCTGTGGATGATGTACAAGCACTCATTTGAGAGGCTGCAATGGATCTCTCTTCGGAGTGTGTCAGACCAGAATCATTTTCCTGAGTCGGGAGGAGAAAGATGCCCTACAAAGTTCAGGCCACTAGCAAAACTCCGGCGCTCATCATCTACTTACTGGACGTGAGTGCGTCGATGGGACAGCCGTTAGGGGATCAGCGGCGTATTGACGTGGTGGTGGATGCGCTCAAATCTGCTCTGCGTCAAATGGTCTTCCGATCCACCAAGGGGAGCCGGATCTCTTCCCGATACCGTCTTGCCTTCTTTGCTTACAGTGACCACGTCTACGATCTGCTGGATGGCGTTAAACCAGTGGATCAAGTGGCCCGTCTTGGGGTGCCACGGCTCAATCCCCTGCGCACGACCGAGACAGCCGAAGCGTTTGCCCAGGCCGAGAAGCTCTTGCAGGAAGAGCTTTTCAGCCTGCAGAGCTGTCCCGCTCCGTTGGTGTGTCATATGACCGACGGCGAAAACACCGGGGACGATCCTGAGCCCATTGTCCGCCGTATTAGGCAGATGGCCGTGCAGGATGGTCCCGTTCTGGTGGAGAACATCTTCATCTCCGACAAGGTCCTTAACAAACCCGTCACCGACCCGCGTAAATGGTCTGGCATTCTGCCCGACACCAAACTCGCCAGCAAGTATGCCCGCAAGTTGCAGTCAACTTCGTCGCCCTTGCCGGAGAGTTATCGAATGATGATGCTGGAGATGGGCTACAATCTGGATCCCAGGGCGCTGATGATGTTGCCGGGTGTGAATCCAGAGCTGGTGGCTATGGGGTTCCAGATGTCTGCCGCCACTCCGGTACATCCCAGTTCCCACTGAAAACGTCGGTGACGAGGCGTAACCGATGACAGGAAGTGTAGAGATGCTGAAAGTGCCGCAAGACCGTGAGTCGGTAGTTCAGATGGTTCGCAGGCAGGCGCTTGCCTACCGCTTCGCATATGCCCGGGCGGCCGATACCCGCGCCGCCGGAGACGTGGGCCAGGACTATCTGACTCTACGGGAGGACGCGCATTCGGTTGTATTTGCTCTGTGTGATGGTGTGAGCCAGTCGTTCTATGGCGATCTGGCTGCCCGTTACCTGGGCGACGCCCTGGTGGCCTGGTTGGGGGAGCGTTTACCGGCTACGATGTCTGCCAACGCAATTCGCGCTGCCCTGACTGTCTATCTGCGTGAGTTGACCGGACCGGCGACCGAACGGGTGCAGCGCCAGCCTCTGCCCTCGGATATCCCCCCGATGTTGCGTGATGTGTTGCGGGAGAAACAGTCGCTGGGAAGTGAGAGCACGTTCGTTTGTGGTCGTGTCGACCTGCCTGGCCCCAGTTTTCCAGATGGGCGTGTCGTCCTGGCCTGGATGGGCGACTCCCGTCTGAGGTTGTGGCAAGGGGACGATGTTCACGCTGCTGACCTGGGCGGCGACTTTGAGACTTCCCAGCGCTGGTCCACGCGCCGTGGACCGGTTGGTGGGGACCCCAGCGTGTTCGTCGCTCCTGTGGCGCAGGGCGACCGGCGCGTCCGTCGCTTGATGGCATACTCCGATGGCCTGTCCACATTGGACGGGGTGGACGAGGACCTATCTAACTACACCTTGCAGGACCTGATCACGCAGGCGGGTAAAGCTGCTACCAGCGACGATGTCTCTTTTCTGGAGATCTGGCTAGAGACGGTGCCATCCTACGTCGAGGAACCGCCGTTGCAGCCCCCAATTCTGCTGGATGTGCGGGCCGGCGAGGGGGTGATCCGTGCATCCTGGCGGCCTGTGGTCGGGGCCGACCAGTACCAGGCGGAGATCCACACTGATGATGGCGATGTCCAAAGCTGGATGACGTCGGATACCCGTTGGGAATCGCCGGAGATGCCCTCCGGTCACTACAGGCTGCGGGTCCGTGCGCGGCGCGATGACGTGCCAGGGAAGTGGAGCGAGGCCCGCGATGTGACCGTGCCGGTTGCGGAGGGGATGCCGTCACGGCCAGAGTCCCCTGTGCGGCCTAAACCGGTCGTGCCTGCACCGCCTTCGCGCAGAGTGCCGGCAATTCTGGGGTGCGTGGGAGCAGCATTGGCCTTCGTCGTCCTGGTCGGTGTCCTCGCTGGGTTTCCAGGTGGCCTACTTTATGATTTGATCTTTCGTCCGACGCCGACCCCTACACCTACCGCACCTGCGATACCCACAGAGACTGCGACCCCGACTCATACGCCAACTTCGACCTGCACGCCGTGCCCAACTGAAACCCCGACGCTCACCCCGACTTTGACGTGGACGCCGACCTACACACCTACTGCACCTGTGATACCCACAGGGACCGCGACCCCAACTCATACGTCAGCTCCGACCTGCACACTGTGTCCCACTGAAACCCCGACGCTCACTCCGACTTTGACGTGGACGCCGACTACCGCGCCTACCGAAGCACCTACTTTGACACGGACGCTTACACCCACATCAGCTATCACGCCTCCTGCGTCGCCGGCTGACTTGCCAGCAAGTACCCTGACGCCGAGTCCAGTGCCGGTCGATACTGTTCATTCAACTTGGAGGCTCGGCCTGTCGCCCTGGTACGATAGCTTGGGTGACACAGCGCGCCCAGTGATACTTGCTCGCGTGAACATAGGGGGTAATAGGCTAAGTGCCCTCTGCTCGTCTCAGGCTGCTTCGCCGCAGCAGGGGAGATAGCTATGCAACGAGTGATCGTGACTGTTAAACTCGAGGGAGAGAACCCTGTGCGTGATCTTGAGGTCCCGGCCGAGGTGGAGTCTGGCCGGCTGGCCGAGATGATCGCCAGCGCCCTGCGTTGGGAGACTGACCCCGCCGGGCAGCCCATCCAGTACGAGATCATGGCTGAGCCACCGGGCCGGGTGTTGGATGCGCAGGAGAGCCTGGCCGAGGCCGGGGCGTGGGACGGCACCTGGTTGGTGTTTCGGCCACTGGGAGATGCTCCTATTGCTGTGCCAGAGCCGGTGCCCTCTCCTCCAGCCCCTCCTGAACCACCCCCGTCCCTCACAGAAGTTGTAGGAGGGTACGAACCAATCTGGGACCCTCTGGGTATTGACCTGCCGCCTGATTCGGAGCCGGAGCAAGATGCGGCAGACTCGGAGGGGGCGGGTTTTGTGTGGAAGCAGTTGGATTGAGGACAACAACGATGCCGTTTCAACCCCAAGTCAACCAGGAACTGGACGTCGATGACGAGACCTACCATGTCGCCGAGCACCCCGCGGCGCCGGAGATCCCCTACGGCCAGGAGGGCCGCCAGGCGGTTGTCTATCAACTGGTGGCAGGGACCGATCGTCGTGCGCTGAAAGTGTTCAAGCCCCGGTACCGCTTGCCGGATATGGTCTCGCTGGCCGATCGCATCGCGCCCCTGGCTGGGCTGCAAGGGCTCCGGGTCTGCCAGCGCATCGTGCTCACCCCTCAGCGGCACGCGACCCTGCTGCGCCAGCATCCTGACTTGACCTACGCCGTGATGATGCCGTGGGTCGAAGGCCCGACCTGGATGGAGGTGCTGGTGGAGCAGCGTGCGCTGTCGGCTGAAGAGAGCCTGGCGCTGGCGCGTTCGCTGGCCGAGATCCTGGCGGGGATGGAGCAGCGTCGCCTGGCCCATTGCGATCTGTCCGGCCCGAACGTGATGTTGCAGGCCCTTGTCCAGCACGCAACTGCGGGCTGGCGTCCATCCGTCGCGCTGGTCGACGTGGAGCAGCTCTACGGGCCAGCGTTGGAGCGCCCCGAGTTGCTGCCGGGTGGGTCGCCGGGCTACGCACACAAGACAGCGCCCGATGGGCTGTGGGGGGCTACGGCCGATCGCTTTGCGGGGGCCGTGTTGCTGGGCGAAATCCTGGGCTGGCGCGACGATCGAGTGCGGGAGGCAGCGTGGGGAGAGAACTACTTCGACCCGCAGGAGATGCAACGGGACAGTGAGCGCTATCGCACGCTGGCGCTTGTTCTGGAGGAGCGGTGGGGCGATGGTGTGGGGGGGCTGTTCGGGCGGGCGTGGCGCAGTGACGTTCTGGCGGATTGTGCGACCTTCGGTGAGTGGCTGGTAACCCTGCCTGAGGAGGTGCCCGAGACTGTGTCATTCGCCTTGCCAGAGGTGGAACCAGCGACCGATGGTGAAGTCGTCTCGGATGGCATCGAGGCGGCTGTGCATGCGCTCATGGAGGTGGCACGGCGATTGGAGGGTCAGGGAAACCTGATTGGTGCCTTGGAGGTATACCGTCAGGCCCGGGCGCTGGCCCCAGCGGGGGGTGGACTGGCAGATGAGCTGGGATTTGTTGTGCGCGATCTGGAGACGGGGCTGAAGGATGTGGTCGTTCCTCCCCCTGGCTTAGCCTCTGAGGAAGAAGCAGAGGCAGAGCCTGCAGATTCTCCGATGCCGTTCCTGGACGAGAGGCCGAAAGATCCAGACCTATGTGGGGGCTCATCCGCAGGGATGGCGGAATTGGATGCGCTCTTTGAGGATGGTCTGACAGCGTATGATCGGCAGGAATGGGCGAGGGCCAGGGAATTGCTGGCCGAAGTAGTGCGACGGCAACCAGACTACGAGCGGAATGGACAGAAAGCCAGCAGTCTATTGGCGGAGGTGGAAAGCCGGCTGTCTCCACGGGGACGGCTTGTACTCTTGCGGCCTTGGATTCTGGGTGGACTGGCTACATTGACGCTGGGCCTGGGTATTCTGATGGCTTTGCGATTGCTGTGGCCTGTGAAGACTGCGAGCATTCTGGTTCAGGACGAAGTCTTCGTATCGGATCGCGATGGCCAACGCGAGATATATCGGATGGTGGAAGGAAGTGCGGTGCAAATGACTCACACACCTGGCAACGCGGAGAGCTGGTCGCCGGCGCTGGGGCAGGGTGGCGAGCTTCTCTTTACATCGGACCGCAGCGGCAAGCGGGAGGTGTATCATCTGCTGCAGGGCAAGGTGGAACAGGTGACTCACACACCCGGCAACGCGGAAAGCTGGTCGCCGACGCTGGGGCGGGGTGGCGAGCTTCTCTTTACGTCGGACCGCAGCGGCAAGCGGGAGGTATATCACTTGCTGCGAGGAAAGGTGGAGCGGGTGACTCACACACCTGGCAACGCGGAAAGCTGGTCGCCGGCGCTGGGGCAGGGTGGCGAGCTTCTCTTTACGTCGGACCGCAGCGGCAAGCGGGAGGTGTATTACCTGCTGAGAGGCAAGGTGGAGCAGGTGACTCTCACACCTGGCGACGCGGAAAGCTGGTCGCCGGCGCTGGGGCAGGGTGGCGAGCTTTTCTTCACGTCGGACCGCAGCGGCAAGCGGGAGGTGTACTACCTGCTGAGAGGCAAGGTGGAGCAGGTGACTCTCACACCTGGCAGCGCGGAGAGCTGGGCGCCAGCGCTGGGGCAGGGTGGTGCGCTTCTCTTCACGTCGGACCGCAGCGGCAAGTGTGAGGTGTATCGCCTGCTGAGAGGTAAGGTGGAACAAGTAACTGACACAACCGGCAACGGAGAGAGTTGGTTGGGAGCTTTGGAATGATCGTGGTGGCTGTCTGGAAAACTCTTGCAAGGGGGAAAGCGGGACATTTCATCCTGGGCCAGGTCACGAGCTATGTAAGGACGGCGTAGTGTGTGAAGGTATGAAGGGGGCACCCAATGGGAGCACTACGTGGGCCTGCGAACGGTGACCACAGCGTAGGCATTGTCGCAATTGAGCCAGGCCATCGAATTCGCCGACAGGCCAGTACCATTGCCACACA
>Ga0180438_10012615_pt1 | contig 10031 bp, 9 predicted proteins | sample SS_ome_12_FD_132455 | JGI IMG/M metagenome (GOLD analysis project Ga0180438, IMG submission 132455) | Hypersaline lake sediment archaeal communities from the Salton Sea, California, USA - SS_3_D_2 metaG | ecosystem: Environmental > Aquatic > Non-marine Saline and Alkaline > Hypersaline >...
AGATCATATAAAAAATTCTCTCTGTTTTTTTTCGGCAAATTTTTGTTCAAAAAGCCACACACAAAGTCTTTTAGATCTCTTTTGTTTCGACAATACTGATAACAATATCCTTCGATATCACTTTTGGAGCGACCTACAACCAGTGAAGCATAATATTCACCTCTTTTTTTCTCCCATTCCTGTATCACTTTCTCGACCTTCTTATGGTTTAAATGGAAATCGCTTAGGAATCTTTTGAATGTTCCATTTTCAAAGTCTTCTGAATTAATATTCGTAATCATCTGCGAATCAAGAAGCTCATTAAAACGCCTGCTTAATAACTTCATTTGTGCAAGATTTTTTGGCTCTAAATAATGGAAAATTTGCAAAAAGATTTCATTTGGCAGCTCTTCAAATTTGCTTTCGACAGTTCTTTGCATACCAAATAACATTGAACAACTATTTAACAATAAACATGTAAAAAGAAAACTGGATATTTGTTTTTTCATGATAACTCCATTTATTTAGATTAAACTTAAAAACACAAAATAGATTAATATAGTCTTATTATTGCAAAAAAATAGATATTTGTCAAGCAGACATCGAGAAACAGACAACTCTCCCAAAAGCACGACAAATAAGAGACATTAAGCAATAATTTTTACTTTTTCCAGCGTTTTAGCTCAGGAATCATTTGCTTTGTTTTGTTGATTATATCTGCTGCCATACCCATTTGCTTCATTATATTGTCAACTTTATCAAGCATCTCTTTTAATGTGATATCTGTTTCAGTAAATTCACCTTTTTTATAACAGTAAATACAATATTCCTGACATTTTGAGTCATCTACATTTGTACCAAAACTTTCGTCTCGATCCAACGGCATTGCGCAACTTTGACAATATATTTTTTCAACCATTTCATTTCCTCATAAAAGCAAAAGAATAAATAAACTACAAATACATTTTAAATCAAATGTCAAATAAAAAGAAGTAATTTTTATATAACGCATCTCACGGCTATTTTTTAAATCTGCTTAAAGCATTTTGTGAAATAAACACATATTGAACATTGCCAATGAACTTTCCTAAATTTCTCGCATTGGCATAGCTCATCGCAGATCTTAAATAGTCAGTGAAATTCTCTAACCAACCTGATAATTTATAGGCTACCTTGTTATATTTTACAATGCCTTCTGATGTTGTTAGGTGTTTTTTTCCCCATTTTGCTTGTACTTGCTTGGTGCTCATTCCTCGGTATAATTTATATATTTCTACACCCTCTTGAAACAATTTTTCTGCAAACGCTTTATCATGTATCGGTATATAGCTTTTTGTTTCTTTGTTTAAAATCCAATTGTCACCACACGCTTCAATACATTTATTAAAAATGCTGCCCAACATAACAGCATCAGCACCCAATGCCAACGCTTTATTTATTTCATCAAAGTTTTTAAAACCTCCATCGGCAACTATTTTTGTTTTAAAGTTATTTTGCGCTTTTATTTGATAACATTCAGCTACCAACGATGCCATCGGATAATGGACACCCGTATTGGCCGACGTCAAACAAGCTTGTCCGCCACCAATACCACAACGTAGCCAATCAACACCCAACAAAGCATATTCTCTGTACGTTTGTGGATTTGCAACATTGCCCATCATTAATTCTATCGTATCACCATATTTTTCTTTTATTTTTTTGGCCACGTCGATGACTCTTTCAGAATGCCCATTGGCAACATCAACCAAAATTCTTTTTTGCGGAAAGGCATTATTGTCACACATTTTTTCTGCTTCAGATAAACCCAAAGATAAAAATGCTTCACCAAAATTTTGTGTCAAATCACCGTTATAAATACCTCTTGGTATACACACATAAATATTTTGGTCCAAAAAAAATTGATAGTTATGCTCATCAATAACCGTATCCATCCCAGAAACAATAATCGGCAATTTTCCATTTTCATCAAGCACATTGATTTCTTTTCTTGATCTGACCTTGCTTCTCTGTTCTGGAACTATTACAACATCGTTAAAATCAAACTTTACATTATTTATGTTACACGTTGCCAAAGAAACGCTACTTACCGCCATTGCGAAAAAAAGCAAAAAAAAGGGGCTTCTTTTCTTTATTGAACTAATCATATTGTTATTCCTTTTATCCATTTATAAAAAATTATATTTTTTCACCATTTTTCAATATAACAAAACCCCTTACTTATTCAAAATTTTAATTTGCAAAAGATCATCAGACATGACAAACTATTAGCAACTTTTAAGCACAATAATACAAAATCAAGCAGTTAAAAAATGCAACTAACAAAACAAAAAGTCACACGCTTTCAAAAAATAATTTATACTCATTATAATGAATTTGGGCGAAAGTTTTCATGGAGAGAAACATTTGAACCGTACCACATTTTTGTTTCAGAAGTTATGCTGCAACAAACGCAAACGTCACGGGTCGAAAAAAAATATGAACAATTTATTGCACGATTTCCCAATTTTGCCTCGCTGGCAAATGCACCTCTTTATGACGTTTTAGATGCTTGGCAAGGTCTTGGGTATAATCGGCGTGCAAAATTTCTGCATCAAAGTGCACAGACCATTGTTTCACAATATGGTGGTAACGTACCAAACGACACTAAAACATTACAAACATTTCCTGGCATTGGTGCAGCAACAGCAGCGTCAATTGCAGCATTTGCATTTGATGCGCCAACGGTATTTGTAGAGACCAATATTCGCGTTGTTTTTATTCACCTTTTTTTTCAGCATCAAGAACAAATAAGTGACACAGAAATTTTATCTTTAGTTTCACAAACAGTTGATAAATCATCACCTCGTATTTGGTATTATGCGTTGACCGATTATGGTGCAATGCTCAAATCAAAAGGCATTAATCCTATTGATAAAAGCAAGACATACAACAAACAATCAAAGTTTGAAGGTTCTGATAGACAAATAAGAGGCGCCATTATAAAACAACTTTTGAAAGAAAAAACACAAAACTTCGCCCAACTTTCAGCTTCACTAGCTGCATCTTTCCGCGCAAAACCTCAACGCACCAAGCGAATTTTGGAAACATTGGTCAAAGAAAAACTGGTCACAAAAAAAAGAAACAGGCAAATCACCTATTACTGTTTAGCAGCCTAGTTTTTACATTCCATTACGCTAGACAAAACGTTTTAAACGGTATAGAATTGCAAAAAAAGCTTAAAAGGCTTGAGAAGGAAAAAAAGATGAAGAAAATAATATGTATAAAAACGGTCTTTTTATTTTCTATTAACATCATCGCAACACCGACTTTATATTGCGCAAAACAATTCAAGCACATGCCCAAAAATAAAAAGAAGCCATTTTATACCGGAAAAAAGTATAATAAGCAAAAGAGTGAACAACAAAGAAAACTGACAAAAATTATAAGAAGAAAAAACATCAAAGAACAACTATTAAAAACTCAGACAAAAGAAGACATAAAAAAAATAGCATGCAACAAAAAAATAAGAAAAATTTTAAAAAAAGAAATACACAGAACAATAAAAAAACTAGAAAAGCAAAACAAAGTCCAACAGGAACATTTTTTTAAGAAAATAGCACCAGCACTCAAAACATTTGGAACAATTGGATTAATTGGAGCAAGTACATATTTTTTTCCCACATTACCAGGAGTAAAAAGCCAGCAATACTGTGACAAATGTATTGTGGAAGATGGCCAAATATTATGTTGCCGTTATGATGAAGATCCACCCTGCTTTCCCGTTGAATGGTGCAAAGAAGCTATCAGAAATATTTTTTTTCTTAGCAATGAAAATAATACACTTCCCCTAGACGATATAACAACGTTGTGCATAAAAAGCGATTTGGCAGACGCCACCACCTGTTTCCATAAAAGCAAAGCCTCACTAGGTAATATTGGCCTTTTCATAGTAGCAAGTTTGGCAATGTTCGGCATCCCCGTTGCAGTGACAATTTTCTGGGTTATTCTTCGATGCAAAAGAAATAAAACACCACAAACAACACAAAACAACACGACACTTGAAGAAATTGTCGTTGAACCTCAAAATGATGAGAAAAAATCAAAAAGCAACCATTCTACCACCTGCGAACTTTGTTCTTCTGACTTTGAAACAACAGACACTGAAACAACAGGTCTCTTTAGCTCTGAAACGAGCACCGAAACAACAAATAGCCAGAGTAGCACCGAAATAACAGAAGGCCAAAGTAGCGAACAAGAATTTTCTTCCTCAGACGTTGATTTAGTAAGTTGACAACACAAAAAAAGCCTCCAGTTTTGGAGGCTTTTTTAATAAAGTCAATTATGTAAGATAGCGCTTATTTATTTTCTGCTTCTATCCATAATTTGCCAAAGAAATAGTCTTTCACTGGACCATTTTTTTCTGCTCTATAAGAGAATCCGGTTAAGTCACCAGTCTTTGTTGTTTTGCCATTAGAACGCAAATAAATACCTGACAAGTTGCCGACTTGACAAACTTCAGGAACATTTGGATACACTCTTGAATCTAAATCAATTACTTTAAATGGGTTAACTTTAAGACTGCATTTTACTGCTACATGAGTATATCCGTCTGCAGCTGCAACATGAACAAAAGAATCTTTCATTATAGGAGAAATACTCTTTGATTTTACACACATAAGCAGTTTATCAATCCAACCTGCTTTTTTGATGCCACAAAAATGATCATTTCGTTCGAAACCCAATTTGTTTGTGAATGTAACATGTTTTGCTTTATCTTCTCTTACAACAACTTTGTACCCAACTACTGCATATTCTATAAGTTCTTTTAATGCTACAAATTGCTCCTTTGTCATAATCCAATAAGCTTCTGTCCCTTGCCTTCCATCAGCTTTAAAACTGAGCTCTGTACGATCCATTTTGCCATTCAAAATACCATTTGTTTTTTTGAGATATTCATCGTTCAACTCTACGGCTCCAGTACAACTCATGAAGAAAATAGAAGCACCCAAAGTTAGCAGCACATTTTTATTTAACATGTAAAATCCCTCTTGTTAAATGAAACGTTAATAAGACAACAACATACAATCACAATAACCACATTATAGGTTAGAATTATATTAGAAAAAACAAAATTCATCAAACTTTTTCTGAAGAGCTTATACGAATCAAGAAAATGTATGCGAGAAAAACCAAGCTATCCTACCAATTTCAAACAGGCGTTTTTCATCAAAACGTGATGCTCACCGATATCAAATTTCTATTTGAACTAATCAAGATAAGAATATCACACAAAAAGCTCCCAATATATTCAAATAAAAATATTCACATGGCTTTTTGCCACCCTATAAAAATATTTCTGCATACCCATTTGACTGTTTATGATTCTCCCTTTATTATGGTTTCATGCTTGGCTTGCTATTTGCCAAAGCTTTTTGAAATGGAGGAGACTGACAATGGAGATATTTATTAGGACTTTTAACTTTCATACCTAGCTAGATACGCAATAAAAATATATAAGAATTATATAAGCGAGAACAGTAATAAAGAGATAATGCAAATAGGTTTTTGCATTACGTTGTTAAACTTATTTAACCCCTTTAACGATGGAGGATCTCTTATGAAGAGTCCAAAAACGATGAGAAAAGCTCTAGCAATAACAATATTGCTATCTTTAGCTATGCAACCTGCAATTGCAATGCAAGGCGGAGAAGCAATTAGAAATGCAGCACGAACTGCAACTTTTGCAAATAGAGCAAAAAGCAGCCTTTCCAATGTATGGAATAAGGCTACACATTATGGCTACCGTGGCCTAGAAAAAGCACAACAATACGGTAAAACAGTTGCAGACTATGCAACAAAAGCTGGACATTCCTTAAAAAATACCTGGAATAACAACAGCAACGGAAGAGTCAAAATAGTTGGAACAATTGGCGGCATTTTGTTATTTGGTCTTGGTGTAAAGAAAATAACCAAGAGAACCCGAGAAGGACAGGAACAAGTACCAGCAGAACAAACTGCTCCTGCAAACAACAAAGAGAAAGAACAAGTACCAGCAGAACAAACAGCCCTTCGACAAGCTTCAGCCTCCGCCAAGGCTACAGAGGACAAGCAGGATGAAACAAAGCAAGCAAAACAAAGTGCTCCTGCAGACAACAAAGAGCAAGAACAAGTACCTACAGAACAAGCAAAAAACCAAGAAAACAACGACGAAAATACAGTAGATGAAAACAGAACAAACATCCTAAGAACTATCTACAACAACAAAGGTAAAATTTTGGGGCTAGCAACAGCACTTGGAGCAACCGCAACATGCGCAGTATATTCAAAAGAAGCAATATCAGTATTAACAACAATAGGAAATGCTATTTCTGCATACTGGGGAAAACTATTTGGCCCTCTGCATGAAACAGCAAAAACAGTAAAAACATACGAAGTAATCAGAGGATTATTCGGTGGATCATCAGCGAAGGATGACCTGGAAGAGGAAAAACATGAAGAAACACAACAAGTTTCTAATCAGCAAACCCCTGTTGAAAAAAACGTTGAAAAAACAACAGAAGAGCAAGCGGCTCCTGTTGAAGAAGAACAACACGAAGAGGTAAAACAAGTCGCTGATAAAGAAGTTACTGACGAACAAACAGCGCCTGCTAAAAAAGAAGAACAAGCACCTGTTGAAAAAACTTCTCAAGTAGAAGCTACAGTTCAAAAGAAAGAAGAAAAAGCTTCAGAGCAAACTGTTGTTCCTGCTAAAAAAGAGCAGACAGCTAAGCAAACAGCTCCTGTTGAAAAGCACCAAGAAACACAACAAGTTTCTGACAAACAAACTGTAAAAAGAGCAAGCAGAAAAAAAGCACCCAGAAGAACACAAAGCAAACGCGGAAGAAACAACCGAGGAAGAAAAAACAGACGTTAAAAAATCTGCCTAAAAAAAGTAAGGCGTGGGAGAAATCCTACGCCTTATTTTTTTTTAAAATTATTTTTTTGAATTATTGTACAACTCTTTTAAAGCCCCAACCGGATCTGAATTATTAAACACGCCAGATCCAACTACAAAATCTTCCACCCCTTTTTGGGCAAGCATACCAATATTATTTTCTTTAATTCCACCATCCATACCAATGGCACACTTGATTCCACCATTGTCACAAAAGCTCACAAGTGAGTCAACTTTTTTCACAACATCAGGCAAAAAAGGCTGACCAGAAAAGCCAGGTTCAACAGACATGATAAGAACATGATGTAGAACATCAAGAAGAGGAAAAATTCTCGCTACGGGCGTTTTTGGGTTTATTGCGACACTAGGGATAATATTTTTTTTCTTTATGGCATCTATCAGAGATCGAATTTCTTTCGACGATTCAATATGAATTGAGAGTATACTGTTCGCATTTAAGAAAATTTTATCGACCCATCGAGTTGTATCTTCAACCATCAATTGAACCCACAACGGTTTTGAGGTTGCTCGATTAACTGCATCAATAAAATCGATTCCCCATGTTATATTTGGCACAAAATGGTCATCCATTATATCAATATGGTATCCATCACAATAAGGATCCAAAATCTCTATCTCTTTTTGCATGTTCAGAAGATCACCTGCCATTAAAGACGGAAAAATTTTTATCATTTGTCGGCCCCTTTTTTTGTTAAACCAATAACAGATCATACTATATTCAACCATATATCGAAACGATTGTCGAATAATCCAAATATGGTACACTATAGTATTGACAAAATATTTTTAAATCCTTTCAATTAGGGGGAAAAACACAATGTCTATCGTTAAAAAAGTTCACATGTGTATAATGATGGCTCCAGAAAGCTCTTTTGAAGATACTGTAAAATTCTACAAAGAAATCGGCCTCACATCTAAATTCCACATTGAAAACAAATGGGCAGAATTTGATATAGGAGGCTTACTAATCGGAATATGCCCAACAAGCAAAGAACTTCCCGATAGAAGTACCGGTCTTGTGATGCAAGTTGATGATTTGCAATCTGTTTATGAAAATCAAAAAGATCTCATAACATTTTTGGCAGAACCAGTCGAAGCTATTCATGGCATTATGGTAAGCGTTAAAGATCCAAGTGGAAACATCTTCGATCTTTATCAGCCAACCCCAGAAAAAGTAAAAGATCTTGTGCAAAAGGCAAAAGAAGAAGAATGTTGCGCAACACCATGCCAAAAAGAGCAAAGCTGCAAGGATGACGACTGCTGCTGCTAATAACATTTTCTTTTTTAAGAAAAATCTATAGAAACTTCTCCTCAAAAAGAACTTTTTATAATTGCCTGAATAAAGGCGTTGCAAAAGAATAAGTGAGTGTAGCCAATTAAGAAATCTTAGTCTAACTCTATAAAGAAATTTGTTGATCTTTTTATAAATTTTTTTATAATTAGTTATAAGGCGACATTTGATTCTTGCTTTAGTAACCGCTTTTTAATAGTTTAATTAATTTTTTACAATAGGAGTAAAACATGCTACCAAAAATTCGTCCTTTGTACGATAGAGTGTTAGTAAAGCGTTTGGAAAAGGAAGAGAAAACTGAAGGCGGCATAATTATTCCAGATACTGCTAAAGAAAAAGGCCAAACTGGAAAAGTTATCGCTGTTGGTAATGGAAGACTTTCTAAAGATGGAACTATAACACCTTTGATTGTAAAAGAAGGTGACACCGTTTACTTTGGAAAATATGCAGGAACAGATGCTGGCGACGATCACATTATCATTCGAGAAGATGAAATTTTAGGGATCGTCCAAGATTAATATTCATTTTATTTTAGTTTAATTAACAATCAATTTTTTCTCTTAGGAGACAAACAATATGTCAGCAAAAAAAGTAATTTTTGGAACTGATTCGCGCGAAAAAATGCGTAAAGGAATCGATATTTTAGCCGATACGGTTAAAGTTACCCTTGGACCAAAAGGGAGAAACGTTGTCATCGAAAGTCAATTTAGATCACCAAGCATCACAAAAGATGGTGTTTCGGTTGCAAAAGAAATTGAACTTAAAGACAAATTAGAAAATATGGGCGCACAAATGGTGAAAGAAGTTGCAAGCAAAACCGCAGACATTGCCGGTGATGGAACAACAACTGCAACCGTTTTGGCACAAGCAATTTTTAGAGAAGGTAACAAGTATGTAACCGCTGGTGCAAACCCAATGGAATTAAAGCGTGGCATTGACAAAGCAGTAAAATCAGTCGTAGAAGATCTAAAAGCTATGGCCACACCAGTGAGCAGCAAAAAAGAAATCGAACAAGTTGCAACGATTTCAGCCAACTCTGATCAAGTTATTGGAAGCCAAATAGCTGAAGCAATGGAAAAGGTAGGCCGTGATGGCGTTATTACCGTTGAAGAAGCAAAAGGGATGGAAGATGAGCTTGATATTGTAGAAGGAATGCAATTTGATCGTGGCTATCTTTCGCCATACTTTGTCACCAATCCTGAAAAAATGGAAACGGTTATGACCGATCCACTCATTTTAATTTATGACAAAAAAATAAGCAGCATGAAGTCAATGCTTCCTCTGTTAGAGCAAATTGCAAAATCAGGCAGAGCTCTATTAATTATCTCAGAAGATGTTGACGGTGAAGCACTGGCAACATTGGTTGTTAACAAATTACGTGGAACCATCAACGTTTCAGCCGTAAAAGCTCCTGGATTTGGCGACAGAAGAAAAGCGATGCTTGATGATATTGCTGTTTTGACTGGTGCAAAAGTTATATCAGAAGATGTTGGCCTTAAACTTGAAAATGTGATGATGCAAGACCTAGGAACGGCAAAAAAAGTTGTCATTACAAAAGAAGATACAACGATTATTGAAGGTCAAGGCACAAAAGAAGCAATTGATGGCAGAGTTGCACAAATCAGAATGAACATTGAAAATACAACTTCAGATTATGACAAAGAAAAGATGCAAGAACGTTTAGCAAAACTTTCAGGCGGTGTTGCCGTTATAAAAGTTGGTGCAGCAACAGAAACAGAAATGAAAGAGAAAAAAGACAGAATCGAAGATGCACTCAACGCAACACGAGCAGCGGTTGAAGAAGGAATTATTCCTGGTGGTGGC
>Ga0180438_10012616_pt1 | contig 10030 bp, 8 predicted proteins | sample SS_ome_12_FD_132455 | JGI IMG/M metagenome (GOLD analysis project Ga0180438, IMG submission 132455) | Hypersaline lake sediment archaeal communities from the Salton Sea, California, USA - SS_3_D_2 metaG | ecosystem: Environmental > Aquatic > Non-marine Saline and Alkaline > Hypersaline >...
ACCTACGTGACCTTGCCCTTTGATTTCCGTAGGCCGCTCAAAGCCATTTCCAGGACCTTCTTTGGCTGTGCGCTATGTTTTGTCACAGCATCGCTAGATTACGAAAGCCTGCTGCGCGCCTCAGTGGGAGACCTGGCGCTTTTGGTGCGCCGGGCGGTTGGCCGAGCCAAAGAGGACTACGTTTGGGGTTCACTTCAAACTCTGGAAGGTCTGCGTCGACAACGCGGTCTGGGTGTCATGGAAGAGATCCACGTCAGGCACCCGCGCAGCGGCATCGCGGTGACCAACATCTCGCATCTACCCATCCAGGGGCTTGACTTCGGTGCGGGCGTCCCTACCCGCTTTCAAGCCTACACCCAGGTCCTGGGTGGGGCAGGCATTATGCCTGCCCAGGATGGTGTTGAAGTCAGGGTGTTTCTTCCTGACAGCGCTTGATGAGCTGAATACGGGGCATTTCCTCAACGGGGAAGCGATCGGGTTTGGCGCCAGGGATTTCCAATCCTTGGCCTGGCACGAAACGCCACGAGGGCCGGCTTGGGCAGGGCCGGCCCTCACAGAAGGAGGAAGAAAGGGGCTTATGCGCTCCCGATCTCTGACGATGCGTGGAGCGCTATGTCCCCACGCCGGGTATCGAACCCGGACGGGCTATCATCCGTTGCCACCTTGGTTCACGTGGGGGTGTCTAATTCAACCTAAGCATAGCGCGAGATTCATAGAAACTTATGTGAGAATTACATGAAAAATGTTTGAGCGACGGCCGCAGATCACGCTCACCTGCACCGTCTTGCTGGCGCAGGTTCGAGAATCAAACCACAATTTACTGAAGTTGCTTGCTCTCGTTGATATATCTCATTACAAGGAGCTTCTCACATGGTTATCCCAAGTCAAACCCGTACGCACACCGCGCGCAACCTGGTCATCTTTACCTTTCTGATCCTTACGCTTCCCTGGCTCGGCCGCTGGTTGGATTCTATGATGGGAAGCGCGCCCGGGGAGGGCATCGGCACGCTCATCTGGATCATTTCTCCGCTGGGCGTCTCTTTTCTGCTGCGCGCTTTTGCCGGGGATGGGTGGGCGGATCTGGGCATAAGACCAAACATAAAAGGCAACATTATTTGGTACCTTGTCAGTATTCTGGTCTACCCGGCCTGTGCCACGCTTGTCTTGGTGATTGGTCTGGTCTCAGGCGTGGTCTCCTTTACTGGCTCCTCGCCAGGTGGAGTGGGTTTATTCGTTCAGGCCTTTGCGCTTTTGCTCATCCCCCAGTTCGCCCAGAACATCTTTGAGGAGGCTGGGTTTCGGGGCTATCTTGCGCCCAAGATGTATACGCTGGCGTTGAACACTTTTCTGGCCCACCTGCTGGTGGGGCTGATCTGGGGCGCCTGGCATCTTCCCTATTTCGCGTTTGTCACAAGTTATGCGACAGAAAATCTGGCGACGCTTATCCCGCGTTTCCTGGTTGGGACCATGGCTGCCTCTATCGTCTACGGTGAGATCAGGATCCTGACCGATTCAGTGTGGCCTGCGGTGTTGATGCAAACCGTTGGCGGTGCCTTCATCGGCGCCCTCGTGCTGAACGACTTAGTCCAGGTGGCAAGTGGAACGGAGCCCCTTTTTGCTCCGAACCTTGAGGGTGGGCTGATCATCGTTCTATTCACCCTGATCGGTGTCGGCATCTATTTGGTGAGGAGAAAAATACAGCTATAAGAGACGATGAAAGTACTGGTGACAGGCGGGGCTGGTTATATCGGTTCACACCAGGTGCAGATGCTCGAACAGGCGGGCCACCAGGTCTGTGTTCTGGATCTTCAGCCCCTTGCCAACGAGTGCTTAGCCGCGCCAGCGTGCGAGTTCGTGCACAGCAATCTGACCGATTCTGCTTCAGTTGTCCGGGCTGTGCAGGATGTTGATGTCGTTTATCACCTGGCCTGGGGGTTCTATCCGGGCGACGAACGGCGTGAGATCCAGGAAAACCTGGCCGGCACCCTCAACTTGTTAGCAGCCAGTCGAGCAGCCGGGGTGCAGCATTTCGTGTTTGTGAGCAGTGCCGTAGTCTACGGCCCGACCGGGCCTGGGCGTGTGGATGAGGAGCACGCCTGTCATCCGGAGCGGAGTACGATTGGCGGGCCGGTCTATGGCATCACCAAGCTGGCTTGTGAGAAATACTGTCTGGTTTACCGTCGGAGAGGTCTGAACGTAACCGTCTTTCGGCTGCACGGTGTGTTCAGCGGGGAGCGCCTGGGTCAGTTTGGGCACATGATTGAGTGCGCACAAGCCGGTCAGCCCGTCAAGCCTATTCAAGGGGCGGGTGGGGAGTATGCGCATCTGGCAGATGTGCTGCGCGTTTTTCCCCTGGCGATGGTCAATCCCAAAGCCTACGGAGAGGTCTTCAACGTGGCAGGAGTGTATACCTACCGGGACTCCGATCTGGCGCATTTTATCGTCGAACAGGTAGACACTGGGATCCGGCTTGAGCCGGTAGAGGATCGGGCTCAGCAAATGGTATCGGTGAGTGTGGACAAGCTATCGCAGCTTCTGGGATACAAGCCGGAGCGTGGGGAGTTTCTCACACAGTTAATTGCTTCTGCCCTGGGGCAGCATAGAGCTAACAGAAAGGAATCACAATGAACTCCAAAAGAATGCTACGATGGATGACCGGCTTTGCGTGCGTCGCGCTCCTGATCTCGGCCTGCGTCGTGCCCCAAGCCCCCACTGCCGCCACGGATGCGGCTGGTCCAGAGGCAAGCCAGGGTCAGCTCAGCGACCCCTTTGCCTATTGCGCCGCGGTCGGCACGCTTGATGCGCCCGACGCCCGCTATACCGGGCCCGAGGTGCCTGAGGCGATTGTCCTGGGTCTGAGGGAGGCACTTGATACGCCGGATGATGCCCCTATGGATTGGTTCGTGGCCGGGACAGTCTGGCGTTGTATGGATGGCCAGGTCTGGGCTTGTTTCGTCGGCGCCAATCTGCCGTGTACGGCCAAGGCAGATACCAGCCGTACCCCAACACCCGGCATGGTCGAATTCTGCCAGGAGAATCCCAACTCTGATTTCATACCCGCCGCTGTCACCGGTCGCGAGACGGTTTATGAATGGCGCTGCACGGACGGCGCCCCCGAGATCGTCAAAGAGTTGGTCGAGCCGGACGCGCAGGGCTTTCTTTCCAACATCTGGTACCAGATCGGGCCCTAATCTGAATTGTTCTTTGCCTCCTGACACTCTATCCCGACTTCCGCACCGCCCGGTCATCACAATAGCGCACCACCGCACAGCTCTCGGAGCGTAGCGTCCATCGCCTCATCAATACCCCGGGGTTGATGCGATTCAAGCAACTGTTGGGCATACTCGTGCGCTCGCGTTGCGTAGTCTTTGGCCCCATCCGCTTCCCAAACGGCGTACCCATCTCGGTCCGTAACGTAGGGACTCCACATCGTTGAGCGCAAGTGCTCCAGCGTGTGGTCGTGACCCAAGAAGTCCCCGGCCGGGCCTACGTCGGCGATGGCATCCAGCGCCCACATCTTGTCGGACACCTGCACCCCCTGGATGAAATGCTTGACCCAGCGAATCTGTTCCGCGCCCAGCACCAGGCTCTCCAGGCTGCCACACAGACCTGATTCCAGGTATCCCACATCGTGGATCAAATTGGTGCCCGCCAATGCCGACACCAGCAGGCTGCTGGCGTACTCGGCGCCCGCCTGGGCATCGACCACCTTGCTATCGGCGGCGCCGGCCGTGCCGAAGACGGGCAGCCCGTAATAGCGGGCCATTTCGGCCATGATCAAGTCGTTCAGGCGCCACTCGGGTGAACCATAGGGAAACAGCATGGTGCGCATGTCCAGCGGGCCGACGCAAGCGCCAAAAATGAAGGGCGCGCCCGGTCGTTGGACCTGGTGCATCACCAACCCGGCCAGACACTCGGCCGTTGCCAGGGCCAACGCACCCGCCATGGTGAAGGGCCCGCTGGCGCCGAGCATAATAGTTGGGATGTAGATCAGCGGAACTTCGTGGTCGGCGCAAAAGACGAGACGTTCCACGGCCTGGGAATCGTGCTGTAGGGGAGAGACGAACTGGCCGTAAAGGATATAGTTTGGGCGCTCTCGAAAGACCTCGTCGCCGCCGGCCAGCGTGCAGGCCATCTCGTGCACGCGTTCCATGCACTCCAGCCCGCTGAAGCTGGTCATAATCACCGGCTTGATCGTGTTGCGCACCATCTCATAGTATTGCAGCGGCTCGGCATTTTCGGCGGGCACATCGTGGGGGACGGAGAAGGACATCACGAAGTCGATCTCGTCCAAGGCGTCGCATAGCCGCGCCGCCCGTCCCACGTCCTCCAGCAACGAGCTTCGATGCTCGCCCGTTTTCGGATCGATGGTATGTAGCAGGTCTGAGCCTGTGCCGAAGTAGATCTGGTGCGGCCCCAATGGCATGACCGACTCGCCCAACCGGTTATGAACCACAATATTCGATTTGGCCGTGCTGAGGGCCTGGTCCACCATTTCCCGGTTGAGATAGACGCGCGGACCGTCGCCCGTCTTGGCGCCCGCGTCGGCCAATTTACGCCGCACCCCTGGATGATGTACGTTCAGCCCGGTTGTTTTCAGAATACTCAGGGCCGCAGCGTGCAAGTGCTCGACCCGGGCCTGAGTCATTAGCGTCAGGTTAGGTTTCCAGTGAGAAGACGTTTCCATTGTTCCTCCTGCGTTGTCACAGGGATATACTTGTACAATATCACAAAAGGACTGGCCGGATGAAAATTGACGTTTATGGAGCGCAAAAACGAGCCAATGGCTCCAGAGCGAAGGGAGCGCAACAGGTTGGGGACATCCATAGCCGCCCAAGCTCGCCTGCCAGGGTAACGAAGATGTTTGCAATCCAGGCATTTTCTGCTAGACGTAAGCCAGGCTAGGATCGTCGCGGATATAGGCCAGTTGCTGTCCCAGGTATGGTACAGGGGAAAGCTTGTGCCAAGTGCGCAGTAGGTGGTAGCTGGGTGAGGTGAGCAACCGGCAGCGATCTACCGCTTCACGCCATTCTGGGCGACGAATTTCATTCACCGTCTCCTTTGCCGGCAGCACCCCAAAATCCCAGGCCGCGCATAGCCGGGCCAGGAAATCAACTTTTTCGGATAACGTGTTGATCGCAGAAGGCGTTTCTTTATCAGGGTAGAGCGTCCCGTCAATCCACGATTGCATCCAGAAACTCCTCTCTGAACCAGGCGCGTACCTGCTGTGCCTGTGATTGTTGATCTACGTCTGGAATCTCATCCAACGGGCGGTGGAGCGCAATCCGGGCCAAATGCGTTTCGATAGCCAACCGGGCTCGGTGGGTATCTGTATCGCTTCCGGCTAGCTCCTGTCGTTGTCGCCAGATGTCCCAACATGCCTCGGGGGTGGTTAAGCCTGCGTGGCATAAAGCGTGGATATCTCGAAAGTCGCGCGGCGCCCCGCGCTCGATCAGCGCTACCATCTTGCTTGCCACCAGGTCTGGGAAGCTGTCAAGCGACACGTCAATCCAGATCGCCGAAACGGATGGCAATAGCTGAGCAGAGCGTTCCGCGATCTGAAAACTGAAAACGGTTCTGTCGGCTTGCAGCAATTCAATGCTGACCACATCTCCCCAGGTGCGTCTCTGAACCCTACCATATGGGGCGAGTGCCCTCTCAAGCGCCGCAACGACCTGGTCTTTTTCCTGACTGGTTGCTGATGTATCCCACCAGGCATCCACGTCGTGGGTGGCGCGGTAATCCAGATAATGCAATAGGCCGAAGGCACCCCCCAAAGAGATCTTATCATTTAAGCCGGATGCGACCAACGTTTGTAGGCAAGTCTCGGCATAGCCCGGGATGTTTTTCGGACGGCGCGGTGCCATCGAGTTTGTGCTTTTCATGAGAGTACGGTCACTTTCATCGGGCCGAGCCAAAGTCTTGGATGTTGTACGTTACGAGCTTCCCAAGGTTGCAATGCCCACAAACAATTACAAAGTAGATCGCATTGCCTACTAAATTCTACTACATATCAGTATTACATACAAGATGATTGAAGTCCCGGCCCAACCATGATATACTGAGCGTACATAGGTTGCTGGCTCGCACCAGGCAGCCCGCCTGTGTTGAGATTATTCGGACTTTGGCAATTCATACCCGAAAGCAAACGCAATACGCAATACGCAGTGCGAAATGCGCAGTACGTACTACATAGCGCGTTATTAGTGAGTTTTTTGTGTAGCGTAGATTCAGTCGTATCAAAGACTTTCCGATGACAAAGGAGTTGATGATCATGCCCGAGCATGAAGGAATCCGTTGTCCCGAAGGTTCGCTTGTCGTAACCCACGTTAGTGACCATGAATGGAACTTCGAATATCCCAGGCTGGAGTGGGCGATACTCGAGGCATTTCACGATGCCATTGACGATTGGCACATGGGGGACGTCGCTTCGGCGGAAGAAACATACCGCCAGTTGGTTGGCGACTATCCGGAGTTCATCGATGCTCATCATCACCTGGCTCTGCTGCTCAGCGAGACCGGGAGAGAGGAGGAGGCGTTCCAGCTTTGGCAGGACGTGGTAGCTCTGGGGTTGGAGCGCCTGCCACAGGAGTTTGAGATTGGGCGAGACCGTCTGTCTTGGCCCATTCTTGAAAACCGCCCTTTCCTGCGGGCGTACCACGCACTCGGGCTTGAATATTTTAAGCGCGAAGAGGTTGAGCAGGCGCTTGAAATATTCAACAACATGCTGGCTATGAACCCGGGCGACAACCAGGGGATACGCGCCCTGGTCGTAGACTGCAACTTGCGTCTCAATCGCCCGGCCGATGCGTTGGAAATCTGCAATCGTTACCCCGGCGATGGGATGGAGCAACTGGTGTACGGTCGCGTGCTGGCTCTGTATCAGCTTGGGCGGGAAGCTGAGGCCAAGACTGCACTGAACGACGCGGTCAGCCTCTTGCCGTTGGTTGCTCAAGAATTGGTCAAGGGCCTCCACTTGGAGCCATACAAGCTACTACGCCCGGGTTATGTGACCTTTGGTGGCGCCGACCAGGCTTACTATTACTGGACTGAGCAGGGACAGTATTGGGAAAATACACCGGGGGCGATTGAGTTTGTCAGACTTCATTTGGGACCACAGGATCACGACCCTGAACTGGTGCGCCAGGCCCAAGAACTACCTCTGCGCCAGGACATGGTGACGCTGCTCACCTACGTGCGCGATAACAAAGTGGTCGGCACCCAGAGCACCGGCAATATGCCGCTCAAAGCAGTGCGCGAGGTGACCGCCCGCTTTGTCAACCCACCCCAATTGGACACCACCATTGGAGATCGCACTTTCCGTCTGCGTAGCGAAGAGGATGTGTGGCCCTTGTACTTCATGCACATCCTGGCCGAGGTAGGCGATTTGTTGTCCATAGCTCGGGCTCGACGCTGGCGTCTTACTCGGATGGGCGAGAGATTTCTGGATGAGGCCCCCTTCCTTCAAGTAACATTCCTGTTGGAGGTGTGGTGGCACCAGGTTAACTGGCTGATCGCTTATCCCTTCCAGGGTATGGGCGAGGCTTTGCCCCCTGACTTCGAGCGAGTCGCGCTTACCCAGTTGCGCGCGCTACCCCTGGGTACCCGCATCTCCTTTGAAGAATTTGCCGACGCGTTGATCGAGGAATCTGGCCTGACGTGGACTGCACCTGATAGCGACTATGCCACTATGTCGCTGCGTGGTTCGATTGAACGCATGGTCATTCATATCCTTGCCGGGTTTGACGCTGTGGAACGCGAGTACCGAGAGGAGCCATTGGGGAGGGGTACGATTTCCAAGCTCGACGCGTTTGAGGTCACCCCCTTCGGCAAGGCGCTGCTCGACGCCGTGGCCGTGGCGAGCGGATGATATTGAACTATCTCCACTCTTTCATTCAATAGCTGCTACTTTTTGGGCTAGAATATTGATCACACCACCTTTACTCTGCACCCTTCCATCGATGAGCAACAGACGTGCCGTGTGCAGGATACGCTGGTGACGAGTATAGACCTGCGGCCGTAGGATGATGTCAATCAACCCCAACTCGTCTTCCAGGGTGATGAAGTGGTGTCCCTTGGCCGTGGGAGGTGCCTGGTGTACTACAACCCACCCGGCTACGCGCACCCACCGCCCATCTGGAACGGTTCTTAATCCCTGGCTGTCCAAGATGCCCTGCCGGGCCAGCCAGGGGCGATACAGCGTCATAACGTGATCGCCGCTGAAGATACCCAGCAGATCATACTCCGCGGCCATGGCTTCGGCCTGGGAGAGAGGGGGAAGCTCCAGGCCATCGTCAGGAAAAACCAGGTCCAGCTCCTCTTCGTGATAGTGCAGCTTGCCCAACTCCCACAGCAACCTGCGGCGTGCGACCGCCCACCCATCCATAGCGCCAGCCAGGATCAGGTTCTCGACGACCCGGCGTGGCAACCGGGTGCGCCGGCAGAAATCCCTCAGCCCGCCGAAAGCTTTGGTCTTTTTTGCCGCTTCAAGCCGGGTTATGCTCGCTGCTCCCAGACCTTTGACGTAGTTCAGGCCCAGCCGGATGCTGTCGCCCACCACCACACATTTGGCCTGGCTGCGTTGGATATCTACCGGCAGGACGCGTATCGCACGGCGCCGGGCGTCGCCCACCAGCACTGCCGGGCTCCAGAAGCCCATGGGCTGGTTATTCAGCAGCGCGACGTAGAAAGCCGCCGGGTAGTAACACTTGAGCCAGGCCGACTGGTACACCAGAACGGCGAAGGCCGCCGCGTGGCTTTTTGGGAAAGAATAGCTGCCGAACGCCTGCAGCCGGGCGAACACCTCTTCGGCAACGGTCTGGGGCACTCCTCGCCCCTGCGCCCCTTTCAGGAAGGCGTCTCGCAGCCGGGCGATGGCTTCCTCACCTCGTTTGTGCCCCAGCGCGCGGCGCAGCATCTCCCCCTGGCCTGGCGTGAAGCCGGCCATCTCGTGGGCCACCTTTAGCACCTGCTCCTGGAAAAGGATCACCCCCAGCGTCTCGGCCAGGACCGGCTCCAGGCAAGGGTGTGGGTAGCTCACCGGCTCCATGGCCTGCCGACGGCGCAGATAAGGGTGCACCATATCACCCTGGATCGGCCCCGGCCTGATCAACGAGATGATGATGATCAGGTCCTGGAAGCAACGCGGCTGAAGCCGGGGTAGGACCTGGGATTGCGCCCGCGACTCTACCTGGAAGACGCCGATGGTGTCGGCGCTGGCGATCAGGTCATATACGGCCGGGTCGTCAAAGGTCAGCCGCTCAAGATCGACCCGCTCTCCCGTCGTCTCATAGATAATTTGCACGGCTTCGCTGATGGCTGAGAGCATACGCAGGCCCAGCAGGTCGATCTTGACCAACCCCACCCTCTCCAGCGCTTCCTTGTCCCACTGAACCACCACTCGCCCCGGCATGGTGGCCGGCTCGGTAGGCACTCGCACGGCCAGCGGCGGACCGGTGATCACCATCCCCCCGTTGTGGATGCCCAGGTGTCTGGGGAAGCCCTTGATATCCCGGCAGAGCGCCAGCAAGGTATCTTTGGGATCCCCCGCTTCCCCACCTCTCCATCCTATCTGCCCCCCAGCCACCTCACTCCTCCGCTCCCTCGTTCCTCTGTTCCCCTGTTCCCCATCCCCCCATCCGCTCTGCCCCCCCGCCACCCCCAGCACCTTACCTACGTCCCGCAAAGCGCCGCGCGTGCGCAGGGTGACCAGGGTACACGCCATCCCCGTGTGCTCTGGACCGTAGCGCCGGTAGACGTATTGGATAACTTCCTCCCGGCGATCAGCCTGAAAATCGATATCGATGTCGGGCGCTATGCCCCGCTCGCTTGATAAAAAGCGCTCAAAGACCAGGTCGTGGCTTATGGGATCGATGGGGCTGATGCCCAACAGGTAAGCCACCAACGAGTTAGCCGCCGAGCCTCGCCCCTGGCAGCGGATGCCCTGCTCTCTGGCAAAACGCACAATGTCCCAGACGATCAGAAAGTAATTGGCCAACCCGGCCTGCTCGATGACGGCCAGTTCGTGAGC
>Ga0180438_10012617_pt1 | contig 10030 bp, 7 predicted proteins | sample SS_ome_12_FD_132455 | JGI IMG/M metagenome (GOLD analysis project Ga0180438, IMG submission 132455) | Hypersaline lake sediment archaeal communities from the Salton Sea, California, USA - SS_3_D_2 metaG | ecosystem: Environmental > Aquatic > Non-marine Saline and Alkaline > Hypersaline >...
AAAATTAAAAACCTTATTTCTGTCGGCCGGCTGGCTAAAGAAAAAAATTTCCCTTTATTAATTAAGGCAATGAAAAAAGTCAGCCAAAAATATCCTTATGTTAAATTGACGATTATTGGCGGCGGATCAGAGAGATTTGAGATAGAAAAAGAGATAGAGAGAAGAGGGCTATCAAAAACTGTTAGATTAACAGGTACTCTTTCAAGAGAAAAAGTAAGAAATTATCTTTGGCAGTCAGACTTATTTGTTCTTCCTAGCAATTATGAGGGCTGGGGTTTGGTTTTTGTTGAAGCTTTTGCCAGTGGCCTGCCTGTTGTTACTACTAAGGTTAGTACTGCAGGCGAGTTAGTTAAAAACAATAAAAACAGTCTTGTTGTTCCTGTTGGCGATGAAAAAGGCTTAACCCAGTGCATAATTAAACTTTTAGAGAATCCTCAAATGGCCTATCAATTTGCTAAAAATGGGCAGGGAATGATCAAGAAAAAACTAGAACCCAAAAAACTGGTTAGTCTTTGGATTAAAGGACTTTATGAAACAGCAAGAAAATAAGGTTTTATTTATTTTCCCATCTTATAGAAGAGATGAAATAACTCACTACCCTTATTGGTATCAGCTAATTGAAGAAGTCGGTAAGAAAGTAGAGGCAATTGTTTTTTTTGAAAGTGGAAAAGGCAGGCCGAAACTAAAAAATGTCAGACAAGCAGTTGCCCAAAAAATAACGCTTAAGCCATTTAATTTACTAGAGAGATTTTTGTTGATTTTAAAGTTAGTAAAAAAAGGCTATAAAAAAATCTATATTCATTATTCTTTTTGGAGTGTTTTTTTAACTAAACTTATTTCGCTTTTTAAACCAGTTAAAATTTATTACTGGAACTGCGAAAAATATACAAAAAAGCCCAATAATTTACTTTTGTCTTTGGCGCTTTCCTGGTGTGATGTTCTAGTTACCGGCCATGAGAGCGTTGCCAAAGCTTATAGGGAAAATTTCAACTTAAGAAACAAACCAATCAAAATTGTTCCTAATTGGATAGAGAATAATAAGCTTCAAGCTACAAGCTTCAAGCTACAAGCTGGCAGAAAAAATATTCTATTTATCCATCACCTATCACCAAGAAAGGGCAGTCGGGAACTGCCGGAAATTATTAGCAAGACAGTTAAAGACAATTCTAAAGTTCATTTTCATATAATCGGTGACGGCCCGGATGCCGACTGGCTAAAGCAGGAAACTGAGACTTTTAAAAAGAATGTTACCTTTTACGGCAGCCTTCCCTTAAAAAAGGTAGTGGCGTTTTACAAGGCCGCTGATATTTTTATCATGCCCTCTCGCTCTGAGGGTTTTCCTCGAGTGATTTTAGAAGCAATGGCTTATGGAGTGCCGTTTGCAGCCACAAAAACCGGCTGTGTTGCCGAGATTGCCCCCGAAATACAAAAGCAGTTTTTAACTCCTCCAGGCCACCCGGCCCTTTTTGCTAAAAAGGTAAAAAAACTTATTGAATTTGATAATAAAAAAAAGCTCATAAGAAAAAACTACCAGCAGGCAAAAAAATATTCAAAAGCAAAAGCAGTTTTAAGTTTAGAAAAATTGTTTAAAAAGTGAAAATAGTTTACATTGCTACCGTCCGCTTTCCGACAGAAAAAGTCCATGGCGCAGCTATTGCCAAGATGTGCGAGGCCTTCATTAAAAAAGGAGCAAGCCTTGAGTTTTTAGTTCCTAAAAGAACGCAGTCATTTAATTTAAAAAACAAAGACTGGCGCAGATTTTATAATATCAAAAAAGGTTTTAAAGTAAAGAAGCTTTGGTGCCTTGACATTTTGGCTCCTTTGGGGGAAAGTTTTTCATTTCTAAAACCTTTTAGTTTTTTGCTGCTTAATTTTTCATTCCACTTTTCCCTCTTTTTTTATTTTATTAAAAAAGAGGCCGAAATTGTTTACACTAGGGAAGTTTTGCCAATCCCGCTTTTGCTCCTTTTTAAAAAGCGCATTTTTGTAGAGCTTCACGACTGGCCGTCAGGCAAACCGGCCAACTGTTTTTATAAACTTTTTCTTAAAAAAGCACAGGGTATTATTTGTATAAGTCCTTTTTTGGTCAAAAAAGCAAAAAGGGTTAAAACTCCAAAAAAAATATTTCTTAGCCCAAGTGCTGTCGGACAGGAATTTTTCAGAAAATTAAAAAAGAAAACCGCCAGAAAAAAACTAAAATTACCGATAAATAAGAAGATAATTGCCTATAGTGGCAAGCTGACTAAAGAAAAAGGCCTTAAAACCCTATTGGCAGCTGCAAAAAGGGTGAGTAAAAAAAAAGATATTTTGTTTCTTTTGATCGGCAGCAGTTTTATTGCCGGAGAAGATAAGGAAATTTCAAAAATTGCTAAAAAAACAAAGAATATCCTTTATTTAGGATATAAACCCTATAATAAAATTCCTTTTTACTTAAAAGCAGCGGACATTCTTGTTCTGCCCAATTCCGGAAAAACCGAGGAAAAAATCTATAAAAAATACACCTCGCCGGTAAAGCTGTATGAATATTTAGCTTCTGGCAAGCCGGTTATTGCCTCAAAAATTCCCGCTTTAGAAAAGACAGTTGAAGAAAAAAGGCAAGTTTTATTTTTCAAGCCAGACAACAGCAAAGAACTGGCGGAGAAAATATTGACAGTCCTGGAGGATAAAAAATTAGCTAGGTTTTTAGCAGAAAGAGGGCGAAATTTTGCTCTAAAGCACACTTGGGACAAACGCAGTCAGAAAGTTTTAAAATTTATGAAACACCACCTGGGAATTTTTATTGCAAAAATAATTTATGTTTTCTAAAAAAGAAATTAAAGAAAAAATCCAAGAGATTTTTTATTTATACCAAAATGTCTTTTTATTGCCAAATGGGCTGCCCGGTCGTTATGTCGACGGGCAAAGCGGAGAAATCGCCTATCAAGAATCATTATTAGCAGACTTTGGCGATTATATTCCTTTTTTCCTTTATTTTAAAAAGGACAAAAAAATGAGCAGGTTTTGCAGCCAGCAACTTGCTTTAGCAGAAAAAGAAATTAAAAAAGACCCTCTGAAGCGGACTTACTGGGGAATAGACCTGGTACATGCCTTTGAGTATGATGATTTGCTTTTCGGGCTTTATCTTTACTATCTGTTGAGCCGAGGAAAAAAAGCTAAAAATCTAGCGGCTTTCATTTTAAAAAATCATTTTGAGAGATTTTTTGTTAACCGAGGATTTTCTTCGTTCTACCTGCCTCAGTTTAAACTTTCTCTGCCGGTTGTCAACTGTTTGCTTGGCGGCTTTATAGAAATATATGCCCTTTTTTACAAAGAGTTTAAAAAAGAAAAATACTTGAAAAGAGCAGAAAAACTGGCCGGTTTTTTTATAGAAAACAGCTTTTTTAAAAAATTTTCCCTTTTTCCTCACCATATATTGCCGTTTGCCTGCCATTTTCCGGGTTTGAAAACAAATGAAGTTACACTAATGAAAGACAATACAGCGACTGTTTGGGGACTTTTGGAACTTTATAAAGCTGCAAACGATGAAAAAATAAAAAAGGCAATTTTAAAATGGCTTTCCGGTTTTAACTCTTTTTTACCTGCCACCAGTCTGCCGGCCCAAACAATTTATTTTAAAAGAGACAAGCCGACAGTACAAAAAACTACTCTAACTGCCGGATTTGCCGCCGTTGATCTTCTTTGCGATCTTTCTTTCTTTTTAAAAAGCCAGCCTGCCATAAAAACAGCAGAAAGCATTGCCTCAGCCTGGTTGAGCTTGCAAAACCAGCAAACCGGCTTGCTGCCTCTTTATCCGGAGGGTAAGATAAGTTTTTTAGATTCAGAAACAGACATGTCGATTGCCCTTTTTAAACTTTATGAGTTGACAGGGAGAAAAGCTTACCAAAGAAAAGCTTTAAAGATTTTGCAAGGAATTTTTAAATATCATTATCAGAAAAACGGCTATGCCTTAGGCGTCAACATTGAGAGCGGTAAAATTACCAGGCCGAAGTCTAATGTCAAGTTTAACGCCCTTTTAATAAAGCCATTAATCTATCTTTTAGAAAAAAGGGCAATCTATGAAAATCCTTTATTATTTGAATTATTAAAAGACCGATGAAAAAAGAGCACTTTTTAAAAATCATTAAAAACAGAAGAAGCATTCGCCGGTTTAAAAAAAAGAAGGTTCCTTTTTCTCTTTTAGAAAAACTTTTCAAAGCCGCCCGCTGGGCACCAAGCGCCTGTAATCAGCAGCCTTGGTTGTTTGTTGCCGTTGACAAGAAAAACTTGCTTAAGAGACTAGCCCAGTATTCAACAAAAAAGATCCTCTGGGCGCCAGTCGCTGTTTTTTGTTTTACAAACAATAAAACTAAGGACAAAAACTTTGCCCATATCCAATCCACTTCTGCTGCTATTGAAAACGCATTGCTTTATGCTGTCAAAATAGGTTTATCGGCCACTTGGCTGGCTGGCTTTTCTACTAAAAAGAGGCATAGAAAAAATATTAAAAGGGCGTTAAATGTCCCAGAAAATTATTTACTTCAGGCAGTCTTAATCATCGGTTTTGCTGATCAATCGCCCCCGCCGCCCTTTCGAAAACCCGTTAGTTCTTTTTTGTTTAGAAACAAAGTTTCTAAAAAACTGAACGATTTTTCTTTAAAAAGGCAATGGTCTATTAAAAAATACAAAAACTATTTAGATAAAATAATGCCTGTTTATTTGACAAGATACATTCAGGCTCGCGAAAAGAGATTGACCCGGTTTATAAATTCGCTTTTGCCTAAAAAAGGGATTATTCTTGACTGCCAGTCTTTTTACGGCGCCTATCAAAAAAGTTTTCCCAAAAAAGGAAGAGCGGTTATTTTAACAAATTTGTGCTTCCAGGCAGCAAAGTTTTTATCATCAGAGATTAGTTGCCGGCTTTCTCTCTCCTCAAGCCCAGCAAAACTGCCTTTTAAAAACAAAGCCATAGACTGCTGTACATTGATTGAGACCGTAAATTACTTTCCCTCTTCTGTTATTGGTGAAGTCAGGCGGGTATTAAAACCCAAGGGCAAAGCAGTACTGCTTGTCAAAAGAAAGTTTTCTGCAAGTTATTGGGCTTATCAGCTAAACAAACTGCTTCACAACCATGCTTATTTGCAAAAAACAGAATATATTAAAGGTCGATGCCGCTATTTTACAAGCCAGCAATTAAAAGAAAAATTAAAAGGTTTTGAGATAAAAAAATCTTTTCTTAAAAATAGCCAGCAGACAAAAAAAGGCATTGGCGGGAAAATAAAAATTATTTATAAAAAGTTTTTCCCCGACTTTATAATTTTTGAGGTTGAAAAAAAAGACATTGGCCAGGATACTCTCTGGCGGGTGAGAATGATGAAAAACAACAACAGATGGGTATTTGAACAGATTAAGCCTTATTTAGGAAAAGATGTTTTAGAAGTTGGTTCGGGCATCGGCAATATTTCCCAATTTTTAGTCCACCCCAAAAAAAAGCTGATTTTGACCGATATAAAAGAAGAGTATCTAAGCTTTCTTAGAAAAAGGTTTGCTGCCAATCAAAATGTCACGGTTTTTGCCTGCGATATCGCCCGCAGATCTTCCTGCAAAAAACTATTGGTAAAAAACGACACTGTTATTTGTATAAATGTCTTGGAACATATTAAAAACGACAACCAAGCCTTAAAGAACATTTATAAAATGTTGAAAAAAAACGGCCGGCTGGTTCTTGTAGTCCCGGCTTTAAAAATCCTCTACGGCTCGCTTGATAAAAAGCTGGGGCATTTTCGAAGATATCAAAAAAAAGAATTGGTTAAAAAACTAAAGCGCCAAAACTTTAAAATAGAAAAGGTTTGCTACCATAACTTTGTTTCCAGTTTTGGCTGGTTTATAAACAGCCGTCTATTAAATAAAGAAATTATGAGCGTTTTTCAAGTAAAGCTGGTTGACAAATTTATCCCCTATTTTGCCAAAATCGAAAAAGAGGTAAAGATTCCTTTTGGCCTATCGCTAATAGTGATTGCCAGAAAACCAAATGACTGAATTAATTGCCAGTATGGCTTTTGTCATTATTACCTGGACTTTTTTATATTTTATTTTTTTTGGCGTTGGCTGCTTCACCAGCAGCCTTTTTAAACTTTCTTTTTCTTCTTTTTGGACAGGCTGGGCAGTGAGCATTTTTCTGCTGCAAGTTTGGCATCTTTTTTTCCCGGTAAATAAAGCTGCTTTTTTGGCAATCACTATAATTGGCATTCTGGGCCTAATTTACGGCAGAAAGAAGGTTTTTACACTATTTAAAAGTATTTATCAAAATCGGCAGACTAGCGCTGTTTTTTTTATATTTGTTCTTTGGTTTGCCAACAAAGCGCTTCTGCCGGCCTCAAATGGAGACAGCGGCCTTTACCATGCCGCTAGTGTCCGCTGGACAAACTCCTACCCGGCAGTTCCCGGTTTAGGAAATTTACATGGCCGGTTAGCTTTTAACAGCTCTTACTTTCTTTATGTCGCCCTCTTAGAGAGTGTAAAGATTGGTCAATGGAGAAACCTAAGCTATCATTTGGCCAATGGTTTGCTTTTGTCAGTTTTTTTTGCTCAATTGTTATCAAGCCTTACCCAAGTTTTTAAAAAAACCAAGAAAATATCCCTTGTTTCTATCTTTAATATCTTTTTTTTCTACCCTGCAATTCAACTGGCTTTAGGATACAACTTCACAAGCCCTTCTCCAGATTTGCCGATTTTCATCATAGGGCTTATTATTGCCGGCCGCCTTTTAAGCCTTTTGGGGGAGAAAAAGAGGCGGATATATAATTTATTTTCAATCATTGTTCTTGGTGTTCTTGGCGTAACTATCAAACTTAGTTTTTTAGGTTTTGCCGTTGCCAGCTTTTTAATAACCATTCCTTACACTGTAAAAAAAGACTTTAGAAAAGTGCTTTTTAAAGCAGCCCTGGTTGCTGTTTTTGCGCTTGCGGTTTGGTCGGTGAGAGGCGTTGTTTTATCCGGCTACCCATTTTACCCAACCACTTTTATGCCTTTCTTCGTCAAATGGCGGATACCCAAGGCAAGCGTCTACCATATGAATGATTTAATACGAGGCTGGGCTCGCCTCCCCGGCCTGCACTGGCAGACATCTCTAGATAATTGGCAATGGCTTGGCCCATGGTCTAAAAGAATAACAAAAACCCCGAGCATCACTTTTCCGGCCTCCTTGGCGTTTTTAAGCCTTTTAGCCCTTTTGTTTTTTAAAATATTTGGGCGGTTTAAACCTAAAAAAGAAATTTTCCCATTTTTTTCTCTGCCTGTTTTTTGTTTTGTTTTTTGGTTTTTTAAAGCTCCTGATCCTCGTTTTGCAGGCTCCTTTTTTTGGGTTGCCGCTTCGGCAGGCATAGTCTTTTTCTTTGCTGGACTTAAATACAAGCATAAGATAAAAATATTAAAAGCATTTATCAGCTTTTACCTGGTTTTGTCCCTGGCAGAAGTAATTCTAGTTGGAGAGAAAAGGTTTATTTTTGATCTTTTTCAAAAAAAGAGGGTATTATTTGCCCTTAAAAACCTGAAATTAAATAGCACTCTTTTAGTAAAAAGGGCTGGAGAAAACTATGGATTTTACAAAGCGCCCTATTTTGGAGCGGAAAAATTTACCACCAGCTCAGGGCTGGTGCTTTTTGTGCCAAAGGAAAAAAATCAATGTTGGGATGCGCCATTGCCCTGCACGCCGTACCCAAATGCTAAACTAAAGCTAAGAGGAAAAAATAACTTACGCTATGGATTTATAATTGAACCACGGGATGAAAACGACCCAGCTATTGGAATTTAATTAACGCTTTTTAACCAAAACACAATACTTAATATAAATGTTGAAAAATTGTTATATGGAAAAATGAAACCTACCTTTGCTTATATCCAGAACCAGCGAATCCCTAATCAGTTTGCCCACAGCATTTATGTGGTCAAAGTTTGTGAGGCAGCCCAAAAACTAGGCTATAAAAGCCATCTTTTAATTCCTGCAAAAAAGCAGCCTCGGCATTTTGCCCGCCGCAATATCTGGGATTATTATGGTATCAAAAAAGATTTTTTTAAAGTCGTTAAATTCAAGGTTCCCCAGATTGAAAAACAACCCTTTGCTCTGGAGGTTTTTTTAAGACACTTGCGCCACCAGCTGGTTACTTGGGCGTTTGCCCTAAAGGCAGTCTTTTATCTTATAAAAGAAAAGATTGAGATAGTGGAAACTATTGACAGGGAAGTAATATTTTTACTGCGTTTAATTTTTTGGTACCGCCCTCAAGTGATCTACGATGTTCATATCGGTCCCCAAACATGGTATGAAAAGCTTTTTGATCATTTGGCAATGCCTAAAATTGACCTCTTTATTGCCAATTGTCAATTTTTTAAAAACTATTATCAAAAAAAGGGCATAAATCAAAACAAAATAATCGTTTTGCCCAATGGTTTTGATCCTTTAGATTACCGCTCCCTGCCAAACAAGAAAGGTGCCCGAAAAAAACTTAGACTGCCTTTGGATAAATTTATTATTGGTTATACCGGCAGGTTTGAAAATATTGGTGGTGAAAGATGTGTCCCGCAAATGCTAAAAGCAGCCTGCAAGCTCAAAAATACTATTCCTGTCTGCATCCTTGCTCTTGGCGGCCCAGAAAAGCTGGTTTTAAAATACCGGAGAATGGCAGAAAAACTAGGATTCGCCTCCAATGAGGCAATTATCCGCTCTCAAGTTAGGCCAAGCAAAGTGCCTCTTTATCTTGCCGCTCTTGATACTGCCTGTATGCTTTATCCTAAAACAAAGCACTATCTTTACAAGATGTCGCCTTTGAAGGCTGGCGAGTATATGGCAGCCCAAAGACCAATTATTGCCAGTGACTTGCCTTCGATAAGACAATTGGTAAATGAAAAAAGCGCTTATTTGGTTGACTCTGACAACCAGAAAGAGCTAGAGCAGGCAATAATAAAAATTTGGGAAAATCCCAAAAAAGCCAGGCAAAAGACCCAAAAAGCCTATCAGTTTATAAAAAACTTTACTTGGCAGAAAAGACAAAAAAAAGTTTTCAAAAGTCTTCCATGAAAAAACAAAAGCTTGAAAAACTAAAACTCTCTCTAAGATTTTGGAAAACTCTTTTAAGCGAGCTTTTTTACGGCAGTTCGCTTGAAGCAACCTTGATGAACTACGCCTTGCTTGATATCAAACTGTCAGGCGAGATTTTAGATCTTGGTGCCGGCTCAAAAAATCCTAAATACAAAAGATTTTTGAGCCTTAAAAAGCCTTTCAAAATTACTTATTCTGATTATTACAAAAAAAGCCCCAGCCTTTTGAAAATAAACTTGGAAAAGCCGTTTGGGATAAAAAGAAAGTTTGACTGTATTCTTTGTTTTAATGTCTTAGAGCATGTTTATGGTTTTAAAAACGCTATCAAAGAATCTTATAAGATCTTAAAACCCGGAGGTCTTTTTGTCGGCAGCACTCCTTTTGTTTTCAATTTCCACCCTAGCCCAAAAGATTTTTTCCGCTATTCCCACCAGGCAATAATTAAAATGTTTGAAGAAGAAGGCTTAGTCTGCCAAAGAATGATTTTTTTAGGTTTTGGCCCTCTCACCGCTGCTTTTTTTCAGTGGATGTTTATGTCCCCTAGATTTTTAAGGCCTTTTATTGTATTTCTCCATATCTTCCTCGACCTGCTAATAGATAAACTGGGAGATTATTACAAAATGAAATATCCGCTTGGCTATTTATATGTTTTTAAAAAGCCTAAAAAATTTTTGCAATAAAGAAACTATTTTACCCGGAAGGTATTTTTTACAAAGATTTTCAAAGCCCTGTAAATAGTGATTAAAGAACATCTGCGAAAAAAACTTTCCTCCGTTTTTTCTGCTCGCTTGTCTTTGTTCTTTAAAAAACCTATCTTTTGAAAAAACAGACTTAGAAGCCCTATGCACCCTAAAACAGGCCAGAGAAATATTTTTCAAAGGATAAAATTTAAACTTTTTTGTTATCCGGCACCAGTAATCATAGTCCATGCAGTATTGGTAGTTTATCTTAAAACCACCA
>Ga0180438_10012619_pt1 | contig 10029 bp, 6 predicted proteins | sample SS_ome_12_FD_132455 | JGI IMG/M metagenome (GOLD analysis project Ga0180438, IMG submission 132455) | Hypersaline lake sediment archaeal communities from the Salton Sea, California, USA - SS_3_D_2 metaG | ecosystem: Environmental > Aquatic > Non-marine Saline and Alkaline > Hypersaline >...
GCCGCGCCCGGCGGGATGGCCCCGATGACCACCACATCACAGCCGGCCGCCTCGATCCCGGCCACCTGCGGGAACTCGGTGTCCGTGCGCTCGAAAGTGCCCTCGAAAGCATTCTCCAGGCCAGCCTCCGTGAGCTTCCCGGACGAGTTGTTGTAACAGTCCCCGCCGTAGCCCGTGTTCTCGTACATGTAACACACCGAGGTCATGCCCATGTCCAGAAGCCGTTCCACCTGCCAGTCGGCAACGTCACCATTACTCTGGGCCACCTTGAAGACCCATGGCCGCACCTCACCAGTATCAGGATCGACGACGATGACCAGCGACGAGGCCATGGAGATGTACGGTACTTCCGCTTCTCCAGCCACCTCGGCGATGGCCAGACTGATAGGCGTGACGCTGCCCATGATCAGGGCCACGACCTCATCCTCATCTACGTACCTCCGGGCCAAGCTGGCTGCCGTATCCGGGTTGCTCTCAGTGTCGCCCACGATGATCTCCACCTCGTGCATGACGCCATCGGGGCCCACGATGCCACCGGACTCCTCCAGCCGTTCGATCATGATCTCAGCCCAGTTTCGTTGGGCCTCACCCAGGAAGGACGCTCCCCCGGTGACACCAGGCCCAAACCCGATCTTGTAGGTGGTACCCACCGTCGGCTCCGGCGGAGCCTCAGTGGGCGTAGCCTCTGCAGGAGGCGGCGGTGGCGGCGTAGTGGCTGTAGGCTCCGGAGCGGGCGGAGCACCACAGGCCGTGACCAACAGTGCCAACAGCGCAACGACTGTGAGTGCAGCAAAAGCTATCCTCTTCACTTCCTTTCCTCCTTCACTCTGTCTACAAACTCGACTCCACCTACCAGCCCTGTAGACCGAAGGCTACTCGGCAGACCCCAGCCCTTTTCATCACCTCCTTCCCACGCGCTCATACGTTGCAGTGCACAACACCACCGCTTGCCCCAGCAGTGGCGTGATGGCCGCACAAGCGGCCATCCGCCTGCTACCGGCAAGACCACAACCCCAGACTTCCCCGGTCTGATAAGCCAATGTCGTCGCCGCCGTTTAGAAATCGGGTGTCAGCACAATCCTCCTCATCAGAGTTGTACTATGAGCCTCCTCGAACACGTCCTGGATCTGGCTCATAGGCCGAGTTTCCACGAAAGGCTCCAGCTGCACCCTGCCATCCACAACCATCTGCAATACCGTTGGATAATACTCTGGCAGGCAGCCCCAGGTGCCGATGATCTCGGCGTCGAAGGCCATGAGACGGGACAGCGAGTACTCGTTGCGGTTGGTCGAGAAGCCAACCCACACCAGTTTGCCCACGAAACCAAGGAGGGCCAGAGCGATGTCTTGGGCAGCCTTTGCGCCGGTCATCTCGAAGATCTTCCAGCCCCAGTTGGATGGCAAGCCGTTGGCCTTGCACAGATCACGGAACTCGTTTCGAATGTCCTTGGCGCTCTTATCTGTGGAGTTGATCACGTGGTCGGTTCCAAACTCCAGGGCCCTCTGCAGCTTGTCCGGGTGACGTGCAATACCCACCACGGTCTCCGCACCCATCGCCTTCAGAATCTGTGACATGAAGACACCGAGACCGCCCGTCACGCCGAGGACTATGCACCGGTCCCCTTTCTGAACCTCCGCCCGCACCGCTGCCTGGTAAGGACTCGTGACCGCATCGGCGACTACGGCCAGCCATTCAAGCGGCATACCCCCGCGATCTTCCACCGGACACAGATCGTGAGCGGGGACCGGGATGTGGCTCGAAAAGCCGCCGTAGATGTCCAGGCTGTTGCCAGGCATTTTCTGGGCCAGACACCTGTTGCCGCGGCCCATATCGCAAATCGGGCAACTCCGGCAGGGCATGACCGCCGGGATGATCACTTCCTTGCCGATCCAATTCTTCTCGCCAGCCACGACCACGCCGCTGATCTCGTGGCCCAACGTCAGGGGCGGCTTGGTCACCGTAGGGACTCCATCGTAGAAGTAGCCCAGATCGGTGTGGCACACCCCACACCCGGCTATCTCCACCAGCACTTCGCCCGGCTTTAGTTCCGGCACTGGGATGCTGGTCTTCTCCAGCTTACCAGGCGTGACATCGCCTGTCTCCCTATCCTTCACGGTAGGTTGCACCATCTGCCAAGTCTTGATCTCATCGGGCACGGTAGTCATTACCCCTTTACCTCCTGACTTCTGATATTGTGTCTTCTTCTCTGGCTCCCGCTGCCTGCGATTCCGCAGCGAAGAGCGCCGCCCCAAAGGCACCCATCTCTTGGGGGTGTGGCGCAATCTCCACTTCCACTCCAGCACGCTCGCTAATAATCTCCGCCACGATGGGGTTATGAGCCACAACTCCGCCACTCATGATCACCCGGCCGGTGAGTCTCTCCATCTCCAAGATGCGCTTTGCCACGGAGTTGAACAGGCCCCTCACAATGTCTTCCAGCTTCTCTCCCCCCCGGATTCTGTCCAGAACCTCGGTGGCTGTGAACACAGTACAGAAGCTGCCCAGCTCAGTCCCACCCCTAGATTGCCTGGCCAGACTCTCCAACTCGGCCACTGGGATGTCCAGCTTGTACGCCATCTCCTCCAGGAAAGCCCCGGTACCAGCCGCACACTTGCGATTCATCTTGAAGCTGGTCTTCCTACCAGAGGCATCCATTTTGACCACCTTGTTGTCCTGACCGCCGATATCTATCACCGTGATCTCTTCCGGGTAGTAGTGATGACATCCCCTGGAGTGACAGCTTATCTCCGTCTTGCTTTCCCGAGCAAAAGAGATGCTCCTCCTGCCGTAGCCAGTGGCGACGATCAGCCCCACCTCGTTCCTTCCCAGGCCCGCCCCCGCCAAAGCCGCATTGAGCGCGGCATCGGCCGATTCCAGAAGATTGGCGCCAGACCGCCGCACGTCACTGCCCAGTATCGTACTGCGCCCATCAATGATCACGGCCTTGGTCGTCGTGGTTCCGCAATCCAGGCCGGCACAGTACCCCGCTTTCTCATTCGCCCCCCGCTCCAACAGAATCTACTTCCTCTCCTCGAGTTGCTCGACAAAGGCCTCTATGTTGGTCCTTGTGGCTTCCTCGGAATACATCCTCAAGTCGTTCAGGTCTGCGTCTATGACCAGTGTCGGAACCCCCAGCGCCTTCTCCAACCTCTGAGGCATGCCATACCTGGAATTGGAATTACTGGCGCAAGTCTTTGCGTCGTGGAAGATGATCCCATCAACCTTGTACTCGTTCACCAGCCGCTCGATGTACGACTGCTTCCAGGGCTCGTTGCGATTGATGAAGATCTCGGTATAGGCCAGCGCCATGCTCTCAAAGGGTTCATTCTCGTCGAAGGCGCTGAAGATCCAGCTATTGCAGTAAGTTGACACTACAACACAGCTCTCCAGCTCCGAGAACTGCTCCGACAGCGCCCGCAACTTCCCCCAGATGGGCATACCCTCCCAGTAGATGCGGAAACGCTCATTCTCCACAGCAGCTACGCCGTCCATCACCCGCGCTTCCAGTTCGTCCGTGAGCTCGTCGTAGTAATCTAGTGGTGCCTGCGTTGCCCTCAGGCAGACCGCTGGTCCCATGTGAATGCAGCCGTCGAAGAAAGTCCATGGTGATGGGACACTCCTGCCCAGGCCCAGGACATGCCCCCAACGGTCGCTGCACTCTCGGGACAGACGAATAGACTCCTTGAACCTATCGATATCGAACTTCTGACCGCTCACCTCTTCCAGCGTGGGAATCATCTCCTTGATTTGCTGCACCACGTCCTCAACCTGGGCAGAGTCCACCTCTTGCATGCCGTGGGGAGGATTGATGCCTACCACAGGTACCTTGAACTCCCTGCCGTAATACTCGAACCACTCTCGCACGTCTCGGCACTGCTGGGTATTGTAGGCCAGCACGTCCGGCCTGGGGACGCTCTCGATCCCCGGGAAGGCCTGCGAAAGAGGTGTTTCCCCCTTCAAATAGCAGCCCACATCGCTGGTCAGGTAAGAGCAGATATCCGGGGAGTAGCCTATGGCATTCGCCAGCGGTATGTAGTCCATCGCCACTCTTCTGCTCCCCAATATCGAACCATGGTTCTCAGGATAGTGAACTTCGAAACCGAAAGCATGGAGCAGTTCGGCCGGGCCCGTGCTGGTGCACCACGCGATCTTTCCCCGCTCCTCACCTTTGGAGATGCGATCCATCCTGTAGAAGTAGTCTCCCATCGCCTTGCCGAGTTGTTTCGCAGCCTTGATTGGCTTGCGCAGCATCTTCCTTTCGGACATCGTCTCCTCTCGCGACGTGTATTACAGCGCCTCAGCTACTACCTCGGTAATGTCCATCACCTTCATCCGCTGTCTGCGTTCTCTCTGAAGTTTGGCAGCCGCTAGCTTCAAGTTGCTCTTGCAGGTGGGGCACGCCGAAACGATCACCTCCGCGCCCAAGTCCATGGCCTCGGCCACCCGATTCTCGGCCAGCACCGCGCTCAATTCTCCATCGAAACCCTTGAGCCCCCCACCACCTCCACAGCATTTGGCCAAGGAGCGGTTCAAGGTGAACTCCATCAGTTCCAGCCCTGGAAGCGCCCGGAGGACGTTCCGCGGTGGCTCGTAGATGCCCATATGCCTGCCGATGTCGCAGGGATCGTGATAGATGGCCTTCATCTGGAACTCACCCTGGAACTGAAGGCTGCCGTCGGAGATCAAACGATCCATGTATTCCACGGCGTGGAGCACCTCCACATCGAAGCCCGAGTGCTCTCGATAAAGGTCCCTCAGAGTCCTATGACATCCGGCGCACGTGGTCACAATCAGCTGGGGATTCAGTTCCGAGAAGGTGGCGACGTTCTTCTCCATACACTCTTGGAAGGCGTCTTCCGCGCCCACGAGATGCGCCACGTAGCCGCAGCAGTTCTCCTTCTCTCCAAGTACGGAGTATCTCACTCCCACTTTGTCCATCAACTCCATCATGCTGGGCACAATGTACAGATCCTGGTAGGAGCCGGTGCAGCCCAGGTACAGAAGAACGTCCGCCTGCTCGACAGTCGCGGCTCTGTTCTCGTAGCCGGACGGATAGGTCTCGGTTCTGTTCTCGGCCAGCTCTCCAAGGGGGTTCCCTTGATCCTTCAGGCTGTCCAGCATTGGCGCGAAAACCTGCGGCAGAAAACCCGCTTCCGCCAGTCTCTGTCGAGCTCCATTGACGATGCCAGCGACGTCGATACTGGCGGGGCACACCGCGTTGCAGTTCAGGCAAGTGGTACATTGATAGAAGCTTGCTGCCAGTTCCTCGGAGGGCTCTGCCAAACCAGCCATCAGGTTGTATGCCAGGATAACGTGGCCCCGGGCGTTTCGCGACTCCAGTGCCGTCTGAGCGAAGATGGGGCAGCCCAGGCGGCAGAACCCGCACTGTATGCAGGCCATGATCTCATTGTCCACGGCCAACCCGTAGCTCTCCACGCTTTCGGGCTGCTCAACCACAGTCTGGAATGCGAAGTGGTCCAGAACGCCTTTGACCTCATCGTCCAGTCCCATCTTCCCCGGGTTCAGGATACCATTGGGGTCCAGAGCCTGCTTGACGCTCTTCATGACATCCTGTGCGGCGCCCAGTTCCTCCACCATGAATGGAGATTTGGCCATGCCAGTGCCATGCTCCGCCGTAAGGGTGCCCTCCAGCCTCATGGTCAGATCTATGAAATCCTGGGCGATGGCCCTTACTCTATCCCAGTCCTCAGGTCTTCTGGGGTCTGCCATGATCGTGGCGTGAATGTTGCCGTCTCCCACATGGCCGAAGCTGGGGATGCGAAGCCCGTGCTTCTCCCCCACCTCCTGAACCCCCTTTATCACGTCCGGTATTCTGCTGATGCGGACGCCGAAATCCTCCACGATAGGTATCAGCCGCTCGCCCCGGACAACCTTCCCCAGAGCAGCCGTCAGGCCCGAACGCGCGGCCCAGATCTTGGCCATCTCTTGCGCATCGTCGGTGGACTGCATACGAATCTGGCCGTACCGATTGGAAATCTCGGAAATGTCTTCTAGCTGCTCCTGCACGACCTGCCGCTGCCCATCCAGCTCCATGAACAACATGCAGCCCACGTCATCAGGGATGTCCAGCCCCATGACCTCTTTGACCACACTCAGCGCCACACTGTCCAGCACTTCACACTTGGAGAGAGGAATACTCTCCCTCAGAATCTCGGTCACCGCATTGCCTGCATCCTCCAACTGTCTGAACCCAATCGTGACGAAGGCCACGTACTCTGGTTTGGGGAGAATCCTGGCTGTGACCTCGGTGACCACGCCCAACGTGCCCTCAGATCCTATGAATAGATGGGTCAGATCAAAGCCGGATGAACTCTTGGGAACTGTGGTGCCCGTCCTGAGCACGCGACCATCGGCCAGCACCACCTCCAGGCCCATCACCCAATCCTTGGTGCCGCCATACTTGACCGCTCGCTCGCCGCTAGCGTTGGTGGCTACTGTTCCGCCAATGGACGCCAACGGGCCGCTGCTCGGGTCGGGGGGGTAGAAGTGAGTCGGCGCCAGGGCGGCATTCAGATTGTTGAGAATCACCCCGGGCTCCACCACTACGTATCCATCGTCGCGATTGATCTCTTTGATCTCGTTCATTTGCGACAGGTCCAGGATGATGCCGCCCCGGGGAGCGAGAGCCGCTCCCGTGACGCTCGTGCCAGAGCCTCTGGCCGTAACTGGTATCTTTTCTTCGTTGGCCAAGGCCAGGATCTTGGACACCTGGTCTGTCGAGAAGGCGAATACTATGGCCTCCGGTACTCCCACGTGGACTGACATGTCGCGCGAGTAACACATCAGCTCTACGGGATCAGCCCTTACGTGGTCCTCTCCTGCAATGGCCTTCAGTTTCTCAAGATATTCCACTTATCACGCCTCCCATAACCCAGCAACGGATCACACGGCCAGGAAGCCACCATCCACATACAGCGACTGGCCGGTAATGAAGCTGGCTGCATCTGAGGCCAAGAACAAAACCGCCCCCACGATCTCGTCGGGTTCAGCAACCCGGCCTCGGGGGACGGCTCTCAAGTACTTCTCCGCACGAACCTCATCGTCCCAGATGGGTCGGCTGAACTCCGTCCGGGTCAATCCAGGTCCGACCGCGTTGACGTTGATGCTGTGGCGCGCCCACTCGGCAGCCATGCACATCGTCAACATCTTGAGGGCCGCCTTGCTGGCGTGGTAGACTCCCATGCCCACCCCGCCGCGTTCGGACCCCACGCTTGTCACATTGACTATTCTCCCACCGCCCTGATCGATCATCCTCTTGGCGACAGCGCGGCTCAACAGGAATGCCCCCTTGCAGTTGATCTGGAAGACTCTGTCCCACATCGCATCCTTGAGATGCAAGAGAGGTGACACGTAGCTTGTGGCAGCGTTGTTAACCAGAATATCCACCTTGCCGAACTCGTTGACGGTGGTCTGGACCAGTCTCTCGATCTGCTCGCTCGAGCTAAGATCCACTCCCACCGGCAACCCTCTGCCGCCAGCCTCGCGGATCTCTTCGACCACAGCCTGTATCTGAGCCACGGTACGGCCGGCGACAACCACGTTCGACCCCGCCCGGGCAAACCCGAGAGCGATGGCCTTGCCAATACCTCTCCCACCGCCCGTGACGATAGCTACTCTGCCCTCCAGGCCGCACTGCATAACCGCGCTCGCTTCTCCCTCAAGGATCCTGTGGCTGCGCGCCAACGCCCAGAAACACGCATAACTATCACAGTCACAACAGGAACGCCGGTCGATGTACTCAGCCCGTCATCAACCACCGCCTGCGGCTGCTTCTACCCGATGTACCGCTCTCTCAGCACGCGGTGCACGATCTTGCCCGTGGCCGTCCTGGGCATATCCTCAGGCTTGATGATGTCTACACTCTTGGGCCTGCGGTAGCCAGCGAGCTTGCCCCGGGTGAACTCCTTGATCTCCTCTTCACTGGGTGGGTTGTCCGGATCCTTGGGAACCACCACGGCTTTGACCGCCTCGCCCCACTTCTCGTCAGGGACGCCGATCACTGCCACGTCTAGCACGGCCGGGTGAGAGGCCACTACCGCTTCGACGTCGGAGGGATAGACCTTCTCACCGCCGGTGATGATCATATTGTCCTTCCGGTCGACGATGTAGTAGTACCCCTCGTCGTCCATCTTGGCCATGTCTCCAGCGCTGAAGTACTCCCCGCGGAAAGAGCTCGCGGTCTTCTCGGGCATCTTCCAGTATTCATCGAACATCATGGGACCGCGAGAGTACAGCTCGCCCACTTCTCCTAGTGGAACGGGGCTCCCATTCTCATCCAGCAGCTTGACCCTGTCGGTGCCAACGCACTCCTTGCCGATGGACCCCAGCTTCGTGAGCTGATCGCGCGGTCGAAGTAGCGTCACCAGGCCGGCCTCGGTGGATCCATACGCCTCGAAGAGCTTGGCATTGGGGAATGTCTCCATGATTCCCAGCTTGGTCTCCTTCCGGGCCGGGGCCGAGGAGATGAGCAACTGTCTTATTGGGGTCAGATCGTACTTCTGCTTCACCTCTTCGGGCAGGTTCAGCATCATGATATAGTGAGTAGGTACCAGCGAAGTGAAGGTCACTTTCTCCTTCGCGATGATCCCCATCAACTCTTCGGGGTCGTAGTTTCTGGCCCGGTGGATGTAGACACCTCCTCCAACATAGGAGAAGACAAAGGAGTAGAACGTCGAGTTGACGTGACACAGTGGCATCACGATCATGCCTATGTCATCAGACGTGAAGCTGTGCTCGACCTCGTTGATGAGGTAAAAAGCGGTGTAAGACTCGTGGGAGCGAATGACGCCCTTGGGACGGCCCGTCGTACCTGAGGTGTAGAGATGAATCCACGTATCCCTGGGTTTGACCGTCACTTCGGGTTGCTGCGATGAGGCGGCGGCCTTAATCTTCTCGTAGTTCACATAGCCAGCGGGCGTCTTACTCTCCTCGCCCACGAAGATGAACTTGTCAGCATCGACCCTCTCGAAACCCCCCTGGACCAGTTTCACCTCATCGAGGAACTCCTCGCTACAGATGAAAGCCCTAGACTCGGAGTCGTTGACCACGTATTCGATCTCGGACCCCACCCATCGAAAGTTGATGGGAACGACGACCACACCAACCTTGGCGGCGGCCAGGTAGATCTCCATGTACTCCACCACGTTGTACAGCAACACCGAGATCCTATCGCCCTGGCGAAGACCCATGTCGAGCCAAGCATTGGCGAGGCGGCAGCCGTTCTCATCATACTGCTTGAAAGATTGCTCGCTGAAGCCATCCTTGACCGCCAGCCCTTTCACTGCCATCTTGTCGCCAAACTTGTCAGCGTTGACCCGCATGATCTCACCGACATTCAACCAAGTCGCCATCGTGCCCTCCTTCGCTTACGTTCGAGTTTCTCGCCCCTGCCTCGCCGCAGAGACATTATAGCACAGCGTGCGCATGCCGTCAAGTATTGGTGGGTTTAGGCTAGTGGTCCAATCACACTGTGGGGGTCTCCAGATTGCCAGATGCCATCGTTAGTCACGCCCCTAGAACAAGGGTAGGGTGGTGCTTTGCTTCAGCTACCGCTGAGACCGTTTGTCGAGCAGAGTCGACACCAGCGCGCTGCGTAGCGTATGGGAAACCCGAACAGCGAGAAGAGGGAAGTTCACACCCCGTATTGGGGTGTGAACCACCCAGTGCCCCTAGCAACACTCGCCAGTCCCTAGGGGCCAGCATTCGCCCTACCTGACTATCCGGCCACGTATCTCTAGCAAGCCCTACTGCTCCAGAGGCTTGCCCAGGACCTCGGCCATGAACTCGTCGTTCACGATCCCGGCTTCGTCAAGCAACTGACGGTACCTGATGAAGTCTATGGTGTCCTTGCCGGTGATCTTCTTGGTATTGAAGGCGTGGAAGCCCAAGAAGGCCTCACTCGACATGTTGGTCGCCAGCCAGTGACGATAGTACAGCTTGCCCTGATCCCAGAAGAACTTCTTCTTGGCCCTGATGGAGTCGATCGATATCTGGAGGCAGTTGGGGAAC
>Ga0180438_10012623_pt1 | contig 10028 bp, 8 predicted proteins | sample SS_ome_12_FD_132455 | JGI IMG/M metagenome (GOLD analysis project Ga0180438, IMG submission 132455) | Hypersaline lake sediment archaeal communities from the Salton Sea, California, USA - SS_3_D_2 metaG | ecosystem: Environmental > Aquatic > Non-marine Saline and Alkaline > Hypersaline >...
CCAATCAGATCTCGGAGCGGGTGTTCGAAGTGCTGGACATGGTCGAAAAACCGGGGCCAGAAAAGGCTTTTTCCGACCTGGGCATCCTCGGACGGTATGTCTTGAATCCAGAGATTTTCGATGCCATCAAGCTCCTCCTTCAAACCCAACCTGTCTATGGCTATCTGTTTGAAGGAAAGCGTTACGATGCCGGAGATAAGCTCGGCTTCATCGAGGCAACGATCGGCCTCGCGCTCAAGAGGCCCGAATTCAGCTCTTCCGTCAAAGAATACATCGATTCTCAAAAGACTTAGGATCCCCGTCAGTGGTTCTGATCCCGGATTTTTTCCGGTGGCCACCTGAGAAATCTGTCTTGCTCGAGGGGGTAAATGATCGTTGGATGAAATGGCGAGGGACGGAATCGAACCGCCGACGCAGAGATTTTCAGTCTCTCGCTCTACCGACTGAGCTACCTCGCCATTGGCACGAAAAATTTGATTTTAAGTATAAGTTCCAATGGTGTCAATGTCAATTGTTTTCTTCCTGTTACCGCTGGTGGGGCCCCGCTGCCAAATTGAAATAGGCCATGCATTGTGATATTCTTTCCGAATGGAGGTTCCCGAATGGGAGAAACAGAATTAAAAAAAGAATTGATGCAGATTAATGAAGAGTTCAAGGAAGTTGTCGAGATGCATCAGAAGTATGACAAGGACCTGGAAAAACTCGAATCCAAGGAGCATCTTTCTGAGGATGAAAAACTCGAAATCAGAGAATTGAAGAAAAAAAAATTGGCGCTCAAAGATAGAATGTATGTCATGATGACGGAATACAGGAAGTCCTTGGAATGACATAGCCCGCAAAAAAAATGAAGGAAAAAAGAGGATTTAGATTCGTGATTGTCGGTTCGGACACATTCCGCGGAAAAGAATTGACGACTCTTCTCGACAGAAGAAATGTCCGCTTAAGCAGTATAGAGTTTTTCGACCCAGATATCGAAGAGGAATTCAGCAAGCTGACCCAATTCCGGGGTGAGCCCAAGGTCGTTCACCACCTGGATAAATGTTCCTTCGAGGGAACGGATATCGCCTTTTTAGCAGCAGACCTGGAAACGAACCGAAAATTTGGCCCTATCGCCTCCAAGAATAAAACTTGGGTAGTCGATCTGAGCGAGACGTTTAACAGGGATGTGAAGATTCCGCTGGTCGTGGCGGGTGTGAATAGCAATATCTTGCGCGAAAAAAAGCACTCCATCGTCGCCAACCCTCATCCTGTGACGATATTTCTCTCGCACCTTTTTCACCTCCTGGAGAAGCGTTTTGGTCTGGAAGAAGCGGATGCAATCGTGTTACAGCTTGTATCAGCCTTCTCCGATCGGGGCATAGAAGAGCTGGCAAATCAATGTTTCGACGTGCTCCGTGTCAGCCAGATCGAGAAGAAAGTGTTTGAAACGCAGATCGCTTTTAATCTCCTTTCCCAGACAGATGATGTCAATTCCGACGGTTTGACCACGATCGAGGGACAACTCATTTCCGAAATAAAGCGGATCTTCGTCAAAAGCGACTGGCGGCTTGCCCTCTCTCTCATCCAGGCACCTGTTTTCCACACATATTCCATCATGACTCGATGTGTATTGCATAAAGAGGCTTCGATCCGTGATCTGGAAGATCAATTCAAAAACGCGGTCAACTTCGAACTGGGACTTGCGATCCCTGCGTGCCCTGCCTCTTCTGTGGCTGTTGCCGGGAAGGATCAGATCTATATCGGAAGGATAAAAAGGGACGATTCCTTTCCCAGAAGTTTCTGGATCTGGATCGTTGCCGACAATCTGACGCGCGGTTCGGCTGTCAATGCCCTCGAGATCGCGGAAGAGATATTAATGTCTCCCTCAAACTGAAAAATGCGAGAGATTCTGAGGCTTTTAAATATCACATTGAAAGAGAAGCGCAGGCTCATTCTCTTTTTTGTTTGTTCGATGTTCGTCGCCTTTTTTACCTATGTTTTTGTCAATTTGGTTCAACCCATCCTGGACAAAATGATCAATTACGAGTTGCAGACAGCCTCGCAACGGACTCGACTCATGGATTATGTGTTTGAGAATCTCCACATCTCCCAACAAGATATTTACTGGTTCCTTCCTCTCCTTGTGGTTGTCGTAATCTTCGGAAAAGGGCTGTTCACCTTTCTTTCAACCTTGATTATGAAGGCCATCGGGCATCGTGCATCCAAACAGCTTCGGGATGAGCTTTTCGAACATCTTATATACCAGTCTATGGATTATTTCGATCGAAGGTCTACGGGAGAGATCATGTCCAGGGTCACCAGCGATGTGGACAAGATCCAACAGGCCGTATCGGGCAGCATGGGGGATTTTATTAGAGAGGTGTTTGTGCTGATCGCACTTCTAATCTACATTTTTTATACGGATTGGCGTCTTGCGATCGTTGCCTTCGTGATCGCTCCTCTCGCTGCCCTGCCCCTCGCAATCTTCAGCCGAAAGCTTAAGAAGCGGGGGAAACAAAGCCAGGCTCAAATGGCCCGGATCTATAACCAGCTCTATGAAAGTATCATGGGTGGCAAGATTGTCAAAGCGTTCACCATGGAACGGTTCGAGCTGAAAAAGTTTTATGAGGAGACAAAAAGCTTTTTCCGGGCCAGCATGCGTTTTGCCAGGATCGAGAGCTTATCCTCTCCGTTTATGGAGTTTCTTGGAGGAGCCGTGGGGGCTTTTGTCCTCTACGTGGGGATGCAGAGGATCACTGAAGGCTACATTAGCCCCGGTGATTTTGGATCCTTCGTTGTTGCCATCTTTTACGCGTACACTCCTATAAAAAGACTGAGCCGAGCCAACAATGTTATCCAGCAGGGTGTGGCCAGCTATGAAAGGATCCAGGATATCCTTGAAAGCAAGCCGAAGATCGTCGATCGCCCTAAGTCCTATCCTCTTCCTCCTGTAAAGGGAAAGGTCGCGTTCGACAATGTATCTTTCAGTTACAATGAAGCCCGGCCTGTTCTCCATGATGTGAGCTTCGAGATCAATCCCACAGAGATGGTGGCCGTTGTCGGACTGAGCGGCTCTGGCAAGACAACGATCATCAACCTTCTCACCCGCTTCTATGAACCCACTTCGGGATCGATCAAAATTGATGATATCGATATCAGCGAAGCGACTGTAAAATCGCTGCGTTCGCAGATCGGCTTGGTGACACAGGAGCTTATCCTGTTCAACGACTCCATCTGCAACAACATTGCCTATGGATTGGAAGATATGCCTCTCGAGCGGATCGTCGGAGCGGCAAAAGCCGCCAAGGCTCATGAATTTATCATGGAACTTCCCGAAGAGTACGACACACAGATTGGAGAGAAGGGTGTTTTATTGTCCTCCGGGCAAAGACAGAGGCTGGCTATCGCCAGGGCGCTTCTCAAAAATCCACCCATACTTATTCTGGATGAGGCGACATCCGCTCTCGATTCCGAATCCGAGAGGCTCATCCAGATCGCCATGAAAAACGTTATGAAGGACCGCACAACTATCGTCATCGCCCATCGCCTCTCCACTATCCGGAATGCGCACAAGATCTTTGTTGTGGACAGGGGAAAGATCGTCGAGATCGGCACGCATGAAGAACTCTGTCAGTTGAATGGCATTTATAAGAAATTGTATGATCTTCAATTCCCCGAGGAAAAGGAAGGGATGCCATGATATTCAGCATGACCGGCTTCGCTGAAAAAACGTGCGAATCCAAATCCCTCTCGGTAAAAACTACAATCCGAACTCTGAATCACCGTTTTTTTGACTGGAACTATCGCGGCTATCCGATTAAAGATCTCGAACAGCAGATGAGAACCTCGTGTCAAAAGAAGATCAAAAGGGGCCGGGTCGAAGTGGCCTTCGAGATTCAGTTTGCCGATCCCTCGAAATGGGACATTCAGATCAACGAGGGATTGTTGTGCGATATCCTGAATTCCCTGAACATTGTGTCTGCGAACATATCCAAAGATGTGTCGTTCAAGGTCGAGAACCTGTTCAGCCTTCCTCATGTGTTCGAACTCAAAAGAAAGGATTTTACGCAGGAAGAATTTCGTTTTTTATTGAGTTGTTTCGAGAGGACGCTCAACGAGCTAGTCCGGAGCCGTTCGCGAGAGGGACAAGAGCTGAAAAAGGAGCTTCAATCTCATATCAGGAACATCGGACAGGTTTTGCCCCGGTTAAACAAACTGGCGAAAAAACAACCTCTCCACGTCCAAGAAAAGATGAAAGAACGCTTGAGCGCCCTTAAAAGTGAAGTGACAATGCCTGAGGGAAGGATGTTGGAGGAAGCGGCCGTTATCGCCCAGCGGTATGATCTGCATGAGGAGGTAGAGAGGCTAAAATGTCATCTCAGCTATTTCCGTGAGCTTCTGTCTGCGAAAGACACTGAGCCACTGGGAAGAAAAATGGACTTTACGATCCAGGAAATGTACAGAGAGACGAACACGATAAGCGCGAAGTCTCAAGATATCGCGATAACACAGGAGTGTTTGCGGCTGAAGAGCGAACTGGAGAGTTTACGCCAGCAAGTTCAGAATATAGAATAATTTAAAAAAATGGTGCCCGTAGAATTATGGATTATTTAAGAGTATAGACTCGGCAGCCGCTTTTATGAATAATTTAGAAAAAAGATGTTATACGTCGTAAGCGGACCCTCAGGATGTGGAAAATCCACACTCGTGCGGATGGTCATGGAGCGAGTGAAAGACCTTGCGTTTTCCGTTTCGCACACGACTCGAAAAAAAAGGGAGGCAGAACGAGAGGGAGAGGATTATTATTTCGTCTCTCAAGATGAGTTCCAGAAAATGATCGAGACAAATTCATTCATAGAGTGGGCTGTTGTCCATGGCCATCAATACGGGACTTCGAGGAGAGAGATCGATAGAAAGGCCACACAGCAAAACCTGCTCTTGGACATCGATGTCCAAGGCGCCAAACAAGTCAAGGAAAAGCATAAAAAAGCGATATTCATTTTTATCCTCCCCCCGCGCTACGATGAACTCAAAAGAAGGCTTAAAAGCCGCGGTCAGGACAGCCCTAGAGCGATAGAAAAACGGCTCGCAACGGCCAAAAAAGAGATCCGTTCTTACCCGATGTTCGATTATATCGTCATCAATGATAAACTGGAGGATGCGGCAGAGGAGTTGAAATCCATTATTGTCAGCCAGAGATGCCTTCTCGATGTCCGCCAGAAGGAGATCGTTCCCGTTCTTCAGAGTTTTTCCGAGGGAGGATAAGCAAGATGGAAAAGGTCGTTGTGGGGATATGCTCGTCCATAAGTGTCTACAAATCCTGCGAGGTCATCAGAGGTTTTCAGAAGAAAGGGTATGCGGTCCAAGCCATCATGACGGAAAATGCCACCCGCTTGATCCAGCCTCTTCTTTTGAGCGCCATAACCGAAAATACCGTTCTCGTGGATACGTTCGATCGAAAATCAGCGGAGAATATTTCACACATCTCGCTGGCAAAGGAGGCCGTGCTATTTGTTGTGGCTCCGGCTACGGCGAACATGATCGGCAAAATGGCATCAGGGATCGCCGATGACTTTCTATCGACCTTCTATATGGCGGTCGGATGTCCTGTGTGTGTTGCTCCTGCCATGAACGAAGCGATGTACTTGCATACCCAGACCCAGCTGAATATCAAGAAGCTCAAATCCTTAGGCGTTCGATTTAGCGAGCCCGACCGGGGATATTTAGCCTGCGGCGATGAGGGGTGGGGACGGCTGGCCTCCCCGGAAAAGATCGTTGAAGAGGGTTTGACATCGATACAAAAAAGCCAAACCCTGGCCGGCAAGAAAGTGCTTGTCACGGCGGGCCCTACCCGGGAATACCTGGACCCGGTTCGCTTTCTTTCCAATCGGTCCTCGGGGAAGATGGGTTACGTGATCGCAGAGGAGGCACTCAGACGGGGTGCCCATGTCACTCTCATATCCGGTCCTACGTATATCTCTCCCCCTCAAGGCGTGGATTTTGTCTCGGTCCAGACTACCGATGAGATGGCCGATCAAACCATCAAACGGTATGAAAACACCGATATCGTCATAATGGCGGCCGCCGTGTCCGATGTCACATTCAAAGATGTGGCCGCCCAGAAAATGAAAAAAAATGCACTCCCGCAAAATGTCAAGCTTTTACAGACTCAAGATATTCTCAAAACGCTCGGAGAGAAAAAAGGAGGCAGAATTCTCGTCGGATTTGCCGCAGAGACAGAAAACATCGAGGCGAACTCTCTTCAGAAGATCCAGGATAAAAATCTTGATCTCATCGTGGCCAACGATGTCGCAGATGAAACGATCGGGTTTGGAGCGGACCACAACCGGGTGATTTTTGTTTCCCCTGACGGTCGTACCGAACACACGGACAGGATGAGCAAGGCGGCCATCGGCGGGCTCATCTGGGATAGAATAGAGGATCTTTTTGGACAGAAAAACTGAACATTATCTTGCAGAGATCGAAGAGAACGTGCACTTTCTCTCTGCCATTGGAGCGGCCTTTGTCGTAAAGGGCGATTCGCCCCCCTCCATAGAAGAAAGAATATTCAACTGTCAAAAATGTCCCCTTGCCAAGACGCGAACGAAAGCTGTCCCCGGAGAAGGGAGTCCTGATGCCAATCTGATGTTCATCGGAGAGGCTCCTGGACGGGATGAGGACATCCAGGGAAGACCCTTTGTCGGCCGCGCAGGTCAATTGCTCACCAAGATCATCCAAGCCATGAAATTCAGACGGGAAGATGTCTACATAACGAATATCGTGAAGTGCAGGCCTCCGAACAACAGGGAGCCCGAACGCGAAGAGATCCAACAGTGCCAAGCGTATCTATTCGAGCAGATAGAGAATATACAGCCCAAGGTCATCGTCACTTTGGGGAATGTTCCCACACACTTCTTTATCCCGAGCAAATCCGGGGTCACGGCTTTACGCGGAACGTTCTACCCATTTGAAGATATCCTTGTGATGCCCACCTTCCACCCCTCCTATCTCGTCAGGAATGAAGGCAACAGGTTGCTGAAGAAAAACGTCTGGGAGGACATGAAAAAAGTGATGGCCTATCTGGGCAAAAAATGACCTTGTTCGCTGAAGTCATTCTGGCTCTGCCGCTGGATAAAACTTTCTTCTATATCGTTCCAGAATCTCACAAAGACAGTGTGGGAGTGGGATCACGGGTGCTCGTCCCCTTTAAGGAGCGGGAACGGACCGGGATCGTCATAAAGCTTAAAAAGAGAGGTATCCCCGCGGATCTGAAGCTCAAAGAGATCCACGCCGTGCTGGATGAAACACCGCTTCTCACGACAGAATTCCTGGGCTTCACAAAAAAACTGAGCGCCTACTATTATTCCTCCTGGGGTGAGCTGATCGAGGCATCGCTGCCGCCCTCCTATGTGCCGAAGACACGGACGACTCTTTCGATTACAAAAAAAGGGGAGGCGTCACTCGATGGCGAAAAACTCCCTGATAGTGAAAGGGATATCCTACAATCTCTGAAAGAACGGCCTTACAGCGATACGTACCTGAAACGAAAGCTTAAGATAAAGAACCTTTCCTCTGTTCTTTCTCATCTCGCGAGGAAAGGTTTTATTCATGAGGACAAAGAGGTCAAAACAGAAATCCGAAAAAGGCCACGCGTCACGGTCCAGGGCCCTACTCAATTGGAGATGGATTTTTCTCTGGATGACGACAGCTATAGAGCCGCAAACAGGATCGTGTCCGATGGGGATGAAAGAAAGTTCTCATCATACTGCCTTCTCGGGGGCGCTGAAAAAAGGGAGGCCGTTTATTTCTATTTGATAAAGAGGACATTGGCCAGGAAAAAGAGGGTTTTGTATCTTGTCCCCGAGATCGCTGCCACCCGCAGCCTGGTCGAAAAATTCCGGTTACGATTCGGAGAAAGTGCGGCTCTCCTCCACAGCCGGATGTCAGTGCGCAGCAGGGAGGAGGCGTGGTCGAAGATCCATTCGGGGCGGGTGGATGTTGTTGTGGGCCCGCGTTCGGCGGTGCTTTCACCGGTGGAAAACCTAGGGCTCGTCGTCGTCGATGAGGAGCAGGATGAGTCCTACTTCCAGAGAGAGAATCCCTCTTACGATGCACGGAAGGGCGCATACTTCAGGGCAAAGCAGGACCGGGCCGTCCTTGTCTATGGATCCTCCGCGCCCCTGGTCGAATCGTGTTTTAAATTCAGAAGGTCGGACCGTCTGTTGGATATTTCCAAAGATTCGTGGCACTCGCATGCGGAGATTATCGAGCACTGTGCCGAGCGGGGGATTCTTTCGGTCAGGCTCATCGAGAGGCTCCGTGTCGCTCTTCGGGCGAAAGAGCCTGTGCTGATCTTCCATTTCAGGAGAGGGTATGCCTCATATGTCACCTGTTCCCGGTGCAGATATACGCCTAAGTGCCGCGAGTGTAACATCGCTTTGTCCTATCACAGGAGAGATGAGCGCCTGGTCTGTCATTATTGCGGTCATGAAGAAGGGAAGATGTCGAATTGTCCTGAATGCGGCCACAAGGTCATTTTAAAAAAAGGAATGGGTGTGGAGGCTGTGGAAGAGGAAATCGTGAGACGGTTTCCACAGAGCTGCGTCGTGGGATTCGATTCGGATGTGGCCAAAAGGCCGAAGGACCGGGAGGGGCTCATCGACCGATTCCAGAAAAAAAAGATCGATATCCTTGTGGGAACCCAGCTGATGACTCATCAGCAAGAGCTATCCAAAGTATCCCTGGCGGTTGTCCTCTATCCGGAGACGATCCTCACCCTGCCCGATTACCGCGCCAGTCAGAAGACTTTCCAGAGCATCGTTCAAGCAATGAAACATCTGAGTCCGGATGAAAAACCGGAGCTCTGGATCCAGACGGAGTTTCCCGATCATTTCAGCATCCGATTGGCCGCACGCCTCGATTATCATGGCTTTTATGAGCAAGAGATTAAATTCCGCCGCCTCATGAACTACCCCCCCTACACTCACATGGTCGAGATCTTGTTCCAGGGAGCGAACTTACGGACCGTAGCCAGGCAATCGAGGGAATTTTCGTCGGAGTTAAAGGGGTGTTCGAAAGAGGTGGAGGTCTTGGGCCCTGCATTGGCCCCCCTTCCGAGGTTGAGGGGAAAGAGCCGTGTTCAACTCATACTCAAATCCAAAAAAAAACGGGATCTGGATAAAGCGCTGAAGGAGGTGCTTCCCAGAGTGAGGGCGAGTAAAAAAGCTATTCTTTATTATTGACGCAACTTATTTCGGAATCATCTGGGATTAACGGCTGACGGAAGTTTTCGTGATAAAAAAAAAGCTGCCAGCCTGAAAAGCTGGCAGCTTTTGTATAAACTGCGTGATGAGGACTGAATTCTCTCTTCAATCGCCCCTGTTCACAACGAGTACTGTTGTCGTGTGCGACCAGTTCGGATCGTCCGTTTCCAGCTGTGCTTCGATCTTGACATCGATGCCATCTCTCCCGAGATCACTTCTTTTCGGGCTCAGATAGGTGACTACCGCTTCTCCGTTTTCATTCGTTTTGGCCCAGATCTTCGTGCTTCCGTTCTCCTTGAACTCTCCAGGGCCTTCCTTGAATTTGAACCAGACTTTTTCTCCTTTAACCGGTGCTCCTCCATAGGTTTCCACTGTGGCAATGAGACTGGCTTGACGTGACATGATACTGCCGTCTCGGACCCAAAGGACATTGGGTTCGGCCCGGAGCCTGAGCCTCTTTATATCCTCAAGCACTATTTGGACCGGTGCAAGATCCTGGATCATTTCTTTTCCCTGCCAGGCCAAGGAGGCGCGGATATGGACGTATGTGGGGGAACTGATGATCTGGTTTATCTTTTCTGGGTCGGTATTCGGCAAAATGACTTCCTCGAGAGAAGGTCCGTAGTACTTCACTCTGATCTTCCCTTCAGAATCCGTGGTTCTGGCTGCGACAGATGTGTTTCCCTCGAAGTAGCCGTAATTTTCCACGGCCGTTTCTTGATTCGTGGAATAAATATCCAGATAAATGGTCTCGTCGGCAAGAGGTGTTCCCTGGAACGTAACCAG
>Ga0180438_10012624_pt1 | contig 10028 bp, 14 predicted proteins | sample SS_ome_12_FD_132455 | JGI IMG/M metagenome (GOLD analysis project Ga0180438, IMG submission 132455) | Hypersaline lake sediment archaeal communities from the Salton Sea, California, USA - SS_3_D_2 metaG | ecosystem: Environmental > Aquatic > Non-marine Saline and Alkaline > Hypersaline >...
ACCGGCTGACTCGACCATAGGTCGGTTTAAGTCCCACCACGCTGCAAAACCCCGCGGGCTGCCGGATACTGCCTCCGGTGTCCGAACCCAAAGCATAGATGCATTCATCGGTAGACACAGCGACTGTAGACCCGCCGCTGCTGCCTCCAGGAACACGACTCAAATCCCAGGGATTGCGGGTGGGGAAAAAGGCAGAGTGCTCATTGGAGGAGCCCATAGCGAACTCGTCCATATTCGTTTTGCCTACTATCACCGCCTTCTGTGCCTTCAGCTTCTCCATGACGGCAGCGTCATAGGGCGGAATAAAGTTCTCCAGCATCTTTGAGCTACAAGTAGTCCTTAAGCCCTTGGTGCATATGACGTCTTTGATCAAGGTGGGGATGCCGATTAGCGGAGGAAAGTCATCAGCGGTTTTGATGTAATTATCCACATTTTCTGCTTCCTTGAGCGCTTCCTCCTCCGCAATAGTGACACAGGCCCGGACCTTATCCTCTACCTTACCGATGCGCTTCAGTACGGACTTCGTCAGCTCCAGTGAAGAAACTTCCCTCCGTGTGAGAAGCCGATGTGCCTCGTGAATAGTGAGTTCGCACAGTTCATTCGCCGGCATGTTCACAACCTCTCTTTCAGGCTGCGGCGCCTGATCACTTTGCGCCAGTCCCCGCCGGTTTTGGTGTGCATCTCCTTAAGCCGGGGGATGTATTGCAGGCCTAGAAACAGCCCCAAGCCTATTGAGTAGAATACCAGGGCCAGAGGCTCCCCGTAGCGGTCCACGTAGATGAACCCTGCAACAAACGGGAAAACGATAAGCAGCAGGCTATAACTGAACGTAGGATTACGAGTAATAACTACAGCTACGGCAAAAACAACGAACAGAAACGGGACTGCCCACGGCATCAGGAAGATAAGAGTCCCGATGGCAGTAGCTCCTCCTTTGCCACCGCGGAATTTGAGGAACACAGGAAAGACATGTCCCAGCACGGCAGCTATGCCGGCAGTCCCCGTAACAGGACCAAAAGATGCGGCCAGAGGGTCAGGAATGCCTAGCAACCATCGGGCCAGAAGGATCGCTCCTACGCCTTTGCCCAGGTCAGCTAGGGTCACCAGCGCAGCCTCTGCTACGCCGATCTCGTAGTAGACATTCAAAGCCCCCATGTTCCTGCTTCCCACCTGGCGGATGTCTATTCCTTTTCTCAGGCGGCCGACAAGATATGCTGAAGGGATGGAGCCAAGGATGTAGCCAACTACGATGGCAATAAGTATGTCAATCATTTGCCGGATGTGCTCACTCTAGTATTGGCTGGACTTTGAAACACTCTTCCGCTTGTCTTGGTGCGTTCGCCAAAACATCGGCCTGTGGATATGACTCCGCCACGGCGTCTTCCCTGAGGACATTCTCTAGTGGGACCGAATGGGTTGCTGGTGGCACGTTGGCTGTATCGACCTGCTTGAGCACCTCGAAGTTCTCCAGGATATCTGACAGCTGGAGGCTGAACTTCTCTACCTCTTCCTCGCTCAAGCCCAAGCGAGCAAGCCAAGCAATATGCCTTACCTGTTCATAACCTAGTTGCATCTTCGCCAGATTAAATGATTATAGCATCTAACTTCCAGCATAGCTATACGAGGTCCTGCTCCGCTTCTAACTTCGCAAGATAGCCCATTCGCTTGCTCAGCGGTTGGCCTCGAGCAGTCCACCAGGGACGTCCGTGTACCAGCGGTTGCGTATCTTTGAGCACCGGATTATAATGGAGGGCTATGCAAATTAGAAATATTGCCCTCATATCGCATCAGGGAGCCGGAAAGACTTCTGTCGCTGAATTCATGCTTTTTGCCTCGGGGGCTATTCAGCGTCTGGGCAGCGTTGAAGACGGCACGGCTACCTCAGACTATGACCCGCTCGAGACAGAGCGCCGTATGTGCATCAACCTCTCCTTGCTCTCGTTTGATTGGAAGGAGACCAAGCTGAATCTCGTCGACACCCCGGGATACGCTGATTTCATCTCTGAGGTAAGATCGGGTCTCAGGGTGGCCGAAGGAGCCATAGTGGTGGTATGTGCTGCTTCGGGTGTGGAGGTAGGCACAGAGCAGACCTGGGCCGATGCAGAAAAGGCAAATTTGCCCCGCCTGGTATTTGTCAACAAGATGGACCGTGACAATGCCGATTTCTTCTCTACTTTGGAAGGGATCCAGGCTAAGTTGTCCGCAAGATGTTTGCCTGTTCAATTACCGATAGGTTCACAGAGCGACTTCGAGGGCATTGTAGACCTCATAACCATGAAGGCTTACACAGGCAGCGCCTCCAAAGAAGTCGAAATACCTTCGGCGCTTCAGGAACAAGCAGAAACCAGCCGTGAGAAACTGATAGAGGCCGCTGTAGAGATTGACGATGAACTCATTACCAAGTATTTAGAGGGTGAGGCCATAGGCAACGAGGAGATCTTTGCCGCCATAAAGCAGTCCACCCTCGCCGGCAAGCTGGTGCCTGTTTTCGTCGGTTCTGGCCTGCAGGGCATCGGTGTCCAACAACTTCTCAATGGTATTTGCGATTACTTGCCTTCGCCGGAAGAAAGGGGTGCCTTTATAGTCAAGAATGTGAGTACGGGCAACCAAGAAGAGGCCAGCCCCGATCCGGGGTCGTCCTTTTCCAGCCTTGTGTTTAAGACCACTGCGGACCCGTACGTCGGCAAGCTCAGCTACTTTCGGGTCTATGCGGGCGTTATTCCCAGTAACTCGCAGGTCTGGAATGCCAACAAGAATGGCGTGGAACGGGTAGGTCAATTGTTCACTGTGCTGGGCAAGAACCAGCAACCAGTACCACAGGTCACCGCTGGAGATATCGGGGTGGTAGCGAGGTTAAGCCTGACCACTACCGGGGACACACTGTGTGCTCGTGAGCGCCCTGTGATGTTCGAAGGCATCGATTTTCCCCCGGCGAATTTCAGCATGGCAATCCAGCCTGAGACCAAGACTGATCTGGACAAGATGAGCACCGCCTTGCCCAGGATTTGTGAGGAGGATCCTTCTCTCCAAACCCGGCGCGAACCTGACACCAACGAGTTCATTATTTCCGGGGTTGGTGATACCCACCTGGAGATAGTCAGAGAGAAGATGCGTCGCAAATTCGGAGTAACGGTCAAACTGGGTGAACCAAAGATTCCTTACAAAGAGACTATCACCGCGTCCACCAAGGCAGAGTATAAGCACAAGAAACAGACCGGGGGCCACGGCCAATACGGACACGTCCTTCTCGAACTGGAACCTTTGCCCCGCAGTGGGGGATTTGAATTTGCCGAGAAAATCTTCGGCGGAGCAATACCCCAGAGCTATATTCCCTCTGTGGAAAAGGGAGTCAATGAGGCAAAACAGGAAGGCGTTTTGGCTGGTTATCCCGTGGTGGACGTGAAGGTGAACCTTTACGATGGCAGCTTCCATTCAGTAGACTCTTCAGACATTGCCTTCAAGATTGCGGGAGCTCAGGCCTTGAAGAAGGGGCTAGCCCAAGGCCAGCCCGTGTTGCTTGAGCCTATAATGAAGCTCAAAATAACCGTGCCCGAAGCATATACTGGAGACATCACCAGTGACCTCAATACCAAGAGGGGACGGGTGCTGGGAATGAATCCCGGCGATGGCATCAATGTCATCGACGCTCAGGCACCTTATGCGGAGTTAGTTCGCTACGCCATAGACTTAAGGTCAATGACTCAAGGGCGAGGCGACTTTGTCATGCAATTTGACCATTACGAAGAGGTGCCAGCCTATATCAGCCAGAAGATCACCGCTAGTAAGAAGAAGGAAGGATAGTCGCCACCGCTCAATCCGGCGCTGGTGTGCTACCTGAATCAGCTTACCGGTCTGTGTTCCCCGTTTACCCTAGCCAGTCAGTAGTTCCTTTAGCTTGCTGGTGAGCGCGGGCATTACTTCCTCATACTTACCCACCACTCCAAATTCCGCCTCCCTGAATATGTTTGCCTCGGGGTCCTTGTTGATGGCTATGATGTGCTTGGAACCCGAACAGCCCGCTGTATGCTGGCTTGCACCTGAGACGGCTACCGCAAAGTAGATATCAGGCGCAACAATCTTGCCAGTCAGGCCGATATGCACGCTCTCTGGCACCCAACCATTATCAGCCGGAGGACGTGAGGCACCTACCGCGCCGTGCAGTAAGTCAGCTAGCTCCTTCAACGTAGTTTGGAAGGGTTCGGGCCCACCCAATCCCCTTCCGCCACACACAATCACAGGGGCTTCCTCGAGCTTCATTCCGACGGCTTCTTCTTTCACCGTCTCCAGTATCTTTGTCCTTATCTTTGATGTATCTATGTCGACCTTGAAGGGTACGGCCTCACCCTTCCTTGAATCGTCGCGTTCCAGCGGCGACATTGCCTTGGACCTAACAGTGGCCATCTGCGGCATAGACTCGGTGGTGAAGACAGCCTGAGCATTACTACCGTAGACTGGCCGTGTTTCTACCAGCAACTTTGTCTTGGCATCTATGGCCAGGTCCAGACAGTCTGTGGCCAGGCTGGCGCCCAACCTGAAGGCAAGGCGAGGAGCCAGGTCTCTGCCCATAAATGTCTGTCCCATAAGTATTACGCGAGGCGAAGTCTCTTTGGCCAGTTTTTCAACCGCCTGCATATAGGCGTCCGCCTGATACTCCTTCAAGGCAGCATGTTCTACAACGTACACCTTGTCTGCTCCGAAGGCAATTGCTTCTTTGGAGGCATCCCCCACTGCGTCGCTGGCCAGCATGCAGGATAATTCTTCCTTCAGGTCGTCGGCAAGCTTCCTGCCACACCCCAGCATCTCAGTGGTAATGGAGGCCAACTTGCCATCCGCTAACTCACCACAAACTAATACGCCTTTGTATTCAGCCATCATTCCCTCCTTGAATCTAAAGCAGTTTCGCTTCCTTGAGCCTTAAGGCCAGGTTAGCGCCGGCCTCTGCCGGCGACTCGCCTTCGATTATTTCACATTTGCCTTCCTTGACGGGCTGGAAGAGCTTATCTAACTTGCTACGCCTTCCCGCGGCACCGACCTGTCCAGGCTCAAGTCCGATATCGGCCGGTTTCCAGACGGTGGGCTGTTTCTTGCCTGCTGCCATTATTCCTTTCAAGGTAGGATAGCGAAGCTCTCCCAACTCACTCGTTACTGTAATCACGGCCGGAAGCGCCACTTCAACCGAGCGATAACCATCAGGAATAACCTGTTCGACGGTCGCTTTTCCATCGACAACCTCTACTTTCCGAGCCAGAGTTACAGCAGGGATGCCCAAAACCTCGGCAATGCCCAGGCCTACCTGGCCGGCATCCCAGTCAGAGGATTGCCTACCGCAGAAAATAACATCATATTCCCCTATTTTCTTTATTGCCATAGCCAGGGCGTTGGCCGTTGACCAGCTGTCCCCCTCTTCAAAAGCCTCATCCTCCAGGAGGATAAGTTCGTCACCCCCCACAGCTAACGCTTTCTTGATCACATCTCGAACAAAACTATTACCCAGGGCGAGCGCAGTAATCTTGCCCCCCGCCGTATCCTTGATCCTGAGCGCAGCTTCCAGAGCAAACTCCTCGTACTGACCAATTACGGGTTTTACGTCTGGCGGCAAGGTCATCTTGTTATTCACCACCTTAAACACTGCCGGCGGCACTTCAGGATCCGGCACCTGTTTGCAGCAGACAACCATATTAACTGGCATTCCATCACCTCCTCAAAGGTTTCTTGCGGCCATAAGAATATAACAAAAACCGCCCCCAGTCAATAACTTGCACCCGTTCAGCGCCATGGCGACACCCTCCGCTTCGTTGTGAAAGACGTATTGACGAAGCAATCCTGCTGGGCGTGGGGCTAATATAATTGGACAGGACGGGAGATGCGATGATCTGGTTGACCGTTACTCGCTGTTACCAACGCGTCAACTGGCATCTACCTGTCTATGCGGAAGAACAGAGAGGTCTGGCCTAGTCCAGGTTTTCCTCGACCACCGTCATTTGACAATTCACCTTCTCTCTCTTCCGCCAAATCACAAATTTAACCTTCTGTCCTTCTGTTAGATATATTTCACTTTGGCTGCGGAGCTTCCTGAAGTCCGTTGATTTCAGAAAGGACTTGAGTATTTCGATTTTTTCCTCAAGTTCTTTCTGCCGGCCCCCGCTTTCCATATACTGGTTTACACACTTCCAGAACTCCTCTCTGGCAGAGGTCTCTATACAATGGTCGAGGCTGGGGAAAAGCTCGATACAATCCATCCTTCATTTGTACCATCAAGCGGCAACCAGGGTCAAAATTTGACAAATTCTATGTGATCTTCTATGATTATTATTGACATATGTCCACAATTCCTAGCAAGAAAGGTTGATTTTTGATGGCGAGACCAGCGAAATTGCGATGTATTGCTCGGTTGCCGAATGTAGACGGTTTCAGGCCGATGGGAATTGCGGCGAATGCTCTACAGGGCGTTCAACTTTCGCTTGAGGAGCTTGAGTGTGTCCGGCTTAAGGATCTGGAGGGATTGGAGCAGCAAGAGTGTGCACGGCAGATGCGGATTTCCCGGCCGACTTTCCATCGCATACTGCAGTCGGCGCGGGGGAAGCTGGCTGATGCCCTGATTAATGGCAAGGCAATTCAAATTGAAGGAGGGAACTTCGAGCTTGCCCAGCGTTTGTTCAGATGTGGTAATGACGGACATGAGTGGAACGTGCCTTTCGAGACGATAGCACAGAAACTTCCTTTGTCCTGCCCGGTGTGCTTCAGTGGGGATATCCAGCCCAAACCTCTGCCTCCCTTTGGTCCACGCAGAGGTTTCGGCAGGAGGTTTCGCGGGGGCAGGCGACGCTGAACAAACAAAGGAAAGGAGGTGACTAAGATGCCGTTTGGAGATGGAACTGGACCAATGGGACAAGGCCCCATGACCGGAAGGGGCATGGGCTTCTGCGCTGGTTTTGTCAGGCCAGGCTTTGCCAGCTCCGTGCCTGTTTACCCACAAGCTTATGCGCACGGTCCCGTAACCCGGGTATGGCCGGGGTGGGGCTATGGCTATGGCTTTGGCCGTGGCTTCGGTCGTGGGTTTGGTCCTGGCTTCGGCCGCGGTTGGCGAAGACGGGGATTCTATGGCTACCCTTGGTAATAGATCCCGACCCTTATTAAGGAGGTGACGAGATGTGGGCATGGCACGCACATTCAGTACCTTACGGGTATCCTTATGGAATATATGGTTACCCATGGGCAGTTATGGCCAAAGAAGAAGAGGTAGCCATGCTCGAAGAGCAGGAGAGATATCTCACTGGTGAATTGGACGGAGTCAGTAAGAGGTTGGGGGAACTTAAGAAATAGAAAGGAGGCGAAGAATGGCTAATGGATATGGCAGAGGATTTGGAAGAGGAAGAGGAGGGTGGGGGTTCGGCTTCAGAGGAAGCTCTCCTCCTTGGCCTTATATCGGCCTAGGAAGAGGCGGATTGCCAAGGTGTGGCTATTTTTTCAGCGGAGCTGCGGGAATGACAGCCCAACCACCCTATATGCCTTATGGCAGCCCCTGGGCTACCCCTTACTATGGGGAGACCGCTTATCCGGGAGGTAGCCCGTACGGTTACACCGGAGCACCTATGGGGGCAGTACCAAGCGCCGATCCCTATACTCCCCAAATGACCCGGGAGCAGGAGCTGGACGTCCTGAAAAGTCAGGTGGAAGCAATAAAGGGACAGCTGGAGCAAATAGATGCTAGAATAAGGGAACTGGAAACGGACTAAACTATACGGAGGTGCATCATGAAACTCGCAGTATCAGCAACAGCTCCTGATCTAGATGCCGAGGTAGACCCTCGTTTCGGGAGATGCCAATACTTCGTCATCGTTGATCCCCAGAGCATGGAGTTCGAGGCTGTGGACAACTCTAACGCCATGGCCGCTGGTGGGGCAGGCATCAGCACTGCCCAGATGATCGCTAACAAGGGTGTGGAGGTCGTACTCACGGGTAATTGCGGACCTAACGCTTACCAGACTCTTTCGGCAGCGGGGATCCAGGTAATCACCGGCGTCTCAGGGAGGATAAAGGGCGCCGTTGAAGCTTTTAAGGCAGGGAGTCTTCAACCGAATAGTCAACCCAGTGTAGGCAGCCATTATGGAATGGGGGCAGGTATGGGGCCGGGTATGGGCCGAGGCATGGGAAGAGGAATGGGGAGAGGCATGGGTATGGGCAGAGGCATGGGCCCGGGTATGACGCCTCAACCCATGAATCCGGAGCAAGAGATAGAGATGCTTAGGTCTCAAGCTCAGACGCTGGGCCAACAACTGAATGAAATCCAGCGCCGCCTTGAAGAATTGGAGAAAGGGAGGTGAGTTATGCCTATCTACGAGTATCAGTGCACTGACTGTGGAGAGAAGTTCGAAGTTCGCCAGGCCATTGGCCAGGACGGATCCAACCTGAGTTGTCCTAAATGCAATGCCAGCAAACCGAAAAGAGTCTTTTCCTCCTTCTTTAGCAGCAACTCAAGCGAAAGTGAACCCTCAGAGGTGAGCTGCCCCACCTGTAGTTCCGGGGTGTGTGGGCTGCCGCCGATGGGGTAAAGCAAAGCCAATTGTTGGCGGAGGTGAATCATGCCGAGAGGAGATGGTACAGGCCCTTACGGACAAGGCCCAGGAACGGGCAGGGGACTGGGGCGCGGTAGGGGTGTGGGGCGCATGAAAGGAAACCGCCCCGGCGCAGGTCCCAGTGGAAATTGCCTGTGTCCTGGCTGCGGGAACAGGGTTCCTCACCAGGCAGGCATTCCCTGCTATGACCTGAGCTGTCCCAAGTGCGGGGCAAAAATGGTTAGGGAATAGGATGATAATATCTGTTGCCAGCGGTAAAGGCGGCACAGGAAAGACGCTGGTAGCCAGCAGCCTGGCACTTTCCCTGAGCGATAAGCAGAAGCTTCAACTGTTGGACTGTGATGTAGAAGAGCCAAACGCCAATATTCTTCTGCATCTACCTATAAGCCAGACCGAACGCGTATATATTCCTGTTCCCAAAGTAGATGAACAGAAATGTACCTATTGCGGCAAATGTGCCGAAGTGTGCGCCTACAATGCTATTGCGGTGGTCAAGGAAAAAGTACTGGTATTCCCCGAGCTGTGTCATGGTTGCGGGGCTTGTTCCTACCTGTGTCCTGACTCCGCCATTGCTGATGAAGGAAGAGAGGTGGGGACCGTCGAAAGGGGCCATTCAGGCAATTTGGAGGTAATCCAAGGGAAACTCAACGTCGGCGAAGCGATGGCTCCCCCGGTAATCAGAGAGGTAAAAAAATACATTGACCCTGCAAACACAACAATCATCGATGTTCCTCCAGGGACTTCCTGTCCCGTGATAGAGGCGATAAACGGGAGCGATTTTTGCGTCCTCGTGACCGAGCCTACTCCCTTTGGCCTGAATGATTTCTCACTGGCGGTGGAAGTGGTCAAGAAACTAGGTATTCCAAGTGGAGCAGTGATCAATCGTGTGGGGATAGGCGATGACAAAATTGAGCAGTACTGTCATCGAGAACGAATACCAGTCTTGTTGAGAATCCCATTGGATAGAGACATTGCCATCCTCTATTCCAAGGGAATTCCATTGGTAGAAGGAATGCCACGATGGCGTGAACCTTTCCTCAGGCTTTTTGAGGATATCCAAGAAGTTGTTACCGCCAGGCGGGCAGCACAATAACGGACAGACCCGGAAGCAGATGAAGGAAATTGTGGTTCTTAGCGGCAAAGGAGGAACGGGGAAGACGTCTATAGTGGCATCCTTTGCATCCCTAGCCGAAAGCAAGGTACTGGCTGACTGTGATGTGGATGCTGCCGACCTTCATCTTCTCCTTAACCCAAAGATTAGTGAGGAAAAGGAATTCTGGAGTGGACAAGTAGCCTACATCGACCAGGAAGAGTGTACCGAATGTGGCTTATGTCAGGAATTGTGCCACTTCGGAGCCATCAAGGACTTCCAAGTTGACCCGCTCTTGTGCGAAGGATGCGGCTTCTGCTACAGGGTCTGCCCAGTGGATGCCGTGACTATGCAGGATAGCA
>Ga0180438_10012625_pt1 | contig 10027 bp, 11 predicted proteins | sample SS_ome_12_FD_132455 | JGI IMG/M metagenome (GOLD analysis project Ga0180438, IMG submission 132455) | Hypersaline lake sediment archaeal communities from the Salton Sea, California, USA - SS_3_D_2 metaG | ecosystem: Environmental > Aquatic > Non-marine Saline and Alkaline > Hypersaline >...
AGAATTCGAATTTAACTATTGTAGATGGGCCTCCAGGAATCGGTTGTCCCGTGATTGCCATGTTATCTGGACTCAATTATGTGGTTGCCATAACAGAACCAACTCCTTCAGGACTCCATGACTTGATTCGAATTTTAGAATTAGTGGAACAATTTAAAATTCCATTTAGTATAGTTGTAAATAAAGCGGATCTAAAGAGTCCCTTCCAAAAGAAATTTAAAAAATACATAAAAGACACTAAATATAAAATTTTGGGTAAAATTGATTTTGATTATGCTATACCCAAGGCTATGTCTTATGCCGAGCCCGTTGTTGAACATGCTCCTCAATCCAAAGCGAGTATTGCGATAAAGAAGATATATGAAAAAATGAAGAAAGAACTAAGTAATCTTAAATAGGTTTAATCTATCCAATAAATTTTTGGGGGTTGGAGAGGATTTCCTAAATTTTCGGAGAGAATCTCTTGAAAATTATCGAAATGTCCTGGAAGTGTTTTTTGAACATAAAAAGCTTCTGCTAAATTAACACCATATTTTTTTCCTATTGTTGAAGCCATAGATTCAAGTAATCGATGTGCATTTTTATCTAGAACTTTACGGTGTTCTTTGGTTAATTTACCTGGTTTTATCTTAATTCCAAATAAATCAGTAAGTAATTCTATAGTAGAATCGAATTCTAAAGCAGCTCGTATTTTTTTTTCCATAACCTGTGAGATGTCAACGATTGCATTTGGTTTATGCCCTAGTAATCCCATAAACCATACTTCAGAACACGCATATGGTTCAATACCATTTTCAAGTTGATCCTCATATAATAAGGGAAATGCAGAAAAAGCTCCTGCCTCTGCAGCCATGCGTGCAACAACGACGTGATCGGGATGAACCTCATACTTTACCCACGGATCGAATGTTATTATCCGATCAATGTTTAATTTTCTGACGTGATAGACTAGTTCTTTTCTTAATTCTTGTCCTTTAATAAATCCGGCATCAGGATAACCCAACATATATTTTTCTCTGATCCCTAATATTTTGTTAGCTGATTCTAATTCCTCTTCTCGCTTATCAGCTACTTCTTTTTTAGTTATATCTCTCCTTAAAGTCCCAACCTCTCCGTTGGTACAACAAATGCAGAAAATATTATGACCTTCCTCTGCCCACCGTGCAACCGTCCCTGATGCAAAAAAAGTTAAGTCGTCTGGATGAGCAAAAACCGCAGCAATATTTAATTTATCACCCATATTCCTACCTTAAAATATTGGTTAGTTGCTTTATATAATATAATACAATTTCCTTGATACTATTTAATTCTTTTTTAAATGTGGGAACATCAAGAATTAAAGTGTGAATACAGTTCGATTTATTTGCAATAATCTAAAGAGATTAATAAATTCTTGAATATTATTACATAATTGATAGAATCAACTTAATACAGATGATTATTAATACCAGTCCAAAATTTTATGGAACTATATAAGTTCCTACCAAAAACGAATTGTAAAAAATGCGGTAAACCGACATGTATGGCCTTTGCTTTAGATTTATTGCAGGGAAAAGTAAAGATTGATGATTGCCCTCCTTTATTAGAGCCTAAATACAAGAAACAATATGAAAAACTTAAAGAATTGATAGGCTCAGAAGAAGGCCAAGAAAAAGAATTACGAATAAATGTTGATTCCGATTTATGTGATGGCTGTGGTATTTGTGTGACTGTTTGTCCCGTTAATGCTCGATATTGCCCTCCAAGTTTAAGTGGAAAGGCACCGGACTATCCCCCAGAAAAACATCAACTATTTCAAGTTGTTTCTGGGAAATGTGAACTATTAAAAATTGAACATTGTCGTAGGATAGAAGCAGAAGGACGAGAGCGAGAATGTCGTGTTTGCGAAACATATTGTCCACGTGAAGCCATAAAAATCGAATATGTATAGTTTATTTTTGATGTATTTAAAATAAGGGATAAATGTGAAACGTTATACCTGTTCTGGATGTTCACTTCTATGTGATGATATTATGATTCGATCCGATGGCCTTTTTATAGATGAAGTTATTGGAGCTTGCTTGAAAGGAAAAGAACGATTTGATCAAGTAACTACCGAAAATCGCATCACTTCTCCTATGATTCGCATAGATAATGAGCTGAAAAAAATTAGTTGGGAGGAAGCAATGGAAATAGTCGTGAAGATCATTAAAGATTCTTCAAACCCACTGCTTTACGGGTTTTCAAACTCATGTTGTGGGGCACAAAGCAAAGGAATTGAATTAGCTCAAAAAATCGATGGTTTTATTGATTCTAACGCATCTATTTGCCAAGGAAAAGTTCTTGGAATGGCAAATGAATATGGCATTAATCTTACTACTATTACAGAAATAATTAATAAAACAGATCTGATAATATTGTGGGGAGCAAACCCAGCAGAAACTATTCCTCGTCTTTTAAATAAAACTCTATTTTCACGGGGTAAGTTTCGTATGACGGGAAGAGAAATTAAAACGCTCGTTATTATTGATCCCGTGAAATCCGCTTCATTTAATGTTATGGGAGTACGAGATATAGCTTTACAAATTGAGCCTGGGAAAGATATAGAATTGATCCAAGCTTTAAAGGACGAATGCTGCCAGGCTGATAGCATTCCTACAGAAGGGGTTGCGGGTGTAGATGCAGAAGATCTAAAAAGAATTTTACTTCATATTATGGGTACTGAAAATGGGGTCATATTCTTAGGTCAAGGAATACTAAAAAGCGATAAAGAGAATCATTTAATTCGCGAAATATTAGAATTTATCCAGATCATTAACTCAAAGCAAGAGAAAGGAAGGATGGGCCTAGTTATGATGGGGGGGCATTATAATATGGCTGGCTTTGATCATATGGCGCTTTCCTTAACGGGACAGATAGGAGGGCTCCAATTTAAGGATCATTGTTTATTAAAAGGAAATGATTCTATTGTAAAGAAAATCAATAGTGATGATTTTGATTGCTCGATAATAGTTGGAACTGATCCTATATCTCACCTTCCGTATTCATTAAGTTCGAAACTTGCTAAAAAGTCTATTATTCTCATTGATAATCAGATGACAGCAACCGCAGAATTAGCAGATTTAATCCTTCCTACAGCCATCACTGGCATTGAATGTGAAGGATTAGCTTTTCGCTTGGATCAAGTCCCTATTCATTTAGAAAAAATAATAAATCCTCCGAGTAATGTTCCTTCGGACGAAACTTTACTAAATCAAATAATTACTAAACTAAATGAGAAGGGGGACAGATAATGGAATTGATTTTAAATACAGTTCGAAGAATTGATTATGATCAAACGAAAGAATTTGCATTTGGGGATACTCAATCCCTCGAGGATCACTTAGCTATTGCTTTTCTTAATCCGAAAAATTTTAAGGAGTTAAAATTAACAAAGGATACTCACATAAAGTTAGCTAATGATGAGGGATCGATAATTCTTAAAGCAATTGAAGATGAAAATATTCCAGACGGTACGATTTTATTGCCAGTATCGATTTGGGCAAACCAACTCACCAAAGTTCAAGAAACTGAAATTTTTTATAAGAATATTATTGTAAATGTTAAGGCTATAAATGAACCAATCACAAAATATGAGGATATAATTAATAAGATTAAAGGTGATTGAAGTGAGAGCAAAAATACTGGTAAAAAATGGGATCATCTACGATCCTATAAATAAGATTGAAGGAGAAATAAAAGATATTCTCATTGAAAATGGAAAAGTAGTAAGCAAATTTTCCAATAATACCGATATAAAAGAAATAGATGCATCAGGGAAGACTGTCGTCCCTGCTGCTATAGACATCCATGCCCATATTGCGTCACAACAGCTTAACTGGGCTCGATTAATCGGGACAAGGAATGAACAATTCACATCTTATTGGAAAGGTTTAACTCTAGAGCACATCGCTAAATCTTATATTGCTAATGGTTTTACTTTTGTCTTAGAAGCGAACGTATATCCGTGCTTAAGTAAACACACTATTTTTGATCTTACTCGCATACCCGTGTTGGATACTGCTTTCTTATTAAATCTTAGTAACTTTTGGCCTTTAGAACTTGAATTTCAAAGAGGGATAGTCGAAGATGGTGCAGCATTTATATCATATCTTCTCAACGAAATTAAAGGTTTTGGAATTAAAGCTTATAATCCCTTTGAAAGCGAGAATTGGAATTGGCACGTATTGAGAGAGAATCTTAAAGAAAAAGGAAGGCTCTATAATTTTAGTGCAATAGATGTTTATGAGAATTTAATAAAGTTTGTAGAAGATCTTGAACTCCCTCATGCTTTACACGCACATATAGAAGGGTATGAATCAGAAACAGGAAAAAACAATGTAATTGAGCTCCTGGAAAAGCTAAGTGAATTAGGGCTTACTCCAGAAGGTTCTAGAAATGAAATATTCCATCTAGCTCACGCTTCTTCCTATAATATCGATGGTAATAATTCTGAACTAATTGCATTTTATAATTCTCATCAGAATTACGATCTTGACCTAGGCTTTATCGGTTTTAATGTAATTAATCCATTAATCACCTCCGATAGGAGATTGATTAACAATTTAACAAATGAAAGTAATTTTCATAAAATAGTGCGATTTGCCACAGAATTTGAAGGAGATTTTTTTGCTACTTTACGGAAATTTGATAAAAGTAATTTTACACATTGTACTATATGGGCAAATGCCTATGAATTAGCTCTTGAGATTAAAGATAAATGGCAAGTTCAGTTTTCGATTAATTATCCGAATTATGCTGACGTATTTGATGTACCAGAAATCGCCTCGTTGCTTTTAAGTCATAAAGCTCGCGAGGAGTATATGAGTGATATGAATAAGGATTTTCTAAAAGAACATACAATCACCAGTAATGACCACACACTATCTTTTCACGATTATATAACTATCACTCGAGCCAGTCCAGCAAAATCTCTTGGGCTTTCCCATATAAAGGGGAGTTTGAGTGAGGGTAATGATGGAGATCTTAATATTATTGATTTGAATCTCCTAGACATAGACCCAGAAAATGATTATAAGAAAATTAAAGAGGCATTAAGCCATATTGAATACGTTCTTAAAGCCGGCAAAGTGGTTAAAAATGCCGAAATTTTTAATATGGGGGATTCTGGTAATATCTTATGGGCTTCGGGAAAGGTAAAAAAAGAAGATGTTAATTTATTGCTTAAAAGAAAAGAGGAGTTTTTTCAAATGTATAATTCACAATTCTTGAAAAGTTATTCAATATCGATCAAGGATTCAATATTGAGAAAAATAGACTAAGGATTCTTTTATATTATTACAATTCTTATACCTTAAAGTTTTAATAAGAAAGAGATGAAATAATTCTATTAGAGTGCAATTAAATATTATAAATGAAATCGAATGACACAGCTCTCACAGAAAATCGTTAGTTGTCCTAATTGTGGAGCAAAAAATAGGATTTTCTATTATGCCAGTATTAATACATTTTTAGATTTTGATGGAAATTTAATTTCTAAAGTGCTTGATGGAACAATAAACACTAGTCTTTGTAAAAATTGCGGAGAGAGGATACGTTTAGCAAATGACATTTTAATTAATTCCCCAAAGGGTATGTTTTACTTAAATCCTAAAGATAATCTCGAATATAAGAAACAAAAGCTTGAATCTTATGAAGTTTTATCAGAGAAAGGAGTTATTATCTCTGGTCTCGTATCGCAGTATATTAAAGCAAAAAATAAAATCAATAAGAAGAAACAATATAGCCCTTCTTCAAAGCCTCCTCCTGCCCCAAAAGTGACTCCACAAACGAAAAAGATACATGAATTGATTGAAAACCTTGATAAGAAACTAAGTAAAGGTAAGAAATATAAAGAAGAAGAAGATGATAAATTAATAAATGGATCTTCAGCACCTCCAGCACCTCCCCCACCCCCACCAAAGAGCTGAATAATTTAATATTGAATAAAAAATGGGACATAATGTCAAAATTATCTGATAGTGGATTAATTATATTGGTGATCTCAACTATAGTCATTATTGTCTCGATTTTTATATTACAGATTATACCAACATATACTTTTATCCTTATCCAAATTATTGGTTGGTTATTGTTCATTATTGGTTTAATTATTGGAGCAATAACTAAAGACGATTATCACGTAATAATATTAAAAACAGGATTCCCACTAAAATTAGACCATCTAGTCATTTTATCTTGCGCATTAGCTTTATCAACTTCTTCTCTAATTTTACTAGATATTCTTAATTTTATTTATACAGGTGAATTAACATTTTTTGCCTTAATTTGGATTACATTAATCCTCGTATTAACACTTATTTTATACTTATTAATCAGACAAAAGCTAAAAGGTAAGTAATTTCTAAATATATATCAAGAAAGTTGGTAAAAGGTTTTTTTTATTTGGATTATTCCTAATTTTTAACCTTTTCCAACTGAACTAAATAATTTATTTTATAGATTATAAACAAGGTTAATTTAAAATCTCGATTATTTCTAATCCGTCGTTATGATCTGCTAAAAATGCATAATTGTTGACTATAGCTAAATTATGGGCACAACCTCCATCATAATATTGTCCAATCTTTTGAAGGTTAACTGGGTCTGAACCATCTAGGACTTCTAATCCTATCTCACAATTTGCACAAAAGAGCTTTGTCCCATCGAACTGAGCTGCGAAAATAGACCCTCCTCCATAATACAATCCGACTTGATGGATGTTGGAGGGATCAGAGATATCTAATATATGCAGACCTCCTCCCCCCGGAGCATGGTTTCCTATATAGGCATAATCTCCCTCTATAATAGGATTCCAGAAATCAACTCCACTTGGTATATAGGAGCCAACTTGAAAAGGATTAAACGGATCACTGATATCAATTAGTCTTAATCCAGTATAATCTGAATAATGATCAGTTAAATAGGCGATATTGTCATAAATATCCACATGAATCCCTGAACCAAGGATCGGAAATTGACTAATAAATGTCACACCTGAAGGATTGCTTACATTCAATATGATGAGCCCATCATTCCAATCTGCTATATAGGCAATTCCCTCCTTTATTTGTACATCAAATACACTTCCTGCGTAAGAATCTATCTTTACAGGAGAGTGGGGATTACTTACATCAATAATTTCCAACCCATTTATCTGATTGGCTAAGAAAGCAATAGAGTCTATAACATCCACTTTCATTAATATTCCGCCATCATAAAAAGATCCTATTTGGTTAGGGTTATAAGGATCACTAATATTAATGATAACTAACCCACCTGGGTCATAATCCATCATATCAATTACGTAGGCTAGCTCGCCTTCTACATCAACATCTATAGCCTGACCTCCGGTACTAATTTGTCCTACTTGTCTTGTGTTGATGGGAATATACCTAAATAGAAAGATTAATGGGATAGTTATAGCAACAACGGATATAATTATAGCTAAACCTATTAAGATTATCTTTTTACGACCTTTTACCATAGCAATCAGCTTAAAATTTTAGATTAAATAAAGGTCTTTTTGTAAACTAAAATAGATTTCGATGGTGAGACGAATAAAACTATTTTATAAATACTTGAATAATACCATAAATCAATTCATCTCTAAAAAAATCTTAAGTTTCTTCTATCTCTTCAGATTTTCTCTAAAACCAAGCTTTTTAAGAATATAGTTCTCAATCCTAAATTTTTGCTCCATTAGAGTATTAGAGGAATACTCAGAATCGATATATCTTTTTGGAACCCATATCCTAATGCCGTTTACTAATCGGATTTGAATGGATTTCGGGGTTTCTTGTTGATAGAATGCTTTTATACATCTCGTTAGATCAAAAGAAGAAGCATTTGTTTTTGAAATCAATGATTCTAGCATATATTAAGATTCTATATATAAAATAAAAAATGAAACACACTGAAAATTTATTAAATATTAAATTGAAAAAAATGAAGAATTTTATTTTCATTATTCATCTGGATGACTCCAGATTGTATTTTTTAATCCATCTGATGCTCTAAATATAAAAAATAGAGAGGAGGATTGGAAATCCTATTATATAAAGCACAATTAATAGAATTCCTGATTTCCTATCCATAATTTCTCTTTTGGCAACCACAGCAATCACTATTATTGAAGCAATAATGGTATATAATATAGCAGGGATCGCTAATTGAGCAGATACCGCTTGAGGAAATAAAAATTGACCAATGGCAATAGAGATAGTAGAATCAACAATACAACTCCCGATTATATCTCCTATAGCTAAAGTATATTCTTTATGTCGTATAGCTGTGATGTCTACGCTAAGTTCTGGTAAAGAAGTGCCAATACTTAGAAGAAAGAAACTAAGAATAAATTCATCAATATTTAATCGACTTGATAAGAAAATAATACTTTGAATAATGAAAAATGAACTTATAGTAACTCCAGCAAATCCAATAATAGCAAAAGCTAAAAAGTGAATCCTTCTTCGAGTTGAGCGATCATGATTCTCATGAATCATTAAATCTACTTTTTCGAGCATATCACTTTTGGTTACGTTATAGGTCACCATTGTATAGAATATAAAACTAAGCATCATAAAAAGAGCATCTAATCGAGTAAAATATCCCTTTTCAACAACAGTAAAAATTAAAATAAGTGAAAGGACTTCACATGAACCTATAATGATAATTTCTTTTCTTTTTACAATAAAGCTTCCACATATTATAGGTAAAAGGCCAAAAACAAGAGTTAATTGGGTTAAATCTGAGCCAACTGAATCCCCTACATCGATATCCCCATGTCCCATAGCACATGATATTATTGAATTAAATATTTCCGATACATCAGTTCCAATAGAAACTAAAGTAATACCAATTATCAAACTGGAGATACCAAGGCTGGATGCAAGAGCAGCGGAATGTTTAACAGCTACGTTGCTAGAAAAAATAATCAGGATGATACTGCCTATGAGAATTATAAATGCGATAAAGGTATCTAACATAATATCTTTTTATCCTAATTTTTTTAATTTTATTAATTAGATAAGCCTAATATTAACTCTTAACCTAGAATAGTTTAGATTGTGTAGACTTAAATAATGATAGAGATGATATATATCTCCATTTAATTTAGACGTAATTTAATTAGGTTTTATGTTATTTAAATCTATTCCAAAATACATTCCATTGAGAAAGAAAAGCGATTCGTATCACAACTTTATAAATCTAATCTTAGAATGATTTTTCTTAGCTTATCGATATTCTTCAAAAAAAGAAAAGCATTTGAACTTAAGTTCAAATTGAAGCTATAGCCTAATTAAATTATGAGAATTCATTGTATTAAAAGACTAGATTCAAAGCAAATAAGAACCTATCTCAAAGGAATTTCTTGTTATGATCTTTCTCTTAATTTTTATGATAAGTATGCTTCAAAGAAAGGTAGAACCTTTCTTAGCCTCTTTAACTTCAAATCCATAACAAATCGAGTGGCTTTAACTAGAGCGACACACTCACCATCCGATTCTCGAAAAAGCTCATGTAAAAATGTGAAAGACTTATTACCAATCTTTTCGATTTTTGTGTTCACTATAATGTAATCTCCAAATTTGGCGGTATTTTCATAGGAGATGTCTACATGTTTTACACCTAATGCAATGTCTTCATATATAAATTCCTCAATTGGCTTATTTCCTCCTAAAGAATTCATAAAACTCACAAATCCATCATCAAAATAGACCATATAATTTTTAAAATGCACAATTCCCATTGCATCTGTGTCGTTGAATCGCACTTTCACTCGAGTTGAGTCTCGATGATTTAAGATTTGCTTTTGTATTTCCGTCAAGTGATCATTCATTATATGAGAAAATATTCGATTATTATTTTTAATATACTATCTCTTTTTGAAATTTATAATTTAAATGGGAATTATTTAACAATTAAGTTATTTTTTTTTTGACTAAGTTTGTTTTATCATTCCTTTTGAGGTTGAATTAGGTTTGAAAAAAACCATAAATCAATTATG
>Ga0180438_10012627_pt1 | contig 10027 bp, 3 predicted proteins | sample SS_ome_12_FD_132455 | JGI IMG/M metagenome (GOLD analysis project Ga0180438, IMG submission 132455) | Hypersaline lake sediment archaeal communities from the Salton Sea, California, USA - SS_3_D_2 metaG | ecosystem: Environmental > Aquatic > Non-marine Saline and Alkaline > Hypersaline >...
CCTCCATATTTGAATGCTCCTTTTACTCCGCAATGGCCATGGCTAAATCGATACTTTTCTAACTTTTCAATATCCCATGAACCGTCTGGTTTTTTATACTCTTCAATAATTCGAGGTTTGTTTTTAATGATTTCTACTTTCTCTGGTAAAGTGTCAGAATCCATTTTAACACCTAGATTTTGCTTATTGATTATACGTACAATCTGATCCGGTGATATTCTATCGATTGAGTTTAGGTAATTGATGCGACTTATTAGTTTTGGTTTAACCTTTCCTGGCGTATCATTATTGGAAACATAAATTTGTAATTGCTCTGCAAGCGGAATAACAAGATCTAAAGCCTTTGTATCGTGGTTAAAAACAAGTCCGGTTTTTTTAGCCTCTTCAAAAATTAAGTCGTTATCTTTTTTCTTTGACTTTTTGACTCTAAAGGATCCCGTCCTAGTTACTTCATATTTTGTTTCACCATCACCTTTATCAACACCAGATATGTAACCGGTGATTGATTCATCACCAATTTTGTACTTAATTGGTGTGTCAAGCGAAAGGTTAGTAAGATCCTTTTGCTTTTCCATTTCGTTTGCGAAACGATCCAATTTCGACTTTTCAAGATCCGTCCATTTATCAAACATGTTTGGATATTTCAGAGACAGTAATAGGATCTCTTCGTCATTTTGATAAGGACAAACCATGCAATTCGATGGAGGTGGAACGCTATGTCCAGACTTCGCTATAATCTCTTGCGCTCCCGCACGATCAATTCCCATATCAATTAAAGGATAAACACGTTTAATACTCTTCTTGAACCATAAGTCACCGGCATCTTCTGATTTAGCTACACGGTTCTCTTCACCTTTAGCAATACCCAAAATGACATTAATCTTACCATAAGTCTTAGCGAAGATCTGCAATGCTTTCTTACCGTTTGTGTCTTCACATGGCTTTGGTGCGCTCAATTCTGGATAGTTCTCACATACATATTCGTCTAACCACTTGTATATTGGCTGAATCTTCAAAGCAATCGTACAAGACTTGGTATTCACGCTCATTATAAATTGATTGCGACGCATCTTGTCCAGGACACCGCCTTTCCAACTGTCGGTTGTATACTTATAATCTTCCAGGAACGCGAATGTAATACCGTGTTGCTTTGCAAGTTTTTTAATTTCCTCTATATGCTTGTAAGTCTCTGGATATTCATTGCCGGTATTGGCCATAACCATGACAAAATCACCAGGAGCATATTTTTCTCTAAATTCCTTGTCAAATAAATACATGTAGAAAAGTGCTGTACTATCCTGACCACCACCGAAAGATAAAACCGTTAACTGCTTCTCATTAGACGGGGCAAATAGATCTACTTGGCCACCGGTCTTCATCTTTAGTTCTTTCGCGTCAATTTTTGCAGACTTACCGCCCATAACTGCGCTATATACTCTACCCATGCCCCATTGCTCCTTTGAAGTAACGCTTGGACGAACAGACTCAGGGTTTGTTTTAAAGGCACCTACTCCCTTATTGTATATTTGCTGTAAACCATCTAAGGATATTTTAGTGGTCTTTGAAATGTCCTCTAAAGAATGACTAGATCCTTTACGGTACCCGTATTTCTTGTTGTATTTATCTTTCCAAGTTACAACACCACCTTTTTTGAACTCAGTTACTTGCTCCTGGTTTGTTCTTTTTTTTTTACCCTTACGGTCTTTTACCTTCTGAGAAACTTTGCCGGCAACTTCTTTGGTTTTCTTGGCAATCTTACGTTCAGTTTTAAATGGATCATCATTCTTCTCCATCATAACGCCTGTTTTGAAACCTAAGTAGGCTCCTATTGCCGTTCCCGCAACAAAACCTCCAATTCCGAACTTATTATCAGCATATTGATACGCTCGGTTGGTTAGAGTTGCTTCAAGATTCTGCCAATCTTCTGGCTTGTTTTTATCCCAGGTAACATAAGCAACTTCTTTTTCAGAAGAGGGTAACTCAATTGATCCCTGGTAAGCCTTACCGCCAGACTTCATGTTGAAGTCATAAACTTGTTCAGCAAATAGATTGCCAGGAACGTTCGGTGCCGGCATTATACATATTTCCTCGAATGCGTTCGTCGGAGATCCACCATTGCTGTAAATATTGTACATAGGATAGATCTTTCGCGCTTCACTGTAAGCTATGGCCATTGCCATGTCCTTATCAGTTACTTTATCTCCTGTCGTACCGTGAGTTAACTCCCCATCCAGGTATTCTCGATAAACTTTACGCCATTTGTCTTGCGCCTTTTTGATTGTGCCTCCCTTCTCAAAAAAAGGAATATACTTGATCCTACGTTTAGACGGTAATGTTTCCGTAACGATTTCCGGATCCACCATGGTAAAGTTGGTGCCATGCATAACCTCCAACATTCCATCTGGTAAAACATTGATAACTTCTCCGCTCTTTATTTTTCTACTCCGACCATACGGAAACTTTACTCTGCTACCTATTTTCATGTTTGGTTATTTTTTTGGTCTGAATCCTCCAACTGAAACTTCAACTCTTTCAGGATCGTAATATCTAATATCCATACCTGTAAAGGAAGTATTCGGTACTTCAAAAGAACTCTTTCCAATTCTTTCAAAAAACTCAGCGTCGTCATTATTTAGATTAGAGTTGGCGAAGCCATTCTCATTCCAACTTTCCACCATGCTCTCTATACGACCGCCCTTACTCATTTTTTGACGTGGGTGTTTTTTTGCCGGAGTTTTACGGTTCTTCTCCCATTCCTCACGGCTCTTATAAAGCATGTCAAGTTTTTGATTGTGACGAACCTTTCCACCTTTCTTAAACTCTTCAATTTCCATTGCCCATGTCTCTGGTTCTGGATCCGAAAGATCTGACAACTTAATCAATGTCGGTATTGCTTTATCTGGATCAATTGCGCCCTCTTGAAGTTCAAATAACATCATTTGCATAGCAATCAATCGACGAACGGCCATGTCTCGCTGTTCTTTTACAGTCATAGCCATTCCAACATCACCCCCTCTCAACAGGTAGTTTTCAATACGCTTGTTCTTTCCTTTATAACCAGGACGGCTTTTCAAACCCTTGCTTATAGCATATTGGATCTCATGCTTTTCGTCGCTCATGTGACGATAATCATTTTTGCGACTGCTTGCCGTTCCACCACGCTTATAAAGTTTGCCATCTTTATAAGATGATTCAAACTCTTTGATTTGTTCCGGTGTTAAGTCTTCATAAATACTTTCAATTCGATGTGACAATGTAGTAATAGCATCGTCCTCAGTCATTTTAAAATTGTCCTGATCTAGTTCTTCTTGTAGAGAACCGTCAGGAGCGTTTTTGTACCACCCTACTTCAACGTAGTCTAAGTCATCACTTAAATAGCCATAGTCTTTATCTGAATAACTTAAATTTCCTTCGTTTGCAACATAAGCATTGTGCAACGCTAATGCTTTTTTATACAACGAATCTACTTTGGTGCTTTGATTTTTTTTTGACATGCTTTCAGTTAATTTATTGACTTTCCCTCCGGTTTTATAATACTCTTCACTACCTCTTGTACCAATTTTTCGCAAATTATATGGCTCCGCATCAAGGCCGTAATCAAAAGTAAATCCAATTTTTTCAAATTCTTCTCTGACTTTATCCAGATCATTATAATCTGCTCCGTCGATGTATTCCGACTGAAATTCTTCGATCAAATTCGATAATTCTGGTGGGTGTAAATCATAATGCTCAAACAGATCAATATCAGTTGGAATATTTGAAACTTCTCCACCAGACTTAAATTCGGTGTCCCATATACGAACAATGTCTAATAGATCCTCTCTGGTTTTACCAGGCTTGTAAACAACATCTGCTACTTCAAAAGTATTGTCATCGTTTTCAATAACGGACTTATCAGTTCTAATAACACTGTGTAAGGCCGGCACGTGTGATTCGTAAAGCAAAACAACTATTTCATCGTCAGGCTGACTCTCCCAATAATCAATAAAACTTTCAACCTCGCCACCAGACTTGAAAGGCTTCATATAATTAATCACTCCCTCCTTGGTGTTTGGTATAGTGTAATCGGCTTCGGTTGTTTGAGGCATAACCGCTCTACTAGGTGCGCCTTCAATTGGCTGAGAAGTCTTACGCATTGACTTAATGTTGTCCATTACGTAATCAACTGCCTGGTTTTTGTCAAAGGCATCAATCTTACCTTCGTCAACCATCATTTGAATAGCTTTATCTGAAAGGTTATCCAGGATAGCCTTTTTTGTTTCGCGGTCGTTGACTTTTAAAAGGTTTTTTCCTTTAACAACTGCCGTTGGAACCTCTCCTAACTCAATAGCAATGGCAATCTGTAATACCTTTAGCATTTCAACAGGATCTATATCTCCGTAGAAACTCAGAACCTTTGCTTTGGCATCTTTATTGAGAGCGTAAATTTGGCTCCATCTGTGATGACCGTCCAGGATAAACTTATCGTTTAAAACGACAATTGGTGCAACAATTTCAACGTCTTTACCTTTCAACATGCTCTGCAATGTTTCCGGAAACTTTGCACTTAAAGATAGGCTCAAACTTTTGTCTACATCAATCTCGTTCTGCGTTGGCACCAGGTCTTTTACCGGCACTGTTTTTACCTTCATTCCAAAGGCTTCATCCTTTCGCTTTCCATCAAACAGTCCAGAAGATAGTACAGTCATAATCTTTGGATCGTCTGCTAACTTTCCTAATGACTTTACAAACTTTGTATAGTCATCGGTACCCATAAGTTCGCGTACTTTTTTAGTAGCTTCAACTCTACCTCCGGTTTTCCAAGAAAGAGTGCCAATATTATCCGCTTCATAACGAACTCCTTTTGGATATTTGTCTTTAGCGTCTGACAAAACCTTTTGTTCCGTGGTATTACGGATCATTTCAAAACCATTGATTTGTTCTCCGGATTCATTAAAAACTCTCAGAATGAAATCTGAATTAACAGATCCACCATCTAGATCCTCTTCCATTACTTTTTGTGATTTCGGTCTTCCCATCTTAACTTGCTTGTTTTCTAAGTTCTTTTAAACTGCTTACGGTCTTTTCCAGGCGTTTAATCATTCCTTCAACTTCTTTCGCGCCAACGTCTTTGCCTTGGTCTATTCTATCCTGGATGCTTTCCTCTACAAGATCAGTAGCTTTTGCTATTCGCTGAACATTCTTTGTAGATTCGCGCTTTTTAGATGCTTTCTTGGCATTCAGTTTACGTTTCTTTAACTTTTCGCGTTCGCGATCCGCTAGATCATTACAATCGTATTCTTTATCACCAATTACTATTACGTTCTTCTTCATAGTGCTTTTCTTTTTATCGTCTAATTTGTTTTAGGTAGTCCTTCAACTTAGTTATCAGATCCTCACATTCTTTGATTAGCTTATCAATTTCAGACTTGCTTAAAGTTTTGCCGTCTTCTAGTCGCTCCTGGATAGAAGTTTCTATTTTCTTTGTGGCCTTATCAATTCGCTGAATGTTCTTAGTGGATTCACGCTTTTTGTTCTGTTTCTTTGACTGTTCGCGTTTCTTTTCAAGTTTCTTTCTCTCTTCCGCAATTAAATCGTCGCAATCTACCTCTTCGTCGCCGATTTTAACGGTGCGCTTTTTAGCTTGCGACTCATATTTTTTCACAATTTTTTCGGCCTGATCTTTTGACATATCCAGGTCGGCTTGTAGGACGGAAACTTTTGAACTGTAATTAAGATTTGAATTTAGTGTACTCTCAATTGCGCGTTTTCTGTTCGCTCTTTCATCCCTAAGTTCGTCTGCCCTAGCCTTTCTTTCATCTGCAAATACAATTTTGTTGACTTTGTTTAGTCGTTTTAAAACAATATCAATCTCCTTGTTCACTTTATCCAGGCTATTTCCTTTGTCGTTGATAAACATTTCGTATGCACCATCCCTACGTTGATACAAAACTTTGAGTTCATCTTTATATTTTTTTCGCAACCGTTTAGCCTCGGTTTTTGACATTTTCGGTGCCGATTTCTTGACATGTTCTTTATGATCCTTGATCAATTGTGAAATGCTGACCTCTCCTAGAATATCCTCGTCCAATGCTTTCTTAAAAAATGGATCATCTTTATGAAGTGAGAAGTACGCTTTTTCTTGTACGGTTAGCTTTTCTTTTTTGTCAGGCTTTTCACCAAACTTAGATGCCATTGCCTCAAAGTTGTTGGCTAGATCTCCAATAAATTTTCGATCAAAGTTTTCTACTGTAATTGATTCAACTAAATCAGAACCTTTTGAATTAAGTGCTTTTCCGGCAGTTAAAAATCCTTTATCAGCAAGAGATTGTTTTATAGAATTGAGTTCGGTTTTGATGTATTTATCAAAATACTTTTGTCTAAATGCTGACTTCTTAGCCGAAACAATCGCTAGGTACTTGTATTCATCAAACGTCAATCCCTTATATGACTCTCCTGAATATCTTTTTGTAATTGATATTTTTCCTTTGAAAACAGGGTTTCTGGTCAAATAATATTTATCCTTGAAACCGGACTTTTCAAAGTCATCAATAAATGCCTTCATCATAGATTCATTTGGCATATTGAGTGTCTTGGAATGAAGACCTTTCTCATTAAACTCTTTATCAAAACCTTTCCAAAGAGAAATTACCTTTTCTACACGTTCTGTTTGTTTTGGTTTTTCAGATTGTTTTGGTTTTTTATGTCCTGTAATTCTGGCATTTTCTACTCCAAACAAGAAAAGATTAAGATCTGTTTTATCAGAAGGAGATAAGTTTTTAAGATCAATTGCTTCTATCAACCCACGCTTGTAGCGGTCGCTTTTGTGTTCTTCCAATGCGTTTTCTTTCATCCATGCCCAAAAGTATCTGTCTGACTTTTGCTTTGGATATGGAGTAAGTTTTCTGCCTGATACACTTTTTGGATCCTGAATATCTAATACAAATTCCTCATTTATATCAACAACTTGAGATTCTGGCTTGACGTTTCTACCCGGCATGTCCTTGTAGTTGGCAAAAAGTAATGTTGCTACGTCAATATGTGATTTACCATTGCGCCAATGATCCAGAATGTTTTTGTTTTGAGATCCAACCAACTTAAATGCATCAGCACGATCCATTTTAAATTGATTGATTAATTCTTTTTTGACCTCATTAATAAATTCATTCTTGGGCATTGCGTCCTGGTACGTTTGCCACTTAAAATTAAATTCAGGACGTGGTAATTTCAAAAGATACTCCCATGATTCATTATGAAAACTTGCCATTTTTCTGGCTTTTGGTTCATTAATGATAAGCATGTCAATTATTTCCTTAATCTCTTCATCAGTTTTAAAGTGCGGGTTTTTACGGCCGTCTTCGTAGTTGGCCGGTGATACTCCAAGTCCATAATCAATTTTAACACCATCTTTAGATAAGCGCAGAGTTCCTTGCGTAGTGCTGATTGTGTCACGAACCGCTCTCCACCCCTTATAAGTAAAGTCGCTAGTTTGCTTAACTTTTGGATCCTCTTCTGGATCTTTAGTTTGTTTTGGAGAATGGATCGGCTGTAAGTTTTTCTCAAACCACTTTTTTGTGTCGTCTTTGGTTTCACGGTCGTACATGATATATACATTGCCTTTTGGCTTAAAACCGTATGGATCTATAACCAGGTCTTTTGCTTTACCAAATTCTACCCAACTTTCCGATCCGTCCATATTTTCTAACGAAAAGTCATTGGTCTGCACCTTCTTGATCTGTTTGGGGATAACTTGGTAGTTCCAAGGCACTCCTTTGAGGAGATAAACGGTTTTACCAACATTGTCCTTTAACCATCTTTTTAATTGACTAAGACGCTTTGGTCTATCCTCGGTTTTTTCTGGTCTAATAACGCTATGATTGACTTTTTGCATCGTAAAGTCATCCATGATCTCATAAAGTACGCTACTACCATCTTTCAACAAGTGGTCAACTATTTTTTTATCTTCAATAAATTTGTGTGTACCGCCAACCAGGCCACGATCCACAAGGCTAAAATATTGTGCATTTGCCTTACGTACTTTATCCTCAAAACTTTCGGAAGGTTCTTCTGGCTTACCAGACTGTTGCTTTTTCAACTCTTCTAACTTAACCCTTAAACCGGATTTAACCGCCTCTCCTACGGCCTCGTTATTTAAAGTGCGCTCGATAGTCTTAATTTGTTCGTCAATCCCCATAACAATTATTCTGTATTAAGCAAATATACTCATTTAAGCAAAGTTTTTGATTTCTTCAAGATCCTTTATGCCTTGTAATATGTTCTCTTTCAACTCACCATCTACAACGTCAACTAAAGATTTAAGGTCATTTAAGCCTTCCTCAATTAAGTCTTTTAAGTCACGCTTTGGCGCAACTTCGATAGTTGGATTTGAAATATTACAATATTTAAAGTTGAGCAAGTAGTTCAACTTTTCAAAATCAGCAACCGCTTCATCAATAGTTTTTTCCTTTACCTTATTAGCTTCACGCTCCTGGATAATGTCATTTGCCAAAGTATCGATATAATCCTCGCTTTTCAAGATCTCCTGACGCTTTTCAAGTGATTCAATCTCCTTCTCAATAGCTGACTTTGCTTCCTCAACGCTTGACATATCCGGATTAATACCTCTTGGAGTAAGTAAGTCGCGGATCTCTTTGTTAACCAGACGTAAATCGATATACAATGGTTTTAGTCGATAATCACTTGAATAAGGTCGGTCAAATGTCGATAATTCTGCTCTTTTTTCCCATGGAAGGTTACGCTTCTCATGTGCAAACATCATTACCTTACCATTCATATCCTTTATTACCTTCGCTTTGTTCAGTCGTCGTATCTCAGCGAGCAACTTATACACATCAGTAGGCATTTTTGCCGGATCCTGTTGGAAGTCGTTATACTTACTTATTAGAAAGTCTTTATTATTCTCTATTCTGAATACTGCCTTGTTATATTCGTCCAAGCGTTCAATCAACTGTTTGTTAAACTGTATATCGTCAATTATCTTAAAATCGTCCGATTCAATTATTATTTTGGCTAAAACGTATGGATCCTTAATAAGTGACTTTTTCAATTCTTCTGGATCAAACTCGTCCAAACGTAATGCAGATCTACCGTCATTACTCCAAATGGTATTGATACGTGCGGTTTTCTCTTCAAGTTTCTGGAACATGAATACGTCACTACTATCGATCATTAATGGATTGACAATACGAACATTTTTATATTCGTTGCCTTGTCGCCAAACACGCCCGGCCAACTGTAAATTGTCGGTTGGGTTCCAATCAATAAACAAATTGTAGAGAACCGTTGATTTTTTTTGCAAGTTCATTCCCTCTTTAATGCTCGAAGATCCAATAAGGACTTTCAATCTTTCAGCATCCGATACTTTAACGAAGTCGCCTTTTTTCTCGTCATACTTGCGCCCCAGGAATAAATCCTGAACCTTCTTACGATCTTCGATTTTCATGGATCCATTAATAAATCCAATCTCTGAATCTTCAAAGCATATATCCTGGTCATTGAAACCACATTCTTTTACCAGGTATTCTTTGATTAACGGAAAGAACTGAATACCTCTATCCATGTAAATCACCTGTCCGGAAACGGCTTGCCCGTTTTGTTCATGGTACTCTTTTACTGACTTAATACACTTTACTGTATACAGGATCTTAGGTGAATTTTCTACAAATTCCTTATAGGTGGGTTTACCCAAGTCATTGTATGGAAACATGTATGGTGATAATGCAGTTGCTCGCATGAGGTTCATGCTAATTACCGCTCTAGCCTTTTGACGGCTTTCACTGTCCAGGTCTTTTATATTTACAGTTTCGTTAGAAGTTTCAACAAAGTATTGATCGTCGTCCTCGTCGCTATCAATGTCATCAAAACCAGATCTTGCTAAATCTGATTCATTTATTTTCTCTTCCGCATACGCGATTATGTTGTCCATATAACCACGTTGAACCGGGTTTGGTGTCAAATAAGAAAGAACCTGTTCGTCTGGTGGTAAATTGACAATTTGATTATCAACTAATTTTTTGACGTAAGGCAA
>Ga0180438_10012629_pt1 | contig 10026 bp, 8 predicted proteins | sample SS_ome_12_FD_132455 | JGI IMG/M metagenome (GOLD analysis project Ga0180438, IMG submission 132455) | Hypersaline lake sediment archaeal communities from the Salton Sea, California, USA - SS_3_D_2 metaG | ecosystem: Environmental > Aquatic > Non-marine Saline and Alkaline > Hypersaline >...
AGAAATAGAGGGGAGCTTTGACCACGGACAAGAACAGGACCGTGTACAACCTGGATGTCGCCTTCGGCATTGTCCGGGACCGGCTGGCCGCAGTAGACCGTAGAGGCCGGTCCCCGGGCAGCAACTCCCGGGTCTCGGCCTCCAGCAACTGTACACACTGTGTGAGTGGTGCCGCTGCTATACCTCCAGCCAGGAGTGTGAGTAGAGGACCTGTCCGGTGAGCACGCGCACCGTCTTGGCGTACTTCGCCTCCTCCGGGTCCAGGGACGCGATATCGGGTATGTCTCCCTCCATCATCCGGTGAATCATGGCGACACGCTCCGGCCGCTCTCCGCGGGCTATCTTGACCAGCTCGGCGTCAAACGCATCAACTATCGCGGAGTGTATGCCGAACTTCATCAGCATCATGAGGTAGGTGCGGTTGAGGTAGGGACGGAGCTCGGTGGGGCTGCCGTTGGAGACATTGGAGAGGCCCACTGCGGACTTGCCGCCGGGGGCAATCTCCTGGAGCATGCTCATGAACTCGAGGCAGGGCTTTACCTGGTTTGTGTCCACGTTGCTCGCGGGAGTGGCGATGGGGTCAAACCAGATGGTGTCGGTGGGTATCCCCAGCGCGTTGGCCGCCATCATTAGCTCCATGGCGATCATGCTCCGCTCGTCCTCATCCCTGGGCATACCCTCGCGTCCCCAGAGGAGCCCGATGAAGTCGGCGTCGTATTTCTGGACCAGGGGCAGCTCTTCCTCCATCCTGACCAGGGAGATTGAGTTTATCAGGGCCCGTCCCTTGTGGGCCTTAAGCCCGGCTTCGATTGCGACGGGATTGGTGCAGTCGAGCGACAGAGGCAGGTCAGTGACCTCCTGTACCGTCTTGACCGCCCATTCCATCATCTCGTCGCCGCCCCTACGACCAGGCCCGATGTTGATATCGAGGTAGTCCACCCCGGCCTCAGTCTCGGCTCTGGCCATCTGCTGGATGGGAGCGGCATTCCTCTCTCTCAGAGCCGGGCCGAGGGTCTTGGACATTATGTTGATGTTTTCTCCGATGAGAATCATTGCTCCCTCCTATCCTTTCCACGCCTTCAGAAAGGCCGGGATGTGGGCGGCATCCCTGGGGCCGACCGTGACCTGCCAGTCCGGCAGTTCCTCTTCGAGGCCGCCGCTCTCCGCAGCAGCGTACCCGGGGATTATGAGCTTCCGGTGCTTGACCTTGTCTTCAATGCCGCTCTTCTTGACGAATGGCGCGATGAGGTCAGCAACGAACTTGCCTGCTGCCCAGGCGGTCATGACAGAGAGCCCCTCTGTGTCCATTACCAGGAGGTGGCTCGGCACCTTGCTGCCGTCTATCTCGCCGGAGACGATGAAGTAGGTCAGTGCGAAGTTGGTGGTGATGAGGACCGGAGAGTTCTCGTTGGGGCTGTTGATGTCGTAGATGCCCTGTTCCGTGGCCAGCGGTCGCTGGGGGTCGGTGAAGATGTTCATCCGCTCAACAAGGAGGGGGAACAGACTCTCTCCGTGCAGGTCAGAGAGGACGATGATACCGCCGTACTTGGCGACGAACATGGCCGCAATCATGGCCTCTTTCATCGGGTCGTCCGTCATCTCGGCGGGGAAGGCGATTGTCGGGAACCCCAGGGGGCGGAACTTCTTCGCGAGCGCCGCATTCCGGATGATGACCTGGTCCTTGAAGGCCTGGCCGACGGTCCTGGCCCCGGAGTCAATGACGATATCGTTCAGGCCGGCATCGGTCACCTTCTTGGTGAGCTCGGAAAGCTCTTCAAGGCCGTCGGCCCTGACGCCGATGGGGCAGGAGTTCTCCTTGGCGAGCTTGGCCACGTCGTCGAGGTTGTCCTTGGTCGCGCCGTAGACCAGCGGCTTCTCACCGGCACACTCCTTGAGCCCGGCGGCAAGGACTGCCGGGTCCGTGCTAATCAGGACCAGGCGTCCGTCGCTGTTCTTGGCGACCTTGCTGACCAGCGCGCCAAACTTGGCGGCATCCCCGGATTCGCTCTTGACGGCCACCATGTTGGGACGTAGCTGCAGGCCGACCCGCTCGAAGCGGAGGTCCTTGAACCTCTTCAGCCTGCCGTCTACATCCGCATCAGACATGGCGTCCGTGACGAGCACGGCTACCGCTGTGGGGTTCTCGAAGCGCTTCTCGTGGCGGAACATGACTGTCTCGCCACCGACCTTCACCGCACCGGGTCCGGTCCCGATGGTAACCGGTCTGATGGGGGGCGCCGACGCCTCGGCGAGCTGTTCCTTCGCCTCGTCTGACACGTGGGGGCAGGCGGTAAGCTCCGCTTTGCCCGCAGCCAGGTTCATGGCGAAGGCGAGGCAGGTGGGCACTCCGCAATCACCGCAGTTCGTCTTCGGCAGCAGCTTGAATATCTGTATCCCGGTAAGTGCCATAGTCCTGTCTCCTTTCTCAGCCCAGTATGGACTCCATGGTCAGGGCGGGGTGTCCCTTCTCCTCGAGGAAGGGGAGAATCTCTTCCTCGGTGACACCAACGGTCTCGTCGGCAATCATGTCCAACAGGTTTGGCACACCCATCTCCTCGGCCCTGGCCTTGAGCCGGTCCGCGATCTCCTCTTTCAGCATCTTGGGCATCCAGACCATTCTCAGCAGGCCGCCATCGCCGATGATGAACTTCCTCTGGCAGATGTTGTACTTGCCGTGGCCAACAAACCCGGGGGTGCTGATGCCGCCGCCGATGGTGCCGGCGAGCGTGGTGAACTTCATGCCGCAGGGGGTCATGTCGGTGTACTCACGGTTCACCGTCATTATGCCGTTGCACATCGGCAGGATGGCCGCGATCGCCTCGCAGCAGCCGCAGGTCGTCATCGGGTCGTAGACGATGCTGTAGAAGTTGTAGTGGTCTATCTTGCCGCGGGAGGCCTGGAGGACGAAGTCGTTGACGCCCTTCCACTGCCCGAGCTTGGCGTCCAGGGTCTGCCCCTTCTCGACGGGTTGGTTCGGCCCCGTGGGGTTGATCTCGAAGGACGCCTTGCAGTCCATCCAGTTGTAGGAACCGCAGAGGCCGGTCCTCTCCGGACTGATAACGCAGACGTGGCTGGGGGCGAAGGACTGGCACAGCGTGCAGGAGTAGTAGGTCTCGGTGGTCTCATCGGTCATACCCTCAATCCTGGCATCACGCTCATTGTAGACCGCCCGCGCCTGCTCCACGATCTCCTTCACCTTGTCCTCTTCGGTGTAGAGAGTTACCTGGAGCTTGTCGAAAATGCGGCCAAAGTCCTGGTGGAGCTTGGCGTGTAGCAGGGCACCGATGTGCTCCAGCTTGAAGCCCTTCTCCACGGCACCCTTGGCTATCCTGATCCAGGCGATGTCTCGCTGGCCGATGTGCATCGCGCCCTGGGCGTAGTTTATCAGGTGGTGTATCTGGCGCTCGAGGATGGGCTCGTAGTCCGCCTCGAACTGCCTGCCGGCGACCTCTACGGCTATTGCCAGTGGCAGGCGCGAGCCGGCTTCCACGTCCGTGAGTTCCGGGCCGACTACTTCGACACGGCCGTCCTCGACCTCGTCCATTCGCTTTGAGGTCACCCACTCGACCATGGCGGTCCGGCCGCCGCCGCACTCCAGGTAGATGTCTTCGCCGCGGACCCGCTCCCCTTCGAAGGCCGGTCCGTAGGCTACCGGGACGGGCACCTCGGCTACGGTGACCTTCAGCCCCCGAACCTCGACGGCCCTGGCGACGAGCTCATCGTGAGCTATGTTGGAGACAACATGCTCGTAGGTGCAGATGCCGGTGGGAAGTACCTCCGGTATCGGCGTATCAGCGATAACGGGGAAGCCATAGTTGATCGCTCCGGCCGCGTTGGCGTACCATTCGTCGGTGACGTAGCCCATCGGCAGGGCGAAGGCGAACACGCGGTCCTTGTTGTATATGAGGATTTTGCGGAAGTCGCCGGGCTCGATACCCCCGAATGACATTGCCGCCCGGGTGGCGAAGCCCATGGCGAACACGGCCGCGCTGACGTCCGGCCCGAAGGAGACGAGCCTGGTGGGCCATCCTATCTGGACACCGGCCTCAACAAGCTGCTCAGAGAACCTCCCGCCGTTGTACTCCCCGGCCATGAAGACATAGAGGTTCTTTTCCTGGAGCTCCTGGGCGATGTCCCTGGCTATTTCCGCTGTTGGGGCCGCGCCGAGGACGGCGGCGAATCCCGGAGCCGTGCCGTCAACGAACTCGATGCCGCGTTTCCTGAGGATGACGTCATCAGCGGCGCCGAGCCAGATATTGTCATCGGTTACGTCCTCACCGCGGACATAGAAGTCCGGGTATTCGAGGTAGCGTATCGCTTCGACGAGCTCCTCGGCGAAGAGGGTAGCCATCCCGGCATCGAGGGCTGGCGCCAGGTAGGGTAGTGGGTGCACCTCTTTCACCGGCGGGGGCAGCATGGCGCGGCACCGCTTGAGTATCGGCTCCATGTCCCCCAGCTTCTCTACCTTCTCGCCGAGCATACCGTAGATTATGGGCAGGTAGTAGGCAGTGTTGGGGAAACCCACCGGTTCGTTGGCGCCCCACTTGTCCATCGCTTCCTGCCACTTCTTCTCGGCGCCGTCGACTATCTTGTGAGCTCCCCGGATTGCTGCCGAGGCAATCAATTTGGACATTTCATTCCTCCCTTATCTCACTTCGTCAGCACGGGCGCCTAGGTCAGCTCGCGCCGCATCTCCATATCGTAGAGTACGCGTTCTCTGGCCTTGTCAATGCCCAGCGCCTTGCGCTTGCTGTCAATGTGGTCGATCATCATCTGGGCTGCCTTTATCGGGTCCTCCTCAAATGCCCACATCCCGCCGTACAGCTCCTCCATGTCCTTGAACAGGAAGTCGGTCACTTCCTTGCTCCCCAGTGTGGGCCAGGTAACGCCGAACACGGTGAAGACGCCCGACGCGACGAAGTACTGGCCGATGGATATCGCCTTCTCGCTCATCCACTCGGGTGCTGCCCCAGCGACAGGCAGGTCACTGATGTCATCCCCAAGGCCGCCGTCCTTGACCATCGCACTGGCTGCTATCAGGATACGGCTGTTGTCGACGCAGGAACCCATGTGCAGCACCGGTGGGATGCCAACCGCCTCGCACACCGAGCGGAGACCTTCACCGGCGAACTCAGCGGCTTCTGGCACAAGGAGCCCCGCCTCGGCACAGGCGATGGCATCGCAGCCGGTGGTAACCACCAGCACGTCGTTCTTTATGAGTTCCTTGACCATGGCAATGTGGGCCTCATTGTGCTTGGCGCGGGCGTTGTTGCAGCCGACGACGCCAGCCACGCCCCGTATCCGGCCGTTGATGATGTTGTCGTTCAGGGGCCGGTAGGAGGCCCGGAACATGCCGCCGAGCAGGTAGTTTATCGTCTCGTGGCTGAACCCGGCAATCTGGTCCATTTCGTTGTCAGGTATGGCGATATTGCCCTTGCGATTGGGGAAGTTCTCAATGGCGGTCTTCACTATCTCCCGGGCCGATGTGAGGGCGTCGTGCTCGTCAAACTCGACATGGACGGCCCCCGGTATCTTGGCCTTGGGTGAGGTGGTGATGATCTTGGTGTGGTAGCACTCGGCTACCGTAGCGATGGACTGGAAGATGCACTGGACGTCCACTACCATCGCATCCACGGCCCCGGTTACTATGGCCAGTTCCTGCTGCAGGAAGTTCCCGGCTATGCCCACCCCGTGGCGCATCAGAATCTCGTTGGCGGTGCAGCACATGCCGGCCAGGTTTATGCCCTTGGCCCCCTTGGACTTGGCGAGTTCCACCATCTCCGGCTCTCGGGACACGGCTACTATCATCTCGGAAAGCAGCGGCTCATGGCCGTGGATGATGATGTTCACCTCGTCCTCTCTGAGCACGCCCAGGTTGGCCTTGCCCAGTATCGGCGCCGGGGTGCCAAAGAGTATGTCCTGGAGCTCGGTGGCAATCATGCTGCCGCCCCAGCCGTCTCCGATGGCTGCCCTGACCCCCTGCTTGAGCAGGTTCTTGTAGTCCTGGTCGACCCCGATGTGGGTCCGGTGCATTATCTCGACGATTTCCCTATCGATGCCACGCGGGGCGACGCCCTGTTTCCGCCACAGTTCCTGACGTTTGATCGGTGCCTTCCGCAGGGTTATCAGCTCGCCTTCCTGCCGTCCGAACTCTTCCAGTGCCTTCTCGCCGATATCGACAGCTATCTCGCTATTGCTGCGCTCTCCAATTTCGATACCCCAGTCCAGAGCCAGCTGCAGTAGTTTCTGCTCGTCCTTTATTTCGTAGCCCGGGGCTTCCCCCTTGGCGGCCGCCAGGAACAGCTCAGCAGTTCCCCGGCCGTGGTCGGAGTGAGCAGATGCCCCCCCGGCTATCATCCGGATGAAATTGCGGGCGGCGATGGTCTCGGCAGTAGCGCCGCAGATGCCCCTTCTCTTCAGTTTCTCCTCGGGTGTCTCCTGTTTGCCCTTGGGCAGGGGTACGCGGCAGGGGCCCATACCACAGTTCTTGCAGCAGCTGCCGACAGCACCTATGGGGCAGGGTTTCATCGCGTCGGCCCTGTCGAAGGCGGTGTTCACCTCGTCAGCGGTCGCCTTCTCTATCAGATCAATAGTACCCTGGTCAATGCTCTTGTCTTTTGGCTCTGCCATCGTGCTACTCCTCCTCTCCTCTATCCGATAATCTAGGGGGCTGTGAGTTCAGCCACCATCTCCCGGACCAGCTTGATTGCCTCCGGGTGCCTCATGATAATCACGTCTCCCCCGGCCAGAAGCAGGACCATGGCGGACATCGCTTCCATCAGGATTCCACGCTTCCTGGCGTCTCCCATGTTCAGTTCATCGTCCGGGAGGTGGACTTCCTTGGACTTCCAGACCTCTTTGGACAGATTGCAGATAATCGGGAACTGGAGCTTCTCGTCCTGTTGGGTCAGCGCCGCCATCCGCATCCTCTCCATTACCGAGTAGGCGTACTCAATGCCGTAGCCGATACAGCTTACTGTGGGGTCGATTATAATCTGCTGGTCCCGTACGCCGAGGTTGCCCAGCAGGATGTTGAGCTGCTTGGCCAGGTTAATGTCTATCGGGGTGGAGGCCACTACGGTATGCTTGTAGCCAATCGCGGCGGCACCGATTCTCTTATGGTCGCCCTCCTCCACCGGTCCGATAATGAGGCTCTTATCCTGGCAGACCTCGGACACCTTTCTCAGGACCTCGGTATCTTTGTCATGGTTTGCCGTTCCCCACACTATTAGAGGAACGTCAATAGCATCGGCCACCTTCTTGACCACGGCGGCAGCTTCATCGGCCCCACGGTCAAGTCCGTTGGGGTCGGTGCTGTCCAGCAGGAGGGCAATCATCTCGGCCCCGTAGTCGTCGATGCATTTCCTGGCCCACGCCACGGGGTCATCCGTGACTCCAGCGAAGGGCTCCAGTGCAGCCTCTGCCCATTCCTGCGGGGAATGGTCCAGGACCTCCATGGCTATCCTCGGCTGGCGCGGCATCTCGCCTTCGAACAGATAGAACGGGTAGACGGTCTCTCCGCCCACGGCTACCGCCTTGTCCCCCTTGCCGAGGGTCACCTCTTTGATCTTTCCCGTGTAGGAGGTTTTCGGAATCTCAAAAGCCATCTGCGTACCCCCTCTCTAGGCCGGATTCTTTCTCTTTTCGCTACCGAACCAGTCATCCGAGTACCAGTACCGCTCGCCGGTCTCGAGGTACTTCAGTCTCTGCTGCCGGGTGCTGAGCTTCTGCCGCCACCGGCCGACCTCTTCGCCTTCGGGCTTCCCTTCTTCGTAGGTAGGCCCCAAAACCTCTACTTTGTCTCTGCCCGGGGCTTTCTTCTTCTCGACCTTGTACTCCATGTTCCGTACCCTCCCTTGCTAGGCCAGATGGGCAGCCACCTTGGCTGCTCTGACCGTATTCATCATGAGCATCGTTATCGTCATCGGGCCGACACCGCCGGGCACCGGCGTAATGGCGCTGGCCTTCTCCTTGACAGCGTCAAAGTCAACATCTCCGCAGAGGATTCTCTTGCCCGAGTCAGTCGTGCCGATCTGATTGACGCCGACATCGATGACCACGGCACCTTCCTTGACCATGTCTGCCGTGATTGCCTTCGGCTTGCCTGCGGCTACGATCAGTATGTCTGCCCTCCTGGTGTGTGAGGCAATGTCCCTGGTGCGGGTATGGCATATCGTCACCGTGGCGTTGGCGCCCTTCTGCTTCTGGAGGAGCATGTTGGCGATTGGCTTGCCGACGATGTTGCTCCTGCCGACGACGACCACCTCGGCTCCTTCTATCTGCACGCCCGTCCTGATGAGGAGCTGCTGAACACCGTGTGGCGTGCAGGGCAGAAAGTCTGGCTCGCCGATCATCAGCTTGCCGATGCTGACCGGGTGGAAACCGTCCACGTCTTTCTTGGGGTCGATTGTATAGAGGACCTCGGTCTCATTGAGGTGCTTCGGAAGTGGGAGTTGCACCAGTATCCCGTGGATTTTGGGGTCCTTGTTGAGCCGGTCAATCAGGGCGAGCAGGTCTTCCTGGGTTGTGGCTTCGGGGAGGTCGTGCCGCTCCGAGTAGATGCCCAGTTCCTGTGCCGTCTTCTCCTTCTGCCCGACATACACCTGTGATGCCGGGTCTGCGCCCACCAGGACGGTCACCAGGCCTGGTACCAGGTTGTGTTTCTCCTTGAGCTCGGTGATCTCCTGTTTCAGCTCGGCGCGAATCTCTCTTGCGACATCGGCGCCTTTGATTAGCTGTGCTGTCATTGGCCTCTCCCTTATTATAGGATTTCCAGTATGGCAAGTGCCAGTCGCCCGGTGTTCGCCGGGTCCCCGGCCACCCTTCCCGCTAGCTGGACGGGTATCGGCACACCTCCTATCTGGCGGGCGCTCCAGTCCGGTCAAGAATCTGTTCCATGAGTTTGCCGACTGCCCGCACTGCGCTGGAGGTATCGGGCAGTTCGAGCAGCGGTCTCAACTCAAGGTCATAGCGGTAGAGCTCTTCATCCTCAGGGATAACGGCGGCAAGCTCAATCGCCTGGCGCTCCAGCTCCTCTGTCACCAGGGGATCGAGTTCATCCGGGGCAATGCTGATAACGGCCATCTGCCTGCGGACCGATAGCTTCAGGCTGGAGACCAGCTCCATTATGCGGGCTACCGTCCGCACGCCCTTGACCGAATGGTTGGAGACCAGGAGCAGGGCGTCGATGTCCTGGGTAGTCCGCCGGCTCAGGTGCTCCATCCCGGCTTCATTGTCCATGACCGTGTACGCATAGTTGCCCGCCAGGGTGTCGGCGAACTTCTTGAGGATGACGTTGGGGTAGCAGTAGCACTCCGGGCCCTCCCCGCGCCCCATGGTCAGCAGGTCAAGCCCCGGGCTCTCCACCAGGATTTCGTTGAGCTTGAAGTCCAGGTAGAGCTCTTTGGTCATCCCCGCAGGTATGTTTATCTTCTCCCTCTGGAAGTCATCCAGCAACTGGCCGACGGTCTGCCTGACCTCCAGCCCGAGGCTCTCTCCCAGATTGGCGTTGGCGTCAGCGTCAACGGCCAGGATAGGGCCCGTGCCGCTGTTCTTCAGGTAGCGTATGACAAGGCTCGCCAGCGAGGTCTTGCCACTGCCGCCCTTCCCTGCTACCGCGATATTGAAGCTCAAGTGCTCGCTCCTGCTCTGTCTGTCCTTCTAGAACAGGCCAGATACCTTGCCGGTGTTCACGTCCACATCCACCCTTCGGAATCCGGGGTCGGAAGACGTGCCCGGCATCAGGCTGATTGTTCCAGCCATCGGGCAGAGGAACTTGGCGCCTGAGTAGATGAGAACGTCACGAATGGGCAGAGTCCAGCCCTTGGGAACGCCCTTCAGAGTCGGGTCATGGGTCAGGCTGAGGTGGGTCTTGACCATCATCGTGGCGTAGTCATCGTACTGGGAGTCTTCCTCCAGCCTCTTCGCCTTCGCCTCGGCGTCAGCAGTCCAGGAGACACCATTGGCTCCGTAGACGACCTTGGCTATCTTCTCGACGCGGTCCCGCAGCTTCATCTCCAGCGGGTA
>Ga0180438_10012630_pt1 | contig 10025 bp, 9 predicted proteins | sample SS_ome_12_FD_132455 | JGI IMG/M metagenome (GOLD analysis project Ga0180438, IMG submission 132455) | Hypersaline lake sediment archaeal communities from the Salton Sea, California, USA - SS_3_D_2 metaG | ecosystem: Environmental > Aquatic > Non-marine Saline and Alkaline > Hypersaline >...
AGGAGAGCGTCGCCCCGGAGATCATCCAGGAACTGGAGCAAAAGGGGGTGGTGATGATCCCCCTGCCCCCGGAACTGGTGCACTGGGACAAGTTCCAACACCAGACCGCAGCGCACAGCCCGGCTCGTGAGCCAATCGAGAACATATGCCTGCTCGATAACGGTCTATGCAAGGTAACAACACAGCAGTGGATGCCTTTGGAGGAGTTGCGGAGCGTGAAGGGCTTTGAGTATGCGCGCATGATAGACCCCTACTCGGGTGGGATAGGCAACTCCATCCGTTTCATGGCCATGACTCCCCGTGACAACACCTTGCAGGTCAAAGGGGTGCCCAACCTCTTCTGCGCGGGTGAGAAGGCCGGGCAGATGGTCGGCCTCACCGAGGCCATCATCACCGGGGTACTGGCTGGGCACAACGCGGCGAGGCAGGCCATAGGGAAGACATGTCTGGAGTTGCCCCGTAGCCTGTGCATCGGGGATTACATCGCCTATGTGCTGGAATATATGAAGACCGAGGAGGGACAGCGCAAGCGTATCTCGTTCCGAAGGGGCCGATACTTCAATATGATGAAGGAGTCGGGGACTTACACCACCGATATCCCGACCATCCAGAAACGGGTGGCGGATGCCGGTCTGACCGGTGTCTTTGCTCAAAACATCGTCTGACTCACAGGCGACGGAGAGAGAAAGGAGAACTAAATCGTGGCAGAGATAGTTGTGATTGGTGCTGGTTTCGCGGGTTGCGCCGCCGCCATCTCGGCGGCCAAGGCGGGAGCCAAGGTGACGTTGCTGGAACGTATGGACATGCTGACCGGCATCGGCCTGGCCGGAGGGGTGATGCGCATGAACGGTCGGTTTACCGCCGCTGAAGAGATGATCGCCCTGGGTGGCGGGGATATGTTCGAGGTCTGTGACTCCATCACCCGACACCACTTTGAGGTCCCTGGCTGGAAGCATGCCACTCTATACGATGCGTTGAAGATCGAGAGCGCTACCGAGAAAGCTCTCAAGGAGGCTGGGGTGGAGATCCGGTTAAAGTCCCGAGCCAGCCAGGTGAAGAAGGACGGTGGAGCCCTCAGCGCTGTGGTTCTAGATAGTGGTGAGGAAATCAAGGGCGATGCCTTTGTGGACGCTACGGGCACGGCTGGTGGGATGGCCAATTGCCGGAAGTACGGCTACGGGTGCGTGTGTTGCTTCCTGCGCTGCCCGACCTTTGGCGACAGGGTCAGCATGGCTGGCAAGGCGGGGGTGAGGGAGAAGAAATCCCTGCGCGGTCAGGATGATTTCGGAGGGGTGAGCGCGGCTTTCCACCTGGCCAAGGAGAGCGTTGCCCCGGAGATCATCCAAGAGTTGGAACAAAAGGGCGTGGTGATGATCCCCCTGCCGCCGGAGCTGGTGCATTGGGAAAAGTCCGAACACTTGACCGCCTCACAGAACCAGCTCAAAGCCCTGATTGAGAATATATGCCTGGTGGACAATGGCCTCTGCAAAGTGTTGGTGCAGCAGTGGATGCCTTTGGAGGAGTTGCGGAGCGTGAAGGGCTTTGAGTACGCCCGGATGATAGACCCCTACTCGGGTGGGATAGGCAATTCTATCCGTTTCATGGCCATGACTCCCCGCGACAACACCCTGCAGGTCAAAGGGGTGCCCAACCTCTTCTGTGCTGGCGAAAAGACCGGGCAGGTGGTAGGCCACACTGAGGCCATCGTCACCGGGGCACTGGCTGGGCACAACGCGCTGAGGCGGGCCATAGGGAAGACGTGTCTGGAGTTGCCCCGCAGCCTGTGCATTGGGGATTACATCGCCTACGTGCCGGAGTACATGAAGACCGAGGAGGGACAGCGCAAGCGCATCTCGTTTGGAGGGGGCCCATACTTCAACATGATGAAAAAGTCGGGAACCTACACTACCGATATTCCGACCATCCAGAAACGGGTGGCTGAGATTGGCCTGACGGGTGTCTTTGCTCAGGAGATCGTATGAGTCTGTCCAGAAACTTGAACAGGTTCATAAATAGATGGACACCTTAGTTCCCAACAAGCGCACTGGTGGCTGGCGGTCACGGAGCAGTGGTCAATGAAAGCTGGAAATCAAAGGGCTGAGGTTGTGAAGACGATACACAGCACCGAGGTGGTGGTTATCGGTGCCGGGGCCGTAGGGTGCTCCATCGCTTACTGGTTGGCAAAGCGGGGCAAGGATGTAGCCCTGGTTGACAGAGGGGGTCCAGGGGCTGGTACCAGCATGGCCACATCCGGCCTGGTGTGGTCAAGCTACAAAGAGCCCTATACCTACATGGAACTGAACCTGCGTAGCAGCTTGCTGTGGCCCAAAATGGTGGAGGAATTGGGGGAAGATGTTGAACTCCGCCAAGACCGGGGTGGTGTGAAGCTATGCCTGACGGAAGAGGATTACATAAACCTTGAGGCCTTGGCGGAGCGCCAGCGGCGTAGCCCTCTCTTCAAGGGGCGCATGCTGTCTCCGCAAGAAGTCTTTGAGTTGCAGCCAGGTGTCTCCCGGCAGATCGTAGGTGCCCTTTGGAGTCCCCACGACGGAGATGCCAATCCCATCAAGTGGGTGTTCGCCCTCGTTCGAGGCTGCAAACGGCTTGGTGTCAAAATCATGCGCGATGCCGAAGTCACCGGCTTCGATCTCGATGAGAGCAACCGTGTGAAGGGCGTTTTCACCAGCCGGGGCCGAATCGAGACCGAGTATGCCGTCAATGCTGGCGGGGCCTGGGCGGGCCGGCTGGCTGAGATGGTGGGAGTAACCCTCGGGCTCTACGCCAGTCGGGGTCAGATGCTGGTCTCCGAGCCCGCGCCTATAGTTTGCCCCACGCCCATGTCCATACTGCGACAGGTTCCTGATGGTCATTTCCACATGGGCGTTACGTACGAGGGCGAAGGCTTTGAGGCGTCCTCCACGCTGGAGGCTGCTGAGCAGCTTGCAAAGAACGCTATCAAGATGGTTCCCTTGGCTCGCAACCTGTCCGTGATCCGGCACTTTGCGGGTCTCCGTCCCATGCCCAGGGACGGATTGCCTTTCTTGGGACCTATTCCCCATGTGCCTGGCTACTATGTCGCGGTGAGCCACAGCGGTAATACCCTGTCGGCCATTCATGGCAAGATCATCAGCGACCTCATCGTGGATGGACATACAGACGTGCCCATTGCTGATTACGACCCCTTGCGATTTGACGAAAGGGGTAAGGGAGAGGGACACCTATGAAAGACGATGAGCTCATCTGCCGTTGCGAGGAAATCACCCAGGCTGAGATCAAAGAAGCCATCAAATTCGGCCTGAAGACAATGACTGAGGTCAAGCGTTTCACTCGTGCAGGCATGGGTTTATGCCAGGGCATGACCTGCGGACGGTTGGTTATGGGCATCCTGGCCCGCGAGACGAACCAACCGCTGTCTGAAGTGAAGCCCTGCACATCCCGCCCCCCTGTTCGTCCTGTGCCAGTGTCGGTCTTGGCCAATAGGGTAACAGATGATGACCAAAACTGAGGACGGAGCGATGCGTATTGAAGATCATCCCATCCTTGGCAAGGCCGAATGGGGAAGGAAGATCACTCTGATAGTGGACGGTGAGCCCATAGAGGCCTTTGAGGGCGAGCCTATCGCCGCGGCACTGATAGCTGCCGGTCACCGTGTCTTCCACTACACGACTAAACGCAACGAGCCCAGAGGGGTGTTCTGCGCGCTGGGCCGTTGCACAGACTGTGTGATGACCGTTGACGGCCAGATCAATGTGCGCACCTGCGTTACCCCTGCCCGCGACGGGATGGTCGTGAAGACGCAGATCGGGCTCGGCCAGTGGGAGGACTTGCAAGTCTGCGGCGAGAAAGAGGAGTAGAGCCATGGGCAGGACAGAGATCGCCGTCGTAGGGGCTGGGCCAGCCGGCTTGGCTGCAGCCATAGAGGCCGCGCGGGCTGGAGCGCAGGTGACCCTCATAGATGAGAATGAACGACCGGGCGGTCAGCTCTTCAAGCAGATACACAAGTTCTTCGGCTCAGAAGCCCATCGCGCGGGCACGCGGGGCGTGCAAATTGGCAGAGATCTGTTGAAGGAAGCTCAAGATGCAGGTGTCGAAATCCGGCTGAACACGGTGGTCTATGGCCTGTTCGCCCACCACTGCCTGGGGCTGGTGTGCGGGGACCACACCGAAGACTTGCAGGCTGAGATCATCATTTTGGCCACCGGTGCCAGCGAAAACGCCCTGGCTTTCCCTGGCTGGACGTTGCCGGGGGTGATGGGCGCGGGCGCAGCCCAGACACTGATCAACATCCACCGGGCCTTGCCCGGATATCGTGTGCTCATGGTCGGCGCAGGCAACGTGGGTCTCATCGTTGCCTACCAACTTCTGCAAGCGGGTGCTGAAGTGGTGGCCGTTGTTGAGAGCTTGCCCTGCATCGGTGGCTACGGGGTGCACGCCTCCAAGGTACGTCGTGCAGGAGTGCCCATCCTCACGGCTCACACCATCGTGCGCGCAGAAGGGGAGAACGGTGTAGAGCGAGCAGTGATCGCCCAGGTGGACGAGAATTGCCAACCTATCTCTGGCACTGAGCAGAACCTGGACGTGGATACAATCTGCTTAGCTGTAGGGCTATCGCCTCTGGCTGAACTGGCCTGGATGGCAGGATGCCAATTCACCTACATCCCGACACTGGGCGGTTGGGTTCCCGTTCACGACCAGGACATGCAAACCAGTCTAACGGGCATTTATGTCACCGGGGATCTGACAGGCATTGAGGAGGCATCCACGGCGATGGAAGAGGGCCGCCTGGCTGGATTGGCTGCCGCCGAGACCTTGGGCTATCTGGCACCTGAGGAAGGGGAGCGGAAAAAAGCTCAAGTCCGAGAACTGCTAGCTACGCTGCGGATAGGTTCCTTCGGCGAGGGTCGAGCCGTAGCCAAAGGCCAAATCGTGAAAGCTAGGTGTGAAGCGTGAATACTGGCAATGGAGGCGCTGTGTGAGATGAAGGGAGGAATTCGAACAACAGGCATTCCTTCGAAAGAGGAACTGGAGGCCTCACCAGGTTATCCTAGCGCCAAAGCCCTGGTGACAAAACCCATGGTTGTGATCGAGTGCGTGCAGGACATTCCCTGCAACCCTTGTGAGGCCATCTGCCCCAACGGGGCTATCTTTGTCGGCCATCCTATCACCCAACTGCCGGTCTTCTACCCCGAAAGATGCGACGCCTGCGGGCGTTGTATCCCCCTCTGCCCCGGCCAAGCCATTTTCGGTGTCGACATGACATATGCATCGGACAAAGCTGCCGTATCTTTCCCCTACGAGTTCTTGCCCCTGCCTAACAAGGGTGACGTCGTACAGGGGGTGAACCGCGCTGGCGAGGTGGTATGTGATGCAAAAGTCCTACGGGTGCAACGCCCCAAGAGTTTCGACCACACGGCAGTGATCACTGTGGCCGTGCCGAAAGACCTGGCCATGGAAGTCCGGAGCATGAGACGGTTGCCACGGGCATGAGAGATAAAATATAAGATAAGAGAAAGAGGAGGAAAATATGTCTAAAGATCTTCGTAGCTTCTTGAAAAAGCTGGAGGCTGAAGCCCCAGAGCTGTTGGTCCGGGTCCCTGGGGAAGTGGATCCCCGTTTCGAGATCACAGCCCTCTTGCAAAACCTGGAGCGGGAGGGCCAGTATCCGGTGGTGATCTTTGAGCAGGCCAAGAATCTCAAAGGCCAGCCCAGCGGCATTCAGGTGATCAGCAACCTCTTTGCCGACCGGCGTGCTATTGCCCTGGCCCTGGACTTGCCCAAGGAGAAATGGCGGCTGGAAACCAGCCTGGAGTATCAACGCCGACAGAGCAATCTCATCAAGCCCCAGGTGATCAGCCGGGACGAGGCTCCCGTAAAAGAGGTCGTCAAGATGGGCGACGAGGTGGATCTGCATGACCTGCCAGTGCTGACCTGCCACGCCATGGACGCGGGAGCTTTTCTCAACGACGCCGTGATAGCACCTGATCCTGATACAGGCGTCTACAATGCCTCTCACCACCGCCAGCAGATCAAAGGCCAGAACATCACCGGGCTGGCTGCTTCGCCCCGCCACCTCTGGAGCTATATGCGTCGAGCCGAGGACCGGGGGGAGGGTCTGCCTATGGCCCACGTGCTGGGTCACCATCCGGGTTTCTACCTGGGGGCGGAGGCCCTGGTGCCTATGGAGACCGACGAGTATGAGGTCATGGGGGGCATCCTGGATGAGCCGTTGCGCCTGGTGCCGTCGGAGGCTTTTGGCGATCGGCTGCTGGTGCCTGCTGATGCCGAGATCGTCATTGAGCAAGAGGTCATACCTGGCACTCGGGAGGCTGAGGGTCCCTATGGGGAATGGACGGGCTATTTCAGCCCCCAAACCTTGAACTGGATGATCAAAATCAGAGCCATCACTCACCGTCGGGATCCATACTACATGGGCATCTTTGTTGGCCATCCCGATTCGGCTCACCTGGGATCCATTCCTAAGGAAGGGGGGCTGTTTCAACAGATTAAGAACGCCGTGCCCACGGTACAGGCGGTATATCTGCCCTGGTCAGGAACATGCCGCTTGCTCTGTTACGTCTCTATCGCACAGCAAGCTGAGGGTGAGGCCCGTGTAGCAGCGCTGGCCACATTGCCTCTGTTCGATGAAATCAAATATGTGGTAGTGGTGGACGATGACATTGATGTGTTCGATGAGCGGCAGGTCCTGTGGGCTGTAGCTACCCGCACCCAACCGGCTGAAAGCGTTGATATCATCCGGCAGGTTCGGGGAGGTACCAGCGATCCTTCCCAGATGCACCCCACTCAGGGTTCCAAGATGATCATTGATGCCACGCGGCCCCTGGATAGACCCTTCCCGGTTCGCCTGAGTATTCCCCAGGAGGCCTTACAAAAAATGAAACCCGAGGCTTGGTTGGCAGCCAAAGATCTGACCAGGCTGGGAATAAACCGATAGGAGGTCATTCACATGGTCAAACTGTTTTGGGTCAAGTGTCCCAACTGTGGCGGCAAGTTCTATGTCCACACCGCCGAGTTTCGAGGTCAGGAACGGGAAATGCGTTGTCCTTTCTGCTCTACCTTCTTCAAGGACGTTGAGGCCCAGGCTATCTGGGAAGAGGACGAGCCACCTCAAGACTGGTGACTTTACCGGCATAGTGCCTGCACAGTGGGAAAGGAGGGCACCTCTTTTGGAGAGAACCTGTGCCGAAGTGGTGATAGCCGGTTTGAAGGCCGAGGGGGTAGAGGTCGTCTTTGGCATCGTCGGGACACCGATCCTGGACCTGCTGGATGCGCTGGCCCGAACGGAGGGCATCCGCTTCATCCCGGCGCAACACGAGCAGGGTGTGACCTACATGGCCGATGGCTATGCCCGTGTCAGCGGGCGTCCGGGCGTTTGCCTGGTGACGGCGGGGCCGGGTGTGACCAATGCCGCCACGGGCATCGCCCAGGCATATCACGAGTCCTCCCCCGTGGTGCTCTTGTCTGGGGACGTGGCCTCCTCGGTCTACGGTCGGGGCCGGTCCAACTTCCATGAGATGGACCAAGTAGGGCTGATGCGGCCCATTACCAAGTTCAGCGCCCGGGCCGATCGGGCGGATAGAGTCTATGACTTTCTCCGCGCTGCATTCCGTGCTGCCACCAGTGGTCGGCAAGGGCCAGCCTATCTTGGCATTCCCAAGGACTTGCTGTCCCAAGTCGTGCCACTCCCCTCATTACCGATGGGAGGAGGAGAAACCCTCACGGCTCACATGACCAGCTCACGAGACCAGATTGAGGCCGCGTTAGACCTTTTGTTGGAGAGCAAGAATCCCCTCATCATAGCTGGTGGGGGAGTGAGGTGGGCGAGAGCGCGGTCACAGCTTTTGGAACTGGCGGAGTTGCTGGCCATCCCGGTGGCCTCCACCACCTGGCATCGGGGTATTGTGCCCGATGACCATCCCCTGGGTCTGGGCCAATTCAGCAACAGCGGCACCCGCCCAGCGCTGCGAGCTGGGGCTGAAGCAGACGTGATCTTTTTCGTAGGATGCACGCTGTCCGAACTCACCACTGACCGCTATAGCTACAACCTCTTCTCTGAGAACACCCGCATGATCCACGCTGACATAGATCCCCAGGAAATCGGCAAGAGTTATCCGGTTGAAGTGGGGCTGGTGGGGCATCTGCGTTGCCTGTTGGGCGAAATGATCGAGCTTCTGCAGGGGAGAGGCGTTGCCAAGCCAACCTTAGATGATCATCCCCGAGTCAAGCGCGTGGCCGACTGGAAGGCAGAGTGGGAAGCATGGCTGGCCGAGCTGACCCTGGATGAGGCCAAGCCCATCCGGCGACTGACTTTGTTCAAGGCTGTGCGGGAGATTCTGGATCGAGAAGCCATAGTAGTAGCTGGCGGTGGAGGCACGGCGGCTTACACGCGGTTCGCCTTCCCGGCCTATGAGCCCCTGCTGTTTCCCGGTGACTTCTCGCCTATGGGCAGTGATTATGGCTTGGCTCTGGGGGCCAAGGTAGCCTGTCCCGACCGCCAGGTAGTGAGTCTCATTGGTGACGGCTCTTTCATGATGGTCCTGCCGGAGATTCTGACGGCTGTGGAAAACGGCATCGCTACCGTGGTTGTCATTATGCACAATGACATCTATGCCAACGTCAAGTACAAACAGCGCACGTTGTACCGGTCTCGTTACATCGGCGTGGACCATCCATATCCCAACTTTGCTGAGGTTGCCCGTTGCTTTGGGGCCTGGGGCGAGAGGGTAGAAGAGGCCCGAGAGATCAAGCCGGCCCTGGAGCGAGCCCTGACCTCGGGACAGCCAGCCGTGGTGGATGTTCTCGTTGACCCGGCCGACGAGATTCCGCCCAGTGATGAATACTTGCGCTGGATCAGAGAGCACCAGATGCAAGTGGAGTGAAAAGAATTAAGGAGGACTCTGTGACCAAAACTAACCACAGCGCACCCAGTTTGAGGGGTTTCCTGGATGATCTCAGGAGGTTAGCTCCTGAAGAACTGGTTGAAATCGATGAACGGGTTAACCCCCGTGACTATGAGGTCAATACCTTTCTCGATATCTTGAAAGACCGGGGCAAGTTCCCTGTGTTGCTCTTTAATAACGTGTCCACTTTCAACGGCGATCGCTTCCCCGGCCGGCTGATCACCTCGGCCGATCCCGGCAGCTACCGACGGGCCGCCCTAGCCCTGGGCTTGCCGTTGGACAAATCTACTTCCAAAGATATCATCGAGGAATTGGGCCGCCGAGGCGAGAGTCCGACAAAGCCCGTTGCGGTGGACCCGGACCAAGCCCCTGTGAAAGAGGTGGTCCGCGTGGGTGAGGAAGCTGACATAGGTGACTTGCCTTTGCTGATGCACTTTGCCGAGGACGCCAACCCTGGCTGGTGCACGCCCATCGTGGCCCTATCCGACCCAGACACCGGCCGCTACAATTTGGCCTATTATCGCTGTCTCTACAAGGGGCCGCGCCGGGCGACGGTCAAGGTCTCGCCCGAGCATGTTCGGCACGGAGCCTGGTATTTCAACCGGGCCGAGGAAGCAGGGAAACCATTGCCATTCGCCTGGATTCTAGGGCATCACCCCCTGTTCCACCAGGCTGCGGCCATGAGGACACCTTATGGCATAGACGAGTACGACCAGGCCAGCGGCATTATGCAGCCTCTGCGGGTGGTAGCCTCGGAGACATGGGGCGAGCAGTTCATGGTGCCAGCCGATGCCGAGGTGGTCGTGGAGGGACATCTGTTGCCTAACGAGCGAGACAACGAGGGACCCTTCGGCGAATGGCCGCGCTACTACGGTTGCCAGACGCGCCAGCCGGTCGGTGAGATCACAGCCATAACGATGCGTCGTGATGCCATCTTCCAAGCTGTCTGGACCTCTTACCACATGTTGGAGGACATTGCCCACTCGGTGGGATTGCAGGCTTATCTCAAAGCGAGGTATCCACGGCTGGTTGTGGCCAGTTCCCTCTTCCACACCTGGGCTATTCTCTCCCTGAAGAAGGAGGCCGAGGGCGAGCCCATGCGCTTGG
>Ga0180438_10012631_pt1 | contig 10025 bp, 10 predicted proteins | sample SS_ome_12_FD_132455 | JGI IMG/M metagenome (GOLD analysis project Ga0180438, IMG submission 132455) | Hypersaline lake sediment archaeal communities from the Salton Sea, California, USA - SS_3_D_2 metaG | ecosystem: Environmental > Aquatic > Non-marine Saline and Alkaline > Hypersaline >...
GATCATCCCAAAACCACAGCTCTAGTCCTTACGAGTCAAAGTAATGATCCAATCCATTGGCTATTGCCACAGCTATTTTATTTAGGTATCGATCATCTTTAATTTTTTTCTGCTCGATTTCATTTGTAATAAAACCACCCTCAACCAACACAGATGGCATATTAGTTTCACGGATTACACAAAAATTCCCTTCTTTAACTCCTCTGGATAATGCACCGGTTTGTGTCAGTAGTTTATCCAACAAAATTGCAGCCAATTGTTTTGAGCGTTTTTTCCGCCAAGGTTCTGCTTTTGGAAAATAAAATACTTCTAACCCGTGTGCTTTAGAGCTTTGTGCTGCATTATAATGAAGACTCACGAGAACTTGACATTTTGCATCATTTGCAATCTTTGCTCGGGTTTTAAGTGGTAAATATTCATCTCGATTACGGGTCATTATAACTCTATACCCTCGCTTTTCTAGATGTCTTCTCAAATAATGGGCCGTTCTAAGACAAGCCTCTTTTTCTTCACAAAAATTAGTATGCGCCCCTAAATCAAATCCACCATGGCCGGGGTCTATCACCACAACAGGTGTAAACTTTCTACTACTTTTCTTCGCGCGACTTTCATAGGTCTGATCTAACTTCATCGATGTACACGATGATAGAAAAAGCGATAGCAAAATAAATGTAAAATATCTAAAAAACATATTAGAAACTAAATTAATACATTGAGTATTTCTTTAGCAACTTTCACGTCATCAAAATCAATCATTTTATGTGCAAATATTTGTTTTTTTTCATGACCTTTTCCCGCAATAAGAAGTATATCAGTACTTTTAAGCATATCAATTCCTTTTGCAATAGCAGTTTTTCGGTCAGCTTCTACTAAGTAATCATTTGTCAAAAAACCCTTGCATATCTCATCATTTATTTTATCTAATGACTCACTCCTAGGATTATCACTTGTTACAATCACAAAATCTGAATATTTTTCTGCAACGCTTGCCATTTTAGGTCTTTTTTCTAAATCCCTTTTTCCTCCACAACCAAATACCGTATACAATTTTCCTTTTGTCACATTTTTTAAAACTGAAAGTACTTTTTCTAATGCATCTTCTGTATGTGCAAAATCAACAATTATCGTATTGCCATTTTCTAATGAAATTGTTTCCATTCGACCATTCACACCTTGAAAATTTTTGAGACTATCCCTAATAATTTCTAAAGAGACTCCCCTAGCTTTTGCAATTGCAATCACACCAAGGACATTGTATAAATTAAATTCACCTAGGAGGGGACTCTCCATTTCGATCTCCCCTTCTTCAGAACATAAAGTAAACTTTGTATTTGTTAACGAATAATGGATATTTTTTGGGTAATAATCTGCTTTTTCTTTAATTCCAAAAGTAATTTTAGTTTGAGAACTATTAAATGTCATTTTTTCACACCATGGATCGTCTACGTTATAAACAATTGTTCCATTAGGTTTTAAATATTCGCATAATTTCGCTTTCTCTTTTGCATATTCTTCCATTGTTTTATGATAATCTAAATGTTCATTTGATAAATTAGTAAACAAAATAGTGTCATATAAAAGGCCATCGATTCTCTTTTGACTCAATGCATGAGAGGACACTTCCATAAATGCACTTTTAACCTCATTTAATACCATTTCCCTTAAAAATTTATTACAAGTGATCACATCAGGTGTTGTTAAACTACTTTCATAATGACAGTCTCCAATAATTGTTTCGATTGTCCCCATCAGACCAGTAGGCCCAAAATGCTCAAAAATACTTTTCAGGAGATAACTAGAAATGGTTTTCCCATTTGTCCCTGTCACTCCAACCAAAAATAAATCCTTTGAAGGATCATTATAGAATCTTTTTGCCAACAGAGGTTCTATTTCTGCAACATTTTCAGTAATAAGTTGAACAAAATTTTCTAAAAAAGGATTATAAAAATCTGTCAAAACACAGGAAGCTCCAGCCATAATAGCGTCAGTGATGTATTCATTTCCATCAAATACCTTACCACGTTTTGCCACAAATAAATATCCTGGGGCTATATTTTTAGAATTATTCGTTATCCCAGTAATTTCAATTTCTTTAGATCCTTTGATGACCTTTAGATCAATATCTTTAATGAGTTTTTTCAATTTCATTACGGTTTACCATTCCATTTTTGATAGATTTCTTTCAGGCTTTCAACCTCTGTTCCCCAATCTGCCATTTGAGCTTTATAACGCGGATCTTTTCTTGAATAACCAAAAGGATCATCAGGTTTTGCGCCTACATATTGTAATGTTCTTTTAGATATTTCTCGAAATACAGGAGCTGCACAAGTACCTCCAAAATGTGTTGTACCAAGACCCGGAATATAAATTTTTTCAGGCTCGTCAATACCAACAAACAGAACAAATTTCGGATCTTTTGCAGGGACAAAACCTATAAAACTTGAAAAATGTTTAGTTTTAGAATATTTACCTCCAATAATTTTTTCAGAAGTACTAGTCTTTCCAACCTCTGAAAACCCTGGAACATCTGCTAAGGGAGCAGACCCTCCTACTTTTGTCGCATATTTCATGGCCTGGATTATTTCGGCAATAATGTGAGGGGGGAGAACTTGTTTTTGTTTATAGTTTTTTTCACTTATTTGAATAGATTCATCTTTTCTAATAATTTTACGTAAAATTGTTGGTTTGATTAGATAGCCACCATTTGCAAAAACGCTATATGCTCTAAGCATTTGAATGGAATTTACAGTTAAATTATAGCCGATGGCTAACGAATACGGTGTGGGTGCTGACCATTCTATAATTCCATTTGCATATGTTTTCCCAGGTGTTGGTACTAACCCTGAATTTTCATATGGGAGTTCAATACCCGTTTTATTTCCAAATCCAAACATTTCCACAAGATTTTGACGATACCAAGAAGCACCTAATTCTTCGATGATTTTTTGTACTAAGCGGGCAGGGTAAATATTTGATGACTTTTGAATAGCCATGTACATATTAAGGTATTTATGTGTTCTAATATCATATAAGGGTTGCTTTCGGCCTGGAAATTTCGATAAATCACATCGCATCATTTCATCAGGTGAAAAAATAGGCCGTTTCCCTTGTTTAATGAGCTCCTCATTTGCCTTCAGAGCAATCGCTATTGTAATCGGTTTCATAGTCGATCCAGGCTCAAAACAATCGGTAATCGCCTGATTTTTTGTATTTCTAATCAAAGCTGGGTCATTGTAATAGTTTCGATAATTTGCAGGATTAAAAAATGGATATTGCGCAATCGCCCAAATTTCCCCTGTATAAGGGTCCATCATGACGGCAAATCCGCCTTTTGCCCCTACTTTTTTCACACCCATAGCTAGCTCTTCTTCTGCAATAGCTTGAACACAATGATTTATAGTTAGATATATATCGGATCCATCTATAGGGGGCTCTTGCATTAAATCACTATCAAGCTCATAACGCGGTGATCTTAAAATAACTTTTTTTCCTTCTTTTCCTTTTAACTCTTTATGAAAAAACATCTCCAATCCCCCTGTTGGAATGGCTTGATGTGTTTTCTGATCCCTATTTTCCCTCACTGTATGTAATACTTGGCCCAACATATGTCCAAAAGGATAACTTCTTTGATAATCTTTAACAAAAAAAATTGCATTTTTTGGAATCTTATTCTTTCGTGCAAACTTAAACCACCAATTTTCAATCTCTTGTTTTTTTCTCGCTGAAATCCACGAAGTGATTTTACGAGATCTACTTTTTTTATTGAAATGTCTAGATATATCTTCTTTTAATTCCAAGGAGGTTATGAACACTGTTTGTACTTGTTTTTTTACCTTTTCAGGAATCATCATAGGATCGATAAAAAGATGGTATTTTAATACATCTACTACAAAAGGTTGCAGTTTTTCAGGATGCCCCTTTTTTATAGACGAGTTTGAATAAAAAACTCCCCTTTTGAAAGGTTCTTTAATAACTGTTTGATGTTGAGATTTCGCAATTGATTTCCATTTTTCATATTCAATTACCTGAATCTTATAAAACTGAATAATTAAAATAGAAAAAAGAAAAACCACAAATATAGCAATAGTGACAAACCTGTAGCGCCCCTCAAAAGAAACGGTCGGTTTAGAAGAAGTAGGTGTATCAGTAGTCTTGAATTTTGAAGATCTATTATTATGTTTCATCTGCCCCCTTAACCACTTTCTAAGTTATTAGATAATCATGTGACTCTACTTAAAAAAAGCTTTCGGCGGATTGTTAGTATTATTGCGAGATTTTTGCACCCATTAATATACGTGGCAAAATAGGTATCTGGCTATTATTTTTTTCTATCTCTTGTTTAAATTCTATTTCAGGATTTGTGTTAATTACTAAAATTTCACTGGCAACAGGGTGTTTAAGGTGACTAAATTCTGGTCTTTTCGCTAATGCCATCAGATATTTAGGGTTTTCAAATTGTTCAATTTCATATTGTAGGCGAGTGTTTTCTTCACTTAAAACTCTAACTTCTTTGGCAAGCTCAGGTAATCCGATCCGTAATTTTGTTAGATCATTTTGCTGCTCTAGGTAGGCATATAAAACGCCACCAAAAGACGATGCACAAATTAAAACCTTAACAATTAAGAACTTTTTCATTATTTCTTTTTTGCAAACCGAAGCTTTGCGCTCCTTGATCTTCGATTTATTTTAATCTCTTTTCTAGTAGGACAAATCGGTTTTTTAGTTAAATTCTCAATTACAGATTCACTTAAAACCTTGCCATTTAAGTTTTTCGTAGGCAAAGCCGCTGCTCGAAAGACATTTTTCACTATACGATCTTCCAAACTGTGAAAACTCAATACTCCGACTTTTCCCCCAGGCGCTAAAAGATGAATAGCTTTTTTAATAGAACCTTCAATTGTTTCAAGTTCTTTATTCACATAAATACGAATTGCCTGAAAAATTTTTGTTGCAGGATGTGTTTTTCCCACTCTACGAATAGATTTTTCAATTACATTTGAAAGATCTTTAGTTGTTAAGATGGTTTTTTTCTTTCTAGCTTCAACAATTGCCTTGGCTCCTTTTCTCCATAATCTTTCTTCTCCAAGATCACGCAACATTGAACCTAACTCACCTTCTGAACACTTATTTACAACATCAAATGCTGTAACAGGCGCTGTTGAATCCATTCTCATATCAAGGGGCCCCTCTTTCTGGAAACTAAACACTCTACTATCTTCATCAAATTGCATAGACGAAACTCCTAAATCAAAAAAAAACCGTCAACTTTTTTCACCCCGATTGATTCGACCATCCGATCGAGATCTGAATGATTTCCGTGAAATAATCTAACCTTATCTTTCCAAGGTTCTAAACGTTTTGAAGCAATTTCAATAGCTGTTAAGTCACGATCACAGCCAATAAACATCTCTATTTCAGGATGCGCTTCTAATATTGCTCTTGCATGGCCCCCGGCCCCAAGCGTTGCATCAAAAAAAACCTTCAATTCCACATCTGCAAAAAAAGAAAGCATCTCTTCTACCATTACAGGTGTGTGTGCCGTTGTCATAATCTTACTGTCCCTTCTTGTACTCTTGTAATCGCATTTTCAATTTCAACTTCCTCTTCTTCATTTCCCAACATGGAAAAAGCCTCTTCCATCATGCCTAGCATTTCACCTTTATCTTCACCACTCAAAAAGCGTGTCAAATCTTTCTCATAAACTTCTTTAGGCCAGAGCTCAATTTTATTAAGTGATCCAGCGATCACAATTTCACTCTTAATCCCCACTCCAGATTTTAAGGCACTCGGTAATGTAACTCTACCTACTTTATCACAAGTTGTGTGAAACAATGTGGAGAAAAATAGTGTGAAAAACTTTTGAAACTTACCAATGTGCTGTTTTTTCCTAAATTGCTCTACAATGTTATCGATATCACTTCTTTTATAAATGGCAAGACACCCTCCCATGCTCAGTGCAATAGAAAATTCTAGTCTACCATTTTCTACAAGTTGATAGCGTAAATTTTGTGGGATTACAAAACGGCCCTTATCATCGAGCTTAGCACTATATGAACCACTAAAAAATCCACTGCTCATTTTTTCCAGCCTTAACATTCCCACATTTTCCCACATACTAGCAACATGCATTAAACTTGGCAATCTTTTCTAAGTTTTTTTTTGCTAATTTTTAAAAAATTAAAAAAAAAATTACCACAAACCGCACTCTTATAACCACCTAAATTCTTTTAAAAAAAGTGGAAATCCGTGGGAAAAATTAAATTAATAGATAAATATAATACTAAAAAAAACAGGCGCTTTAACCTATTGCTTCAGATGGTGAAAAAAAGAGAGCATGTACAATATGTACATGCTCTGAATATTTTGCCTTATTACAAGTTCGATATAAAACCATTAAAAATAACTTGTATTAAATTCTGCAGATAAAGTTTTATTTGGGTTAACTTGTTGTTGACCTGCATAAACTACTACATCAGGGGCGTTTTTTCGAATCACTTGAGTCTTTGCTTTTTCTTGTTCATGATCTGCTTTCAATGATGCTTTCTGAGCTTTCTGAGTTTCTTCTAATTGCTTTAAAACAGAAACATGTTCATTTACTTTGACAGTTATTTCCCCTCTATGCTCCTTTTTCATCTGAACTTGCGCCTCTTGATGTTTACTTTCTAAAGACCTTAACTCTGATAGTTGCCGTACAAACAGCTTATTACTTTGAAAATTGTGATCAATCAATAATCTACTCATCACAAATTCTTGGTGTTTCCTCATCCTAGATTTCAGGTGACTTGGGGTATTTCTCAACTCTTCAATCTGTACAGCCTGCATATTCGCCTGATTAAGCCCTTGTAAACTTTCTAACCGTTGTTCCTCATACTTATGTTGCTCCTGTAACTTACTTTTCTCCTTTGCCTGTATAGCCTTCAACCTATCAGATTGAACCTTCTGAATACTTTTTTGTTGAGATATCACAGCTTTCTGAGAATTAATTAATTTAGCCTTTTCTTGTGTATGAGTATTATCCAAATAAGCAACTTCATTTTTCATTTCAAATTTATTTTTACCTTCCCTATCTATAGATGTTTGCATGTCTGTATAAATTCTTTTTAACCTAGTCTCATGATTTCCTAATTTTTTCAGTGTTTCTGAATACATCCCCTTTAAAATGAAATTAGGAATCCAGGAAGTTTTAATGTATAATTCCATCTTTTCACGTTTTTTCTTTATTTGATCCGCCAAACCTTTTATACATCTTATATCCCAAGTACGTAGTGTTTTTGATATTCCATGCGTTTTCAATGAGGTCCCTGAACTAAGTAAAGATCGACTTAAATTCTCTATTTTTGCAACTTTGTCTTCAAGACTCATCCTGCAATGAATAGAGCTTGTTGTCCAAACCAACTCCTCTTTCTTATCCTGTATCTCTAATTCTCTTGCTTGGCTATTATTTGGAATCCTTCCTACACTTGAAATCATCATCTTTTTTTCCTTTTATTATTAATAATATTATTATAATTATATATTTATTATAGCAAATTAAGATTTTAATTTCAATAAATTATTGACTGCAAATTTTAATTATGATTGTTTTTTCATTAGACTTTAAACATCTCCTCACACTTACCTACAACACCACAAAAAACATCTAACTTATTCTGCTTCTTAGAGATAGAATCTGATTCAGATTCGCTTTAGACTATTTACCTACAGATTTATAAAATCTGATCTTTCTGCCTACAATATTGTATACTATTAATTGTGAGTGGGATAGAAAAAGACTTGTTGAAACATACAGTTTTTTAAAATGGGTAATATTTCCTGATTTTCTTATTAATAGTCATTTAACCTTAAAATGACATATTTTGCGTCAGATTTTTTTTAACTAGCCCCTAAAAAAGCATTCGTAGAGAAAGCACGTGCAAAAAAATAAGTATTTGCTATTAGAAAATTATGACAACACCCACCAGTAAAACAATCGATGATCTAGGAACCCAATCCTATGTCCGCTTTGAAGAAGGTAAAAAATATGCCGATGAAGCGCTCCTTTCTGAATCCAGGGTCATTGCCTTACAACTCGGCACTGATGTATTTGAACCCCTTTTAATCCCCGAATATCATCTCCTTTTTGATCTGGCCTTAAAAGGCGCTGTTTGGGCAAACCTCCCTCCACCTTCTAAGTATAATGAGCAAAAAAAGCGCCTTTTTACCAATCAACTTGCTCCCAAACTCGGCCCTGAGGAATTTTTGGAAATGCTAGTTTCAAGAATTAATGAAAAAGTTGAAGATGAGGAAGAGAAAAAAAGAAAAAATGATCAAACACTTAACTGGGAAGATGAACAAGAATTAGAAGAAATAAAAAAAGAGGCCAAAATACTCATTGAAATGATGCAAGATATTACCATCTTTAATAAAATAATCACCTACATTAATTCGGAACGTTTCCGATACAGCAAAGGATAGAGTTTTGAGTAAAGTCAATTGGGTGGAATTATTAGGTTGGTCTGAAGAAGAAATTAATGATCTTAGATTTGTAGGTTATTCATATATAAAACAAGGTCACTACCAAACCGCACTAAAATTTTTTGAAGCCTTAGTCGTTTTAGATCCTAAATGTGCCTATGACCTTCAAACAACAGGTGCTCTTTACCTTCAACTCGGGGACAATCTTACAGCGCTTAATTATTTTGATCGCGCTCTGATTGTAGAAACAAATCATGGCCCCACATTACTTAACCGAGCCAAGGCTCTTTTTTTACTCGGTTATCAACAGCAAGGAATCACAGAAGCCACTTCATTAAAGCAACACACTGATATCCGAATTGCATCACAGGCCGAAGCGTTACTTTTAGCTTATACCTAAAATAGCCAGTTGAAAAACTCCATATAAATACAGCCAGTTGACTTTAAAAAGAATTCGCTTTTGCCTTTTAAGAAAAAAAAATCAGACGCTGAATTTTTATACCCAAAGGGTTACTCATTTTGAATCATTCTTTTTAAGAAATTTCCTTGTTTCGATTTGGAATCGGTGTTAGAGTTTGATCGTAAATAACACTTTTAGAGTTGTTTGTGGAGAAAATGTTCATAACTCGATTCTTAGATGATCGAAATAAATAGATTGAGGGGTTACATTCATGTTAACTAAAGAGACTATCGATAACTGGCCTGAATTTTTAGAGTTCATTCAGAGTAAGTGTTCACAAGCTGAATTTCAAAATTGGATCGCTCCGATTAGTGTTATTGAATCCAATGAACAAGAGATCGTATTAGAAGTTCCAAATATTTTTGTGCAGGAATATCTTTTAGATAATTACAAGCGCGAACTGACATCTTTTCTCCCTTTAAATGAACACGGTAATCCTAACATTCGATTTGTAATCAGAGCTCCCAAAGCAACTCCTAAAGAACAACCTCCAGAAGTTGCAGTTGCCGCAAAACCTCTTGTCCCCCTTGAGCCTAAATTCGCTATTAAGTTAAACCAAAACTATATTTTTTCTCACTTTATTGAAGGGCCCTCAAATCAATTTGTAAAATCAGCTGCGATGGGTGTTGCTATGCGCCCAGGAAAATCTTATAACCCACTTTTTATCCATGGTGGGGTTGGACTTGGCAAAACACATTTACTTCACAGTATCGGACACTATGCTTTAAAAAAACAAAAGAAAATACGAGTACAGTGCGTTACCACAGAACAGTTTATTAATGATTTGGTCGATAGCCTGCGCAATAAATCAGTAGATAAGATGAAAAACTTTTACAGAAATTTAGACATCCTACTCGTCGATGATATCCAATTTTTACAAAGTCGACTCAACTTTGAAGAAGAGTTTTGTAATACCTTTGAAAGTTTAATTAATCAAAATAAACAAATCGTCATCACAAGTGATAAACCCCCTGGCCAACTCAGACTTTCTGAAAGACTCATTGCACGAATGGAGTGGGGACTTGTTGCAAATATTGGGATACCTGATTTAGAAACTCGTGTTGCTATACTACAATATAAAGCAGAGCGCAAAGGCCTCCGAATTCCAAAC
>Ga0180438_10012632_pt1 | contig 10025 bp, 9 predicted proteins | sample SS_ome_12_FD_132455 | JGI IMG/M metagenome (GOLD analysis project Ga0180438, IMG submission 132455) | Hypersaline lake sediment archaeal communities from the Salton Sea, California, USA - SS_3_D_2 metaG | ecosystem: Environmental > Aquatic > Non-marine Saline and Alkaline > Hypersaline >...
AGAAATATAAATACGATTGCCAGAATCGTAAAAGCCCAGAGACAAATTTTTATCAGTTCCTTTCCTGCCTTCATCAATATTCCTTTTCAGTCATTCTAATGTTTCAAAAAGCTCAGCCATCTTTGCATATCTGAATCCCAGGAGTAACGCTCCCATTGTTATGACCAGGATCAAGGTTGATATTGCAAAAGCTGAAGGAAACTTCAAAGCAGCCATTAAAGACTCGAGCATCTGTTGGGTTGATAATTCACTGACGCCACCTAAGAGATCCCACTCCACAGTTGACCCGAGGGAACTCACAAATACAAAAATACAACCCGCAAAAATTCCCGGTTTCGTTAAGGGTATAATAATTCTTACCAGTGTTTGAAAAAAGGTTGCTCCAAGGTCCCGGCTCGCTTCTACTGTTGAACCTCCAACTCTCTCAATTGATAAAACGATAGGAAAGATCATAAAGGGAAGATAAGAAGACAAAAGACCGATATGTACGGCGACTTCACTGAACAATAAACCTTCTATAGGTGAAGTAATTAATCCAATCCAAAGTAAAATGTTGTTTATAACTCCATATCGACCTAAAATAAGGCGCAAAGAAAACACTCTTACTATATAACTGAGAAAAAAAGGAATAATAAAAAGGAACAATAGTATATTTCGAAATCTTTCTCCTACAATCTTGCGAATAAAATAGGAAATAGGATATCCAATTATTAGAGCGAGAAATGTAACTGTAACCGATACTCTTAATGTTTTAAGAAAAGTGATATACCTTCCCAGTGTAAAAAATTTGCTATACGCTGCAAGTGTGAGATGGGGTCTTATCCAGTATTCAGTTGGTTCAAAAAAACTCCAGATTATTATCGATAAAAGTGGAAGCACTCCGAAAACGAATACAAATAATACTGGAGGTATGGCTTCAAAATTGTATAAGACCCCACCTTTTAATTTTCCTATTTTACCTTTCATTCACTATCTTACAAGATATGCACCAAGGGTTAATAACAAACTGCTTTTTGAACACAGCTCTATACGCTCTGATTTTGAGTTACGCTCTTCGCAGCTTTTCCCACCAATCCTCGTATAGTTTAAAATTGACTGGACGAACATTCTGCCAGTAAGTTTCACCCTTTTTCTTTTTAAACTTATCGAGCACATGTTGCTGTTTGCTTTTAATCCATTCGGGATCGAACTCGTCCGGATGAGCTTCTGCATATTTAATAACCTTATCTGTGGGTGAACAGTATCCCCTCATCTTCATGATCTGGTTTCCAAAGTATCCTGAATAAACCCAGTTGACAAATGCGTGTGCTGTTTCATATAGCCCCGTCTTTTTTACTCCCTTATGTAAGAGCAGATCGTTGGACCAGCCCTCATATCCTTCTTTTGGTGCAGCGTATTTTGCATTTATTCCTTTTTCCTGTGCAGCGTACACAATTGGTTCCCACCCAGTCATGCACCACACTTCACCACTTGTAATGAGGGATACTCCCTGTTCCCATCCACTCCAGAAGGTCCTGAATTGCCCCGCCTTTTTATGTTTGATAAGAAACTCCATAACTCCCTCGAGTTCATCAACCTTAAGATTTCCTGGATCTTCAATGCTTCCCATACCTTCTACATTATTTTCTTTTAGGTACATTGCAGTAAAAATAACGGCGTTTGCCCAATAATCCTCCATTGAGGTTTTTCCCTTTAAGGTTCTATCGAACACATAGGCATAGGTGTCACACACAGGTACCTTGTCTGCATTATAGATCATTGAATCAGCATTGATTGTAAACGGGATGCCGTACCGTTTTCCATCCACCATATGGTAGGGTATATTCCTCACCATGGGCCAAACATCATTATCCCAATTAGGGATAAGGCTCATATCCCAAGGTAGTATTGCTCCCTGGTCGGCAAGTTCTTTTTCAGCACCCCCCTGGAGCCCGTTTACATCATAAATTTCTGCAGCATCACCAAAAATCATCTTGCTTATCACAGGTCCCACAGCATTCCCATTATCCGAGAAGAGTATTTTAATCCCTAGTTGATTTTCCAGTTTTATCCAGTGTTCTTCGATAGTCTGCGTTCCAGATGCCCAGAGACGCAGTTCTTTTACTTCAGGTTTTTTTTCAGCGCCAGCAAAGGCTCGGAATGGGCTGTTTGACCTTCCTAATAAATGTCGAAGGGCTGGATATGCCATCATACCCGCCCCAATTTTTAGGGTAGTCCCTAAAAATTTTCTTCTAGTAACTTTTTTTTCTCTCTCCTCCATTTTTTGTACCTCCTTTAAAAAAATAAATTTATAAAACATATGATGAGCATCACTTTACCTTCTATCTCTGATATAAGCAATTTTACACATTTTTCATATATTGTCTATACATACATGGTATTTTTTTATCCAACAACTAGACCACAAGCTTCTCAATTGGTGTATATTCAATTTCAAATCCGAAATGAGGAGGTCCAAGAATGTCAATTCCCTTTGGTGAACGAAATTGTTCAATTGCACGCAGTCCTATAACCGCTACATGGTTCCCCACTGCAATGGCAGAGTTGACGAAAGGTTCTCCGGTATTACGATCAACTACAATCAACATATCCGGACTGGTTACGTAGGGTTTCCCGTTCAACCAGGAGATATGATTCTCATTCTTGTACCAAATCTTTAATTCTTTGCCTGAAAAATTCTTCTCACCACTTATTACGTGCGTTCCCCAGTAATAACCTTCTCTATCCTCCCATTCTTTCTTGGTCACTGTTCCATCGATTAACAGCCAACCATTGAGTTCTTTAATTATCTTCATAACAGGATCTTGTCCAGCTTCCCTTGAGGTCCGAAGCAGGCGACCAATCTCCAAACATCGAGATAGTGTTCCCTGTATAACAACCTTCTTCATGTCCCTTCCTTTAAATAGGAATCCAGCTTGCCCGGCAAGACCAAAGGAGGCAGCAGCTATAAATTTTCCAATCCGTTCTGCCATTTCATAGCCGACACTTTCGTTTATGATACAAAGATTACCATACTTATCCACACTACTAATAGGCCATAAGGGGAGCCCTTCAAGATACGGTGTCGTCTGTGGGACTTCTGGAATTGCACGCCCGGTATAATCTCCATCAACTGCGGTTATCCCTAAGCGCGCAGCTGCAACAATCGCCCCGGCGGTGTTTGAACCACCCAGTTCTATAGGTACGATTACTTTTATTTTAACATCCATGTATTTTTCAAGCAAACTGATAGATTCAGCCTGTATGCTTTTATAAGCTTCTTTTACCAATCCCAAACGTTTCATCCTCTTTTCTGCTTCTTCAGTAAGCGGGGCTATTGAGCCCATTAAAAAAGGAGAGGCTGTCCAATCATCATCGGAAACTTTGGAAACATCAACCCAGGAGATGTTAAAACCTTCATCTCTCGCAAGAGTAAGCCAGGCAATTCCATCTTTTGGATTACCACCTCCTCCTGTACCCATAAAAGTACAACCCCTTACAAAATCGAGGATGTCCTGATCTGATTCAATTGTGCTCATTCTCTACCCCCTTTTTTCTTGATTTTCAATTTCCTCTAAAACTCTTGACAAATTGATTACCACGCTCTTTAGTGGATTTGATATTAACCGAGACATTATGACAACGAACAAAATGACCTGGCATAACTTCCAAGAGGTCGGGAAGCTGTTGAAAGCAGATTGTATCCGCTAGACTGCAACGCGGATGAAAGGCACAACCCTTCGGTGGGGTAACAGGACTGGGGACTTCACCGCCCCGACTCTGCTTTATTGGCCTCACCAGACGTTCCTCTTTAGAGATTACCGGTACAGCTGAAATAAGGGTTCGTGTATAAGGATGCAATGGTTTTATGAATAACTCTTCTGTAAAAGCCAATTCATAAATGCGTCCCACATACATCACAGCAGTCCTGCTCGTTATTGTTCGCGTCAGGCTAAGATCATGGGAGATGAACAAATATGAAAGCTGTAACTCTATTTGAAGTTTCTGCAAGAGACGGATTATCTTGGCCTGGACTGAGACGTCTAAAGCCGAGGTTGGTTCATCCAGGACAATAAAAGATGGGTTAACAGCCAGAGCCCGAGCGATCGCAACGCGTTGACGTTGTCCCCCACTTAGAGCAGACGGGTATTTATACATATAGTTAGGAGAAAGCTCCACCATGCGGAGAAGATCTCTAACGATCTTTGTGCGGTTATTCCCATTCTGAGCAATTTTATGGGTAATCAGCGGATCCTCAAGTGTACTTTTTATACTTCGACGGGGGTTGAGGGAAGACTTTGGATCCTGAAATACCATCTGAGCATCTTTCTTGAAAGAACGCAAATTTTCTGCGTTTAACTTCGTTACATCCTTCCCTTTAAAATGTATGGTTCCACTTGTTGGCTTAAATAACCTGACAATAGTCTTTCCAACGGTGGATTTTCCAGATCCGGATTCCCCGACGAGACCAAATATCTCTCCACTTCTTATATCTAAGCAAACCCCCTCGACAGCCCTTACATCTCCAATTTGTCTCTGGAAGAATCCTACTCGTATGGGAAAGTATTTTACCAAATTATCAACGATTAGAAGAGGTTCATTCATTCTGACCGCCTTTATTTGTATAAAGGTAGCATGCAACATACTGAGAGGTTTCAAGCATGGTGAAGGGCGGCTTTTTCTGCGAGCAGATCGGCATTACATGACTGCAGCGTGGATGGAAACGGCATCCAAAATGAGTATTGATGTAATCCGGTACTGTTCCCGGAATCCCTTCCGCGATCTGGCCACCTGTGAGCCGGGGAACAGAAGCTAAAAGTCCCTGTGTATAGGGATGCCTGGGATTATTAAAGAGGACAGCAGTCGGTGCGGTTTCCACTACCTGGCCCGCATACATAATATATACTCGCTCTGTCGTCTCCTGTATAACTCCAAGATTATGGGTAATAAGCAGTACTGAAATCCGCCTGTTTTTTACAAGCTCACTCAACAGATCAAGTATCTGTGCCTGAATAGTCACATCGAGAGCGGTTCCTGGTTCATCGGCGATAAGGAAACTCGGTTCGTTGACCAGAGCCATAGCAATCAACGCTCGTTGGCGCATTCCTCCGCTGAGCTCGAGTGGATAATTATTCTTTATCCGTTCCGGATCAGGAAGCCTGACCTCTTCAAGGGCGGCAATCGCTTTATCATAGACCTCTTTTTTGGATAGATTCACCCCACTGCTGCGATTTCGCCTGGCAAAGCGGATTACATCACAGAGCTGCTCGCCAATAGTAAAAACAGGATTCAGTGCATTCATCGGATCCTGGAAGATCATCGAGATTTCTGTCCCCTTAATCCGTTGAAGCTCCCTTTGAGACATCTTTAAAACATCACGACCATCAAGAAATATTTCACCATGGGGAATAATTGCAGGAGGAATCTTTAACATACCCATCACCGCTTTCATGGTAACCGTTTTACCACACCCGGTCTCTCCGGCGAATCCTACCCGTTCACCCTTTGCAACATATAAGGAAACGCCATCGAGCACACGAGAAATTCCCTCATAGATCCGGAAATGGACATCGAGATTACGGATCTCGAGCATATACGGATCGCCCATTTAAATACCCTCTGATTCAACATCAAGCATGTCCCGCAGGCCATCTCCCAATAAATTAAATCCAAGAATCAGAAAGAAAATTGCAAAACTTGGAAATACGGTTAACCACCATTTTGTTGGAAGATGTGCAGCCCCATAGGATATCATTGTACCAAGACCTGGTTTTGGAGGCTGAACTCCTAATCCTAAAAAGCTGAGCCCAGCACCGACCAAAATAACGAAGCCAGCATCCAACGTAACCTTCACCATGATCGCAGAAGCACAGTTAGGAAGGATGTCCTTGAATAATATTCTTAAGTGACTATCACCGATTACCTTACTCGCTTGCACGAACTCCTCTGTTTTGATCGACCGCGTGATGGCATTCACAAGGCGGCAGTGCCAGGTCCACCATATGGAGGCAACAGCCAACATTGCCTTTTCGACAGTCGGTGTGAAAGCTGCACAGATAGCCAGGGCCATGACCAGAGCAGGGAGTGCTAAAAAAACATCAGTAATACGCATGATGATCGTTTCAATTCTCCCACCGAAGTACCCTGAAATAAGTCCAAGCATAACACCAAAAGGAACACTGATCCCTAACACTACTGCAGCCATCATTAATGATATACGGTATCCGAAAATAACGCGTGTGAAAACATCTCTTCCAACCTCATCTGTCCCGAACCAGTGTGACCTGCTCGGTGGCTGGAAAGTGTTTTCCAAATCAGTAAATGCTCTGGCCTGTTCGGGATAGGGGGTAACATAGGGAGCAAAGATCGCTAAAAATATTACAAAAAATACCATCGAGGCACCAGCCAGTGAGATGGGGTTTCGACGAAACCTATACCAGCTTCGTCCTACCCTATCTTTGAATGACATCCAGCGGGTGACTGTGATACTATCATCCGATAGGGAAATCCTATTCTTATTTTTCAATCACTTCCTCCTGTATCCGAACACGTGGGTCAATGTACCCAGCGAGAATATCAACGATGAAGTTCACCACTACAAATGCGAGGCCTACAATGAGAATAACCCCCATGATAGCATTAAAATCTTTGCGAAGAATTGCTTGTATCCCGTATTTTGCCATTCCGGGCCATCCGAAAACCTGTTCAACAAGAAAAGCATTCGCAAGTTCTGAGGCAAAGGTTAGTCCGAGAATAGTCAATGGAGGAATGAAGGATGGCTTTAACATGTATTTAAAAGTAATAAACCGTTTAGGTATGCCAAAAGCTCGGGCCGCTTCGATATAGTCCTTGCTGAGGACATCACTTACACTGCTTCGCGTAAGGCGGGTAATCTGACCAATTCCGGTCATAGCGATGGCAAATGATGGAAGGATAATATGCTTGAAAGCATCTCCAAACACAATGAAATTCCCTGCAATCAAGCTGTCCAACAGGAGAAGTCCAGTCCGGTTCGGTGGCGGAGGCATTAGAAGACTCAAGCGACCCGTGGTAGGTAGTATACCGAGACTATAAGAGAATATAAGCTGGCCAATGAGCCCAACGACAAATGGCGGGACTGCGACTCCGACAAACGCCACCACTCTGCTCACATTATCAAGCCATCTGTCTTTATAGCGACCTGCCAGTACCCCAAAGGGAACTCCGATTATCAAGACCCAGACGATCGCTACTACAACCAGTTCAATAGTTGCCGGCAGGTAATGTTTTATATCAAGGCTGACACTTCGCCTCGTCTGAAATGAGAGTCCGAAGTCTCCATGCAATATCCCTTGGATGAACCCCACATATTGAAGGTACAGAGGCTTGTCCATGCCCATCTTGTGCCGTAGGTTATCAACTTGTTCCTGTTTTGCAAATGGACCTAGGGCAAGGCGTGCTGGATCACCCGGTAGCATACGGGCTATGATAAAGATCAAAACAGATATGCCCAACAAGACAAGAATAGAATGTAAAAATCTTCGTAATAAAAAATAGGAAAATTTCATTTTGATTAACGAAGAGAGGGGAGAAATACTCCCCTCTCTCTAATTCCCTGGCTTTCTTTATTTCTCATACCACCAGTCATGATAGTAGTAGTAGAAACTCATAACCGGCCTCGGTGTAAAGCCTTTCAAGTAGTCCTGCACTCCAGCACGCAGTGGCATCACGTAGACAAAGATATCCGGGCAACGATCAACGATCATGTGTTGAAGCTCGTTCATGATCCTTCCTCTCTCCACCGGGTCAAGAGTAACTCTCTCTTTCTCGATCATTCTGTCTACCTCAGGATCCTTAAGCCACTCCGTTGACATCCATGTTCCTACAGCTCTTGAATGATACATACAATACAGATAGGTATCCGGATCAGGGTAATTTGCTGATACAGAGGTTACCATGATATTAGGAGTAGTTTCAGCAGTTGTCGCAAGGTCGGTCATTCGCCCCCACAACTCCTGGTTGACAACGAGTTGGACACCGAGCTTTGACAGGTTTTCCTGAAGACGAAGGGCCATCTTTCTTCTGTTCTCCAGCCCAGTAGGCAAAACCAGCTCAATAGGAGGAACATTCGGGTAATACTTGCTCTGCTTCAACTCTTCCCGCGCCTTATCGAGATTCATGGAGTATTGGAAGACGGTAGGATCATGTCCTGGAATAACTTCTGGGATGGGCCCTTTTGCCGGTCCTGATCCAGGCTCGAGTATTTCAAGAACGCTTTTATAGTCCATTGCCCAGGCGAGCATTCTCCGGATGTGGATATCATCGGTGGGAGATCTCTTGGTATTTATCTTGAAGCTGAGCTCCTCAGGTGAGAGAAATGAGACAACGTGAGCATTTGGATACCCATCCATCTCTTTATAATCTGAAGAGGTTCTCCAGTGCTCTACAACGGTCAGCTCTCCTTTTCTGAGCATTGTTCTCACAGTTGCATTCTCACGGATCAGAAGGACATGGACCTCATCTACAGACTTGTCTCCGTGAGGCCATCCTTCAAAGTAGTCTGGAAAGCGCTCAAACACAATTTCGCGGCCCCGATCCCATGCTTTCAGTTTGTACGGGCCGGAACCCGCATCTTCATTTGTGGTAACGCTGAGCCATTCGGCCCCATAATCACCAAATTCACCAAAATCTCCTGGTTGTTTCTTTTCAAGAATGAGATCTTTGTTCGCAACAAACAGCCAGGCAAGGGTAGACAAAAACGGAGCAAACGGCTTATTCAATTGGAAGGTAACTTTGTATTTACCATCAACGGTAACCTTCTTCATGACATCTGCCCATAACCATGAATACCCTTCGTTAAGGGCAATTGCGCGATCCATTGAGAACGCTACATCTTCAGCAGTCACCTCGCTCCCGTCATGAAACTTCACACCTTTTCTTAAATTAAAGGTGTAGACCAAGCCATCCGGTGTGGCCGACCAATCTGTCGCAAGCTTCGGCTGCATTTCACCTTCCGTGTTAGGGAAGACCAGAGCATCATAGACATTTACCATAGCCATGGATTCTGTCCAGTCGTTGCCGCGCTGTGGATCAATGGTTCCAAACTCCTGATTACAACTCATTGTCAGGACATTCCGTACCACAACCGGTTTCGCAGCTTCCTTTTCTCCTGCTGCAAAGGCTGCCAATCCAGATGCAAGTGTCAATACCAGCACAAATAAGATGATCTTTTTCATACATCCCTCCTTTTAATATTTAGATGGTTTTTTTTATGTAAAACCAGAAGCATCCTTCACTTCAACATACAGGTTATCTTTTATTTGATTCATAAAGAGCACTGCATGTCTTCTCAAGATCTGCTCGCATTTGTCACTATCTCTTTTTTCCAATGCATGTACAAGGTCCTCAAAATTCTTTGGAATTTGTGAGGGATAACAATCATTCTCTTTTGCAAAAAACCAGAGGCGCCCAATTCGGTTTCGTAAATGCGCTAAAGTCTCAGCCAGAGTTTTGTTTTTTGTAGAGTTGTTGATCACATTGTGAAATTCTGCATCGAGTTTTATGAGCTCCTTACGATCTTTTTCTCGTTTTATCTCTTCAAGCAGTTCTTTTATCGTCGCTAATTCTTCTGTGGTTATCCGCTCGGCTGCAAGCCTCCCCGATAATCCAACTAAAAAAAGTCTAACTTCAAATACATCTTTAAGATCTTGAAAGCTTACATCAGTAACATAGATACCATTGTTAGGAATTATACGAACTAATTTCTCAGCTTCCAGAAGAATCAGTACTTCTCTTATAGGTATATGGCTTACTCCAAACTCTTTGGCCAATTCCTTAATCGAAAGTACTTGATGTGGTCGATAATCCAGATAAATTATTCGGCTTTTAATCTCCAAGTAAATTTCATTATTCGCCATAAACATCACCGTGATAATAATATTTTATTTTTATACTAGAATAACTGACTTGTCAACTATTTCTCGAATTCCTATAAAAGTAAAGATTATTTTTATATTTTTAAATCAACAGTCCTATGTTTTTTTGCTATTTAAAAATGTCTCATAACT
>Ga0180438_10012636_pt1 | contig 10022 bp, 8 predicted proteins | sample SS_ome_12_FD_132455 | JGI IMG/M metagenome (GOLD analysis project Ga0180438, IMG submission 132455) | Hypersaline lake sediment archaeal communities from the Salton Sea, California, USA - SS_3_D_2 metaG | ecosystem: Environmental > Aquatic > Non-marine Saline and Alkaline > Hypersaline >...
CTCCGGCGCCGTGCCCACCGGTTCGAAGTAGCCGGTGCGGGTCACGTCGTCGTACCAGACGGTGCAGAACGCGGCGAACACGCCGCTGGGGGCGACAGCCACGATGTCCAGGTCGCGACGATATAGCGGTATCCGCTGGATATTCTGATACCACTCCCACCCCTCGTAATCCTCATCCGGCTCATCCGGATGGAACGCCCGCCACGACGCCCAACTCCGTGCCGGCAGCTCCTCGACGTCACCCAGCGCGCGCACCGTGTAGCCCGGCGCCGGTTTCGCCTCCGGGATTGGCCTGTCCAGCGGCCGCCGCCGCTTGTATTCCGGCCAGTCGCCCTTGGTGTAGCCACGGCGCATCAGGATGGCCTGACGCACCTCATCGCGCTCGTTGGCCCAAACGCGCACCCTGCGCCGGCCGTCCAGAGTGGGAGCAGCCAGACGCTCCTCGGCGACACCGATCATCTCCTCTTCCAGCTCCCACGTGCGCAGGCGGGGATCCACCTGTAGGAACGCTTCGCCCCTGCCTTCCGGGTTCAGCACGGCCGCGATTCGTCCGTCCCCCGTCTCCCAGATGAACACATCCTCCTCCAGCCGACCCTGCCCCAGGTTCTCGATGCCGTGCCAGCGCCTGTAATCGAACCGCACAACCTGCCAGCTCAGCTCCTGCCGGTCATTGAGCAGAAATACCTGGCGCAGGAACTCGCGGATGCGCCAGTAGTCGTCCTCGTCCCGATACAACCGCATAGTCAGCTTCATACCCTTTCTCCTTGCTCCCTTCTCCACTTAAACATGGGCCGGCCAGCGATCCAACCCCTCTCTCTCCAGACAAGGATCTCGCTGTGGGAGCGCGCGTCGAACCAATCCCGCGCCGGGTGCGCAGAGTATACACCTGAACGGGACTGCCAGCAATCGAGGACTGCCTCGCCCCGGACCGCCTTTTGCCCCGCCAGCGGAAGTGTGGTAAAATCCTCCGCAGTGGTGGCGGGGTAACGATATCGGGAAGGAGATCAATGCCCAAGAACAGAGACAGGACCGCCGAGTTCGCCAACACCTTGCGCCAGGCGGACATGTTCTATGACCTGACGCCCCAACAACTGGACAAGATTGCCGCCCTCTGCTCGGAGGTCACACCCGACAAGGGGGAAATCATCTTTGAGGAGAACAGCTCCAGCGACGAGCTATACCTGGTGGCCGGTGGAGAGGTTGACATCCTGGTGAACCCCGCTCTCGTACGACCCGCCGCCGGACAGTCACGTGGCCCGGTCATCATCACGACCATCAGGCGCGGGCAGACCTTTGGTGAGATCGCATTGGTCGATCAGGGACTGCGCTCGGCCTCAGCCCAATGCGCTGCGAGAAGAACCCGCCTCTTGGTTATCCCCAGAGATCAGTTGATTGAGCTGTGCGACGCCGATCCCGACCTGGGCTACCGTCTCATGCGCAATATCGCGGCCGACCTGGCGTTCAAGATCCGTGGCACCGACCTGGCGATCCGCGATCAACTGCTCTGGGGGTCGAGGACGTAGCGGGATTTGACATTTCGGCCTCGTTCGATATAATGGCCATATAGGCGGGTGTAGTTCAGTGGTAGAACGTCAGCTTCCCAAGCTGAATGCCAAGGGTTCGAGTCCCTTCACCCGCTCCTGGCCCTTGATCGAAGATCGGGGGCTGCGCCTCTCCGAATCGTTGCTGACATCCGAGCTCTGCGGAGGGGCAGAGAGGCCGGGATCTGTAAAGACTCCGGCCTTTCCTTTTTCGGTAATCGGGAAATCCCAAAGAGCCGTCCCCTACTACACGTTGCCGTTCCGCGGCTCGACGCTTTCTGCCTCAGCTCACAAGTGTCGCTCGACGGCTGAGGTCCCCTACACCTCTTCCATTATTCTGTCAAAGTCTTCTACAGTCACTGCTGGTGACGTGGCAAATGAGATCCCCAGCAGCTTGGTCAAGGCGACAGAGGTTTTCATCGCTTGCTCTATGCCCGGAAAGTCCACAATGAGAAGCAAGTCGTCTTTTCCAAGCAGAGCGTACCCAGCCTTGACCTCTCCACCGTGCTCCTTTATCACGGCGGTGGCTTTGTCGGTGCGCTCAGCGCTGATTCCCTTCACTGCATCCAGCGAGTACCTACCAAACATCAGATACGTGGTCATGTCAATCCCTCCTCTCCACTTACAGTGCTAGACAGTCCATCATCCTGACACCCTTTGGGATTTCCCGCGGCAACACCTGACCGCGTTTATCTCACTGCGAGACAGGAACGCCATCGTAGCCCTTCACCTGTCTCGATAACGTGCCCCAAACATGGAAACGGTGGACAATGCATCCCCAGCACGAGCGCGTTCTTCGCGACAGCCCGGGCGAGCAGGCGGCAGGCTGTCTCCTGAAACTGCTCAGAATCGACGATATACCTCTGGCTGAACAAAAAGGCCAGCTCGAGCACAAGACAACGATACCCGGGACCTGGCTTGACCTAATCCCGAGGCCTCTTTCTCCCAGTTCGTCTTGAGCAATACAGAATACATGCTCCCGTGCCAAGGACCATCAGAAACAAGCTCACTAACACGCTGCGGGTTGCCACCCAATTCCAATTACCTGACCAGGGACCGTGTTTCGCCGGACCCGCGCCCCCGTGAACAGACGGCGCTGGGACCGCTTTCCAGGACAAAAGTCCTCCAGCACCGGCCCTGTGCTTTGGCCCAGGACAAAGTGCTCTTCCAGGCCAGTGCGTCTCAGCGCCTAGAACCCGTCCTCCCGTCTTGGGCAGGAGAGGGATTGATGCAGGAATAGGAGTTGCCACCGGTGTTGGCGTCGGCGCGGGCCCGCCCGGCTTCTTTGTGGCCGGCACCGGTGTAGGAGATGCGGTTGGGACCGGTGTCGCGGTGGGAGTAGAGGGAGCGCCAATGATGGTGATGGGTACAGAATCGGCCCCTCCGGCCATATCGTTGCCGTACCAATCGCTAGCTCCAGAAACCTCGGCCGAATTTGTCGTGTTGTCAACGGCCGCCAGGGCAGTAAAGACGGTTGTCACTGAGACTGTGCCGTGGGCCGGAATGTCACCGGTCCAAGTGGTGATATCCAGCCAGGTCAGCACGCCATTCACCACGTCCACCTGGTCGGGCGGGGGCACAGCGTAACTAAAGGTCAGCCAGGCCGGGTTGTAGGTATCTACCAACGGTACAACTGTTATGGTGGTAAAACCATCGTTGGTGATCAGAATGGTAAACGTCAGCGGCAGGCCAGCCTGGGGGACCAGCCCTGCCAGCATTTCCTTGTCTACCGGGCTGCTGCCACCCACTGACTCGAGGTCGCTGATGATGCTCTGGGTACCGCTCAGCGCACCGGCACCACCCAGCACGTCGTGAACCTCGGCCGCGTTGACGACCGCCGTCTGGGGATGCTCAGCGACAAAGCCGACCACGAGGACGATGGCCTGCCCCGGCGCCAGATCGCCAAAGGAGGTCGTCAGGTCACCCCAATCGATCCGACCTGCCTCTTCATCCACGGTATCGGGCGGCGGCACAGCGTCAACAAAGCCCAGGACGGCCGTGTTGTATGTGTCCGACAGGGGCAAGGTGGTGACGGTAAACACGGTATCGTTCCTGATGAGAACGGTAAACGTGAGGTATTCGCCCACGTGCACCACCGGGTTCGCCCGGCCCAGTTGCTTGTCTACGTAGATTTCACCACTGGGTTGAGCGCGAACAAACTGAGCCGAAAGCATCAAAATCAACGCGACCAGAGCGACAGCCGCTAGAGCCAGTGAGACCACGATTCTTTTTGTTGACTGGATGCCCATAGTTTCACCATCCCGAACACCAAAACAACCAACCCTATGCTGGGATCACATTCCCAGCATAGAGGCCGGCTCCGGATCTTTCGTGTTTCCCTCCTGCGTGGACTACGGCTGCGATAAGGGCTGCGTTGGCCATCACTTCCCCCTCAATCCGGTTCACCCGGCATTTGTGCGGGCAACATTCACATCTTGTCAGTCGATCTGTCAATGGTCCATTCATATCGCTGCATCACCTGTATGCAACTGAACCTGGATCATCGGATGATCGTTGATCAGGGTCTGATAGGTCGTGAGGGTTGGAGGCTGTGGCACATAAGCCGCGAACGTCGGTGAACGCAGCGTCGTGGTCAGGTGATCCTTGTCGATCAGCACGCGATAGCCGGCATCCAGCTCGGCGGGTAGCGCGGATGCGCTGGCAATCTGTTGGAACAGGGCGACAGGCCAGAGGCTGAAATCGATCTTCAGCCCATCGGCATACTGCGTCACATTGCCACACTGCTCGATACCAAAGACCGGATCGGGCTGAATCGGATCCCAATAGACGATGAGAGTGTCGCCAAAGTCCTCCAACCATGCGCGATTGGCCACAAAGGGATAAAGATCCTGCACAATCAGGATGACGTCATAGTCGGATAGAGCGTCGATGGGAGCGTCAGGGATGGCCCGCGTACTGGTGAGCAGCACAGCGCGAATGAGGCTGCGCACCGTCGCCCACTGGATGAGTGTAGGTATTATTTCGTGAGTTGGCAGGGTGATCGTCATATTCATCAAACGCCGCGGATGGGTTCGCGATTCCCACAAGCCAGAGCTGAAGAAAGGTCACCATAGCGCCCTCCGTTCCCGGCGTGGTTCTCTTATACTTGATTGTACCAGACGTCACCAACACAGTCAACCAGGTGGTGAGGCCATGGTGCATTCCATGGTGGGGCATGAAACCAATAAAAGCAGCGCGCACCGCCTGGTCTTCCAGGATTGTGCTGCCATCACGCCCGGCTTGCCCAAGCAGGTATATTCGGATAGAATCTGCATGTAGGACTGCTCCCTGAACCCGACCGACCTGTCTGGACTCCTATTCAGCAGGACGGGGCGAACAAGGTGATTATCACCGCGTGCGCGCACTGCAAAGCCGGTCGGCGGGCTAACTACAAGGAAATGCTTATCTGTATGCCGTCCTGATCGGTCTAGAAATCGAGGGTAGCATTGAGGTTGGTGTAGCGTGTTTTCCTGCTTTGGGTGATGGGATTGTGCGCCCTTCAAGCGTTGTTACCTGAAGTGCTGACCCTAATCCAAGAACCAGGCTAAACGGAGTGATTGGTTGAGACTATTCCGATACATTAGCGAGATAGTTGTGATCGGTCATAGTTCTCGATCTCGGCATGCGTGGTATAATTGGCACCGGGAGAAGTCGCACGACACAGACACGGAGCAAGAGTAAGGAGGGAATGGTCATGACCATCCATCTCTATCTTTCGATGATACCCGAAGCGCTGATCGCTTCAATGCTGACCCCTGAGGAATTCGGCACCTATTACGCGGTCGGGGCCGAGAAGAAGGCACGCGGACAGGCCGTCTTTTTCGAGCTCACTCCAGATTTCAGACACGCCTTCTTTGACATCGACGAGGGCATCCGGCGCTGCGTGCCCCACGAGGACGGAAGCCCCAAGGCGTCGATCTACATCTCTGTCTACCGCGTGCTGGAGCACGTCCCGCTCGACGCCATCCAAAAGCTGTACCTGGTGACCCAGGACGGGCGGACGTTGGGTCTGGATTCCAGCGCCGAGTGTCCCGAGGACGGCGGCGGGCTGCACCTATATCAGGAGATCGCGCCCGTGCACCCGCGCGTGGTCAGCACGCTAGGCCCGCGCCGATTTCTGGAACTCATCGTCAAGACCCCCACCAGCCTCCTCTCCCTGCCGGCAGTCTGCTTCGTGGAGCTGCGGCTGGGCGAGCTGGCTGAGGACCCTGAGCGCGGTGCGGTGCGAGATCTCCCCTACTCCAGTATTGGCCATCTCCGGCAGTGCTTGGTTGACCTGAGAACCAAGGCCGGCCACACCAAGATGGTCGACCGGATCCACCCGGCATCCTTCTCGTACCGCACAATAAAGAACGGGATCTTTGTGGGAAACGAATACGAGGAGGGAATCCTCTACTTCCCGCTGCCATCGCAGGAGAAACTGCGGGCAGAGCACTATCGATGGTGGCGCTCGGCCTGTATGTGAGCCGTGCGCCTGTCTGAGACCCTCTGGCACTAGTCATCCATGGGCTCTGACCTGCCACAAGAGGAGGAGTAACTATGCAGCTACCTTGGGTTCCGATATCCCTTCTGGCGGGCGGCGTGTCCGTCGCGGCCGCAATCCGGCTGTTCGTGTGGGTCGAACGTCAGGATGCGGGGTCCGAAAGGGCCCAGGAGGTGGCGTCCTGGATTCGGGAGGGCGCCAAGTCGTACCTCCGCCGCCTCTACACGACGCTGACCATGGTCGCGATAGGGCTGGGGATCGTGATCGCGATCGTGTTCAGCTTTCACATCGAGCAACTGGAGGCGGGGATGATAGCCGTTGATCCGGCGCGGGGCATCGGGACGGCGCTGGCTTTTGTGGGGGGCGCGGTCTGTTCCGCGGTCGCCGGGTATATGGGGATGACCGTGGCCGTGTCGGCCAACGTACGGAGCGCGACAGCGGCCGAAAAAAGCCTCAACCAGGCTTTCAAAGTAGCCTTCTACGCCGGTTCGGTGATGGGCCTGGCGATGGTGGGCCTGGCCATCATAGGCATGAGCACGATCTACCTGATCACCGAGAGCCCGGAAATCGTCCTGGGCTTTAGCTTCGGTGCCTCGGCCTTGGCCCTGTTGGCGAAGGCAGGGGGTGGGATCTATACCAAGACGGCCGACATCGCGGCCGACCTGGTGGGCAAGATCGAGATTGGCATCCCCGAGGACGACCCCCGCAACCCGGCCGTGGTTGCGGACAATGTGGGCGACAATGTCGGCGACGTGGCCGGCATGGGCGCCGACATATTCGACAGCTACGTGGCCAGCACCGTGGCGGCCATGCTCCTGGGGACCTCGCTCTTCGTCGGAGATGCGCAGGCCCAGTACGTCGTGCTGCCCCTGATCCTGTGCACGCTGGGCATCGTCGCCTCGCTGATAGGGGTGCAGTCGGTGCGGGTGGGAAAGGCGGGCAAGCCCGGGAGGGCGCTCAACAGCGGGACGATCATCACGTGCGCGATCTTTGCTGTGCTGGCCACGCTGGTCGTGCTGCTGGGCGACTATAACCTGGGAGTGCTGTGGGCCACGCTGGCCGGGCTCGTCACCGGCGTGCTGATCGGCTTCACCTCCGACTACTACACCTCGTCTGACTTTCGCCCGGTGATGGAGACCGCCCGCGTCTCTGGCTCCGGCGCGGCGATCAACATCATCACTGGCTACAGCTACGGGCTGATCAGCATCGTGCCCTCGATCGTGGGGATCGTCGTGGCGACGCTGCTCTCCTACTACCTGGCGGAGAGGTCCGGGATAAGCGGCATCTACGCGGTCGGCATCAGCGCCGTGGGCATGCTGTCGATCAGCGGCATGATCGTCTCCTCCGACGCTTATGGACCCATCGTGGACAACGCGCGGGGCATCGCGGAGATGGCCGGGATGTCTCAGCAAGTTATCGAGACGACCGACGTGCTTGATGCGGCCGGCAACACCGCCAAGGCGATCACAAAGGGCTTTGCCATCAGCGCGGCCGCGCTGACGGTCCTGGCGCTCTTCGCGGCCTACGCCGAGGTGGTGGAGGGAATAATGGGCGGAGCGACGCTGGTCATCAATCTGCGGGAGCCCCTCATCGTCGCCGGCGTCCTGCTGGGTGCGGTGACACCGCCCCTGTTCAGCGCGCTGACCATGCTGTCGGTGACAAAGAACGCCTTCGACATGATCGAGGAGGTGCGACGGCAATTCCGCGAGCGCCCGGGCATACTGGCGGGGACAGAGACGCCCGACTACGCGGCCTGCGTGGGCCTGGCCGCCCAGGGAGCCCTGGCGTCGCTGGTGATGCCGGCATTCCTGGCCGTCGGCCTGCCGGTCCTCGTCGGCATCCTCCTGGGCCCCGGCGCCCTGGGCGGTTTCCTAGGAGGCAGCATCTTTACGGGCGTCATCTTTGCGCTGTTGATGTCGAACGCGGGCGGGTTGTGGGACAACGCCAAGAAGTACATCGAGTCGGGAGAATTCGGTGGCCCTGGCTCCGACGCTCACAAGGCCAGCGTGGTGGGCGACACGGTCGGCGACCCATTCAAGGACGCCGCCGGCCCGTCCCTCAACACGCTGATCACAGTGATGTCGCTGGTCTCATCGCTGTTCGCGCCCGTGATCGCGGCGTTCCACCTGTTCTAGCTCACCGGCTGGCCGGGTGGCGCATTGCCACTAGTAAGTGTAGCTACCTCCGAGCTGGAGGTCGGTCTCGGTCATCGAGACACGTATAGCCAACCTATCCCTCGCGCCCGAGAAATCGGAGACACTCGCTCCCAACAAAAGAGGGTTACCGAAAGGGAAACAAGCGGGCCGTGGCAGTCCTGGAAGCCCGAATCACTAATGTGTGACATGGGGAGCGTAGAACAAACGATCGCGGCTAGGTCGCCAAGTCAAAGGGCAAATCGCTAATATCGCGCAAGCGCCGTCCTTCCACGAGAATCCGCAACATATCCATTTGATCTTCATTACCGATCTCTGCAAGGGCTTCCTCCAGTTCATGCAAAGCGAAGTGGTACACGCAATCCAAATCACCTGTTCCCAGGGCAAGGGAAGCAATGCGAGTAGGCAAGGGTTCAGCTGTGACGGCAACTATATGGGGTAGTCGGCCTTTGCGATTTCGAATCAGGTTCAGGGCCTCAGCACGAGCGTTCTGGCTCCTATCACTTCGAAGGGTCCACTTACAGGAAACGCTGGCATGTAGAATCAGGCGAAGATGTTGAGAGTTCAGCTGTCGAAAAGGTGTTAGGTTAGCCAACTTGTCTGTCGCAGTTATTACCAATCGGTCCTGATTGACCTCTTCGTCCGAGACCGGCCATCTGCCAATGACTATGTCCGGTTTGATGATGTAATCCGTTCCCAGTGAAGAGGCTAGCGTACCGATCTGTTCTACGATTTGCTCCAGATCGGCCAGATGTTCATACTGGTCGAAATCTGATATGGGCGTTTCAACGGAGTAGTGCCACTTGCCAGGGCGCAAATGGTGCAACAGCCCAAACGCACTCTCAAGGAAATCCTTGGTGATTCCCTCGAAAGCTTTGCCGAGAGCTTGGCCCGAAACGGGATCATAGCGGCGGACGCAATTCAGACGACCAACAATGCCCAAAGCCACTTCTCGACTGGACTTGTTACCCTTATCTGCAAAGTTCGGATACTCTGTCTCCCCATCTCTCCTTAGCCGTATGATCTGATCACAAACACGACGATGATAGTGTCCGCGCAGCTCAACGAGAGTCATTTTGCCCTCCAAGAGAAAGGGTGCTCCTTAGGTTTCAGGCTTGTAGAAGCCAACGACATACTCTTCGTGCATACGTTGCTGAATCTGAGATTCCAGGTCAGGCTCGAATCCAGCTGGTAGCATCCTTCGATTGCGGTCCAGGTAGCGCACACCGATCTTAGGGACCTCGAACCCGATAGCGCGACCGATATCAGCCAAGCAGGTTTGGGTTTCGGTATCTCTGCCACGCATGACCGAACTGCCCACAACAATGATTGCGGCTTTGCCAGGCTTTAGCACCCGGAACATCTCTCGCAACGTGCGCGTCATCTCGGAGTAATAGCGATGCAGTACCCGACCCTTCTTCTCGTCCAGGTTGGTGATGTCGGTGACTACCCGATTTGCTCTATCAGGGAGTTGTTCAAAGTCAACGTCTGTGACGGCTTCGCCGCCTATGTACTCCTTCCGTTTCTGGCCTAGATCATCAATAGGGTATCCCATCCACACTAGTGAGAACTTGTGCGCACGCATATAGTCGATGGCGTTTGCAGCGTACGGGGGAGAGGTTACGATCAGGTCTACGGAAGCATCGTCGAGCGGTAAGCTCTGGGCATCTCCAACAGCAATGCACGGCTGCAGTGCATTGATTCTGGCCTTCCGGTGCAGACCATCCAAGTTCTGCTGGAAGCGTTTCCTGAACTCCTGTAGTGGCGAGCGTAGAGTCTTTGTCAGAAGCTTGACCCGAGGAGATGCACTGTTGACCAAACCATGGCCGAGCACAACTTCACCAG
>Ga0180438_10012637_pt1 | contig 10021 bp, 7 predicted proteins | sample SS_ome_12_FD_132455 | JGI IMG/M metagenome (GOLD analysis project Ga0180438, IMG submission 132455) | Hypersaline lake sediment archaeal communities from the Salton Sea, California, USA - SS_3_D_2 metaG | ecosystem: Environmental > Aquatic > Non-marine Saline and Alkaline > Hypersaline >...
AATTCTTTTTTAAATTTATTAAATATGGAGGTTTTTGATGGATATTGATGAAGATGTTAAAGAACTCAATCGCTTAGTCAAAATTTTGTATGCATATCATTTTTTAAGGTGGAAATAATATGAAATATGTATATTATATTGTATCAATATTTTTAATTATATTTGGAGGCATTCCATATGTTGTTGATAGTACTTTTGAACAACAAGTTTCATGTTTTGAAACATATCAATCGTTTAGTAAAATTAATGATACTGAGTATTGGGCATTATTAGTAGGGGTTAATGAAATTCCAAATTGGCCTCAAGGAACTTTACCTTATAATCCAAGAGTTTTATCAAATTTTAAAGATATGCTTCTAAGTTCATCTATATGGAAATCTGATCACATTAAAGTATTAACTGGTAATGAAGCAACTCAGAAAAATATAGTTAAGGGGTTAAAGTGGTTGGATGAAATGGATGATGAAAATGATATATGTCTATTTTATATTTCAACTCATGGAAGTGCTTTCCCTGATTTACCACCTTTTGATGAAGAAGATGGATGGGATGAAACTTTAACAACTTATTCATCAGGAGTAGGGTTATTTCCGCCAGGAATTCCCCTTTTTGGAGCTTTACCATATATTCATGAAATAAATGATGATCAGCTTAAATTCCTGTTAAATAAACTTGATTCTAAAGGTGTTTGTGCAATAATTGAAACATGTTTTAGTGGAGGTTTTAATGATTATTCATATAATTATAACAATAATGGAAAAATACTTGATAATTATCAAAACAGATGGACTAGTGAATTTATTGAGGAGATGAAAAGCCCTGGTAAAGTAATACTCATGTCATCTGCTGAAGATGAAGTTAGTCAAGGTCCTTGTTTTACGTATTATATAATTAATGGCTTACAAGGTTCTGGAGATAATAATTTTGATGGATTGTGTTCAGCTGAAGAATCATTTGAATATGCTTCAATTCTTACCAGTGAATGGCTTTTAAAGTATAAAGATTGGGAGCAAAAACCACAAATATACGATGGTTATCCTGGTGAATTACAATTAACAGAAGTAAATTTTCCTCCTTCAAAACCAGAAATTGTTGAATATAATCTTTTTGGAATCGTCAATAATGAATACTCTGTAACACTTAAATCATTTGATAATGAAAATGACAGGATTCGCTTTTATATTGATTGGGGTGATGGAAGTATTGAGACGACATCTTTATTCGAATCTAATGAAACAATTCAGATTTATCATTCATGGGTTGAGGAAGGAACTTATAATATTTGGATTGAATCAGTGGATGAATATGGGTCAATGAACTATGAATTTGGTTTTCCAAAACATATAACAGTACATATTAACGATGGAAAAATTGCTGATCAATATCAATTAAATATCTATCAGCCCGAAGGGTTTTATAATTGTGAAATAACAGACAAAGTATGGCAAGCTCAATCATTTATTCCGAATTATTCAATAATCTCAAAAATAGATTTATGGGTTCTTTCTTTATCTGATATATCCTCAAATCTGAAAGTCAGTATTCGAACTAATTTGACAGGGGAAGACATAATATCATCAGAATTAACAATTCCCTGCATTAATATTAGCAATAACATACCAAATGGTTGGACAACATTTGACTTTCAGGATTTAGTAGTTACACCTGGAGAAACATATTATATTATATGTTATCATGAAAATGAAGAAGATTCGTCTTTTTGGCTTTATGCTGACCCTGATTATGTTGATTTAGATAAAGATCCATATTCTAATGGTGAATGTTATATTTCAAAAAATGCAGGTAAGTATTGGATTACACATCAAGATTATGCCGACGATTTCTGTTTTGTTACATATTGAATTATTGGTGATATTTAATGAAAAAATATGTTTGGAAGAGTGGTAAAATAAATGGAAAAAATTCTAATTAAAAAATTATTTATAATATCAATTTGTATTATTTTATTAAATATTTCTATAATCAACGTTAGCAGCATTAAAATAAATTCAACAACTTTACACCAATCTCAAATTATTGATGAATATGATATGGTAATAGTTGTGCCAAGCCAGTTTTCATCTAATATTCAGCCATTAATTGATCATAAAAATAATATTGGAATTAAAACTTTTTTTAAATCAACTGAAGAAATCTACTCAAATTATCAAGGTAATGATAAACCAGAACAGATAAAATATTTCATAAAAGATAATGTTGAAAAATGTAAAATAAGATATGTACTTCTAATTGGAGACATTAATTTAGTTCCAATTAGAAAATCTACAATGATAAATTATCCCTATATAGATGATATTATAACAGATTTATATTACTCAGATATGTATGAAACAAATGGAAATTTTTCAAGTTGGGATTCAAATAATAATGGGATATATGGTGAATTTGAATTCGGGAAAAAAGATGCAAGTAGGGATATTATTGACCTATATCCCGATGTTATTGTTGGAAGATTGCCATGTTCAAATTCTAAAGAAGTTTCAGTAGTCGTAGATAAAATTATTTCATATGAAAATAGAATATCTAAGGATTCCTGGTTTAAGAGATTAATTTTAATGGCTGGAGATTCGTTTCCAGGAGATGTATGGATTGAAGGTGAAATAATTTCAGACATTGTTGGCAATCATATGAAAATATTTGGATTTGAACCAATTAAATTATATGCATCAGAAGATAAGTTTAAACCAATGATATTAAATCAAGAAATTAGCAAGGGGGCAGGTTTTGTATGCTTTTCAGGCCATGGATACCCACAAGCAATTGCTACATCTAAACCGAATGAAACAAAACGAATTAGCTATTATTCGCCATATATGATTGGAATAAGAAACAATAATAAGCTACCAATTTTTTTCTTACAAGCATGTTCTACAGCCACACTTGATTTTACAGTACAAGAACTCTCTGAATTATATTCACTACCATTTGCATATATACTTTGTATATTATCTGATGTAAAATATAAAACAGAAAATATTTATCCTTGTTTTGCCTGGGAATTAATTAAAAAACCAAATGGAGGAGGAATAGCTTCAATTGGTGCTACTAGACTAGCATTCGGAGATCCATTAGTTATTACTCCCGATCAGGGTATTGAACTGCTCAATCTACTATTTTTTAAATCATATAAAGAAAATATCACACTAGGTCAACAATTTACTGATTCTATTATCTCTTTTATTAATTATACAAATGGGTCTGATCCAATAACACCTCAGGAGTTTATATTAATTGGCGATCCAAGTCTAAAAATTGGAGGTTATTCTTTAGGTTAATTTTTATTATTTAGTCTTTTTTAAAGAAGTAAAAATTGATGACAGTACTTTAAATAGAATTTTGACAGTGTAAGTATTAAAATGATTTTATTATAAATATTTATCCGTATTATAAAAAATATTTAAATTAATTTTTAATATTGGTTAATTTTCTCCTAAATAGCATTATATAACCTTAAATTATCTTTATATTAAAATAAAATAATAATATTTGAGGAATTAACATGAAAAAAAATTTAGCGATTTTATCAGTTATTATTTTACTTGGAGTACAATCATTAATAGTAACGGCATCTGTTGAATTTGATAATGATAATAAAAGTATAACTTCTATATCAAATAACTATAATATGGTCATAATTACCCCTAATCAATTTTCTTCTTCTCTAAATCAATTTATTGACCATAAAAATTCTATAGGGATAAATACTTTTTTAAAAACAACTGAAGAAATATATGAAGAGTATCAAGGTAGGGATCAAGCTGAGCAAATTAAATATTATATTAAAGAATCAATTGAACAAAATAATATTTCATATGTGCTTCTAATCGGAGATATTACTAAACTACCTATTAGAACTAGTATGGTTGAATGGAACTATCTTGGATTAATATTAACTCAATATATAAAAACAGATTTGTATTATTCTGATGTATTTGATGCTAATGGTACTTTCTGCTCCTGGGATTCTAATAACAATAATCTTTTTGGAGAATATAAATGGATTTTTGAAACAGAAGAAGATTTTACCTATGAGTTAATAGATTCTGTTGATTTATATCCTGATGTTGGGATTGGTAGAATACCTTGTAAAACAAATAATGAATTAGATATTGTTATTAACAAAATTATAGCATATGAAGAAAATAAAGCGAGTGATGATTGGTTTAAGAAAATTATTCTAATGGGCGGAGATACTTTTCCTAATGAAGGAGTATCAGAAGGAGAATTTATAACAGAATACATATATAATTATATGGCTGAATTTGATTTTGAGCCAATAAAATTATTCACATCAAATAATAAATTTACAATGTCAAATATTAATAAAGAATGGACAAATGGTGCTGGATTTATTAGTTTCTCGGGACATGGGGGTAAATACCAAATTGCAACTCATCCATACAATCAAAATAAGATGAATAGATATTACATGTTCTATCTTTTTGGAATACAAAATAATGAAAAGCTCCCGGTTGTGTTTCTTGATGCATGTGAAACTGCCATTCAAGAATCATCATTTTTAGGGTTGCCTTGCTTCTCATGGCTAACATTGAAATATCGAAATGGAGGATCTATAGCTGTAATAGGCAATACGGGATATGGATATTCAACTATTATAAGTGAGGAAATAATAATAGGAGCATCTTTGCTGAATATTCTTTTTTTCGAATCCTATGAGGAGGAGATTACGCTGTCAGATATGTTTACTGCAGCACAGAGCAAATATCTAGATGTATTACCATGGAAGGATTGTTTAACAATACAGGAGTACAATCTATTTGGGGATCCAAGTCTGAAAATCGGAGGATATACTTAATTAAAGGTGAAAAATATGAAGATAAGAATAATAATATTAATTGGAATTTTAATAATAGGCAGTTTTTCTTCAATATCATTATCTGAAATTGAAATTACAGAAAATGAAACTATAAACAATATTTATAAATATACAGATAAAGATAAAAAAATTGAAGAAAATGAAATAATATCTAATGATTTTCTTTTTGACAAAATAATTAAACAAATTATGAAAATTGCTTGTTGGCCATCATTATCGATATGTTTCATAAATAATGATCAAATGATTTGGTCAAAAGGATATGGATTTTATGATCTTGAAAATCAAAAACCTGCAACAGATAAGACTATCTATAATATTGCTTCAATAACTAAATCAATAACAGGTACAGCACTTATGCAATTATGGGAACAGGGATATTTTGATCTTGATGAAGATGTCAACAACTACCTCCCCTTCAGCTTAAGGAATCCAAATTTCCCAGATGTTCCCATTACATTCAGAATGCTTCTATCTCATTCATCAAGTCTTAGAAATACTAATCTATATTTTCTATGGAAGCCATATTATGAAGGTCCACCATTTGCAGGATATCCTTCGCCTTGGCTTGAAGATGTTCTTCTCAAAGGTGGAGCTAAATATACTTCATCTGTTTGGAATGAAGTTTATCCTCCTGGCGATTATAGTTTTTATGCTAATATTAATTTTGATATTATTGGCTATTTAATTGAGATTATATCTAATGAGTCATTTTATGAATATTGTATAAATAATATTTTTTTACCTCTTGAGATGTTTAATACGAGTTTTAATCTTAATAGTTTTGAGGAAGAGTTACTTGCAATTCCATATTCATGGAATTCAAATAGTCAAAAACACGATAGACTTGAAAATTTTATGATTATCAATTATCCTGTTGGTGGTTTATATTCGACGGTAGATGATTTATCTCATTTTGTAATTGCATATATGAATGATGGATTATATAATTCATTTCAACTTCTAGACGAATTAACAATTGATATAATGCATAAGATTCAACCACCTGGAAATCAAGCAGGTTTTTTCTATGGTTTAGGCTGGTTATTTCGAGGGAGATCTATATGGCATTCAATAACTGATTCTCCTAAAATGTTCTCAAAAATTGTATATCTGGGACATTCGGGTGATATGTTTGGAATACATACCCAAATGTATATGCATATTTCAAAAGATAGTTGTGTTATATTTTTTATAAATTTGAATCGGAATTATAAAGAAGCATGGAACAGTGCTGAATTACTCTTAGAAATTCTATTCTTAAAGGAAAAATTGATATAAGTCAAATGAAAAACATAATAAAAGAATTAGTTTTATGATGAAAAAATAATGTCAATTAATAAATATATTTCAAGGTTTAATTATAAAAAACTTAAAATATTTTCAATTTTGTTAATATTTATTTTTATTAGTTTTTCTGGATGTATAAATACTGAAATTATTAAGAAAAATGAAATTATATTTGGTATTACATCCGATATTTCTGGTTTTTATCCAGTAATGAATAGGGATCTACAAACAGTTTCAATAAACGAAAATCTCTTTAATAGTCTAGTAGAATTGGATAAATATTATAAGCTTTGCCCTGGTCTTGCATATAACTGGTTTAATCCAGATAATATAACCTGGAGATTTCTACTTAGAAATGATATTAAATTCCATGATGGTAATAATTTTTCTGTGGAGGATGTTAATTTCACAATTAATCTTTTGAAAGATTTAAATTTTTATTCAGGCTTACTAGATTCAATAATTAAGATAAATATTATTGATAATAAAACTATTGATTTAATAACTGATAAACCACACCCTCTCTTATTGTATGATTTATTGTTAGTAAAAATTATATCTAAAGATTATTTTAAAAAACTAGAAAATATAAATGAATCTTGGCCGATTGGAACAGGACCTTATAAATTAATCAGTTATGAATCTGGTGAAGAAATTAACCTTCAAAGATTTGAAAAATATTGGGGTAAAAAACCTGAAATAAAAAATATAAAAATCAAAATATTAAAGGATAATGAGAAAAAAATTAACGCCCTTTTAGATGGTGAGATAGATATTGCTAGTATACAATATGAGGACATTAGCAAATTAATGAATTCAAATGATTTATCTTTAACATCAACTCAAACCTTATCGGTCTTCTATTTGAGTTTTGATTTCAGAGAATATGACAGCTATAGTTATTATGGTATAAAAAATCCTGTATCTGATGTAAAAGTTAGAAATGCCATATATCATGCAATCAATATTGAGAATCTTATTGAAAAAGAAAATAATCTATCATCAGCAATCCCTGTTTCACAATTTGTTACATCTGAAATTTTTGGTTATAATCCGAATATTAAAAGATTGGAATATGATATTAAAAAAGCAAAATCATTAATGGATGATGCAGGATACAATAAGGGATTTAATATAACATTAGATTGTCCTGATACAACAGGGTTTAAGAGTTTGTGCAATAAAATTGCTGATCAACTATCATTTATAAATATTACAGTTGAATTAAATTCTTTACCAGTTAATGAATATCTGGACAAGTTATATCAAAAAAATACTTCTTTTTACTTTACTGGAATAAACCCTTTAAATGCAGAATCGACAATAAATCTTCTTTTACATTCATCAAATATTCAGGAAGATAGAGGAATTTGGAATTATGGCAATTATTCAAATAAAGATATTGATAAAATATCTGAAGAAATTACATATGAGATGAATCCAGAAAAAAGAAAAGAAATGATTCAGGAAATATACTCAATTGCAATAAATGATATTGTTTGGGTTCCTTTATACTCTACAATTGCATATTATGGAATTAACAATAGTATCATTTGGACTCCTAGATCCTCCTTATATATATTATTTGAGGATATTTCAATAAAATGAAAAATTATAAAATATGTTAATATAAATAGTTGGTTGAAAAGAAAAATGAAAATATATGCTGGCTTAAAATCTAAACTATATGGCCCATTGATAATAATATTTATTATTGTATTTTTTACCAGCTCAATAACAATAATTAATAGAGAGACAAATGAAGCAAGAGAATCTATTATTGTTAATTCTATATCATATTCAAACCTATCAGTAAAATATATTTTAGATACTTATGATTTATACTTTGATTCAGGATATATAAAATTCATTGAAAAAATAAGTCAGATAATATCCATGAATGAAAATGTTTATCGTATACAAATTCTAAATCTAAACGGCAAAATATTATTTGATTCAAATGAGATAATTAGTGGGAGATATAATGAAATTGAATCTGGAGAAAGATATATTGATAATAAAGTAATTATTGAACAATTAAGTTATAAAAATTCTTCCGTTAGGTTTGATGAAGATAATATTAATTATGAAATAATTCAACCATTTCCAGAGGAATGGGGTAGACATGATTATTCATTAAGATATTTTTATTCATTAGAATCATTAAATACTTTAAATAATAAAATTCTAATAGAAGTATTATTTTCTATTGGATTATCAATATTAATTTCATTTCTAATTATATTTTATATTTATAAATTATACATTACGCAACCAATTAATAAATTATTAAAGGGAATGAAAAAAATTAAGAGCGGATTATTTGATTATAGAATAAATATTGAAGCTAAGGATGAAATTGGTGAATTAACTACATCTTTTAATGAAATGGCAGATGATTTAAAATCTTATAAAGAAACATTAGAAAAATTAATTGATGATAAAGACCAATTACTTCTTCAAATTGGACATGATTTAAAAACCCCATTAGGTCCAATTACAAATTTATTAGATGTTTTAGAGGGCGATATATCAAATTCTGAAAGAAAGGAAATACTACCAGTATTAAAAAAGAATGTAAATTATATGCAGAACCTAGTGGTAAAAAGTCTGGAGATTGCTAGATTGAATTCCATTAAATCTGACTCAATTATGGAAGAGATTAATATTAAAAATGAAATTAATAACATAATTGAAAATAAGAAATATATGTTAGATAATAAAAATATTATTATTCAAAATAACATAAATAATGATTCAATAATACAATCTGATCAATACGAATTTGAGATTCTTATTTCAAATATTCTTGAAAATGCAATAAACTACAATATAGATGGGGGTAAAATCACAATTGATTCTGAAGAATTAAATGAACATATTATGATTTCAATAAAAGATACAGGTATTGGAATGTCTGAAGATCAATTAAAACATGCATTCGATGAATTTTATAAAGGCGATTCTTCACGGCAACACCTAGAAAGTACTGGTCTTGGATTAGCTATATGTAAAAGAATTATAGAAAAAATTAAAGGTAAAATCTGGATGGAAAGTAAAGGATTTAATAAAGGAACAGTAGTTTATATTCAGATACCATTACATAAAAAAAATATAAAAAATTAATTATTTGTGGATAGGAAAATAGCATGAAAAAAATTTTAATAGTTGATGATGAAATCGAACAGATATATACAATTGAAAAAACATTTGATAAGCTTTTTAAGGGAGAATTTAAAATAATATCTGCTACAAGTGGAGAAAAATGTTTTAAACAATTAGAAAAAAATTTGCCTGATATAATTATTTTAGATTTGATGATGCCTATCATGGATGGTTGGCAAGTTCTTGAAAAATTACGTACAAGTGAAAAATGGAAAAATATTCCTGTTATAATTTTAACAGCAAGAACAGATGGTTTTGCAAGACATGCTGGTAAATTAATGGCTAATGATTATATCTCAAAACCAATCAATATTCATGAATTAAAAATTAGAATTGAAAAAATTATTAATTGATTTTTGAATTAAATATTTGAACAATAATATTCATTTTCTATAAATAGGTAATCATAATTTAGAATATCATTTGAAAATAATTCTCTTAGATTTTCCATTATAGCATGAAAATGTTCTAATGTTGTTGAAAATAACATTATCTCGATATCATAATTTCCAATTATTTTATTTATTTCTTGAACATATGGATTTTTAATTAAATGGTTTATTATTTCTTCAATTTTATTATAATTTATTATTGATAGTGATACTAGAAATGTTTTATATCCTAAAATACTTGTATTGATATTTATTGAAAATCTTTTAATTATTCCCATTTTTTTTAGTTTTTTAATTCTTGAACAAACTGTAGGGG
>Ga0180438_10012638_pt1 | contig 10019 bp, 10 predicted proteins | sample SS_ome_12_FD_132455 | JGI IMG/M metagenome (GOLD analysis project Ga0180438, IMG submission 132455) | Hypersaline lake sediment archaeal communities from the Salton Sea, California, USA - SS_3_D_2 metaG | ecosystem: Environmental > Aquatic > Non-marine Saline and Alkaline > Hypersaline >...
CCGTTGTACCAGGACCCTGACATCATGTCCATAGAAGGTGCATACGGCCTCGGCGAGGTAGTTGTGAGCGGCCAGGTCACGCCAGACACATACAGGGTCGACAAGAAGAGCATGAAAATCGTCGACAAGAATGTCGTGAAGCAGACCTGGATGATAGTGAAGATGAAGGGGGAGAACAAGAAGGTCGACATAAAGGATGAGGCCCAGGGCAAGCAGAAGCTCTCTGACCTTGAAATCAAGGATTTGGCTAAAATCTGCAAGAAAATCGAGGAGCATTATAATTATCCGCAGGACCTGGAGTATGCGTTCGAAAGGGATAATCTGTACATCGTGCAGTCAAGGCCTATCACAACCCTGAAAGACAAGGGCGGAGAGGCAGCCGGAGGAGAGAAGATGGAAGGCGAAAAGAAGGATGTTAGCGAAGCTAAAGTTATTCTTAAGGGCCTCGGCGCCTCGCCGGGCATCGGAATGGGGAAAGTGAAGCTTGTCAAGACCGCGAAGGAGACAAAGACCATGCAGAAAGGCGATGTACTTGTCACAGAGATGACGACCCCGGATTTCGTCCCTGCGATGAAGAAGGCATCGGCCATAGTCACTGACACAGGAGGCATGACAAGCCATGCAGCTATAGTAAGCAGAGAACTGGGTGTGCCGTGCATAGTAGGCTCAGGAGAGGCCACAAAGGTCCTTAAGGACGGCATGGAGGTAAGCGTTGACGGAAGCCACGGCCTTGTCTATGAAGGCCTTGTATCGGCCCCTGAGGCCGCTGCCACAAGGGCAGAGGGAGGAGCAACGGTAATGGCAGAGCCGGTACCTGTGACAGGAACCAAGATATACGTCAACCTGGCTGATGTGGACCAGGCAGAGAAGGTGGCAAAGCTTCCATGCGACGGCATAGGGCTGCTCAGGGCAGAATTCATGGTAGCGGACATAGGCCAGCATCCCAGGAAGATGATTGAGGAAGGAAGAGAGAAGGAATTCGTAGAGAAGCTTGCGGACGACCTCAGGAAATTTGCCGCAGCATTCTATCCAAGGCCTGTGGTCTACAGGGCCACAGATTTCAAGACCAACGAGTACAGGAACCTCGAGGGCGGAGAGAAGTACGAGCCCCATGAGGAGAACCCGATGATGGGCTACAGGGGGGCCTCAAGATACCTCGAGGAGCCTGACGCTTTCAAGATGGAGCTCGAGGCAATCAAGAAGGTCAGGGAGGAGTTCCACCTGCCCAACCTCTGGCTCATGATACCGTTCGTAAGAAGGATAGGCGAGCTCCGCGCAATCAAGGAAGCATTGCACCAGGTCGGCCTCTACAGGACCAGGGACTTCAAATTATGGATAATGGTAGAGGTTCCGAGCACAGTGTTCCAGATAGACCAGTTCTGCGAGGAGGGAATTGATGGAGTCTCGATAGGCACCAATGACCTTACGCAGCTGATTCTCGGTATAGACAGGGACAATGCGACCCTGGCAAAGGGCTTTGATGAAAGGAACGAAGCTGTTCTCAGAGCTTTGAAGCAGGTCATCAGCACATGCAAAAAATACGGAGTGACAACATCACTGTGCGGACAGGCGCCTTCAGTGTATCCTGAATTCGCAGAGAAGCTTGTCGAGTTCGGTACAACGTCGATGTCTGTTAATCCTGACGCTGTCGCAAGGACAAGGAAAATCGTGCAGAGCGCTGAGAAGAAGATTCTCCTGGACAGGGTGTCTCTGCTCACAGAGAACCTTGCGAACAAGAACCAGGTAGTCAAGCTGGAAGATGAATAATCTTCCTATCTTTTTGTGTTAAAAGCAGGCTTTTTAAGATAATCTAGACATATTCATCTCAGATGAGAGCAAAACAGCTGAGGCGCCGGATTAAGGGAAACAGGCCAAGGAGCAGATTGTGTGCTGCAGTGCTTGCATCCTCGCTTATGCTGGGCGGATGCACAGACCGTCTTGCGGCAAGAATCGAGACCACTCCTGCAGCTGAGGTCAATGGCCTGCAGAAGTATTTGTGGAGTTCTGCATTCATGATAAAGAGGGAAGGCTCAGGCTTTACGATAAAGGATGTGTCTTTCGGCCTGAGGAAAGAGGTGCTGGAAGACACTCCAGGGCATGAGGAGAGCATATACAGGAATCCAGCTGAGATTCCTGATTCAGAAAGGAAGGAACGCAGGAAGCTGCTTGAGCAGCATCTTTCCTGCACGAAAATGCTGAACCTTGACAAACCTGAGATTGTGGAACTGCTGGAGGATAACATTTACCTTGTTTCTCCTGGCACCTACGGCGGTTCATATGTATCCGGCCCTGTCCTTTATAGAGAGCTTCCGCACATGCTTCTTGACAAGGGAGGAAACATCATTGAGAGCAATCCTGCAATGCATGAGAAGAATGTCATACTGTTAGGCGAGTATTCTCCCGACCTTCTGACTGGCCTTCCTACATACATCTTCATGCATGAGCACCTGCACGATGCATGGGCCAGCATACTCTCTGAAGATGAGTACGCTCCTGTGGTGCAGATACTCCAGCGGCTTTTTGTGCAGGGCGGTGATAGGGAAGACAGGCTGGCGCGGTTATTGCGCCCATACATCTTTACGGGAGGCCATGCGGACGCCCATGATATTTATCTCCCTCCAGGCCAGGTCTGCGAAAAACCGGAAAAAGAGCTTCTAAATGATTTTGTTGAGGAGAACTTCCAGGATGCTGATGAAAAGGATGACATAATGGCAGGGCTTGGATGGTATGTGAGCTTCAGGGCAAGGATGTATTACAGGTTCTCAGGCATGGTCCGCCTGCGCAAAGATACGACCCGCAGCAGCTTCATAGAGGAAGAAGGCTATCCCCGTTTATTTGATTATAACATCATTCCGCCTTTCATGAGGCATCTTTATTCCCCTGTACTGACAGAGGAAGCCCTTGATGAAGCTATGTATGCCAGAAGCAGTGCCCATCTGCAGTCTGTGGAGACAGTTGAAGCATTTATTCCTGTGATAGAAAAATTCATGGGTTATGTGAAGAGGGCATGCGCTGATTATATAGAATGACAAAATGGATAATATTAAAAACATCCCAAGCAAGATATTGTCCAATGTCAGTGAAGTCTGCGAGGAAGCGTGATGCTTCCGTTGGCATGGATATCTCTTATCTTGACATCAACCAGCTTGAACTTGCCTATATCAACCGTGCTCTTGACAGCCCGAGAAAAACAAATGTTCCTCATTTCGTCGAGATAGGGAAGAACAAGAGAATCCTGAACATCCAGAGAAGGAATTTGATATCTGTATGCAGGGGGATGGGAAAAGAACGCAGCAAAGGCAAACTCGAAGGAGAACTAAGCAAAGTATTGAGCGGGCAGAAAAGACTTTCCCTGAAATGCTTCCTTTTCAAGTGAAACTATGAGAATTTTATTGCAATTTCCAGAAGGGCTAAAGCAGAAAGGCTTTGAGTTTGCGAAGAAATACGAAGCCGAAGGCCATGAGGTATTCCTTTCCGCATCAGGCTGCTACGGCGCATGCGACCTTGCGCTGGATGAAGCGAGATGCATAAAGGCAGACAAGATAGTCCACGTAGGCCACAACCAGTTCGTGAAGACAGACCTTCCTATTGAAATTGAGTACATCCCTTACAGCATTGATATTGATGTAAAATCGCTTGAAGCTGTCCTCCCTCCTCTGGAAGAGTACAGGAACATAGCACTTGCGACTACGGTGCAGCACATCCACCAGTTCGAGGAGATGAAGGCATTCCTTGAGGAAAATGGAAAGAATGTCTTCGCTGAGCAGGGGGAGCTCGCTCTTGAAAGGGGCCAGGTTCTCGGCTGCGACAGCAGCACAGTGAAAAAAGTAGAAGATAAAGTCGATGCAGTATTGTTTGTAGGCACAGGAAGGTTCCATGTGCTTGCGATTGACATGAAGAAACCTGTATTCGTATTCAACCCTGACAGCAAGACAGTGAGTGAACTGAGCAAAGACATCGAGAAACTGAAGAAGCAGAGGAAAGGCGCCATAGCGAAGGCTTTGACATGCGAAAAGTTCGGCATTTTCGTGAGCACTAAAGTTGGCCAGTTCAACATGGCCCATGCTGAATGGGCGAAGAAAGAGTTAACAAAAAGAGGATTCGAGGCTGCGATACTTGTGGCTAATGAGATTTCCCCTATGGCATTGAACAATTACATGGTGTTCGAATGCTTCGTCAACACAGCATGCCCCAGGATATCGGATGACCAGGAGAAGTTCGGGAAGCCTGTGCTCAACATAGGCATGCTGAAAGAGTTATTTGAGATAATAGATGCCAATCAGGAATAGTAGGCATCATACATGCGCTCATCCATTATCCCTGCATCCATGGCCATATAGTATACTTCGCTTGCTGCTGCAGGCATGCATACTTTCTTGTAGCCTCTTATCATCGCTGTATAAGTGCTTGCATCTGCCAGGCCTTCCTCAACGGCCTTGTCGAATATCCTCCGTGCTTCGGCAGGCCTGCGGGAGTTGCCGAGCGCGCTTATCACTGAGGTGTAAAGGTGCCCGTCCTCTTCTCCCAATTGCAGTGCCATGTTAAAAATCCGCTTTGCTTTTGCGCTTTCGCCCTGTTTACCATATGCGATTATCATCGTGTTGAGGAGGTAATGGTCGCACAGGCCTTTCTCTTCAGCCTCTTTGAACAGTTCCTCGACCTTGTCAAGCATCCCGTACCTGAGGTAAGAGGCCATCATGGTTGAGTATATGTGCGAATCAGCCAGGCCTTCCTCCGCAGCCCACTCGAAAAATTCCTCTGCTTCCTGCAGGTTGCCTGTGAGCGAACATGTTTTTATCATCAGGTCCAGGGCGAACTTGTCCCTTGGGTTCTCTTCAAGGATATCCTCTATGACCTCCCTGGCTGCCTTATACTGCCGGGCTTTCAGGAACTTCCTGGCAAGGGTGGTGAGTTTCCGTACATCTGTGGATGGCGGCTTCGCCGAATCCAGCTCCTTTTTTATTGAGGCCGCCTTTGCTGCGGCCCCGTCGAATGTAAGCAGTTTCATACCACATATTGACACATAAAGGATTTAAAAAATACACTGGGAAAACCGGTAGAGAGGATTCTTATGGAGGCTGTTACTGAAACAAAGCTTGAGCTTGAGCTTCTGAAGAAAGGGAAGGTAAGGGACACTTATGTGCTGGACAACAAGCTGCTTATGGTCGCCAGCGACAGGCTGAGCGCATTCGACGTTGTCTTCAAAGAGGGTATCCCAAGGAAAGGAGAGGTGCTCAACAGGCTCTCAATGTTCTGGTTCAGCAGGACAAAGGACATAATAAACAACCATTTCCTGAGCGATGAGGTGCCTGAGAATTTACCATCATATCTCAAGGGGAGGAGCATGCTAGTGAACAAATGCAACCCCATACCCCTGGAATGCGTCGTCCGAGGCTATATAACAGGAAGCGCATGGAAGGAATACCAGAAATCAGGCACTGTGTGCGGGATAGAGCTGCCGGCAGGGCTGCAGAACGGAAGTGAATTGCATCAACCAATCTTCACCCCATCCACAAAGGCTGATACAGGCCATGATGAGAACATAACAGAGGAAAAAGCGAAGGAAATCGTAGGCAAGGATGTCTACAGCACACTGAAAGAGAAAAGCCTGGAACTGTATAAATTCGGGAAAGAGCATGCATGGAGCTCAGGGCTTGTGCTTGCAGACACGAAGTTCGAATACGGCTACCGCGACGGAGAGATAATACTCATTGATGAGGCATTGACCCCTGATTCCTCAAGATACTGGTTAAAAGAGAAATATGATTTGGGCGTTCTGGAAAGCCTGGACAAGCAGTTCGTGAGGGACTATCTTGAGAAGACGAACTGGAACAAGAGCCCTCCACCCCCTGCACTGCCTGAGGATATTGTGCAGAAAACAAGCGAAAGGTATCTTCTTGCATACAAGATGCTCACAGGAGAAGAGTTATAGTCTATGTCAAAACACTGTTTATAAAGATATTGACATATATAGACTATGATGAGAGAACTGCCAGCCGAGCCGCCCGAATACGGGAGCGGAGCAATAACAGGAGAACGCAAACAGCTGTTCGATGCTCTTAGCGTAGGTTTCCATAACTACATATGCTCCAAATCCTACCCTGTCTTGGTGAGAGACGGGAATGAGATAAATTTTGTGATGGTGTCGGTTGAGGAGAACATCAAACTGGTACGGGCCGTTGCCGGTGCAGAGCCGGCTGATTGCCCGGTATATCCGCTTGTGAATCCCCGTAAAGTCCAGAACTGGCTCCATTACAGGAACATGGTTGAGAGCGTCTGCAGGGCGGCGAAAGAGCTTATGCAGGACTATGACCTGGGCATAGGCATAGCGAAGAAAGGGCTCTGGCTCTCTTTCCTTTTCTCGAGTCTGGGGCTTCCGACATATGACATCGTAATCGTCAGGGATGAAGATGCAAGGACATATGCTCCCATGGACAAAATCCGCAGGGAGAGCCTTGAAGGGAAGCGCATACTGGTCTTTGACAATGATGCCATCACCGGAGACTCATTGGCAGTGATTCCTGAAGCCCTGCAGGAAAAAGGCATAAGCTACGCCCATATGGACCTTCTGCTCCTGCACAGATACAGCCATATCTCGGAGGATTTCTACCAGGAGGTCAAGGACAGGCTGGTGCCTGGGCAGCACCTTGGAAAGACTGATAAAGGGAAGCGTGTCATTGATAGTCTGCTTCCTGTTCCGAAGGCGTTCAGGAAGAAGATGACGATTGAGAATGATTTCAACGGTAGGAGGAAAGACCTGAGGAAACTGAAGGCGAAGATGGGTGTATAAAATGCGGACAAATCTTATCATCTCAACAGACATCGGAACCGACATCGATGATGCAGTTGCACTATACATAGCAGCCAATTCGCCCAATATCGACCTCCACGGGGTCTATGTGACAAACGGGCCTGTAGTTGACAGGGCATACATAGCAAAGCATATGCTGAACCTCTGCGGCAAGGATGCCCTGGTCGCAGTTGGGGAGAGCGATGCCGTTTACACGCAAGAAAGGCACTATACGACGGGGGCAGAGAAGGCGTCGGTGCCCAGAAAGAAGCACAGGCTCGACATACTGCATGGCTGGATGGATGCGATGGCAAAGCAGCTGGAGAGGGTGCCAGACATGGTCGTCGCGAGCATCGCCCCGCTCACGAATTTCTCAGTGCTGCTTGACAAAATGCCGAAAGCGGCAAAGAGAATCAAGACGCTCTACATAATGGGAGGCAGGGAAGGCCACAACGAGCACAATTTCACCCATGATACCCGTGCCGCGCAGAGGGTATTAACCTCAAAGATGAACCTGGTCGTCGTGCCTGCTGATGTATGCTCCAGATTCGAATGCGATATAGAACTGCTCACCGGACTGGATGATTCGCCGGCACAGCGCTATCTGGCCCATATGGCTGGATTATGGAAGCTCTACAAGGACCTGGGCGCCGACGGCTGCCTCAGCAGCAACAGCAGTTTCCTGCGCAGCTTTAAGGAAAGAAGCCACGTCCCCTCTGCGGCTAAAGGCAGGGAAGGGATGGAGAGGGAACTGGATGAACACAAACATTTCAAGCTCTGGCTGGGCATGCTCTGCCATGGGAAGAACTTCTGTGATGAACCTAACCAGCACCTTCACCTCTACAGGATGATAAGAGACTGGCTGAAGGTGAATCGGAACAGGCTCCCCTACGCAAAAGAGTGGCTGGACCATATGGAAGCGAATGGGATGAAGAGCACAAGGGTCTCTGATGCCTTTGTCATATACGCGATAGAGCATCCTGAAAAGATTGAAGAGAAAAGAGTGACGCTCTCCTGCGACAAGAGGGGGAACATGGCAGTGAACGAGGGAGACCGCCACCGCCTGGTAACCGATGTCGATTACAAGCATTTCGCTGCTTACCTGAAAAGAAGATTGGAGCAGAAGCCGCAGCGCAAAAGAATCAAGCCGGGACCGAAGCCCAGGATGATTCAGAGATAATGCTGCAGCATCTTCAAAGAGAATTTAGCCTGGCCTTTGTTTATGCCCAGAAGCATCGCTATGTGCATCAGCTCATCAGGAGACCTTATCTGATTCTTGTTTTCCGCAAAGCTTGCGAAACTGTAGAACGCCCCGTGCTTGTTGCATAATCTTAGGAAAGTGCGCAGCTTCGACATCTCTATCGCGCGCGGGATTCCTCTGCGCTTCAATAAACTTCCTATATCTATTACGAAGCAGGCCTTCTTCTTCTCTGCTATCAGCTTCACAGGACCTTCATCAAAATCATAATCCTCAAGCATAATCAAAGATTTCCTGTTCCTGTGATTCGCTGCCTCGCTGGGATTCTTTGCAGTTATCACTGTAGACTTATCAAAAACATAGAATCTGTCAAAGCCGAATCCGGCAGGGTCAGCCTCGCACCTGATAATGTCGAACATCTACTCTTCTTTTTTGGCCGGGGCTTTCCTTTTGGCCTTTCTCTTTTTTGCCTTCCTTGCTTTTGAGCCCCGGGTTCTTGAGGGCTCTGGCTTTTTCTCCTTCGGGCTGCCGGGCTTCTTCCTCATCGGGGGCTTGGGCTTGTAGGCCTTTTTGGCCTTCTTTTTCCTCCTCAGCTTCTTGTTCGGGGTCTTCCTCTTGCTTGCGCCCCTTGAATTGCCTGAGGATGTGAGTCCCCTGAATGCCTTGCCCTGCCTTATGGCTGAGCTTATGTTGACCGAGGGCTTTGAGGGGTCGGCCAGTATCACTTCGAAGTACTTGTAGTTGCCGTCCTCCCCAACCCAGTAGGAATTAAGGACCTCCATGTTCCTGTGGAGGCGGTTGACCCTCTGCTCTGCTATGGTCTGGTGAGAGGCCTGCGGCTGCTTCAGGAAATAATAGTTCTTGTGCTTCCTGCCTCCCCTGGGCCTTCTCCTGGTCCGCCTTCCTTTATCGACGCGGACCCTGGCCACGATATAGCCCTGCTTGGGCTTGTAGCCGAGCGTCCTGGCCCTTGGAAGGTTGCTGGGCCTCTTGACTGTGACGATGGCAGGCTGCCTCCTCCATGAGATGGCCTTGCCCCTGAGCCTTTCATCGCGCTCCTTGTACTGACGCTGTAGAGTCCTGGTTATATACTTGTAAGCACCCATTTACATCATCCTCTTTGAACAGATAGAAAACGGTAAAAGAAATTGTTCTACACATGTTTTTAAAGATTTCTTTTTTATATAAAAATCAACTTGTTTTTGCGGATGGTCAGTATGAACCCAACTTCACAAAACCCAGAGTTCATGAAGACGATAGAGGATATACGAACTGCTGAAAAAGAATATGAGAGCACTCTCACCAAGGCGAGGGAAAACGCAGAGAAGGTTCTGCGCGATGCCAAGGAGAAGGTTCACGATGAACGTGAGAAGACAGAGAAGGAAATCGTCGAACTGAAGAATGAAAGGCTCCGCAAAGGAAGCAAGGGCATAGAGGCCGATGTCCAGAAGATGGTGGATGAGGCCAAAGAGGAGGCCAGCGGGATAAACTCTAAAAAGCTTAACAAGAAAGATGTTTCAAAGCTAGTGAAGGACTTCATCGCCGGTCTGTAGTAAAGGAGTATGCCGATGTTAAGACCCAAAAAAATGAAAAAGGCCAGAATAATCGTACTCAGGTCCGCGGTAGAAAGATTACTGAAAGACCTCCATGAGGCCGGGCTTGTTGATATAAGAAAGAGCGCATATGAAGGGCTGGAGGAAGGAAGGCCCTTATCTTCTTTTGATGACGTCTCTGCGCAGCTGCTTGAGCTGCGCTCATTGAGGACGCTTATGCAGTCCCGTGCCAGGCACCACAAGCCGAAGAAGATTGAGGGCGACAAGGCGCTTGAGGAGGCGAAGGCGCTCAGGATAGGGGGGCACCTGAAGGAGCTGAACGCAAAGGCCAACAGGCTCTCGGAGAGGATAACGCTTCTAGAATCGCAGATTGCCCTGGTGAAGAAGCTGAGGCACTTCAAAGGGGTGAACTTCAGCAGGCTTGACACAAAGACAGTCAGCTACAAGGTAGGCGAGATACCGCAGGTGAGGATGGAGG
>Ga0180438_10012641_pt1 | contig 10017 bp, 9 predicted proteins | sample SS_ome_12_FD_132455 | JGI IMG/M metagenome (GOLD analysis project Ga0180438, IMG submission 132455) | Hypersaline lake sediment archaeal communities from the Salton Sea, California, USA - SS_3_D_2 metaG | ecosystem: Environmental > Aquatic > Non-marine Saline and Alkaline > Hypersaline >...
AGCGGTGGCGTTGAAACGAGTGCTACAGGCTGCGCTGGGGACGCGCGCAGTCTCTGCGCCCAGCCGCGATCCCGCCGCCACGCAACGATGTTCCACAGCACGACCACCGCCAGGCCGGTGGCCAGCATCCAGCCTGCACGGGCGTTGAGCCAGGCCCACCACGAGCCGATCATCATGAGTTTCACTTCCACCACAGCTGCGGGACGCAGGTCTCGGCCCACTGCGCGCCTTTTCGCCAGCGGTACCAGAGTTCCGTCCCGTGCCACAGCTCGATCGTCGCGCCGTCCTCGAGGTAGCGGCATTGGACCCCGCGGAACTGGCATGGCGCTTCCCAGGTAATGCAGGGTTCGGGGTGCCTGTCGGATAGCGCAGCCTTGTCCCCGTCCACCGCGACTTCCGTGAGATAGCGAAAGGCCTTGTCTCCCCAGCCCACGACTGGCAGCAGGTCGCGGAATTCGGGCAGCAAGCCAGGATCGCGCTGCGAGACCTGTGCGGCAAAGCCGTGCGCCGTACGCACCGCGCCGTGCGGCTCCCACCCGCTCAGCATCCAGGCCTCGCTTCGCTCGCGATCGGCCTGCAGGCCATGCGGTTCCAGCAGCAGCATCGACCGCAGGATGTCGCCCGCGCCAGCTATCCACTGCGGGTAGCGGTTCACTTGGCCGCCCGCGTACACAACCTGCGGGAAGCTGCCGTCGTCGTACTGCCAGCGCAGCACAAAGCGCATCGCCCGCAGCGCCGCATCCACCCAGCGCTCTTCCCCAGTATGAGCATAGCCAGCCAGCAGTCCTGGCACGCACCGCGCGGTGTAAAAGGGGGAAAAGGCCGCCACTTTTCGCCCGCGCTGGCTGCACTGGTGGATGGCGCCATCCAGGGCGCCGCCGCGCACCTGGTGGCCCAGCACCGCCTGCAGCGTCGGCAGCGCATACCGCTCAATCAAGAGACGCTCCCGGCTCAGCTATCCCAGTGCGCACAGTGCTTCCGCCAGCGTGGCCGCCTTGTTGGGCACGAAGGAGGGGATGTGCGGGTGGTCGCGAAAGGACCGCGCCTGCTCATCCCACAGCGTTGCCACTTGCACGTCGATCAGGTTGCGCTGCGCCGCGTCCAGATACGTGCGCCAGGCCGGGTCGTCGTGCTGGCGCACTGCCCACGCCAGGCGCAGCAGCGCCGCGTCGCAGGCCGCTTCGTGCGGCGTCCCGCCGGGGTAGGGGTTGAGCTCGAAACTGGAGTGCAGAAAGCGCCCGTCGGCCAGTTGGCCGTGCAGCAGGTCATCGCCCGCCCGCCGTGCGGTGGCCAGCCAGGCCGCATCGCCCGTGCGCAGGTACAGGTTCAGGCAGCCGTGGATGATGCCCTCATAGCGCCAGTCCAGCCCGGCGCCGGTGAAGGACAGGCAGTTCTGCCACCAGTGGGCCACCGGCCCGCCATAGCCCTCCGGCGTGCGCATCGTGTCCAACCAGCTGTCCAGCCTGGCGACTGCCGAACCGACCACACTCGGATGACTCATGGTTTGGTGCCCACACCAAGCAATGTGAACCCCCCGGCCTCCGGGACCAACAGCCTCAGCATCCGCGCCAGCACTGGCATTACCACGAATTGTCCCCCAGCGCGAAGTGCCATTCCCACCGCGTCGGGCCTGCGCAGCATGCTGCAACGCCAGTTCGCCTGGTTCAGGAGGTTCTCGCCGAGCAGAGGGCTCCGGATTGCCATAGCCGCGCGCAAACCAGCCTTCTCGAAGCATTTCGCCAGCGACGGTCTGCTCCATAGTGTTAGGTGGTGGGGCGGTAGATCCACGTCGCCGGCGAACCAGTGAGGCCACCGCTGATGGCTTGGCACACTGCACACGATCTTCCCGCTGTCGCTCAGCATTGCAGCCAGCCCCTGCATGGTGGCCAGCGGGTCCTGCAGGTGCTCCAACACATCAAACAGGCATATCACGTCGAAGAGTCGTTCCACTGAATCATTCAGTAGCTCCTCAATGGAGACGGCTCGCACGTTCTTGAGTCGATACGCCTGGCGGGCTGTCTTTATTGCCGACGTATCGGCATCGATGCCGGTGACTCTGTAGCCTCGCTGCTCGGCCAAGCTGAGGAACGCGCCACTCCCGCATCCAATCTCCAGGAGTCTCCCCGAGGGATTCATGTGCAGTGAGAAGAAGGTGCGATATCTCCAATCGCGGCGCGTGACGAACATGGGAACCTTGACCTTCCTTTCGCGCCTTTCAACGTAGAGTGGCGAGCGGGTGTACCAGCACGGTCCCGGGTGGCGCATCGGGTCGCTGAACCTAAGCTCACAGGCGGGACACTCGAGCACAGCATATTCACCCACCTGGTGCAAAACGAGGGACGATGATGCGCCGCAAACTGGACAGTCTGCCATTTGAAGCCTAAGCCTTCCTCGCTACAAGAAGGGCTACCGCAGCGAGGATTGATATCCAGCCCTGCACTACATAGTGGGCGCGCATCGCCGCCAGGCAGCGGTCGGCCCAGTCCCGCCGCCCTCCTGCTGCCGCACAGCGCACCGCCAGGCCCCACAACACGCTGCGCGGCCCGTGAAAGCCGTACCGCGCTTCCACCTGCCAGCCCGCCATTCGCAGCCAGCGTAGGGTGGCCCGGTAGCCGGCGGGGCACTGCGCCGCGCCCCAGGCCCGTGACTGCCACTCCGGCAGGTAGCGCCGCAGTGGGCCCGCGGCCACCACGTACAGCCGCCCCGCGGGGGCCATCACTCCCTCGATGCGCGCCAGCACTTTCCGGCCGCCTTCGCGTTCCGGCTCGGCCCATACCGCTGCCACCACTCCTGACGCCGCCACAGATTCCAGGTCCGTCTGTGTGCTCGTGCCCTCCGCTCCCAACCAGGCGCGCATCTCTTCGGGCGCCAGGTCCCATGCTGGCGTCGCAAAGAATCTGGCCTGCCGGCCATCCAGCCGTGCAGCTAGCTCGCGGCCGTAGAATGGATGGCTGGCCAGCACGGCGATCGAGCCCGCGATAGGCTGTAGCGCCACTGCGCAGCAGTCAAAAGCGTGCTGGTACTCCAGGCTGGGCCGCTCCACCCAGCCAACGTGCTGGCCTGCATCCTGTCCATGGGCGGGGCTAGACACTAGCGCCCCCTTCTGCCAGCACCTGTTCGTAGACCTCAACCAGTCGCGGGATGATGCGCGGCCAGGCGTACTGCGCTTCCACCTTGCACCGCCCGAGTTGTCCCATCTGTCGCCGCAGCTGTGGATCGTCCAGCAGCCGGCCCACTGCCTCTGACAGCGCGCTGGCATCGCCGGGCCGTACCAGCAGGCCATCCTGTCCATCGCTCACTACAGCGCGCACGCCGGGCAGGTTGCTGGCGATGACCGGCTTGCCGCAGGCCATGGCCTCCAACAGCACCACACCGAAAGCCTCACCCATGGTCGTCGATGGCAACACTAGCATATCACAGGCCGCGTAACGCGTTGCCAGCTCTCCCTCCGACACCCGCCCGCAGAACACAACCCGCTCCGCAAGCCCCATTTCGTGAGCCTGCCGTTGGTACGCCTCTCGCAGATTGCCCTCACCAACCACCCACAGCTGCATTGTTTCGCGCTGCAGTTCAACCAGCGCCCGCAGCAGTACCTCGATGCCTTTGAAATAGTGCGCCCGGTCCAGTGCACCGACGAACAGCACGACCCTATCCGTCGGCCGCAGGCCGTAGCTCTGCCGTACATTGTCACCATTCGCAGCCGGGTGAAAGCGCTCGACGTCGACGCCATTGGGCAGCTCTGTCACCCGCTTTGGATGGCTGCGCAGCAGGTCGGCCAGCCGCGAGGCACGCGCATAGTCCCACGAGGTGGCCAGCACCCTGCGCGCACGGCGCAGAATCCTTGTTCCCAGCAGCCGGTGATGCCAGCGCGCGACAGGTTCGAGTGCGCCGCTGAACAGCACATCCTGGTGGTAGGTCACGACGTAGGGCAGCCCTTGGGCCAGTGACTTGAACCACAGCAGCTCGGCACCGAAGTAGAACGGGTAGTGCAGGTGCACGAGGTCAAAGCCGCTCAGCCGCAGCAGGCCGGGTAGCAGCGGGGCGTTGCCCAGCCGCAGCAGCGCCGGCAGCCGCCGCACGGTCACGTCCGGCGGGTCGCGGCCCTCACCGTCTGTGGCGGACCCAGCCGTGAACACCGTCACCTCGTGGCCCAACTGCACCAGCCCCAGCGAGTTGTGGTAGCAGACCATGCCCGTGCCGGTGTACTGCGGCGGAAAGGTGGCCGTCACGTGGGCGATGCGCACCGCTCACCACCTCAGCAGCGCCAGGGCTGCCCTGTGCAGGACAAAGAACAGCGGGTCCAACACCGCCTGTGCGGCGCGGCCCAGCGCACCGCGGTCGAACTGCCCATAGTCCAGCCGCCAGGTGCAGGCGGCCAGCAGCTCTCGGTCGCGCAAACGGCGCAGCGCCTGGGTCTGCCGGCGCCGCGCCATGATTCCACCCCAATGGCGCGCGATCCAGGCGTAGGCGCGCAGCTTGTTGCCTGCCTGCCTGGGCTGCCGCAGCAGCACATAGCCCCACGTCACGACCTCCGCCAGCAGCAGCGCTGGCAGCAGCAGGCACCACGTGCCCCAGCGCCAGCCTTTGAGCCACATCTGGTAGCGGTTGCGCTCCTGGTAGAACACTTTTTGCGGCCCGAATCGCAACCTGTAGTCGTGCTGCACCACCGAGCTCGGCACGCACAGGCAGCGGTACCCGGCCAGCCGTGCCCGCCATGAAAGGTCGGTGTCCTCCATGTAGAGGAAGAGCGCCTCATCAAAGCCGCCCAGCGCTTCGAACAGCTCGCGGCGCAGTACAAAAGCGGCGCCGGAGACGGCGCTCACCTCTTCCACCTTGCGGTATGCATCACGCTGCGCGCCCAGCCCGCGGCACAGCGTCAGACCAGTGAAATGCAGGTCGTTGCCGCACGTGTTGATGCGCTGCGGGTCGTCCATCAGTACAATCTTGGGCGTCGCCAGACCCACTTCCGCATCCGCCTCCAGCAAAGGAATTATCTCTGCAAGCCATTCACGCTCCACCTGGGTGTCGGGGTTCAGGATCGCGACATAGTGCCCTGTGGCCTGACGGACGCCGGCGTTGCTCGCTCCGGTGTAGCCCAGGTTCTCGTCGTTACGGATGAGTTTCACGCTGGGAAACGACTGGGCCATGAAGGAGATACTGCCATCGCTAGAGGCATTGTCCACGACCAGCACCTCATAGTCCGGGTATTCCTGAGCGAGAAGCGAGGGCAGGCACTTGGCGAGGTAGTGGCGCTCGTTGGTGTTGACAACGATCACCGAGACGCGCGGGAGGCGCTCGTCTGCCCGGCCGGCCAATGCGGTTTGCTTGGGCCCAGCCATCCTGGATGCTCTGTTGGCTGGGCCGCTGGGGATGCCGGTCATCCCTTTTTTGACCCCAGCTGCTCCAGCAACAGGGCTCGCAGCGAGTGCAGGATGATCCCGGTGGACAGGGCGATGCTGCCGAGGATGCACAACAGGACCGCGATCAGTGTGTAGCCCACCGCTAGCTCTCCGATGCGCCGGTAGATTTCCACGACGCGCACGCCCCACCACAGGCCCAAGACTAGCGCTGCCGAGCCCGGCACGCCAAAGAACAGCAGCGGGCGGTGCTGCCCGATGAGTCGCAGGATGCCGTTAAGCACTTCGAGACCCTGCCCGACGATGCTGCGCTTGGGGCGGTCGGCGTAGGCACACGAGATTGGGACCTCGACTGTGCGCAGCCCCAGCTGCTGGGCCAGGAACTGCATTTCCGACTCTACCGAAAAGCCATTGGTGGTGAAGATGATCCCATCAAGGGCTCTCCGAGAAAAGGCCCGAAAGCCGGTCTGCGAGTCGCTCAGCGCGACACCGGAGCCCAGGTTGGAGAGCAGCGTCATCGCGCGCAGGCCCAACGCCCGCACGGGTGGGACGGAACCCTTGCCAGCCATAAAGCGCGATCCCACCACCATGTCGGCGCGGCCCTCCAGCACCGGCTTCGCCAGCAGCGGTATCTGCTGCGCCGCGTGCTGGCCGTCGGCATCGAGGACGACCACCACGTCGGGACACAGGTGGCGCGCCGCGCCGAAGCCAGTATTCAGCGCCACGCCCTTGCCCAGATTCTGGGCATGCTGCAGCACGGTCGCTCCCGCGGCCTGGGCAATCTCGGCCGTGGCGTCGTCCGACCCATCATCCACCACAATCACGGCATCCGCGTATCGGCGTGCCTGGAGAACCACGCTGCCGATGAAGCGCTCCTCGTTGTGCGCCGGAATGATGGCCACGATAGTGCAGGCAGAGTCCGCGATTTCGGCTTGTGGCGTCACTTCCTCCGCCATATTCCCCTCCCTCCCGCCATTGGCAGGGATGACGTCTGTGGGGCTTGCACGCAGTCAGGCTCTTGTGAGCACATCGTACAACAATTATGTATCAGTGGAGTAGCCCACAAGTAGCATACAGGCGGCACATTTCAGGGAGTATCATAGGCAAGAACGGCCTGCGGCCCGAGACCGACGGCATCGTCACCGCGAGAACTTGCCGCTCTCTCACTCGACCGCCGTCAGAATCCGTGGTATGATGCGGATGCAGCGGTGCTCGGCAAAGACGTGTGCGGCAGGGCGCTTTCATACTGTAGCGCAACCTACTCAGCCGTAATGCATCCGCTCACCACTCAACAAACATCACAAATGAGCAAAGGTCGAATGTTCCAGTCGGTGACCTTGTAGCGATGGTGGGATGGACAGCCAAGACGCTCAACTCGAACTGCAAATCGGTGTGGCCAAGCTGGGCAAGTATGCCACGCGCGAGAGCGGCGATACGCTGGAGATGATCGAGAGGCCCCAGGGTGGCGTCTCGCTGGTGCTGGTGGATGGCCAGCGCAGCGGCCTGTCGGCCAAGCGCATCAGCAACCTCGTGGCCCGCAAGGCTATCTCCCTGCTGGCCGAGGGCGTGCGCGACGGCGCCGCCGCACGGGCCGCGCACGACTACCTGCGCACCTATCGCCAGGGCAAGGTGTCGGCTGAGGTGACTATCGTCTCGCTCGATCTGGTTACCCGTACGCTTGTCATCTCACGCAACAGCCATTGCCCGGTGTTCCTCATTGCCGCGGGTAGACTGCAAGTGCTCGATTCCCACAGCCAGGCCATCGGTATCCACCCCGGCACCAAGCCGGTGATTACCGAACTTGAGATCACCGCCAACACCTGGGTGGTCGCCTTTACCGATGGCATTCTCCACGCTGGCCGCCATCCCGGTCAGGCCGTCGACGTCGCCGCCTTGGTACAGGCCATGGTTGTTGAGAATGGCACTACCGCGCCTTTGCTGGCTGACGCTATCCTGTCGCGCGCAGTGGAACTCGATCTTGGACGCCCGCAGGATGACATGAGTGTTCTGGTGGTGGCTATCGTGCCTGGCGAGCCAGATGAAGCACGACGCATGAGTGCCCGTTTCCCACTGCCTCCGTTCTAGCATCGCCGTGAGACGTGAGGTTCCGATGCGCATCGTGCTGGTCGGCATATGTGGTAGCGGCAAGACCACGCTGGCCGTGCGCCTGCGGCGCCTGGGCTACGAGGTGCGCGAGTGTGGGCAGGAGCACTCGGAAGTGCCGCACATGTGGCAGGTGATGTCCAAGCCTGACGTGCTCATCTATCTTGATGCCAGCGAAGAGGTCATCCGCCAGCGCGGGCGGCGGCACTATGTCAGAGATATGATCGCGCTGCAGCGCCGTCGCCTGGCCCACGCCCGGGCCAACTGCGACCTGTACGTGATGACCGACCAGCTCACGCCGGCCGAGGTGCTGGCGCGTGTGACGCATTTCTTGGCTCGCCATGGCACTGCCGCGGGGGTCGATTTGACAGCCCCGTGATGGTCATCTATAATCCAGCAACTGTTAGCGGCTTGTCGCCACACCCATCGCGGGTGTGGCTCTTATTTGCCTGGGCCAAGGTCTCGGAGGAACTCGTCTATGCAGCAACGAGATATTACTTTGCTGATGCTGATCGTGTTGCTGACGGCCATCGCCGTGTGGGTGGTGTGGCCTGGCAACCCTGGCGTGCACGTTCAGCTGGGTCCCATTCGTCTCGATCGCGACATCCGCGTGCACCGCGGTCTGGATCTGCAGGGTGGTGTGCAGGTGGTGCTCGAGGCCGACATGCCGGAGGGGCAGGTGGTCGATTCCGGCGCAATGGCCGCCGCAAAAGCGATCGTCGAGAACCGCGTCAACAGTCTAGGCGTGACGGAGCCCCTGGTACAGCTGGCAGGCTCGAACCGCATCGTGGTTGAGCTGCCGGGCATCTCGGATCCTGAGCTAGCTATCGATACGCTGCGCGAGACGGGCTTGCTCGAATTTATTGACGCCGGCAACACTTTTCTGCCGCCAGGTACTGTGGTGCGCACCAGCTTCACCCAGAGCGGGGAGTATGGCATCGAGACGCCAACGCCATTCCCAACAAGCACGCCGACACCTCTTGTCACCGATACGCCGACGCCAACTGCCAGCCCGACCATAAGCCCCACAGAGGTGCTCTCACCGACAGTGCCGCCCGAGGTGGAAGCCACACCGACGCCAGAAGTGCGCATCTTCCATACGGTCATCACTGGCCAGCACCTGCAGGCGGCTCAGATCGGACAGGACGAGTACGGTCGGCCCGAGATTCACTTCCAGCTGACCGATGAGGGCAGCGCCATCTTCGCTCAGCACACTGCAGCCAATGTCGGCAGTTACCTCGCCATCGCCCTGGACGGCGAGGTCATCTCCTCGCCGCGCATCCAGAACGCGATCACCGAAGGTTCGGGGCGCATCACTGGTGGTTTTTCGATTGACGAGGCACGCAGTCTGGTGATTCAACTGCGCTACGGTGCGCTGCCCGTACCACTCAAGGTGATTCAGAACCGCACCGTCGGCCCCACCCTGGGACAGGACTCAGTGGCCAAGAGCACCCGGGCTGGCGTGATCGGCGTTATCGTGGTGTTGTTGTTCATGCTGGTGTACTACCGTCTGCATGGCGTCGTCGCCGATTTCGCGCTTTTGCTCTACGGGCTGGTCACGTTCGCGCTGTTCAAACTGATTCCGGTGACCTTGACCTTGCCCGGCGTGGCGGGCTTTCTCTTTTCTGTCGGCACAGCCGTCGATGCCAACATCCTGATCTTTGAGCGTATGAAGGAAGAGCTGCGGCAGGGCCGGTCCTTCGCCTCGGCCATTCGAGCCGGGTTCGACCGTGCCTGGACGTCAATCCGCGATTCGAACTCGTCCACGCTCATCACCTGCATCATCCTATACTGGTTCGGCTCCAACTTTGGCGCAAGCATGGTCAAGGGATTCGCGGTCACGCTGTTCCTGGGCGTATTCGTCAGCATGTTTACTGCGATTCTGGTGACGCGCACGATGATCCGTGTGCTCTATGCCGTCGGTGGCGAGGAGCTGACCGATAGCTCCTGGCTAATCGGCCTCTAGTGCCAGCTGCCGGATCGCTGGGTCGCTCGGATCTCTGGGAGGATTCATGACAGACATCGTTGGCCATCGAAGATGGTCCTTCTTGCTCTCGGCATTGGTCATTGCCGCCGGACTGGTCGCCATCGGCATCTCATATGCGCGCTTTGGTAGTCCGCTGCGCCTGAGCATTGACTTTACGGGTGGCGCGCTGATGGAGCTGGCCTTTGAGCAGCGGGTGCAGCCCGGCGAAGTCAGACAGGCGTTCGTCGCGCGCGGGTATGGCGATACGGTGGTGCAGACCACGCTGGATGAAAAGACGGTGTTGATTCGCTCCAAGGAACTGAAGGAAGGCGAGCGGGCCGAGATCGAGGCTGAGCTTAGAGAGCGCATCGGACCGTTGACCGAACTGCGCTTCGATCAAGTCGGGCCCACCGTTGGTCGTGAGGTGACACGCAGCGCAACCCTGGCCATCGCGGCGGCGGCCATTGTGATCATGGCCTTTGTCATCTTCGCCTGGCGCAAGGTGCCTCACGCGCTGCGCTACGGGGTCTGCGCCACGGTCGCCACGTTGCATGACGTTCTGGTCACGATAGGCATCTTTGCCATCCTGGG
>Ga0180438_10012642_pt1 | contig 10017 bp, 10 predicted proteins | sample SS_ome_12_FD_132455 | JGI IMG/M metagenome (GOLD analysis project Ga0180438, IMG submission 132455) | Hypersaline lake sediment archaeal communities from the Salton Sea, California, USA - SS_3_D_2 metaG | ecosystem: Environmental > Aquatic > Non-marine Saline and Alkaline > Hypersaline >...
GGAAACCCGCCGGGTGGCCCAGGAACTGCGTCGGGTTCTCTCCCCTTACTGGAAGGCGCTGCCCGGCAGCTAAGATTCTCCCTCTACAGACCCCGTCAATGGGGGTCCGCTGCGACCTGCCGTATTCAATCTCTATCACAAGACCGGCGAAAGAGAACCATCAAGGCAACATCCAAACAACTAAGTGAAAAACGCGGGAAAAACTAATTTTTAGAAAGACCCTTGACATCCCATAAGATAAACGCTATTCTATATAACAAACAAATGACGATTGGGTAAGGTTGACCGCAGGAGGGGGGTCCGGAATGATTCGTCGGGGGAATACGGAAAGGGGGTGATCTATGCGCGGGTTGGTGTTGTGACGATTGCAGTCGATTGTTCCCGGATACGGAGGATCGACGGCAAAACCAAGGAACCCGCTGATTCTGCCGGCGCGGGTTTGTATTCCAAAAGAAAAAACAGGAGGAAAAGATGTTTTCTTCGAAAATGCATTTTCAAAGGACGGTGATTCTCACGGTTCTAGCCGTCGTGTTGATCGGCGGCTCGATCTCGGCAAGTCCGGCGCAGGAGGAGGGTGTGACCGTAGTCGCCGTTCTCCCGCAATCGGGATCTCACGCCACCTGGGGGGTCAGGGCGACCAATGGGATCAGGCTGGCGGTGGACCAGATCAATGAGGCCGGTGGCCTGCTCGGCAGGCAACTCAACCTGGAAGTTCTGGACACCGAGGGCAAACCGGCCGTCTCCGTGGCTGCCATGAGAAAAGCGGTAGAGATGAAACCTTACGTGGTTTTCGGAACCAATATGAGCAGCTCCACCCTCGTGAACATGGAGATACTGGAGAAGGCGGGAATCCCCCAATTTCCAGGCTCCACATCACCCAACGTGACCAATCAGGGCAACAAGAATATTTTCCCTATTCGGGTCAACGCGGACAACACGATGGTGAAGGTCAAAGACTGGATCGTCGACGTGATCGGAACGAAGAAACTGGCGATCATGTATCTGTCCGAAGAGTACGGGAAGGCGGGTCTGGATGCTCTCACGGATCTGTTGAAAGACACCGACGTCGAGATCGTCGAAGTTCTGTCCACCGACGGGGGACAAGCTGATTTCACAGGGGAGTTGCTGCGGATACAGAGGTCGGGAGCCGACACGCTGTACATCATCGGGCGCACCGACGAGAACGCCAGGAAGATGATGCAGATCAAGAAGCTGGGACTTGATATCCGGGTTATCGGCATGGACAACATGACCGGGCCGGAGATCGTCAAGCTGGCCGGAGATGCCGCCAATGGCGTGGCCACGATCGTGGACGACACCTTCAAGCTGGATGCCTTCAAGCCGATGGCGGAAGCCTACAATGCGAGGTACGACGAGTATCCCAGCCGCAACAGCGTGGAGTCCTGGTTGAGCGTCATGCTGGTAGCCGCCGCCACCGAGGCCGTCGGGGAGTTCGATCAGCAGAAGCTGAAAGACTATCTGCACGGCAATACCCTCTGTGCGAAGGATCACAGGTGGCTTCCGGTGAGCCTGCATTACGACGAATGGGGAGTGTTGGATCGCGAGACCTATGAGGTCATGACCGTGAACGGGGAAGAAGTGGTGAACCAAATTCTGGCCCCCAGGAATCCCGATAACTTCAGCCAGTGTAAGTAACCGTTTATCTTTGATCTGAAAGCCTGGGAGGTTTGATACCTTTCAGGCTTTCTGCTACAAAGGAAGGTGACTATGAGTGGTGTAACGGGAAAGACGGCGATCGTCACCGGGGGCTCGAAAGGGTACGGCTACGGGATCGCGGAAGCCCTGAAATCAAGGGGCGCCGAGGTTTGGATCACGAGCCGCCACGAGGATGAGCTCAAGCGCGCGGCCGAACGGCTCGGCGTATACTCCTGTAAGGCAGATGCCACCCGTGGAGAGGATTGGGACCGTCTGATCCGGGAGGTCACCGATCGGACCGGAACCGTAGATATCCTGGTCAACAATGCCGGAGGGGGTATCAAGAAAGCGCCCCTGATCGAACAGTCGGACCAGGAGATCGAGCGGTCGATCTCCCTCAATCTGACGGCTTCGATTCTGGGATGCAGGCGGGTGGTGCCGTTTATGAAGAAGCGGAAGTCGGGAACCATCATCAACGTTTCCAGCGTCTGCGCCCGGGAAGCCTGGCCCGGGTGGTCGGTGTATTCGGCAGCCAAGGTCGGCCTGTCCCTGTTCTCCCAGTGTCTGTACCTCGAAGTCCAGGATTTCGGGGTGCGGGTCACGACCCTGATCCCCTCCTGGGGTGAAACCGAATTCCTGGCCGCAGCCGGTATCCCGCAACGGGACTCGGATACGGAAAAGCGGGTCACCAAGCCGAGGGAATTGGGGGATCTTATCGTACAGATCTGCGAGCTTCCGGAACACCTGGAGATCCTCGACCTGACGGTACTGCCGACCGTACAAAAGATCGTACCCCTTTGAGGAAGAGGAAACATGATTTTTCAGCTGATCATCGGCGGAACCGCCACGGGAGCCATCTACGCCCTCATGGCCATGGGCTTTTCTCTGCTCTGGCAGACCTCCCAGACCATCAATTTCGCCCAAGGCGAGTTCGTCACTGCCGCAGCCTTCATCATGCTGATCTTCTACGATTCCCTGAACCTGCCCTACGTGCTTGCCCTGGTATTGACCATCGTTGTGACCGTGGGCATCCTCGGCATCATCTTCAGAAAAGTCGTCGTTGAACGACTGATAAAAACGGGCCTGCTGTCCCTGATCTGCGCCACTATTGCAGTCAGTATCATGGTGCGCAATTCCCTGATCTTCTACACCGCCGAATCCATGTCTTTTCCGAGCATCGTCAGCAAGGAGGCCATCCCCCTACTGACCATCAGACTCTCGCCCCTGGACGTGCTCAACATCGCTCTGGCCGCACTGGTGATCGTGGCGCTGCAGCTGTTCATCCGCAAGACCAAGCCGGGAAAAGCGCTGCAGGCGGTGGCCCAGAACCGCGACGTGGCCGAAGTGTTGGGAATCGACGTAGGCAGGATGACCACCCTGGCCTTCGCCATTAATGCGGTCATCGTAACCTTTGCTGCCATTCTGGTGGCGCCGGTGTACGTGGCCAAGTACAACATGGGACTGGCTCTGGGCTTGCGTGCCTTCTACGCGGCGATCATCGGCGGATTCAACCAAACCCGGGGCGCATTGATCGGGGGGTTGCTGATCGGCTACATCGAGGTATTTACGATCGCCTACGTCACATCCCAGTACAGCGAGGTGGTGATCCTCCTGATGGTCATCGGAATCATTCTGTTCAAGCCCGAGGGTATCTGGGGTACCAAAGAAGTCTGGTCCAGGGAGCTGTGAGCAACGATGCCGATGAGCAGAAGCGCGATGTTTCGATCGATTCTCGGAAAGGTATTGAAGTTCGGGGCGATCGCGGCCGTGCTGCTCGTCATTCCCCGTTTTCTCGGTATCTACACGATCTATATCTACTCCTGGCTGCTTGTCTACCTGATAGCCGCCTACGGTCTGAATCTGATCCTGGGGTACGCGGGACAGATCTCGCTGGCCCAGGCGGCCTTCATGGGAATCGGGGCCTACGTGATGGGCATCCTGGTAACCAAGGGTGTGTCCTTCTGGATTGCCCTGCCGGCGGGTGCACTGCTGAGCTTCGGCATCGGCCTGATCCTGGGCTTCCCGGCCCTCAAGGTGAAGCATCACTATCTAGCCATGGTCACCATAGGTTTCAACTTCATCATGTACAAACTCTTCGAAAACCAGGAAGCCATTACGGGCGGCTACTACGGCATCTTCGACATTACCAGGCCGAGCATCGGGGCTCTTCGATTCGAATCAGACCTGGCCTACGCCCGGGTGATCGCCACGGTCGCGTTGTTCATGGTCATCGTCATGTACTGGATTCTCAACACCCGCTGGGGAAGGGCATTCAAAATGATCCGCGAGAACGAGGTCCGCGCGGAGATCGTGGGCGTCGACATACGGGCCTACAAGTTGATAGTGTTCGCCATCGGTTCGGCCTACGCCGGGGTGGCGGGAGGGCTGCTGGCGCCGCTGCTCGGCTATATCGAACCGACCCTGTTCGAACTGACGATATCCTTCGATTTCCTGCTGATGGTTCTCATCGGAGGAAGAGGGAGATTCGAGGGACCGTTGATCGGGGTTGCCGTTGTGATCCTTCTCCCGGAGTTCCTGCGTATAACCGACCAGGCCAATCTTCTCATTTTTTCCGTGATCGCCGTGGTTGTTCTGCTCGTGGTTCCGGAAGGCGGTGCTTCCCTCTGGGATTGGATCTTCAAGCGCATTACCGGCAAGAATTCGCCGTCCTTGACCAAGTGATGCCTATGGAAATGCAACCGATATTGAAAATCCAGGACTTGCGAAAGAACTTCTACGGGCTGCGTGCCCTCGATGGCGTGGATATGGAGCTGAGGGAGAAGGAGCTTCTAGGCCTGATGGGACCCAACGGGTCGGGCAAATCGACGCTGCTCAACTGCATGACCGGAGTCCTGTCCACGACGGGGGGACGGGTCTATCACCGCAGCCGCGACATTACCGGTTGGAAGTCCAGCTCGATCTACAAGCTCGGCATCGCCAGAACATTTCAGCTCGTCCAGCTGTTTCCCGAAATGACGGTGCTGGACAATATGGTCGGGGCGATCCAGGAGAGCCGGGGCACGATGTTCGGCCGGCTGTTCCGCTTTTCAGAGGAATGGGAGAAGGCCAAGGCGGAGGAGATTCTCGAATTCCTGAAAATCGCGCACGTGAAGAACAACCTGGCCAAGAATCTGTCCTACGGACAGCAGAAACTGGTTGACCTGGGGATGGTGCTGATGGCGGATCCCTCGGTCGTATTGCTGGATGAACCGCTGGCCGGGGTGAATCCCACGCTGGGAAGAGAGATCATCGATCACATCCTCGAACTCGTGAAGGTGAAGTGCTGTACCGTGTTGATCATCGAACACAACGCCAAGATCATGCTGGATATCTGCGACAGGATCGTGGTGTTGAACGAGGGCAGAAAGATTGCCAAGGGTCACCCGGATGCGGTCAAGCAGAACCCCGAGGTTCTGAAAGCCTATTTCGGAGCTTGAGAATGCCGTTACTCGAGGTACGCGGAATCGTTGCCGGCTACACGAAAGAGCTCGACATCCTGAAAGGCGTTTCTCTGGACGTCGAGGAGGGTCAGGTGGTCTCGATCATCGGTCCCAACGGCGCGGGGAAGTCCACGGTCTTCAAGACGATTTTCGGGGTGCTACACGCCACGGAGGGACAGGTTTTCTTCAAGAAGCGGGAAATCACGGACGCCCGACCCAAGGAGCTCCTTTGCAACGGTCTGTGCTTCGTGCCGCAGGGCAGAAACGTGTTTCCCCTGATGACGGTCGCTGAAAACCTCGAACTGGGTGCTTATGTGCTCAAGGACAAGCGGAATCTGAGACGCCAGCTCGAGATGGTGTACAAGCTGTTCCCGATTCTCGAGGAACGCAGAGACCAGAAGGCGGGCAGTTTGAGCGGCGGGGAGATGCAGATGTTGGAGATGGGGCGGGCTCTGCTCTTACGGCCGCAGTTGATCCTGCTGGACGAACCCTCCCTCGGGCTGTCACCGCTGATGGCCAAAGATGTATTCAACAAGATCACGGAAGTCAACAGGGAGGGAACGGCTGTCCTGATGGTGGAGCAGAATGCGGATCAGAGTTTGAAGATGTCGGATTACGCCTATGTGTTGGAGGAAGGACGCAACAAATGCGATGGCCCGGCTGAGGAGATCCGAACCGATTCTGAGATAAAGAAATTGTACCTCGGCGGTTAAACAGGATTGCGCATGAAAGGGGAACCAAAGACGAAAGCAGCAGATGCGGCACGGGAAAGCGAGCAGGTCGGCAGGGACTACAACGTGCCGAATCTGGTAAGGGCATTTCAACTGCTGGAGTTTATGGCCCGGGAGCCGCAGAGCTGGAGTATCACCGAACTGTCGGATCGTCTCGGCTTTCCCAAGAACAGCGTGTTTCGCATCTGCCGCTCCCTCCATGAAATGGGGTATCTCACCCAAACCGGAAAAACCTATTTTCTGAGTCCCAAACTGCTCGCCCTGGGGTATGCGGCCCTGGGGGAACAGAACCTCGTGGAGAAAGCTCTGGATATCATGAGAGACCTTCGGGACGAGCTGAACGAGACCACCCTGTTCGGCACGCTGTTCGGGCATGAGGGTGTCACCCTGGAACAGGTTGTTTCCAACCAGTCGATCAAGTTCGTTATCGATGTCGGACACCGTTTTGCCCTGCACACGGCCGCACCCGGCAAGGCGATCCTCGCTTTTCTGCCCGAGAAGGAACGGGACCATATCCTGGATCAACTTGATTTCAAGAAATATACCAGCCGCACGATAACCAGCCGCAAGTCGTTTCTCGCCCTGCTGCAGGAGGTGCGAAAAAAGGGTTGGGCCGTCGACAACTGCGAGAGACTCGACGGCATCAACTGCGTGGCCGCTCCGGTGTTCAACTTTCGGAACATGCCTATTGCTGCTGTCTGGGTAACCGGACCGGATTTCCGCATGCCCCCCGCCAGTTTCGCGAAGATCGGCAAAATCGTAAAGAAGCATGCCTTGAGGATTTCCCAACGATTCGGCTACGAACCGGGTCTGCAGAACTCCGGCAGGTGATATTGAAGGATGGGTCGCCGATGGACTATTCGATTCCGGAGATGTTTTCGCTTCAAGGCGAAGTCGTTCTGATCACAGGCGCTGCCGGAGGCATCGGCTGCGAGCTGGCCTATGCCTTCGGGAAGCTCGGCGTTCGGTTGGCACTGGCGGACATCGATCAGCAGCGGCTGGGGCGCGTGCGTGCTCGTCTTGAAGAGCTCGACGTCGAGGCGCTGTACGTTGAGATGGACATCACCTCCAAGAAAAGTGTTGAGGAGGCGGTCGGAAGGATTGAGGAGCGCTGCGGTAGCATCGATATACTGATCAACTGCGCCGGTTTGTCCTACCTGGAAGATGCCGTCGATTTCGACGAGGGGCAGTGGGATCGTGTGATCGGGGTGAACCTCAAAGGCACGTTTCTATCCTGCCAGGCGGTAGGGCGGCTGATGCTGGAGCAGAAGAAGGGGAGAATCGTCAATTTTTCCTCGGTTCGAGGTTGCCAGGGGCGGGCCAGGGACATGGCCTACGCTCCAAGCAAAGCGGGTATAGATCTTCTGACAAGATCCCTGGCGATCGAGTGGGCACCGCACAATGTAAACGTCAATGCCATAGCCCCGGCGTTTACCCTTACCGAGATGAATCGTTCCATGCTCGAGGATGCCGAGACCCATCGGTGGGTGTTGAGCAGAATTCCCAAGGCCAGAATCTGCTCCCTCGAGGATCTGGTGGGGCCCGTCGTCTTCCTCTGCTCACCCTGCTCCGGATTTGTTACGGGGCAGACGATTTATGTAGACGGCGGCTGGACCGCCTCCTGATTTTCCAGAGGTGTTAAGAGGAGAGATGTAAATGACCGAGAAGAAGGTTGCCTTGATTACCGGCGCGGTCGGCGTTTTAGGACGGGCAACGGCTCGCTGTTTGCGGGAGGATTCGATATTTACCGTGCTGGCAGATCTGGATCAGGACGCTCTGAACGATCTTTCCAGGCAATTGGGGGGGAATACCTATCCGATCGCCTTTGACGTCGGTGACTCCGCCCAGGTCGATGCAGCTGTTGGGAAGATCGAAAAAGATGTGGGCACGGTCGATATTCTACTCAATATCGCGGGGGTGCTGTCCAACAACAAGGCTCTGGAGACCAAGCCGGAGGAGTGGCGTAGGATAATGCGGGTGAACCTGGACGGCGCTTTTTACCTGTCCAGGGCCGTGCTGCCGGGAATGAAGCGCAAAGGCTGGGGGCGGATCATCAACACCAGCTCTTTGGCGGCAAAAAGCGGCGGGATTACCGCAGGAACCGCCTATTCCGTATCCAAGGGCGGGCTTATCTCCCTCACCTTTTCTCTGGCTGCCGAGACGGCTCGGTTCGGGATCACGGTAAATGGTATAGCCCCGGCTTACGTCCGTACACCCATGATTACCGAGCAGCTGACAGAGGCACAGCGCCAGGAGGTATTGAAGAAAATTCCGGTGGCCAGGTTTTGTGAGCCCGAGGAGTTTGCCCACGTGGTGCGCTTTCTCATCCATCCGCTGGCGGGCTTCATCACGGGGGAAATCATCGATCAGAACGGCGGACTGCTGTTTGACTAGAAGGAGAAGAATATGAACTACACAGGCTTGAGAAACGGGGACATCAGGATTTCTGAGATGATACTGGGCTGCTGGGCCCTAGGGGGTGGATACACCTGGGGTGATCAGCAGGAGGCCGACTCTGTAGCTACGGTTCATGCGGCCCTGGACCTGGGGATAAACTGTTTCGACACCGCGGAGTTCTACGGAGGCGGCCGATCCGAGGAGGTTCTCGGCAAGGCTTTAGAGGGCAGACGCGAATCCGCCGTGATAGCCACCAAAGTCTGGGTTGACAATATGAATGCTGAGGGGATCGTCCGCTCCTGCGAAGGAAGCCTGAAGCGGCTGCGTACCGATCATATCGATTTGTACCTGATTCATTGGCCGAACAGGGAAATCGCGCTGGAAGAAACCCTGGAAGCGATGCTGTCCCTCGAGCGTTCCGGAAAAGTCAGATCCGTCGGTGTGTGCAACTTCGGGGTCGGGGATCTGGATGATGCGTTTACCGTGACTTCTCCGGTTGTCGACCAGTTGCCCTACAGCCTGCTGTTCAGAGCGGTGGAGTTCGAGATTCTCGACGCCTGCCAAAAATACGAAGTGCCGGTCCTGGCCTATAGCGCTTTGGCTCAGGGGCTCCTGACCGGGAAGTTCAGCAGCGCCGCCGATGTGGATGACGAACGGGCACGGATCCGTTTCTATTCCAAGGATCGACCCGGAACCGTGCACGAAGAGCCGGGCTATGAAGAGCACATTTTCCAGGTGCTGCCACGGATCCGCTCGATCTGCGAGGCAGCCGGGGTGTCGATGGCTAACGCCGCGATTCTCTGGCTCCTGCAACGTCCGGGGGTTGAAGCCGTGCTGGTGGGTGCGCGGACATCGGAACAGGTGCGGAAAAACATGGAAGCTTTCAATTTTGTTTTGCCAGAACAGATTGTGCGAGAATTGGCGGAGGTCACGGATCCATTGAAGGCCGTGATGGGGCCAAATCCCGACATGTGGAGAACAGCGAGCAGGTTCCGTTGAAAAGCCGATCGTAAGAACTTGCCCGTGGAGAATGTTCTGGCGTTTTTCGAATAGTTCAACGCAGGCTCCTTGCCTTCCCCTCCGAGGGAGGGTAAAATCCAACCTGTCGCACCATGAGCAAGCTACGCATCTGCATGATCCACGGCTATCTTCTCACCGGAACCGGCAGCAACATCTTCGTCAACAACCTGGTACGAAGCTTCTGCCGGCTCGGTCACGACGTGTTTCTCTTCTGCCAGGAGAAACATCCGGAAGAAATCGATTATATATCCCGGCACGCGGTTTTCGAGCCGGGAAACAGAACCTACCGCACTCTGTTCTCCCGGGAAACACCCTATGCCGGCAAATGCATCCTGTTCAATCCGGATATCAAGGCCCTGCTGCCCGTCTACGTCTATGACGAATACGAGGGGTATAGAGTCAAGACCTTTCCTCAAATGAAAGGAGGTGAGATCGAGGACTACATCCGCCAGAATGTCGAAGCCGTGGAGACGGTATATCTCGAACAGAAATTCGATCTCATCCAGGCCAACCACGTCATCATGTCCCCTTACATCGCCCGGGTGATGTGGAAGAAGTACGATATCCCCTATTACGTTACCCTTCACGGCAGCGCCTTGAATTTCAGCGTAAGAAACGACACGCGTCTGCGCCCCTATGCTACCAAAGCGCTGCTCGACGCCACCCGAATCTTTGCCGTAAGCACCCACAACCGTCTGGAGGCCATCACCTTTTTCAAAAAGGTCGCGGCCAGGATCGAAGGGAAGTTCAAGGTGATACCCGCCGGAGTCGAC
>Ga0180438_10012643_pt1 | contig 10016 bp, 9 predicted proteins | sample SS_ome_12_FD_132455 | JGI IMG/M metagenome (GOLD analysis project Ga0180438, IMG submission 132455) | Hypersaline lake sediment archaeal communities from the Salton Sea, California, USA - SS_3_D_2 metaG | ecosystem: Environmental > Aquatic > Non-marine Saline and Alkaline > Hypersaline >...
GCCAGCATATCGTCAACCTTTCCAGCAGCCCGGTGATGGCAAGGGCCCCCGTCGGCATGTCTGAGGACGACGTCCGCGAGCTGTGGGAGACCGGGGTGTGCGGGACAGTGGTGCAGGTGGCGGGACGTGACCGGGAAGGGCTCAAGGCGCTGATGCAAGCGGTCAATGCCCTGCCCGCCCGGCGGAGGGCAAGGAGCGTCAGAACCGAGGCCACCCTGCCCTTTGTCGGCGGCGACGTGTTGCCAGAGGAAGACTACGAAGACGAATAAGGCGGGGTCGCTTACCTGAGCCGCCTCAACCCGGGGAGCAGCGCCGCCATCGCCACGGTGAACAGCGCAACGACGATACCCCCGGCGCCTATGGCCACCGGCGCGCCGACGGCATCGGTGATGGCCCCCAGCGGCAGCGTCCCCAGCGGCATCAGGGAGAAGGTCATCACATAAATGCTCATCACCCGCCCCAGCATCCTGTGGGGCACTGTGTTCTGGATCAGGGTGTTGTTCAGCGCCAGGTAGCCGGTGCCGAGCAGGCCTACCGCCACCAGCAGCGCCAGCGCCAGCGGGTAGGAGCCGGAGAAGGCGAACAGCGCCACCGAGACCCCGAACCCGAAAGCCAGCACCAGAAGGAGCAAGCCCTTCTTCTTGAAGTCCCCCATAGATGCGATGATGAGCGACCCTACGAGCGCGCCCAGCCCTGCCGCGCCCAGCAGGAACCCCAGCCCCGACTCACCCACATCGAACACGTCCACGGCGAAGACGGGCATGATGTTCATGTATGGCAGTCCGAAGCCGATGGACACGAAGGCCATGGCCAGCAGCGTGCGTATAATCGTGTTGCGGTGGATGTAGCGCAGGCCCTCCACCAGGTCGGTGCGGATCGAGGTGACGGCCGTCTTAGCCGCCGACTCAACCTTGGGCAGCATGAGCAGCAGACCCGCCGACAGGAAGAAGGCGGCCACCACCATGAAGTACACGCCGGCCACGCCGATGACCGCCAGCAGCAGCCCGCCGATGGCGAAGCCGAGGAACCGCGACAGGTTCATGCCGGTGGCGTTCAGGGCGATGGCGTTGAGCACCTCCCGCTGCTTCACCAGCTCGGGGATGATGGCCAGGCGCGCCGGCACGTGGAAGGCGAATATGATGCCGGTGACGGCTGCGGCCAGGATCAGGTGCCATATCTGGATGGCGTCGGTGGCTATCAGCACGGCGATGATAAGGGTGATGGCGCCGTTGGCCACCTGTGTCCAGACCAGCAGGTCACGCTTCTTGACGCGGTCGGCGATGGCCCCGCCGTAGAGCGAGAGCAGCAGTATAGGCAGGCCCCAGGCGGCGATCACGATTCCCAGCCACAGCGCGGAGCCGGTCATCTCGTACACCAGCCAGTTCCGCGCTACCAGCTGCAGGTGTATGCCGACGAAAGAGGCCAGCATCCCCAGCCAGAACCAGCGGTAGTGGCGATTCTTCAGAGAGGCGAAGGTGGTTACCCTGCCTGTGTCGGGGGGCAGCACCTCCAGTTCGCTCTCCCCCAGCGGGGCACGGGGTTGGAAATCCGACATGGGTTCTCCTGCAGGATATCTCCCCCATCGTCCGCTGTCAAGCTGATATCCTTGACACCGCGCTCGTCGGGAGCGTAGAATCTTAGCGAGCGGCAACTTCTATGGGTGAGAAACTCCTCTTCGGCATCGCCGGCATACCCCCCGGCTCCAAGCCGATGACCACCGAACGGGGCATAGAGCGCCTGACCGAGCTGGGCATCAGCTGCATGGAGCTGCAGTTCGGGCACGGGGTGAGGATGAGCGGGCGCATGGCTGAGCAGGTGGGACAGATGGCCGAAGAGCGCAACATCGGGCTGACGGCTCATGCCCCTTACTTCATCAATCTCAACGCCCATGAGGAACAGAAGGTGGTCAACAGCCAGCAGATGCTGGTCCATAGCGCACATATCGCTTCCCTCCTCCGGGCGGAGGCCATTATATTCCACCCCGCTTTCTATCTGAAAGACCCGCCCAACGAGGTATATGTCAGGGTCAGGGAAAAGCTGAAGGAGACGGTGGCGCTGCTCCACGGGGAGGGGAACCACGTCCTTCTGCGCGCCGAGACCACCGGCAAGGGGAGCCAGTTCGGCAGCCTGGAGGAGACGCTGGAGCTCAGCGCGGATATAGACGGCGTTGCCCCGTGCATCGATTTCGCCCACCTGCACGCCCGAACCGGCAAATACAACTCCTACGCCGAATTCGTCGGCATCCTCAATACGGTAGCGGCCAAGCTGGGGTGGCAGGCATTGGGGCACATGCACATCCACCTGTCGGGGATCAAGTACGGCGCCAAGGGGGAGCTGGAGCACCTGGGGCTGAGGGATTCCGACCTCAGGTTTGTGGACCTGCTGCGGGCGCTGAAGGACCTGGAGGCCGGGGGGCGCGTCATCTGCGAGAGCCCGGATGATGTCCGCGAGGCGGATACCCTGCTCCTGATGGAGACCTACGCATCGCTATAGCCCTATTGTTTCCCGATCGGTTTTGGCCTTCTCCCTGGCGATGATAGCGTTTATCTCGTCTGCCGCCCTCCCGACCTCGTCGTTCACCACCACATAGTCGAACAGACGTTGCTCATCCATCTCCTGGCGGGCGGTGTCGATGCGCCGCTTCAGATCGGAAGCGGATTCGGTGCTGCGCTTGTGGAGCCGTCTCTCGAGCGCCTCCATCGACGGCGGGCTGACGAATATGAGGAGCGCCTGCGGCACCAGGCGCTTGATGGACTCCGCCCCCTGAACGTCCACCTTGATCACCGCATCGCGGCCCTGTCGCAGGGCCTCCCGCACCTGGTTTCTGGGCACCCCGTAGAGATTGCCGTAGACCTCGGCCCATTCCAGCAGCTCCCCGCTGTCGATCATCGATTGGAATTCATCGCGGGGGACGAAGTGGTAGTCCACGCCGTCGGCCTCCTGGCTGCGCCGCGGGCGCGTGGTCGCGGTGACCGCGAAGTACATAGAGCCGCCCGACCGTTTCATCCGGTTCAGCACCGTGTCCTTGCCCACGCCCGATGGCCCGGAGACCACGATGACCATCGGCTCGGTGCTTGCCGGGGGGTGGTTCACCTTCAGGCCTGGCCTCCGCCGCTGGCGCCTACCCTGCCGGCGATGGTCTCGGGGGCGAGGGCCGCCAGCACGATATGGCCGCTGTCGAGCACCAGCACCGTCTTCGTTCTCCTGCCGCTGGTCATGTCGATGACTTTACCCCCCTCCCTGGCCTCTTGAACCATGCGCTTGGTGGGAGCCGAGGTGGGGGATAATATAGCGATCACCCGGTTAACCGCCAGGATATTGCCGAAGCCTATATGCACCAGATCCGCACTCATGCTCGGTTACCACCTTCGCCCCCGGACAGCCTCTCCATATCCTCCAGAAACCGGGATAGGAAACGTCCACTGCCTCGGCATCATGGATCACCGTTTCACCTCTGGCCACCAGCGCCGCGACGCCCAGCATCATGGCCAGACGGTGGTCGTGGTGGCTAGAGCACTCCGCGCCCACGGGTTGACGCCCGCCGCGGATCACCATTCCCTCCGGCAGCTCCTGGATGTCGATCCCCAGCCGGGACAGCTCCCTGACGGTGGTGCCGATCCGGTCCGATTCCTTGACCCGCAGCTCCTGAGCGTCCATCACCGTAGTCGATCCGCGGGCGAAGGCGCCGGCGAGGGCGATGAGCGGCAGCTCATCGATGATCCGGGGTATCAGCTTGCCCCTGATTTGGGTTCCCACCAGCTCGCTGGACTCGACAGAGATATCGGCCACGGGTTCGCCGACCTCGTTTCTGGGCCACTCCACGGTGATCCTGGCGCCCATGCCTTGAAGCACCTCAATGATCCCGCTCCTGGTGGGATTGACCCCGGTATTGATCAGCTTGATGCGGGCATCGGGGTGTATCGCCGCGGCGACCATCCAGAAGGCGGCTGAGCTAAGGTCGCCGGGCACGCGAACGTCTATCGTCGAACGCGGGGCCGGGGGAGCGATATCGATCCGTGCTCCCTTCCTGCGGATGTTCACCCCCATGGCCTTCATCATCCGCTCCGTGTGGTCCCGCGACGGGGCCGGCTCGATGACGGTGGTTTTCCCTTTGGCGAAGAGGGCGGCCAGCAGTATGGCCGACTTTATCTGGGCGCTGGCCACCGGCAACTGGTATGTTATGCCCTTCAGCTTGCCGCCCCTGACCGCCAGCGGGGCCAGGGAATCGTTGCCGCGCCCCCAGATGTCCGCGCCCATCTGGCGCAGGGGCTCAATCAGCCTCGCCATAGGCCGCGACCGCAGCGACTGGTCGCCGGTAATGACCGACGTGAAGGGCTGTGCCGCCAGCAGCCCGGCCATCAGGCGCGTGGTGGTGCCGCTGTTGCCGGCATACAGGACGTCTGACGGCTCGGTTAAACCGCCCGGGCCGGCGCCGGATATAACGAATAGCCCGTCCTCCTCGGTTATGGACACCCCCAGGGCCTGCAAACAGGCTATGGTGGCACGGGCATCCTCGCCGGGGGCCAGGTTGTCGATCTTGGCCTTCCCCTCGGCGATGCTGTTGAGGATCAGGGCGCGATGGGATATGGACTTATCGCCCGGCGGCATGATCTCGCCGCGGAGCCTCGAGCAAGCGGCTATTATACGTTCCATGATATCAATTCCCCTTCATCCGCAGCCAGGCCTCACGCTCCTCTTTCGCCTGCGCAAGGGTGTCTTCCATCTCGTCCCCGCCTTTATCTATCTGACGCCGCAGCTTGTTCAGTTCATCGATGTACGTATCGATCCACTCGGTGATGTTCGCTCCATTGGTGATGCAGATGTCACGCCACATAGCGGGGTCGCTGGATGCCAGGCGGGTGAGGTCGCGGAACCCGCTGGCGGCAAGCCGCTTCATCTCCGGCCATGCTTGGCTCTTGGCCGCCGCCGCCATCAGCGCCACCGACGCTATCATCGGCAGGTGGCTGATGCCGGCAACCAGCCTGTCATGCTCCTCTGCCTCGATCACCAACGGGTTGGCCCCGATGCGCTGTACCATCCCCTCCAGTTGGGCGAACGCCTCTCTCTCGGCATCCCGGCCGGGGACCAGGCAGTACGTGCACCCCCTGAACAGGTCGCCGTCGGCGGCATCGATGCCCGATGTCTCCCTGCCCGCCATCGGGTGGCCGCCGATGAAGCTAACCGACGGCGGCAAGATATCGGAGGCCCATTCCATAACCAGCGCTTTGGTGCTGGCGGTGTCGGTGACGATTGCGCCATCGCGTAATCCACTCCCGATCTCGCTCAACACCTCCCGCACCGCCAGCGTCGGTGTGGCGATGAACACCGCATCGGCATCCTTACATGCCGCCGCCGGGCTGCCCTCGGTGCGATCTACGGCACCGATGTCGAGGGCTCGCGATGCCGCTTCTGGGCGACGGGCATACCCTACTACCTCCGCGCCCGGTTCCGCCCTGTTGATGGCCAGCCCCAGCGAGCCGCCTATCAGCCCCAGACCCACGATTGCCACTTTCATCGTGCTTTAACCATGTCTCAGAATTAGCACATTATAACACAGATATCGTGGTGCGAGAAGGAAAACGGGCTTGACATCGCCCCGTTTAGGCTTTATAATACGAAGCTTGGAGGGTGGGTTCGCCCTCCGAGTGCTCCGTATTCATTACCCCTGGAAATATTGCCTTTGGCGATTTCAAGTACCACGATAAGGAAGATCTGCTAAGGTTAAGCATATGCCTTTTCCCGTAGGGAACCAGCAGGGATGACAAAGTATATCTTTGTAACCGGTGGCGTAGTCAGTTCAGTGGGGAAGGGGATCGCTGTCGCTTCTATAGGCCGGATCCTGAAGAGCCGCAATATATCGGTATCTGTCCAGAAGCTGGACCCCTACATCAACGTTGACCCGGGGACGATGTCTCCGTACCAGCACGGGGAGGTCTTCGTTACGCAGGACGGCGCCGAGACCGACCTGGACCTGGGGCACTACGAGCGGTTTATCGACACCGAGCTGACCGCCTCGTCCAGCGTGAGCACGGGGCAGATATACAGCGCGATCATCTCGCAGGAGCGCCGCGGGGATTTCCTCGGCGGCACCATACAGGTGGTGCCCCACGTGACCAACGAGATAAAGAAGCGCTTCCACCGGGTAGCCGAGGAGAGCGGTGCGGACGTGGTCATCTTTGAGGTCGGCGGGACGGTGGGGGACATCGAGGGGCTGCCCTTCCTGGAGGCCATCCGCCAGATGAGGAGAGACGTGGGGCGGGAGAATATATTATATGTCCATCTCACACTGCTGCCCTACCTCGCTTCCACCGGGGAGCTGAAGACCAAGCCCACCCAGCACAGCGTCAACGAGCTGCGGCGCATCGGCGTGCAGCCGGACGTGATAATCTGCCGCAGCGACCAGCCGATGACCGACGATATCAGGGACAAGATCGCCCTGTTCTGCGACGTCGATAGGAGGGCGGTGGTGCCGCTGCACACCCTGCCCATAATCTATGAGACGCCCCTGGTGCTGGAGGAAGCGGGGCTGGGGGACCTTATCGTGGAGATGCTGGGCCTGCCCCGCACCGCGGCGGACCTCGGCGAGTGGCGTCAGATGGTGCAGCGACTGAAGGAGCCCAAGGAAAAGATATCGATAGGCATAGTGGGCAAATACGTGGAGCTTCGTGATTCATACATATCGGTGAAGGAGGCGCTGTGCCACGCCGCCATGTACCATGACCGCGATGTGGATATACACTGGATCCAGTCCGAGGGGCTGGAGCACGACGGGGACAGCCAGCTGGCTCCGCTCCAGGGCATCGTGGTGCCGGGCGGCTTCGGCGTGCGCGGCATCGAGGGGATGGCGGTCGCCGCCAGATACGCCAGGGAGCACGATGTGCCGTACCTGGGCCTGTGCCTCGGGATGCACATCATGGTGATAGAGTTCGGGCGGCATATCATCGGCTCCACCGAGCCGAACTCGTCCGAGTTCGACCCCGATACCCGCTACCCGGTGATCGACCTGCTGCCGGAGCAGCGTGATGTCAACGGCATGGGGGGGACGATGCGGCGGGGGGCCTATCCCTGCCGTTTGGTGGCTAACACCAGGGCGGCGTCGGCCTACGGCAAAGAGGAGGTGTACGAGCGCCACCGCCACCGTTTCGAGTTCAATAACGACTTCCGCCCTCGGTTCGAGGGCGCCGGCATGGACTTCAGCGGCCTGTCGCCGGACGGCAGGCTGGTGGAGGTGTCCGAGCTGCGGGACCACCCCTTCATGCTGGCATGCCAGTTCCACCCCGAGTTCCTGTCGCGGCCCAACCGCCCGCACCCGCTGTTCCGCGATTTCACCGGGGCGGTAAAAGAGGTGCTGAGGGAAGGGGCACAGACATCGCTGCCGATGTAGCAGGCAGGCTTGGTCGAGGTGTGACATTGAAGCGATCCCGTGCAACTGCGATACCTGAATCGATAAAGCTCGAGAGGGGATAAGAGATGCGCATTTTTCTGGATACGGCAAACATAGAGCACATACGGCATGCCGCCAAGCTGGGCATCCTCAGCGGGGTGACCACCAACCCCAGCCTGGTGGCCAAGGAGGGCGGCGGCGACCTGAAGTCGGCCGTACTGGAGATATGCTCCCTGGTACACGGCTCGGTGTCGGTGGAGGCGCTGAGCACGGACGCGGAGGGCATCATCGAGGAGGCGAGGGGGCTGTCCACCTGGCATCAGAACGTGACGGTGAAGATACCGGTTACCGAGGCCGGGCTGGAGGCCATAAGCGTGCTGTCCCACGAGAACATCAAGACCAACATGACCCTGTGCTTCTCGGCGGCGCAGGCGCTGCTGGGGGCGCGGGCGGGCGCCACCTACGTCAGCCCCTTTGTGGGGCGGCTGGACGACATCGGGCACTGCGGGATGGAGGTGGTGGCCGACGCGGTGGAGATATTCGAGAATTACGACCTGCCGACGCAGGTGATCGCCGCCAGCCTGCGCCACGTGCCCCACGTCGTAGAGGCGGCCAGGGCCGGGGCGCACATCGCCACCGTGCCCTACAGCGTGCTGATGCAGATGGTGCGCCACCCGCTGACCGACATCGGCATAGCCCGTTTCGCTGAAGACTGGAAGAAGGTGATCAAATCATGACCATGAACATCGCAGATCTGGAATCCAAGACCAGGGAGGAGCTGCTGGACGTCGCCAAGGGGCTGGGCATGTCCGGCTGCACCGCGCTGAGGAAGCAGGACCTGGTGCTGAGGCTGCTGCAGGCGAGCGCGGAGTCTCAGGGCAACATATTCGGCGGCGGGATGCTGGACATCATGGACGACGGCTACGGCTTCCTGCGCCAGGACGGTTTCAGGGCGGGCCCCAACGACGTTTACGTGTCCCAGTCCCAGATACGGCGCTTCAGCCTGAGGACCGGCGACATCATCACCGGGCAGGTGAGGCTGCCAAAGAACGGGGAGAAATACTACAGCCTGCTGCGGATAGAGGCGGTCAACGGCTTTGACCCGGAGCATATAAAGGGACGCCCCCATTTCAACGCCCTGACCCCCACCTTCCCCGACACCTTCATCGATCTGGAGACCACCCCAAACAACCTGGCCACCCGCCTGCTGAACCTGGTGGCGCCCATCGGCAGGGGCCAGCGCGGGCTGATCGTGTCGCCGCCCAAGGCGGGCAAGACCATGTTGATGAAGCATATCGCCAACGGCGTCACCACCAACTACGGCGATATCCACCTGATGATATGCCTCATCGGGGAGCGCCCCGAGGAGGTCACCGACATGAAGCGCTCGGTCAAGGCCGAGGTGGTAAGCTCCACCTTCGATGAGCCGGTGGAGAGCCACACCAAGGTGGCCGAGCTGGCGCTGGAGCGGGCCAAGCGGCTGGTGGAGAACGGCAGGGACGTGATGATACTGCTGGACGGCATCACCCGGCTCACCCGCGCCTACAACCTGGCGCTGCCCCCCAGCGGGCGCACCCTGTCCGGGGGCATCGACTCGGTGTCCCTGTACCCGCCCAAGCGCTTCTTCGGGGCGGCGCGCCTCACCGAGGAGGGCGGGTCGCTCACCATCCTGGCCACCTGCCTGGTGGACACCGGCAGCCGGATGGACGATGTCATCTACGAGGAGTTCAAGGGCACGGGGAATATGGAGCTGCACCTGGACCGCAGGCTGGCGGAGCGGCGCATCTTCCCCGCCATCGATATCCTGCGCAGCGGGACGCGCCGCGAGGAGCTGCTGCTGGACGAGAACACCCTGCAGAAGATATGGCTGATGCGCCGCATGGGCAATCTGGTGGCCGCCAACTCGCAGAGCCCCACCGAGGCCACGGAGCGCATCCTGGAGCGGATGTCCAAGACCGCCTCCAACAAGGAGTTCCTCGCCACCCTGTCGCGGGAGATATAGCCGCCGCCGGCGCCGCGCCGCGGGGCGGAGTTATGCACATATCGCACCAATCTTGGAAATTTCTATCTGCGGGTATTGACAAATCGGGCTTCAGCCGTTATCATAACGTAACGTGCCATTGCGACGGAGGCACGCTTTTAGCATAGGGCGGTGGTTGATGATTTGCATCGATGTAAGTGCAAGCTATTTGAAGAGGGGGTGGATAAGCTAGCTCCGTATGGTGGAGTTAGCTTTTCTGCATATCCGCCGCTCAAGGGAATATAATATCAGTCGATACGTAGAATCTTTCGGGGCTTCTTCATCCGTCGCAAGGTTAAGCGCCCCGGGACAACCGAAAGGGGGTGAGAAATGAGAAAACGCGAAGAGGCTCGATTCCTTGGCTGTATGATATAGAGATATATTATTGATGTTAAGGATACGGGTCTGACCCTTTTGGATTAAGGAGGATGAATGAAAGGTCGATTACCAAGTTTTATAATGGTGCTGGTGGCACTGGCCCTCGTGTTCAGCATGGTGGCCACCGTTGCCCCCAGCGCTAATGTAGCAAGTGCACAGACCGGCGGCATCAACTCCTGGGTCAGGCACGATCTGCCTACGTCCCTGAAGTACCAGATGTTCCCCAACAGCGAC
>Ga0180438_10012644_pt1 | contig 10016 bp, 7 predicted proteins | sample SS_ome_12_FD_132455 | JGI IMG/M metagenome (GOLD analysis project Ga0180438, IMG submission 132455) | Hypersaline lake sediment archaeal communities from the Salton Sea, California, USA - SS_3_D_2 metaG | ecosystem: Environmental > Aquatic > Non-marine Saline and Alkaline > Hypersaline >...
AGAGGACATCGAAATCCTCCTTATCAGTTTGGATTGGAGATTGCGATATTACGATGACAGCCCAAGGGGGTGGAAGAGGACATCGAAATCCTCCTTATCAGTTTGGATTGGAGATTGCGATATGAATGAGAAGGACAGGACCTGGCTCGAAGGGCGGGTGCTGGAGCGGTTTCTGCGGTACGTGCGCATAGACACGACTTCGGACGGACATTCTAAAAGCTCCCCGACCACTGCGGGGCAGCTCGAGCTGGCCGATGTGCTGGTCGGGGAGCTCGAACAGCTGTCCCTGCCGAATGTCGAATTGGCCGAGGAGGGTTTTGTCTTTGCCCGTGTCGAGTCGAACCTGAACAGCTCCGCGGTCCAACCCCCCGAAATCGGGTTCATCGCCCACCTGGACACCAGCGACGCGGCACCGGGAAAGAATGTCGATCCCAGGGTTCATGAAAAATACGACGGCAAAGTCATCGAGCTGGAAGAGGGTGTCGTGCTGAATCCCGAGGAGTATCCTGATCTTTGCAAGTACAAGGGGCAGACGATCATCACCTCCGACGGTTCCACCCTCCTGGGTGCGGATGACAAGGCCGGATTGGCTGAGATCATGACAGCCGTGGAGTATTTAATCGCTCACCCCGAGGTACCCCACGGAAGAATCGGAATCTGCTTCACCCCCGATGAGGAACAGGGTTTGAGCATGCAGCGCTTTCCCATGGACAAGATCTCCGCCAAGTACTGCTACACCTTCGACGGCGGAGAGGAGGGGACGATCGAAGCGGAGTGTTTCGAGGGATACCGGGCGGATCTGCGCTTTCGCGGCAAGAGCATTCACACCGGCGTGGCCAGGGGGAAACTGGTAAATGCCGTTGAAATGGCCGCCAGCTTTCTCAACCTGCTTCCCGGCGCCGAGAGTCCCCAAGCCACAGACGGCCGCTACGGTTTCTATTTTCCCCTGGAGATCTCCGGGGGCATCGAGGAAACGACCCTGGAGATTTATCTGCGGGATTTTGAAGACACCGAGGTGCAGCGGCGGGCGGCGGCTCTGGAGAGCATGGCCCGGGCCGTGGAGGCTGCCTTTCCCAAAGGCAGGGTGGAGATCAAGGTCCAGAAACAGTACGCCAATCTGCGCCGATATCTCCAGGGTGTTCCCGAAGTACTGACAACCCTGGAGCAGGCGATACGGGATACCGGCATGGAACCGCAATACAAGATTATTCGGGGCGGTACCGACGGAGCCCGGCTGAGCGAGCTCGGGGTGCCCACACCCAATGTGTTCACGGGGGGCCATAATTATCACAGCCGTCAGGAATGGGCTGCGCTGCCGGCCATGGTGCGGGCCGTGCACACCGCCGTGAATCTCTGCCGGCTCTGGGCCGAGGGCAGTGCAAAAGGCTGATGTCTTCCAGCGGATTTCGTAAGATCCTGGTCACCGGAAGTTCGGGCTTCATCGGAGGATGGACGGCCCGTATTCTGGTGGAAAGAGGTTATGCGGTGCGGGCGCAGTACCGGCGCAGCCGCATCCCGGCGCACCTCGAGGAGATCCAGAGGCGGGGAGCGGAGCTGCAAAGGCGGGATCTCACCGTGCTCGACGACGTCCGGCATCTGCTTGAAGGTGTGGAGGCAGTGATCCACTGCGCCGCTTTGGCAAGAGACTGGGGATACGAGCAGGATTTCTTCCTCCAAAATGTCGAGGTCACGAAACGTTTGGTCGATGAGGCCCGCCGCGCCGGCTGCCGGGTGTTTGTTTTTTTGAGCTCCCTTTCGGTTTACGGGTTCGGAGTGCACAGGCATTCCACCGAACAGGGACCTTTCTATCCGTACGTCAGCGGCTATCAGCGCAGCAAGAAAGCCGCGGAGGAGGTCGTGCTGAGCCGTACGGCGCCGGGATTTCGGGTCACCGTGCTGCGCTCGGGAAACGCCTACGGCCCGGGAGACAGCACCACCTTCTACAGGCTGCTCGCGGCCCAGGAGAGGGGTGTGCGGGGGACGGTCAGCGGAGGTCGGGTGCTGACCAGTCCCGTGTACGTGGAGGATCTGGTCGACGCGGTGATTCTGGCTCTGGAAAACGAAGCCAGCTCCGGGCAGGTGTTCAACATCACGAGCGGAGAGGAGGTCACCTGGGCAGAGATGATGCAGTACTGCGCCGAGCTTCTGGGCGTGCGCCCATGGTTCGAGCTGCCGGTTGCCCTGGCCTGGGTGGCTGCCTATCTGTTCAACGGCATCTACCGCCTGTTTCGTATCAAGGCCGAGCCGGTTGTTTTTCCCTACCGGATCGCCCATATCGCCTGGGACTACAACTTCAGCATCGAAAAAGCGAGGCGGGTACTAGATTATCGACCCAAAACCGATTGGCGGACAGGGTTGTCCAGGACCGTAGCCGCCTACAGGCGCTACCGGGCGAACGGAATCAATGAGTTCAGTGCGCCGCCCGAGCAGCGGGGATCGCAGTAGCGGATGATCCCGTAGCGGCCTTCTGTCAGCCAGTTCGGATCCTCTTTGCACAACCTCTCCACCGTTTCCCGGTCCAGGTCGACGATGAGCTCACTCTTGGTTGTGCGCAGCGTCAGCAGAGCCGCGGGAAAATACCCGACGATCTCTTCCATCGTGGTAGCGGGATCCCACCTGCGATCGGCGAGCAGTCTCCGGTAGTTCAGGTCTCCCTTGAGCACAACCAGATCGCTCTGTCCCAGCTCACGCTTCAGATCGGAGGGAAACTCGGGAAACTGCAGAGGACCGTTCCAGAAGTAATGCTCCTCCAGGACCAGAGATCCCCTGTTGATCTGCCCGGCTAGCCTCCGGCCCACGCGCCGAAGGTCCGTCCTGCCGCTTTGTTTCATGCACCGGATTGCAGCGGCCACATCTTTTATCATGGCATCGGACACGTAGTAGGGCGCTTTCTTGCAGTGCAGAACGACTTTCAGCTCGTGGGAATGCTGCAGCAAGGCATATACCAGTTGCAGATCGGCGATCAGCTCTGAGGCCGAGTTATCCAGGATCATATCGACCCTTCCGGCTTGAAGAAGCTTCTCCGCGGTTTCTTCCGAGTGATCCAGGAGCAGCTGATTCGATTCGCCCTCCGGACTGTCTCTGTAGCGCTCGTGCAACTGACTGTAGCTCAGATCCAGGCGATTGGCCCAGAGGCTGTAGCGCAGCAGCACGGACAGCTTGTCCCGGAGGGAAGAGATCCTCCCGGTCTCCCGGGTGAGGCGGGCGGCCAGATCCAGGGCGCCTCCGGGACGCTTCAGCTCCTCCTCCTTGAACGGCTGGAAGGGATCCACGGCAAAGCGGGGGCTGTCCTCTCTGTAGTAGTCCCAGGCCAGCAGGACCTCCAGGTAGAACAGGCTCTCGGCGAAGTACCAGGGAAGATCCAGCCAGGGCCTGCCGATTTGTTTTTGGATCTCCCGGCTCCAGGTTGCGTACTCCTCCCCGTCCATCTGATCGGCAAGATAAGGACGTGCGGACATGGAGGGCTGCACGGTTCCCGAGTGCAGCCGTTCCTTCAGCTCCCTCAGTGCACCCGCCTCCGCCCCGACGAGATTGTTCTTCGTGATGATCTGGTCGAGCATCGCCGGAAGCCGCTGCCTGAAGGTGAAGGCCGCGAAGGAATCGGGATCAGAGGTTCGGATGATCGGCGGATACGGTTGTGTCGGCATCGGGCTCACGATCCTTTATACCACAAGGCCGGGGATAAAAGGGAGGGCAGATGCTTCAGCCGAGGTTCCAGGTCCTGGCGGCAAAGCGGCGGAACTCCTGGCTGAAAGGCTGGAAACCGCTTCCCTCTTCGCTCTGGATGTACCCCTTGCGCTCCAGGCTTTCAGCGGCTGATGGATCGGGTTTATTACCCACCAAGATCTTTTTCAAGCCCTGGATCTCCTCCTGCGGGAGGGTTTCCAACACGTATTCGAAATGGGGTTCCGCCTCTTCCCGAAAGATGTCGAGCACCTCCCGGGGCGTATTCTTCCCCCTGAACTCCTCAGCCCGGAGCTCCTCGGCTTCGAGAAACTCGTACCAGGCGGAGCAGGCCATCTGCAGAAAAAAGGGATACAGACCGCCGCAGTCCAGGATCTGGGAACTGACAGGTTCGAGAGCAAGCCCCGCGGCGGCGGAAGGTTCGGTAATCAGCTGCTCGGCCGCGGAGCGTCGGAAAAGTCCCAGGTGCTGAACAGAGAAGATGTTGAAGAAGGGAGAATCTGCAATCTCGTGACTCACGCACATATCCTTCAAATTCCTTCCCGAAGCGGTGATGAAAGCCACGGCATAATTGTTGGCCAGGGAGCGGAGAAACGAGTAGAACTGGGCGCCGATGCGTTCGTTCTTTGTAACCGATTCGAACTCGTCGAACAGCATCACCAGCTTGTAGTCGCCCTGAGTTATCTGTTCACAGAGGAAACGCATGCCCTCGTTGTCCGGGGAAAGCTCGAGTTCGATTTGGTCCTTCAGCGTTTTTTCCAGCTCTCCATAGATCAGCTGCAGGAACCGGCTCTCGTCGATGTTTCGAAGCTGCTGGAAGTCGATGAACAGACAGATATAGCGCTCCGCCTCCTCCATCATCCGCACACGGGTCTGAGGGTTGTAGAGGTAGTTCAGGAGGGAGGATTTCCCGATTCTCCGCTCCCCGACGATCGAGATGGATTGAGGTCTCTGAGCGCAGATGCGGCTGGCTATTCGCTTGGCTACCGCGCCTCTGCCGAAAAACATGCTTGGATGGGGAATCATCACCCGGTTGAGGTAGGGATTGCCCTTCTGTTTGGGTTTGCTCGAGCTTTTGGCGGCTTGCTTCAGATCCAGGTTGCCTTTCAGGATCACCCGCTGTTTGCGGACCGCCGGCGTTTGGGTTACTGATTCCCGGGGAGCAGCGCCAGTGATCGCCCCATGCCGGTCCTTCCAGGAGGCGAGCAGCAGCTGTTCGTCTCTGTTGTTCCAATTCACCAGATAGAAATCGATTTTGCGCTTTTTCCCCTTTACGGTTTCGCTGCCCAGGAACACGAGGGGGACTCCGGTTGAGCTCAACTGCTGCTTCAGCTCTCCTGAAATCAGGACCTCCTCACCATTCGCCGTGGCCTCCACCCGGGCCGCCGTATTGACCATGTCGCCGAACAGATCCCGCTCCTCCATAACAGCCTGACCGAAGTGCAGCCCCATCCGTACGCGAATGCGTTCCCGATCCTGGCGCTGGCTGTTGTGTTTCAGCAGGGCTTCCTGCATGCGCACGGAGCACTCCACCGCCCGGCCGGGATCGGCAAAGCTGGCCATGATGGAATCGCCGATCGTCTTGATGATTTTCCCGCCGTAGGATTCGATGATCGGAAAGAGCAGGTCGTTGTGGGTTTGGATCATCTGCCTGCCGGCGATATCTCCGGCGGTTTCGAAAAACTCGGTGGAACCCACGATGTCGGTGAACAGCAGGGTGACCGACTTGGCGTAGGTGGCGATCTTGCTGTCTAGTTCTTCGAGGACTTCCTTTCGCTTGCGAAGCAGGTCTTCCAGTTCCGCCATGACGGTTCAGCTCGACCCTTTCAGGAGTTTCTTCGAGAGGTTTTTCCGCAAGTATGCGCTGAAGGAGGGGGCAAAGGCTTCAATTCCCGTTTCCGTCTCCAGCAGAAAGCCCTGCTTGATCAGAGGTCTGAGAACGTGGGCTTCCCTGAGATCCGGGCTCTTGTCCCTGGCGATGCTCTTCAGCGGATTCAGCGCTTCTGCGGGCAGGATAGCCAGGACCTTTTCGAAGTAGGGCGACAGAACGGGCAGAAGCGTCTTCTCGGGTACGCCGATTGACCCGTCTTGATTTTCCGTCAAAGCCCGAGCTGCTATTTTGAGGATGTAGGGAAAGCTGCCGCACCAGCTCACGATCTGCTCCAGCGCTGTTGATTGTTCACCGGTGAGTTTTTCGAGAAGTTCCACGCCCTCCCGGGCGGCGAGGGGACCCAGGGACAGATTGGTGAAAATGTTGAAGAAGGGCGACTCCTCGATGTCCTTGATTACGCAGAGCTTCTGCAGTTCGAGAAAAGAGGAGGTAACGTAGGCCAGGTTGTAGTTGTTGGCCAGGGAGCGGAGAAAGGAGAAGAACTCCAGTGGGAAGTTGGAGTTCGAGGTGATCAGATGGAAATCGTCCAGAAGAAAAATGATCTTGCGCCCCTGTCCGTGGTACTTCTCCACGATTTTCTGCAGGCAGTTGTAGTAGTTCGTTGCTTCAGTCCCCCCGGGATTGTCCCCGTCTGCCAGCAGATGATGCACTCCCCGCAAAAAACTCTCCGAATCGTGGAACAGCGCCTCGGCGGCGTTCACGTGACAGAAGAAGTACGCTTCGATCTGATCGAGATGCTGTTTGCGAGTTCGCTCGTGGGCGATGTAGTTCAAAAGCGAGGTCTTCCCGGTCTTGATTCCTCCGATCACCGCCACCGATTGGGGGCGTCCGGCTCCGATGCGGGAGAAGACCCGGCGAACTACGGATTTCTGTCCGTAAAAATCTTCTGGATCCTCTACCGGTTTTTCTGGGTCGATCATGGCGATCCTCAAAACGTATAAGTGATGAAGAAATTCATATTGGCATAGCTGGCGCGTAGGGCTGATTCTCCGAGAAGCGCGACGCTGCGATAGGTGGGTATATCACTGCTGTTGAAAGATCCCAGAATCAGGTCCAAACGCAGCACCTCGACCCGGACCCCTGCGCCCAGACCCATCCGGGAGATCCGTTCGGCCTGTCCGGCAATCGAAAGGGAGTGGGTGTAGGTCTCCAGGTTGTCCAGGGAGAATGCATAGGAGAGGGCGATCGAGGTGTTGATCCTGGTGATGCTGAAGCCGGGGTACCAACTGAAGCCGACCTGGCCGCGAATGGCGTCCCAGATCGGCAGGCTCAGGGGGATCTGCAGGTCCGCGTTCAGGCTCCAGGAATCGGACAGATTGTAGCTGAAGTAGATGCCCGGCTGCAGGAACGACGGATCCACCAGCAGGGTTGGATCTATGACCAGAGCGCCGAGAATGCCGATTGTGAAGCGACGTTCGGTGCGGGAGAAGCGTCCCAGATATTCCTCCCGCACCTGGTAGAACAACTCCTGAACGAAGACAGGGACCTCCGAGGGTGAACCCAGTTCGACCTCCGGGTCCTCTACCAGTGCGGCCTCCAGGTACCGCCTCACTTCATTGCGGTACGCGTCTCCGTCACCTCGGAAGGCGTAGGCCAACAGCGCCCGCAGACGGTAGATGAGGGCCATCTGGGCGTGGGGAAACACGAAGGTCTTGCTGGTATGATCCGCGATATAGCCGTCCAGCGTATGGAGGCAGTTCTGGTAGTCTCCCGCCTGGTACTGATCCTGGACTATCTCCAGCCGGTAGGCAGCCTCCTCCTGCTGGTTTCTCTCCTCCTCTTCCTGAGCGAACAGCGGGCCTGCGACCAGGAGCAGGAGGGTCGGGAAAACGGCGGTTTTCATGATTCGGGTCATTTCAGCACCTCGGCGATGGTAATGGTCTGACCTTCAAGGACTTCGATTTCCCGAACCTTCCGCACGCCGAGACTCTCGTTGATGATGGTGATCGTGTGGGGGCCGCTGCGAATCTTTACCGGTTGTACGTAGGGGGTTTCGATCAGAGGATCCCCGTCCAGCAGGATCTTGGCCGTCGGCCTTACGTCGAAGATGACCTTTCCGAAGGACTCGACCAGGGCAACCTCCTGTTTGATCGTGTCTCCGGCGGGAATATCGATCTCCAGGGAGGCCTCTCTGTACCCCTCGAGAACGAAGCTCAAACGGTGGGGGCCCGGGCTCAGGTCTTCGAAAAGAGTGGGCGTTACCGAACCCGTGTCTTCGCCGTCGAGAAAGATCCGTGCCGCCACCGGTGCGGTTGTCACGAACAGGGTGCCGACCTCAGCCGCCTGCTCGGCAGCAGCACCGACCTCATCGGAACCTCCGGTCGTCGTTATCTGTTCTTCCGCGGTTTGTTCCGCCGGCGTTGAGGGAGCAGCGGCGGCAGCCGTGGTATCGCCGGCCGGAGTGCCGGCGGCAGCCGAGGCCACGGGTTCCATGGTCTCGAAGGTTATGGAGATATGTTTGCTGGATTCACCGATATCCGCCTGGACGAAACACTCCTCTCCGGTGGCGGGGTTGAGAAAGACGAAGCGGTGGCTGCCTGCGCTCAGGGAAGGGACCACGATCGTCCGCTCATCGTCCAGCCCTTCGCTTGTGAGGTTCAGAGTGCCGTCGATGGTGACCCGGAAGGGTTGGACATTGGTCTGGAGAACGACCTCCTCGATCTGCTCTTCCACCGGGATCTGTTGTTCGGGGGGTTGTGCGGCGTCCCGTACCAACAGCTTTGGCTGCTGGAGGAAGTACCAAATGCCGAAAGCGGCGCCTGCAATCGCAACGGCCGCGGCAGCCCATACAGCCGGATGTATTCTCTTCTTCGGCTTTAGACCCACCTCTTTGGCCACTTTCCAGATCGAATGCTCCCGTCGAATCCAGCGCCGCGGTAGATCCATTCGGAAGCGGTAGAGATTGTTTTCCCGCTTTTCCAGATATTCCTTGTGGTAGGTTTCTTCGAGGAGGATGAGGACCTCTTCCCGCTTGTAGGGCAGCCCCAGTTTGCTCTTGCGGAAGTATTGAATGACCTCTCCGGGGCCGGCCCAGGCTTGGGGGCCGTCCAGGACACCGGCCAGAGAAGAGAGCAGGATTTTATTGCCCTCTGAGAGGCTGTTCCAGGAGTAGATCATCTGGGGCAGGGGATTGTCCACGATGCCCTTGACGATGACCTGCAGGTCCTCCTTCGTTGGTTCGTTTCGTTCATCCTCCATCAGGAGGTCGATCAGGTTTTGGCAGATCACTTGGGTGTAGAAGGGATGGCCGCCGGTGAGCCGATAGATGCTGTCAATCACCTCGCCGGGATAATGTACGTAGCTTTTGAGCGGCTCGGTGATCAGACGGGCCGTGTCGTTTGCAGAGAGGTAAGAAATTTTCCGGTATATCGACTTGCCGAGAAGGGATCTCCAGAAGCTTACCTTCCTGTTTTCGAGGTTGGTCGAGCCGGTGAACACGAAAGAGATCCGATGCGGGCTTTCCAGCGCACCGGAGAGGTAGTGAATCGTGGATTCGCTCAAGGAGCCGTCCCTGATTTTTTCCTCGATCAGCTCGTATTCGTCCAGGAGAAAGAGTACGATTTTTCCGGGGTGATGCTCCTGCACCCTGGTAAGGAAGGTATCGAACAGCTCTTCCACCCGCTGAGAGGAAGCCGAACTGTCAAGCGTGTCCACGGTAAGACCGGGTATCTTCAGACTGTCACAGGCTACTTTCAGAATCGTACGCCAGAAGTGATCGTCGTTCTTGATCCCCGCCAGAATCTGCATATCCACCAGCACCGGCAGGAAACGCTCCCCCAGTCGACCGCCCAGGATCTGAAACAGAATCGAGGTTTTGCCCGAGCGCCTCTCCCCGCAGAAAACGAGAACCTGATTTGATTTTGCGGTTCCGATCTTCTTTTCTACGTAGCTGAAATCGTCTTCCCGACCGAAGAACATATCCCTGGTTTTGATGGGATTGCCTACGATATAGGGATTGTGGGGAATGCTGTCCATGCCTTCTCTTCTATTATAGCGCCTTTTCCCGTTCCTTCCAGCTTATATAGGGGGTGGGAGAGACTCGAGGCGCAGGGAGCAGGGGACTCGTGTTTGTTACTGTATAGATAGAGCCTTATGTGGTCAGCTGAAGAAGTTTCTTGAACTCTTCCCGGTCCACCACTTCCTTCTCCATCAGCAATTTGGCCAGAGAATCGAGGGTTTCCCGTTTGTCCTCGATGATGCTCCGGGTTTTGGCGTGGGTTTCATCGAGGATGCGCTTCACCTCATCGTCGATATCAGCGGCGATCTTCTCCGAGTACTCCTTCTCCGTGGATGTCCAGTTGTCACCGGTCAGGAAGGGATTGCGGGGCCGTTCATAGGACATCAGTCCCATCTTCCCGCTCATGCCGTACTCCTTGACCATGGCTCTGGCGATATCCGTGGCCCGCATCAGATCGTTCTGAGCTCCCGTAGATACATCTCC
>Ga0180438_10012645_pt1 | contig 10016 bp, 7 predicted proteins | sample SS_ome_12_FD_132455 | JGI IMG/M metagenome (GOLD analysis project Ga0180438, IMG submission 132455) | Hypersaline lake sediment archaeal communities from the Salton Sea, California, USA - SS_3_D_2 metaG | ecosystem: Environmental > Aquatic > Non-marine Saline and Alkaline > Hypersaline >...
GTGCCTGCCCCCATCGCCCCTAGACCCGCAGCTCCAGCCGCCTATAGCCACTTCCTGCGCTTGAAGATGGACAGCATGGTCACGCCGAGAGCCACCATCACGGCGAGCACCACGAAATAGCCGTACCGGGTCCTGAGTTCGGGCATGAAATCGAAGTTCATGCCGTAGATGGCGGCGATGAGCGACAGCGGCATCATAATCGTGGCGATGATCGTGAGCACTTTGAGGGCGTTGTTCTGCTGTTGGGTGAGGACCGAGTTGTAGCCGTCGAGCGCCGACTGCACCCGGTCCTGCAGAGAATCGATGCTCTGCGAGATGCGGTCCATGTGGTCGAACAGGTGCCCCAGGTACACTCTCGCCTCGTCGCTCAACAATTCGAAGCGCGTCCCGGCCAGGTGCCGCATCACGCGCTGCATGGGGGCCAGGCTGCGCTTGAGGGCCCGGACCATTCGCTTGCAGCTGGAAATCTGGTCCAGGATGTCGGCCCCGGCCCTGCCCTCCATGTACTCGTCCTCCAGGTTCTCGAGCGCGTCGTCCACCATAAAAATGCTCGGCAGGAACGCATCGACGATGGCGTCCCACAGGAGGAAGAAGATGAAGGCGGGGCTCTTCCCGATCGAGGCGAACGACTCGCGGTAGGAGGCGTGGACTTTGTCCACCGCGGCGAGCGGCCCTTCGCGGGCCGTCAAGATTCCCCAGGGCGTCATCGCCACGATCAGGGGAACGAGCCGGAACCCCTCCTCGCCCGGGCAGCACAAGAGGACCTTGGTGAGGATGTAGTCCTGGTGATGAAACCCGCAGTATTCGCGATCCGGACGGAACAGCTCGCCGACCTCAGCTTCGGGTAGCCCGAATCGCAGGAACAGGTGGCGGAGCGCCTGCTCGTCGATCGTGTCCAGGTCCAGCCAGGCAAACCGCTCGGGGCTGAGAGTGGCGAGGTCGATCTCATCGACGTCCGCCTCGGAGATCCTCCGGTTGGCCAGCTCAAAGACGTAGGCTCGAGCCACGGCGCCCTCCCCCCATGGTCCAGAATCCAGGTTTCCCGGAGCCGTCGCGCCCTTCAAGCACCCCGGGCGGCCCCGTCTCCAGATCGTCGGCCGCGCGCACTCGATCGGGCCCGGCGCGACCACGCCCGCGAGCAGCGAGCACGGCGCTCTCATTCTCACGCGGCCTGCAGCCTGGGACCAGTATACGCATTCTGCGTCCGCCATCCCAGCTCAAATGGCTGCAAAGTTGCGCCGCGTCAAGCCCCCCCGCCGTGTCCGAAGGCGTCCCGTCCCCTTCGGGCTTCCTCCCACCACTCGGGCGGCGCACCGAGATGGTGGTACCCCACGAATTCCGGACCCTCGGTGGTGACTCGGAAGTACCAGTACTCGCTGTCCACGCAGTCCTCGCCACAGTTCCTGAACAGGTACGTCCGGCCGGAATCCACCCGCCAGGGGTACACGGTCGCGTAGACTCCGTAGAGAATCCGGTAGCCGGCCCACGTCACGCCGGTGAGGTCCAGGTAGTACGAGATCAGATGTCCGGGGTGGAGTCGCTTTCCAAAGGTGAGCTTCACCGAGCAGGTCCCCAGATTCCGGGGCACGGTGTCGATCGCGGTCACCTGAAACGCTCGGCTGAGCTCGTCCCAATGCCGGTACGCACCGCTGGCGACCTCGTCATAAATGACCGGGTCGAAGCCGACCTCGAGCTGGGCCTCCCAGCGCGGCCGGAAACGAACGGAGTCCAGCGCCGGGAACTCGCCGGTGAACTCCGACCGGATGGCCCCTAGATCCGAAGAGATCTGCTGGTAGAGGGTCTCGGGCGCGGCCAGGAGCCCCGACAACCAGACGGCCGCCCACTCGGCCTCGGCGTCGGTCCGGGGTGAGAGGCGCACGTCCAGCGGCCAGCCCGAATCCTCCGGTCCGGTGGTCGAGTCCGACTCACACCCGGGAGAACCGAGGAGAAAAAGAACGAGGATGACGAATGCCTGGGAGGTCCGGGACACGGTGCCACCCCTCCGGATCCGCGCCTTCCCGACTCTACCTACCGATCTCGGCCCCGTCAACCCGCCCCCTCTTGCGACCGGCGGGCCCTCCTACCTCAGCAGCAGCATTTTCTTGGCCTGAACCCGGGATCCCGACCTGAGCCGGCAGAGGTACACGCCCGTTGCTACGGCGCGGCCGGCGTCGTCGGTCCCGTCCCACACGACCGTGTGCCGACCCGGGCCTCTCGGACCTTGGGCGAGTGTCCGGACCCGCCTTCCCCGGACATCGAAGACCACAACGTCCACGACCCCGACGGTGGGGAGGTCGAAGACCACGTGGGTCACCGGGTTGAAGGGGTTCGGGTAGTTCTGGTGCAGGGCGAACGGCGGGAGCGGGTCCGTCGTCTGCTCGCCGGAGGGGATGGAGGTGGTGGTCGCGCCCACCGTGACGCGGAGGGTCTGCGTCTCGGCCGGTCCCAGCGTGAACCCGAAGGTGGGCGTGTACATGAGGCCGTGCACGGATTCTCCCCCCGCGAGATCGGCCGCGGGCTCGGAGAACTCGAACTCCACGGCCCGCTCGGTGCGCACGTTGACCACCCCGATCGAGCTGGACGTGAGCGCCGTGCTGGTGTCCGAGCCGTCCCAGTAGACGAGTGTCCCCCGCCCCCCGTTCATGACCTCGAGCAGCGAAGGGTTGAGCTCGTTCTCGACCGTCAGGTTGTACTGGTGGGCGCTCCCCGTCGTGTTGGTCAGCTCGTAGAGAACCGAGAGAGCGGTATCCTGCGCGATCCAGACCTTCGACACGTGGACCCCCGCCCCCGAGTACGTCATCGCCAGCGTGTCGCCGCTGGCTTGGGCCGCGTAGGGCGCATCCAGGATCACGGTGTCGGCTCCCCCATCGATCGAGAGGCGGTCGTTGAAGGCGTGCCCCCGGATCCGGTAGGTCCGGTGGTAGGGCTGCGCCGGCGGGATCGAGTGGGGCGCGTCCCAGACGGCGTCCTCCATGTAGTGCTCGTCGTCGTTATACCCCGAGCCCGAGTACCAGTGTCTCCAGCCCCAGTAGTAGAACCCCCACATGAAGAGCTCGTTGCCGAGGACCTCTTCGCCCCGGACCAGATCGAACCAGCGGAGGAGCCTGCCCCCCGTCTCGGAAACGATGTAGAAGTCCGTCGGGGTCTGGATCACCCAGTCCGGGAGGCTGTCCCCGTTGGCGTCCGTCTCAGTGATGGTCGTCCCCCGCGGCGGCGAGAGGCTCGCTTCGGCCGCCAGGAGCGCCCCCTCGAGCGTCTCGGCCTTCTGCCAGTCCTGACACCCGACCCCGCCGCAGCCGATGCATGCGAACTCGAACTGGTGCGCCGCCAGATTCCAGATGGCATGCCGGACCAGGTTGGCCGCGGGGGTCCCGGGCGCCGCCAGCGCCTCCACCCCCTGGATGCGAGTCCTCAGGCCCGTGAAGAAATCACGGTAGGCCGCCAGGAGCGGCGAACGCTCGTTGTAGTCGAACCAGTCGGCGTACCCTGCCGACTGCGACGGCCCCACCATCCAGTTGGCCTGACCGTCGACAATGGGCGTCAGGTCCTCGGTGGGCGCATGGTCCTCCAGGTACTCGCTGAAGGTCGTCAACTCGATCCAGCCCGTGCTCTCCAGATCCGTGAGGACCTGATCGAGATGGCTCCAGTCGTCCCTCGGGTCGCTTCCGCCCTCGTAGTCCCACAGGCCGGCGGCTTCGGCGTCCTGGGCGTAGCAGACCACCCAATCGCGGTAGGCGTCCTGGGATCGCAGCCAGTCGAGGTAGCTGACGAGATCGGAGGAGTTGCCCGAGTCGATGGCCCAATCGAGGAGCCCGATCATGTCTCCGTCGTCGTTGAAGACGACCACTTCATCCTCTCCCAGCCTCGTCCTGCGGACCGCATGCTCCGGGGCCGAGGTTCCGCTGTCCCAGAGGATGTGGGTCTCCACCCAGGTGTTCCCGTAGCCGTGGTCGGCCATGAGGGGGGTCAGTCCCTGCTTCCAGCAGCGTTCCGCGTTCCAGAAGCTCACGGGGCTCGCCCCCACCAGCGCCGCGATCACGTCCCGGTGTACCTCCACCTGCCGCTCGTTGTCCCACATGTGCGTCCCGTAGGGCACGTTCTGCGCATACGTGCTGCCCACGATCTCGAACTGGCCGTCCTCGTACCCCGCCCGCAGCATGTCCAGCGTGGAGGGTTCGTGCCGGAAGTTGAACCAGCCGAGGTCGTGCAGCAGGGTGCCGGAGAAGTGGATCATGAACTTCGACTGCGGGTGGCGGCGGAGCACGTCGATGAGTCCCCAGAAGCACACGTCGTTGGCGAAGTCTCCGTAGTAGTTGAGGTTCTGGTTGGCGTGGAAGAGGAGGACGACGTGGATCGGTCCGGGATCCGACGATCGATCGACCCCCACGGGCACCTCGACGCTCTCGGCCGGAAGGCCGGCCCCATCGACGGCGCTCACGGTGATGCGGTACTCTCCGTCGGGAACCGCGGAACCCAGGCTGTCGGTGGCGTCCCAGACGACCTGATGGTACCCCTCACCCGCACTCTGGCCCGCCAGGAGTCGATCCACCGGGTCACCGGCCGCGGTTTCCATCTCGACCGTGATCGAGCACGGCTCCGACAGACGAAACGAGAGCCGGGTCTCATCGTCCTGCCCCCCCGGATCGAGGGTCGCCGGTGAGGCGAAGGCGTCGGAGATCACGGGCGGTTGGTCGTCCGCGGACACCGGGACCGCGTAGACCCCGCTCTGTGGGGCCCGCGCGGTGTGGATCTTGTCCCGGGCCTCGATGGAGTACTCCAGATCCACGCCGGCCCGGGTGAAACCCGCCGGGACCGCTCCCGTCCATCCCTCGTCCAGTCCCTCGAACATCGGGGCCTCGACGAAGGCCGGATCGCCCGAATTCCTGTAGAAGAGCGACGCCGACTCGACCCCGGTCTCATCCGTGATCGTACATTCCACGAACAGGGGCGCGTGGGCCACCGCCCCGGCCGGGGGCGAATGGGCGATCTCGGGCGGCGAGGTATCCGCCTCGACCTCGAACGCCGTCGTGTCCGAGTCGGTGGCCCCGCCCACGAGCGCCACGCGGACCTTGGCGCCGTGCATGCCGTCCGCCAGGCTGTCGGGTGAGCCGAAGCTCACCCGGCGCGTCCCGGCGTCGAACGCGGACGGCCCTTCGGCCACCACATCTCCGTCCACCAGAATCCGGAGTGTGGACAGGTCGAAGGAGGCCCCGTCGGACTTCCCGAGATACGCGCTCACCTCCGGCCAAGACGTGGCCACCTCCGACCCGTCCTTGGGGAGCAGGTAATAGACGAGCGGATCGGTGACCTCCAGCATCGAGTTGTCGTAGTTGGAGTGGTTGACCCGGGGGTTGAGAGGATCGGTGTACCAGATGTGGCCGTCCACGACGAACTTGTACTCGTGATCCCCCGGGCTCAGCAGCTTCTCCAGGGTCCACCAGCCGTCGCCGTCGGGGCCGTCCATGGGGTCGATGTCGGTGTCGATCCAACCGCCCGATGCGTTGCACCAGCCGTTGAAGCTCCCGGCCAGATTCACGATGGGCGCCGTCTCGTGCTGAAAGCGGAACTCCACCCGGACGGGCGCGCCCGCCGCGCGCACGGGCCAGAGGAGCACACCGGTCAGGGAAAGGGCGAAGGACAGGCGACGGATGGGACTCAACACACCCCCCGGGAAGAAACCGAGGCCGCCGGGAGCGGTCTCGGTATGGAAGGAACTGCGGGCATTCATACGTCGTGGTCGGCCTCATTATACCACACTCTCGGCGCGCGTTCAATCCGCCCCCGAGCGCCGGCCGCCGGCCGCCTTTTCCTCCGAAAATCCGGACGGTGCGGGACCCCGCCGGCCTTGCACTTCTTGTCCGTTTCCCTGGCCTGGTGCCGTATCGTGACGGAAACGCCTTCTCACCGGACCGCAATCCTGATACACTCGGGCCTCGAGCGGACGGACCGGGGGTTCCCGAAAGGAACGTGGGGCCGCGCGGTCCCTTCGACGTCTCGGACACCACGACCGGGGGAAGAGCCATGGAACTGAAGGAACTTGAGAAGCTGACGGTCACCAAGCTCCGCGAGATGGCCATGGAGTACGAGGACATCGAGGGCGCCTCGGCCATGCCCAAGGAGAAGCTGATCGAGATCCTCTGCGACAAACTGGGGATCGATCGGGAGAAGAAACCCAAGGTCGCCGCCGGCGTCGACAAGACCGGCCTGAAGAAGAAGATCGCGGATCTCAAGGAACTCCGGGCCCAGGCGATGACCGGTGGAAACCGGGCGGCGGCCGACCAGCTCCGCCGCCGCATCCATCATGCGAAGCGCCGGACGCGCAAGGCCGTCGTCAAGGCATCCTAGACGCCGGGGTGGCCCCCTGCCGGGTGGCGTGACTCACCCGGGCTTGGGCAGCGAAGAGCATGGGCGCGGGGTCAGAGAACGGATCCCACCCGAGGTCCCGCGGACGCCCGGCCTGCCAGGTCCGTCAGGCCGGGCGGGTGTACGTTCAGGACCAGGTCCCCCACCCACAGGAAGAGCGGCATCAGGCCGAACTGCAGGAACGAGAAGGCGCACCAGGGACAGACGAACGAAACCAGGAGAGAGCCGGCCAGAATCGGGATCCCCTGCACCAGGGCTCCGTGTCGCAACCACCGGGCCGGGGCGCCTTTGAGGGCAAGGCCCACGCTCAACGCCGCCATCGCCCCTACCGCAGCCCACCCGAAGTGCGGGACCCGGGAATCCAGGTACCCGATCTCGTAGTACGTCCTGAGGGGCGTGAAGTGCTCGGGATCCCAGAACCACACCGGGACGACCGCGGCGGCGGCGGCACCCAGGGCGATCCCGGCGAAGGCGGCGGCCTCCCGGTGGCCCGTCCGTCGGGCGATTCTCGAGACCAGGATCGGGAGCAGGAGTAGGAAGTTCGCGCGCCAGGCCAGGACAAGCCCCGAGAGCGCGGCCAGACCCACGAGCCGCATCCCCCGCAGCCAACCGCCGCCGAGACCCACGAGCACGGCCACCGTGGTCACCGCAAGGCTGTTGGCCAACAGATCCCCGCCGGTCATGAGCTCGTGCTGGACGGCCGGACTCAGCGCCGTCACCAGCACGAAGAGGCAGGCCGCCATCGGCACGGAGCGGGACAGCCGGATGAGAACGAAGTAGAGGATGAGCAGCCAGAACAGGTTCTGGTAGGCGGCGTTTCCGAAGAGGGCGACCCAGGGCATCGACAGGATCAGGCCGCCCGGCAGAGGCGAGATCGGGCGACCGAGGTAGGTCGGCTCCGCGTAGGGGGATTCGCCCCGCAGCCATCGGGACGCGGCCTGGGTCAGGGCGTCGTCCCGGTCGCTCCCGCCCCCCACCCTGCCCGAGTCGGCGATCGGGTAGATCACCAGGAAGACCGCGGCGTAGAGCACCAGGACCACGCCGACGGCCACATGCGCCCGCCGGGGGCTGAGCCACGACTCGGGCGGGCGGGCCCGGAGCACCGTGACGCCCATGAGAACGACCCCCGATCCGAAGACCCAGTAGGCGACGAGCCCCGCGTACCCCAGAAACCGGAAGACGGGCCATCCGGAGAGTAGAACGGGCACGATCGCATACAGGGCCGCCCTTCGCATGATCCATCGCCCTCCGCTCGGCATCCCGGGTTTCCACATCCCTCGAGACCTTCGGCCGCGGCCCGACCGGGTGTCAACCACAAACTGCCTTGTCGACACCGGACCCAACCCTTAGACTCACCGCAGGCCGAGGTCCTGTGCGTTCGGGCCGAGCGGAGGGAGCCGTGGATCTTGAGGAGATGGTGGCGTCGCACTTGGCTCACCGCCGGGTGCTCGCCCATGGTGTGGCGGACCTGGAGCCCGCCGGCGAGTACCTTGCAGGGTTGGCCGGGGAGGATGACCTCGATCTGCCCCGGGCGGTCTCCATCGCCGTGCGTTTTCCCCGCCACATCGTGGAGCGCCTGGCCCGAGGTCCCTCCCGGACCTATCTCTACTACTACCGGGAGGTGAACACGCGCCTCAATCTCATTGCCCTGGAGGTGGACTCGATTCTGGCCTCCCAGGGGTACCGTGCCGTCCCCGTCCCGGCCTCGCGCCGGACCGGAAAGGAGCGCGTCGAGAGCGCCTTCCCCCACCGCCTGGCCGCGAACCTGGCCGGCCTCGGCTGGATCGGCAAGAGCGGCCTCCTCGTCCGAGCGGACGTGGGGCCCCGGCTCCGGCTGGTGACCGTACTGACCGACGCGCCCCTCGGCACCGCCGAACCCGTCCAGGACCGCTGCGGGACGTGCACGGCCTGCATCGAGGCGTGTCCGGCCGGGGCGCTGGCCGAGCGGGAGGGGTCCGACGACTGGCGCGGGAACCGGGTGGATCGGGTGGCCTGCGACCGGTACCTGGCGAAGGTACGCGACCGGCACGGGGTCCGCGTGTGCGGCCTGTGCCTGGTGGCGTGTCCTTGGGGCGTGTCGTCGCCCTCCCGGAGCGTCGGGTCGGCCTGAGATCGGCCGAGGCTGACCGTCGGGCCGACCGGGGGAACACAAGAGGGGACGCCATGGCGGAACTCGGACGCCCGAAGCCGGTGAAGCTGATCGTGGCGTTGATATGGGCGCGGTCGCGGGCGTTCGACCTGGCGTTGGCCGAGCTCACGTCCCAGTTCGGGAGAATCGACGCGCTTTCCGACCCCAGTGCCTCGCATCTGGGCCCCTACGAGCCCGAGATGGGCCTGGGGCTCGCCAAGAGGATCGCGGCCTTCGAGACGTTGATCGACCCCGCGGAGCTGGCGCCCATCAAGTCCCATACCGTGTCCATGGAACGGGCCTTCACGGTGGACGGCCGCCGGGGCATCAACCTGGACCCCGGCTACCTCACCGACGGCAACCTCGTTCTGGCCTCGGCCAAGCCCCGATCGAGACGCGTCTACCTGCGAGACGGGGTCTACGCGGAGTTGGAACTGGTCTACCAGTCGGGTCGCTTCCGCCCGCTGCCCTGGACCTACGCAGACTACAGGGACGCATCGGTCCTGGAGTTCCTCGAGGGCGTCCGCGCCACGTATCTCGGGCAGGTGAGGTCTTCCTGACCCCGCATGCTGCTCATGCTCTATCGCCCGTCGTCTATCGTCCGTTTCTCTGCGGCCCCGGCCCGCGGTCGTGCGCGAAGGCCGGCCAGGCGGCCGAAGGCCCGACGCTTCTCGGTCTGATCGACCCGGGCCCGGTTGACCACCTTCTCCAGGAAGGCGATGGATTCGTCGTAGCGATTCCGGTCCACGGGGTAGGGCGTGCCGTCCTTGCCGCCGTGCGCGAAGCTGTACCGGGCAGGATCCCGGAACGAGGGCTCGGCGCCGTAGACCACCTCGGCCAGGAGCGAGAGCGCCCGGACCGTCTTCGGCCCCACGCCCTTGAGTCCCAGGAGCGTTTCGTAGTCCGGCGGCTGGCGTTCGTAGGTCTGCACGAGCACGCCCCGGACGTACCGGCTGTCCAGGTCGCCGAGGAGCAGCCGATGCCTCTCGGGCAGCCGCAGCGACGGAGTCCGTTCGATCTCCCGGACCCAGCGCGCCGGGTCCTCGCGGGCCGCCTCGACCGAGGCCCCCCTCGCCGCGTCGCTCTCGAGGGCGACCATGTTGAGAAGGTCGTGGGTCTCGCCGGCGCAGACGGCCGCGTGGGGTTCACAGGTGAAGCTCTCCATCGCCGTGGAGAGCCAGTGGTAGCGGCGCGCGTAGCCGGTCCGGTCGTTCATGCCCTGCTGGACCACACACCAACCGCCGCTCGAGGTGAAGAAGAGATTGTGGTGGTAGATCTGGTAGCCGTCCTGCACGGCGCAGTTGTCCACCTTGGCGCTCAAGCGCGAGGCGTGGACGAGTCGATCGCCGTCGAGCCCGGTGCCCATGGCGAGCCGGGTGATCTCCTCGGGCGTCCTTCTCGACCGCGCCCCCTTTCCGCCACAGACGTAGATCCCGGTCTCGGATTCAAGCCCGGAGAGACCCTCTTTGAGCGCGCCGCACACGGTGGTCGTCACACCGCTGGAGTGCCAGTCGAAACCCAGCAC